>Ga0210086_1000465_pt1 | contig 23332 bp, 22 predicted proteins | sample China_Galinas_PW_3_FD_184867 | JGI IMG/M metagenome (GOLD analysis project Ga0210086, IMG submission 184867) | Wetland microbial communities from San Francisco Bay, California, USA, that impact long-term carbon sequestration - China_Galinas_PWB_D2... | ecosystem: Environmental > Aquatic > Marine...
GCCATTGACGTCGACAACGGTCCCCGTGACATAGCTCGCCGCGTCGGAGCAAAGGAAAGCGATCGGCCAGGCAACTTCTTCGGGCTGCGACATCCTCCGCAAGGGAATCCGCTGCAAGTCCACCGGTCGACCTTCCATCATCGGGGTTTCCGTCGAGGCCGGGGCGACGCCGTTGACGAGAACGTTGTCGGGTCCGCCGCGCTGCGCCAGCCACTTGACGATCGCATGCAGGCCTCCCTTCGAGGCGACGTAGTGGGCGCTCGCAATTAGCCCGCCCATCTTTCCAGCGAGCGAGCCGACCAGCACGATCCGCCCCCATCCGCGCTTCGCCATGTCCGGCATGATCGCGCGGGACGCGAACACCGCCCCGCGGAGATTGACCGCAATCACGTCGTCGAAGACCTCGTCCCAGCCGTCGTCGCGCCAGTCGTCCCAGGGACAGATCGCGGCGAGATAGACAAGCGCATCGACGTTGCCGGCGCCAGCCGCCAGTGCCTCAATCTCCGTCCGGTGGGCAACGTTGCAGGCCACCGCGGTCGCCCGAACTCCGTCGGCGGCCAGGTCGTGCGCGAGCTCGTGCGGCGCCTCGCGATCGGCTAGCACCAGTCGCGCGCCCTGCCGCGCAAGAACCCTGGCAGTCGCGCCACCGATCCCGCCGCCCGCTCCGATGATCAGGACGCTGCGGTTTGCCAGGTCAAAAGCCGAATCCATTGTGTCACCTATCAGACCAATGTGTTTCTGTTGCCGATTCCATCGAAACGTCCCGGAGGCAACCGCCGCACGATCGACCGCCGTGGTTTTTCGCATTCAGCCCATAGACGCCCATCAAAAAACTTGTCATACCACACGCGTTGCACGCCAGCTCGAATATGGCGCGCCAGAGAGGGAGGTTTAGAGATGAAGCGTGCGTTGATGCTTGCGACGACCGTCGCGCTCTTCGCCGGGTGGGCACAATCTGTCGTCGCACAGGACGACATCGTCGCCGAGGCCAAAAAAGATCTCGTCATCTACGCCGGACCGCAGAACGAGTGGCGTGGTCCGACCAGTTCACCCAAGCCGGCCTCGGGCAAGAAGATCGCCTACATCTCCAACGATGAGAACAACGACGCCTCGCGGGCATGGGGCGTGGCGATCCAGGAGGCCGGCTCCAAGATCGGCTGGGACGTGACGATCATCGACGGCAAGGCAACGCCGGTCGGCTGGATCAACGCCTTCAACCAGGCGATTGCCCTTGGCGTCAACGGCATCATCACCTCGGCGGACGCCGCGAGCCTTCAGGAGCCGATCAACGAGGCCAAGGCCAAGAACATTCCGATCGTCGGCATTCACGCCGCCGCCCTTCCCGGCCCGAACGCAGATCTCGGCCTGTTCACCAACATCCAGCAGGATCCGCGGGAGATCGGCAAGGCCCAGGCCGACTGGATCATCGCCGACTCGAACGGCAAGGGCCGGGCGGTCGTCACCAGCCACAACGAGTTCGCCATCGCCGAGACCAAGTCGAAGGCGACCGAGGCGCGGCTCAAGGAGTGCCCCGGCTGCGAGGTGCTCGAATACGTTAGCTCGCCGATCGCCGAAGTGGCGCAGCGCCAGCCGCAACTGGTCATCTCGTGGATCCAGAAATATGGCACGCCGCTCTACATCACCGCCGTCGCCGACTACACGCTGGACTTCCAGGTTCCGGCGCTCCGCAGTGCCGGCGTCGATCCCGAGGACGTGAAGCTGGTCGGCGCCGACGGACAACGCTCCGCTTACGAGCGCATCCGCTCCGGCGAATACCAGGTCGTCACCGTCTCCGAGCCTGTCGAGATGCAGGCCTACCAGGCGGTCGACGAGATCAACCGGGCCATCCAGGGCGCGCCGCCGAGCGGCTTCGTCCAGGCCCCCTATCTGGTGACGCCGGACAATGTCGATGCCGAGGGCGGCGACCAGAACGCCTTCATCCCCACCAACGACTACAAGAAGCACTATCTCGAATTGTGGAGCGTGTCCGAATAGAGAGCCGGGTCGTGTGCCGCATCGGTCTTCCCTGGGCTGACCGCAATGGCGACCAGTGATCCGCAAGGATCCGTGCTTCTCAGATGCAGTCGACTGAGCAGGCGTTTCGGGGGGACCCAGGCGCTTGACTCGGTCGACCTGACGGTCACCAGCGGTGAGATTCACGCTCTGCTCGGCGAGAACGGCGCCGGCAAGTCGACGCTGATCAAGATCCTCGCCGGTATTTATGTTGCCGACGAGGGAACCGTCGAGGGTCCCGGCGGCAGAGCGCTATCGGGCCGCCCGGTGCCGGGTATTGCCTTCGTCCACCAGGATCTCGGGCTGGTCGAGACGATGACGGTCGCCGAAAACGTCGCCGTCGTCGCCGCCTATGAGCGGTCGCGGGGGCTGATCGACTGGTCGTCGACGGAGGACAAGGCGCGGCGAGCCCTCGATGCGATGGGGTGCGCCTTCGAGCCCGGCACGCTTGTCGGCCGGTTGTCGGCGGCCGAGAAGTCGATGGTGGCAATCGCCCGCACACTCGCCATCGAAGCCCGCATCCTCGTGCTCGACGAGCCGACGGCGACGCTGCCCGAGTCCGACGTCGTCCGCCTGCACGATGTGCTCCACCGGCTGCGTGCCCAGGGCCTTGGGATCATCTACGTCACCCATCGCCTCGACGAGGTATTTCGCGTCGCCGACAGCGTGACGGTTCTGCGCGACGGCCGGGTGCGTTCGTCACATCCAGTTGCGAACACAACTCCGCAGACGCTGGTTGAGGACATCGTCGGGCGCCGCATCGAGGAGCTGTTTCCCGAAGCAGCGCACGAGATAGGCGACGTGGTGCTGGCCGTCGAGAACCTGCGCTCGAAGTCGGTCGGACCGGTCACCTTCACGGTCTCGGCGGGAGAGATCCTTGGGCTGGTCGGGCTGCGCGCCGCCGGGCACGATGTCGTCGGGCGGATCGTTGCCGGTGCCCTTCCCTCGCGCAGCGGCGCCATTCGCCTCCATGGCAAGCCGCTTTCCCTGCATGACCCGCATGATGCGATTGCCGAAGGTATCGGTTTCATCTCCAGCAAGCGCACCGAAGAGTCGATCTGTCCCGGTCTGGCGGTGCGGGAGAATCTGTTTCCCGATCCGGAGCTCGCCGATATCCGGATCATCGGCACCGACAGGGAGCGGCAACTGGCGACGCAGACGCTCGACGCCTTTCGCGTCCGGCCCCGCGAGACCGAACGTCCGATCGCGACGCTCTCCGGCGGCAACCAGCAGAAGGTGGTGATTGCCCGCTGGCTGGCGATCGGTCGCCGGGTTCTGGTGCTGGAGGAACCGACCACCGGAGTCGACGTGGGCGCCAAGGCGGAGATCTATCGGCTCCTCCATAAGGCGCTGTCGAACAGGCTCGCGGTCCTCCTCGTCTCGTCGGACTTCGAGGAGGTCGCCGGCCTCTCCGATCGCGCGCTGGTGTTCAGCCGTGGCCGCCCGGTGGCCGAGGTGCCGAAGCAGGACCTTTCCATCGAGCGGCTGACGGCCCTCGCCACCGGGGGAGCCGTCTGAGGAACCATGGCCGCACTCATCCGCATCGTGTCGAGCTGGGGGCTGCTGATCCTGCTGGTCGCCCTCATCGTCCTTTTTTCGGGGCTGAAGCCGGACACCTTCCCGACCCAGTTCACCTTCACCTCGCTCACCAACAACCGGTCGATCTATGCGCTCGCCGCCCTGGCGGTGATGATCCCGATGACCGCCAGCCAGTTCGACCTGTCGGTGGCCGGCATGATCGGCATATCGCAGATCCTGGCAATCGGACTGCAAACCCAGCAGGGCATTCCGTGGTGGGTGACGTGCCTCATTGTGCTCGCCATCGGCGCTTGCGTCGGGGTCGTCAACGGCATCCTGGTGACCCGCATCCGCATCAACTCGTTCATTGCGACGCTCGGCACCGGGTCGATCCTGCTCGGCATCCTGCAATGGTACACCGAGGGACGGCAGGTCGTCGGAACCCTGGCGCCGGAATTCATCGCGCTCGGCAGCCGCATCGGACCGGTTCCCTTCGCGCTGATCTATGTCATCGTCATCGGCATCGCGTTGTGGATCGTCTTCGAGTACCTGCCATTCGGGCGGAAGCTGTACGTGCTCGGCGAGAACCCCCGCGCGGCCGAGCTGAACGGCATCTCGGCGACCTACTACGTCACCATCGCCTTCATCATCGGCGGCCTGGTCTCCGCTTTCGCCGGGCTGGTCCTCCAGGCCCAGCTCCGGGTAGGCCAGAGCACAGTCGGTCAGGAGTTCCTGCTGCCCGCGTTCACCGGTGCCCTGCTCGGCGCCACCGCCATCAAGCCCGGCCGGACCAATGTGTGGGGAACGTTGGTTGCCGTCGCCGTGTTGGCGGTGACCGTCGCCGGGCTCAATCAGCTCGGCGCGCCGTTCTTCGTCGAGCCGCTGTTCAACGGCTTCATGCTGATCGTCGCGGTCGGGCTGTCGGTGACGGCGGCACACCGCCGCGACCGCATGGCAACGGAGCGCTGAGGGAGGCGCCGCATGCCTGAATTCCCGATCGTCGACGCCCACGTGCACCTCTACGATCCGGCAATGATCGGCTTCCCGTGGATGAAATCCGTGCCGAAGCTCGATCGTCCCTACCTGCCGAAGGATTTCCACGCGCTGACCGCCGGCGTCGATGTCGAGATGATGGTCTTCGTCGAGGTGGACGCAGCACCCGGCCAGCATCTCCGCGAAGCGGAATGGGTCGCCCGCCAGGCCGAGACCGAGCCGCGGCTCCGCGCCATGGTCGCGTCGATCCCGCTGGAGAAGGGTGAGGCGGCCCGCGCCGCCCTCGACGCCTACGCGAGGATCGGCATCGCCCGCGGCGTGCGGCGGCTGATCGAACGGCACGCCGACGAGCCGGGTTGGGCGCTGAAGGACGATTTCATCGCCGGCGTCCGGCTGCTTCCCGAATACGGCTTCACCTTCGACCTCTGCCTGTACCACCGGCAGCTCGCCGAGGTGACGGAGCTCTGCCGCCGCTGTCCGGAGGTGCGCTTCGTCGTCGACCACATCGCCAAGCCCGGCATCCGCGATGGGCTCACCGAGCCATGGCGGACCGAGATGCGCACGATCGCCGGGCTGTCGAACGTGATGTGCAAGATCTCCGGGGTGGTGACCGAGGCCGACCACGCCAACTGGAAGGAAAGCGACGTCGTTCCCTATGTCGCCCACGCCATCGACTGCTTCGGCTTCGAGCGCGTCATGTTCGGCGGCGACTGGCCGGTATCGGAGCTTGCTTCGACCTACCGGCGCTGGGTCGAGGTGGTCGACAAAGTCGTCGCCGGCGCGTCGGAGGCCGAGCGACGCAAGCTCTATCGCGACAACGCCGTCGCCTTCTACCGCCTTTAGAGCCCTCGAGGGAGCGAACGATGGCCATCTATCCGAAGAGCGCCGGCGACCGCCAGGTGGTGCCGCAAGCCCTGGAAAAGGTGGTCACCGACATCTTCGCTGCCTGCGGCATGAGCGTGGACGACGCCGGTCTGCTGGCCCGCTCGCTGGTGCACTCCGACGCGCGCGGCATCCTCTCCCACGGCGTCCTCAGGGTGCCGGACTATGTGAAGAAGCTGACCAGGGAAGGGGTCGATCCCCGCGGCAAGCCATCGGTCGTTTCCGACCGCGGCGCCGCGATCGTCATCGACGGCGGCAATTCCATGGGTCAGATCGGCGGCACCTTCGCCATGCGGCGGGCCATCGACCGGGCACGCGAGATCGGCGTCGCCTTCGCGGCGGTGCGCGGCTCCAATCACTGCGGCGCCATGGATTGGTTCACCCTGATGGCGGTCGCCGAGGACATGATCGGCATCGCCGGCACCAACGCCATCCCGACGATGGCGCCGTGGGGTGGCACCGACAAGATCGTCGGCATCAATCCGCTGTCGATCGCCATTCCCGCTGATCGTGAGCCGCCCTTCGTACTCGACTTCGCCTTCGGCGCGACGGCGCACGGCAAGATCCGGGTCTATCACCAGAAGGGGAGCGCAATTCCCGAAGGCTGGGCCTTCGATGCTTCGGGCAATCCGACCACCGATGCCGGCGCCGCGCTGACCGGGCTGATCCAGCCGATCGGCCGGCATAAAGGCGTCGGCCTCGGCATGGCAATCGGAATGCTGTCGAGTCTGCTGTCCGGGGCAGCTTACGGAACCGAAAGCGGCACCATGGTCGACGGCGCGAAGATCGGCGCCGACGGTCACTTCTTCGCGGCGATCAACGTGGCCTTCTTTCAGGACGTGGTCGCGTTCAAGGCACGCACGGATACGGTGATCGCCCAGGTTCACAACTCCACGCGGCGGGCCGGGGTGGAGCGGCTCTACGTGCCGGGTGAAATCGAGGCGGATCTGGAAGCTGCGTCGGTCGATGGCATCTATCTCCCCGGGACGACGGTCGACGACATCATCGGCGCAGCCCGCGATCTCGACGTCGATGCCTCGCCGCTCACCGGTGGCTGACGGGGACTGTTGCCGCGATGCCCCTGGCACACAAGCCTCTGTCAACTCCACGGCTGGACGACGCCTACGGCCCGTTTCTGAGGGCCCTTGCCCCTCCCGGCCCGGACTTCGCGCCCGGAAGGGCAAGCATTGTCGAGATGCGCGAGGCCGCTGCACGGCCCCGTCTGGCCTGGCAATCCGGCGGCCCGAGGATGCACGAGATCAAAGAGGACGTGATTCCGACTCCGCAAGGCCCAATCCGCATCCGGATCTACTACCCGGTGGCACCGCGCCCGCTGCCGACGCTGATCTATTTCCACGGCGGCGGCTGGGCGCTGCTCGATATCAATACCCACGACCGTATCATGCGCGAGTACGCTGCCGCCTCCGGTTGGGCGGTGGTGGGCGTCGACTATCCCCGCGCTCCGGAGTTCCGCTTCCCCGATATCGTCCGCGCCTGCAGCGCCTTCGTCGAGAACATCGCGTCCATGCAGTCTCGCGGCCTCGATAGGCCGATCGCAGTTGCCGGCGATTCGTCGGGCGCGAACCTCGCGCTGGCGGCGACGATCGCCAACCGTGACGAAGGTCGGATGAGCGTCGACGCGCTTGTTCTGAACTATGGCGTTTATGACGGGAGTGAAGTTCGCCCCTCTTACGCCGCCTTCAGCGAGCCGCCCTTCACCCTGACCTCCGAGCGGATGGCATGGTTCTGGGACCAATATTGCCCCGACGTCACCGCCCGCCGCCATCCGCTGGCTTCACCGCTCCTGGCGGACCTCCGCGACCTTCCGCCGATCCGCCTCGTGACGACCGGACTCGACGTGCTCCGCGACGAGAACCTCGCCCTGCTCGTCCGCCTGTTCGAGGCGGGCAACGCCGTCAGCCTCGACCATCATCCCAACGCCCCACACGCTTTCCTCGAGGCACTGGCCTTCAACGACGAGGCGTCGCGGTCGATCGCGCAATCGGCCGCCTGGCTCAAATCGAGCGTGGTGCAGTAGTCCCGCTGCAGAGAAAGCCTGCCCAGGGTGGGCCCAGGCAGGCCAAAGACGCTCGTCCCAGCCGACCCGAATCACGGCAGTCACACCATCATGAAGTCGCCGTGGTCGAGATTGAGGCCGGTGTCGAGCTTGGCGAAGAGAACCTTGTCGCCGCCACCGTCGCCATCGGCATCGTAGAACAGCTTCCCATTGTTCTGGTTGTACATGATGTAGTCATTGCCGTCCTTCGCGTTTGCGCCGATCCGGAATTCGCCTGAACCGAGTTGGCCTCCGATCGCAGAGAAGATGTTCTGCTCGAGATGGATCTCGTCGTGGTTGACGGCAAAGTCCGTGATGGTGTCGACATTGGTGGACGGATCGAGGGCGTCGCTGAAGAGAAAGGCGTCGTTCCCGGCACCGCCAGTCAGAGCATCGTTGCCCTTGCCGCCATCAAGCAGATCACTCCCGTTGCCGCCCTTGAGGACATCGTCGTGCTTCCCGCCGTCAAGCTCGTCGGCGCCCGAGCCGCCTACCAGGTTGTCCTGGCCGCTTCCGCCGGACAAGTAGTCGTTCTGGGCTCCGCCGCGGAGGGTATCCTTGCCGCCCATCCCGTAGAGAGAGTCTTCTCCTGCCTGGCCAAGCAGGGTATCGGCGCCGCCGCCGCCCTTGATGACGTCGTTGCCCTCACCGCCGCGGATCTCGTTGGCGCCGCCAGTGCCCAGAAATGCGTCGTCGTAGTCCGATCCGACAACGTTCTCGATTTCCTCTAGCGTGTCGCCTTCGGCCGAACCGCCCTGGCCTGTGCCGTCTTCCAAATTGACGGTCACGGCAGCCCCGGAGTCCGAGTAGACGGCCGTATCGTTGCCGCCGCCGCCATCAAGGTCGTCGGCGCCGCCACCACCCATCAGGATGTCGTCATGCGCCTGACCTTCCAGGATATCGGCACCGCCACCACCTTTCAGAGTGTCGTTGCCAAGTCCACCCTCGAGACGGTCGTTGCCGCCCATGCCATTCAGCGTATCGTCGCCGGCCCCGCCCTCGAGCTGGTTGTGCACGCCGTTACCAATGATCAGGTCGTCGTAGTTGGAGCCGACTACGTGCTCGATGCTGTGAAGGGTATCGCCTTCGGCGGTTCCGCCCTGCCCGGTTCCGTTGGCCAGGCTGACGGTGACCCCTGTCCAGGAATCGTCATAGTAGGCGAAGTCCTGGCCGCCGCCGCCGTAGAGAGCGTCGGCGCCCGAACCGCCGACCAGGCCGTCATTCCCGGCTCGGCCGAAGAGAGTGTCGTCTCCGCCGTAGCCGGAGATGAGATCGTGGTTGAGGGTGCCGAGGAGGATGTTGTCGTTGTTGTTGCCGTTGATGATGGCCATGGTCCTGTCCTTTCCTTCTGGATCCAAGGTTCCGCACCGACACGGCGGCCGGGACGGGGTGATCGCCACCCCCCATAAGCAACGACTGGTTCAATTCCTTCTGTGTCCGCCTCACGCTTTTCAGCGCGGGCCCTATGCGCTTAGGCTATCCGGTTGACGAGCAGGGCGCAGTGAACGGCTTCACGCCTCACGCGACGACGCAACCGAAAGATTAGGCAGACTGGCGCAGACCGTGGCGCGGGAACCAGCAGAAGTGTGGGCCGACGGCGTCGAGGCCGCGGTTACGTGGCAAAGGCCTGACCCGGTCGCGTTCATCCGCGCCAACATGCGCCTGGCGCCGGTGCCGTTGCTCCCCGAAATCCGCCTCCACACCGCCCATCCTGCGAGTGGCCTCTGGCGTCTGGCCGATCCGGAGGCAGAGGGGAGCGAGGCGCCGCCGCCCTATTGGGCCTACCTCTGGGCCGGTGGCGCGGCACTTGCCCGCCACTTTCTCGACCGGCCGGAAACCGTGCGCCGGCGGTCCGTGCTCGATCTCGGCGCCGGCTCGGGGATCGTCGGCATCGCCGCCGCGAAGGCTGGAGCAGCCAAAGTCATCGCAGCCGAAATCGACCCGTACGGGATCGCCGCCCTCGGCCTCAATGCCGCGGCGAACGATGTGGCGATCACCGTGATTGGTGACGATCTCACCGCCGAGACCCCGCCTCCGGTCGACCTCGTTGCCGTCGGCGACCTGTTCTATGAGCGCGACCTCGCCGAGCGGGTAACGGCCTTCCTCGACCGTTGCCTTGCAGACGGTATCGAGGTGCTGATCGGCGACCCCGGTCGAGCCTGGTTGCCGCGCCCGCGGCTCCGCATGGTGGCCGAATATCCGGTGCCGGACGTCGGTGAGATCAGCACCGCCACGATGAAGCCGAGCGGCGTCTTGGCGTTTGAGTGATGCTGAAGCCAAGTTGGCATGCAGCGAAGAGGCGCGCGAGAAGCTCGCGCATATTGCCGAGGCGATGGCGCACGCCGGTTCGCGAAGCCATTAAGTCGTCCCTCAGAACTTGCCGTATTTGAGATAAGCCTCTTGCGGGTCGGTCCCGGCGAGGATCGCCTTGCGAACCAGACTCTCGGTCGCCATGGCTACCTCGGCGTTCTCGACAACCTCCTTGGCCAGCGCCCTCGGCACCCGGACGAGGCCGTCACGATCGCCGACCATATAGTCACCCGGCTCGATGACCACGTCCCCGATAGTGATCGCGATGTTGGTCGCCGTCGGCAGCCAGTGGCCGACGATGTCGCGCGGAGTGAAGCCGCGCGACCACGCCTGAAAGCCGATCTTCAGAAGGAAGTTGACGTCGCGGATGAAGCCGTCGGCAATACAGCCGCGCACCCCCTTGTTCTTCAGCGTCTCGGCCGACAATTCGCCCATGTGGGCGACGACACGGTCGTTGGGCTGCGACACCCAGATGGACCCCGCCGGCGCCTGCGACAGGAGCCCGGTCCAGGCGAGCAGCGTCTCATGGGCGTCGCCGTTTTCGACGACCCTCCCCTCGATGGTGAAAGCCGGCCCTGCCAGCGGCTGCTCCGGCATGATCGGCCGCAGCTCGGACGGCAGGGTGAAGTCGCGGAGGCCCATCGCGCGCATCACGTCATGGATGACACCGGTGTAGCAGCCTTCCAGGCGATCGGAGATGGTCTTCATCGTCATCAGGCGGCCGGCAGGCAGGCAGGACCGATCGGCATGATCATCACGGTCTTTGCTGCTGCAGTGATCAGGGACATCGCGCTCGATGGCGGAAAGGGAACCATGTTCGGCGCGCTGACCGGCGTCCTGCTGCTCGGCGTCGTCCAAAACCTCCTGACGCTTGCCCAGGTGCCGTCGTTCTGGATTCAGGCAATCTACGGCGCGATCATCCTCGGTTCGCTGATGGTGGCTCGTTTCGCCAGCGGACAGGCGCAGGAATGAGGTGACAGGAAACGAAAACCGCTCGACCCTGCGCGGACGTTCTTGTACACAAATTCCGGCACCGACCAGTCGCCGGTTGGATTGCATCCCTTCTCTGCAACCTGCCCCGGATCAGGCCCTTCGTGACGGCGGCACACAGTCGGACTAAATGACGCTTCTGATTCATATCGGCACCCATGAGACGGGCACCTCGGCAATTCAACGATTTGCCGCTGCCAATCGCCAACCATTACGTGAACGTGGCCTTTGGTACCCCTCTTACGAGGAAATCGGACTCGCTGCCCACTTCGGTCACCACGACTTCGCGCATGCAATCGCCGGCGACAGCGGTCGAAAATTCACGCTGGCCGATGCCGAGAGGTTTGCGGACCTGATCCGCACGGATGGACGGGCCGACGAAACAATCCTCATCAGTGCCGAACCGATCTATCGTCATCTCGTCGGCGCCGGCGACTACTGGTCGCGGCGGCGCGATTACATTCAAAGATTGAGGGACATTTTCGCCATCGAGGACAGCGGAATCGTCGCCGTCTTTCGGCGGCAGGACGGATTCGCTCGGTCTATGTACCAGGAGCGCATAAAATCCACGAAATATTCTAAATCATTTCGAAAATTCTTGCAGGATAGCGCTCGTTCATTCGAATATCTGAATCAGATTGCGTTGTTCAAAGAACGTTTTGCACAACTGACTGTTATGATCCACGAAGACATGCCGGACCAAGGATTAGTCGACGCTTTCTTCAATCGGCTTGGCGTTGACGTGACCGACTTGCCCAAACCGCGCTCGGCAACCAAGGCATTGCCCATTGAACTGATCGAGTACAAGCGGTTGTTGAACACAACGAAAGCGAGTATGGACTTCCTTAAGGACGCTGGGGCAAAGCTGCGCAAATGGGCCGACAAACATTCGTCCGACCGGCCGCAGGAGACCGAAGACTGGATCCCCGCAGAGGAGATGGCTGACTTCTACGCGTCTTTTGCCGACAGCAATGAGCAATTGCGACGTCTTTATGCCAGCGATCATCCGGCTCCGTTATTCCCGCCCTTCGAGATTAAGCCACTGCAGGAATATCACGGGATGTCCGTCGACCGGTTTGCCCAACTCACGGCTGCGATCCTGTTGTAGTGGGGGCGTTCGCCTCCGGTTCGTCAAGTTCGTATGCGAAGCGGAAGAATCGAGATGCTGACCCAGACGAGCGCATCCTATGGCGACCCGCTCGCCGACCAGCGCAAGAAAATCGCGTTGTTCATCGACCTGTTGGTGGGCCGAAGCGGCGGCGCCGAGAGAATCTTCGTCGAACTCGCCAATATGCTCGTCGCGCGGGGCTACGACGTCGCCTGTCTCCACTACGAACAACGCGCCGGCAGGCCGTTCTATCGGCTCGACCCTCGCGTCGAGTTGATCAACCTCTGGCTTCAGCGACTCCCCCGCGGTTACCGGCCGCTACGCACGCTCGCCTCGAAGCATTTCGTGCCGGAGTGGCCGCGACACAGGATCGAGTGGTACCTCGAGAACGGCCCCGTCGTCTCCCAGCTGCACGACTATTTCCTCTATTCGAAGCCCGCCGTCGCGATCAGCTTTCTGCCGCCTGCCAATACGCCGGCATTGTTGGCCGGCATTGGAACACCTGTGAAGGTCATCCCGACGACCCACAATATCCCGGCCGAAGACTATGACAACCCGGCGCGCTGGAGCCACAATCCATACGACCGCAAGCTGCGACGGCAGGCATTACGTCATGCGGCCGCGATCCCTGTCGCATGCCCCGAGTTTGCGGAGTGGTTCCCCAACGATCTTCGCAGCAAGGTCATCGCCATACCGGGCTATGTCTCTTCTGAAATCTTGCAGGCCAAATCCGCGCGCACACGTGAAAAGGTCGTTCTCGCGGTAGGCGGCCTCCGGCCAGCCAAGAACTATGGGGCGCTCATCAAAGCGTGGAGACTGATTGCCGCCAGGCACCCCGATTGGAAAGTGGTCGTATACGGGGTGGGGCCGCTGAAATCCAAGCTTGCCCACGAGGTCCGGGAGGCTGGTCTGGACGCTTCGTTTGAGCTTGCGGGACAGCGGACGAATCTGGGCGAGGACTACGCCCGGGATGCGATCTTCTGTCATCCCGCGCTGTGCAAGGGGCTTGAGCTTGCCCCGCTCGAGGCATTGGCGCTAGAGATGCCGGTGATCGCCTATTCGGATTGCGCCGAGGTCAACCGCTTCGTGGTTGACGGGCAAAACGGTCTGCTTGCTGATCGCGGCGGGGAGCCGGCATCATTGGCGGCAGCCATCGAGCGGTTGATCCTCGACCCCGAATTGCGGCAGAAGCTCGGAGGTAATGGCCCGGCGAGCGTGGCGGGGCTCACTGAGGAGAACTTTGCGAATGCATGGGTCGAACTCATCGAGCGCGTCACCGCCCCGGAGATCTCCGTTGCCGTCCGTTGACGTCCTGGTCCCGCACTTCAACGACATCGACGGACTGGCGCTGACGCTCGCGTCAATCGATGCACAGGATTGGCCGGGCACGAAGCGAATCGTGCTGGTCGATGACGGGTCGACAGCCGAAGTTGTGAGAGAGCTGGAGGCACTGGTCGAGGCGCGCGATTCGTCCACGGTCTTGATCAAGAATCCGACCAACCAGGGGCGACCGCGCACGCGCAACGTTCTGCTTGACGCGGTGGAGAGCGATTATCTCGCGTGGCTCGATACCGGAGACGAATGGTATCCGGCGAAGTTGTCCGCCCAGTTCGAACGTGCCGAGGCGCTGAACGCGGCCAGGCGCGACGAGCCGATATGGATGACATGCCATTATGACTGGCAATGGACGGGCGGCAGGCGCCGGCGGCTGATCCAGAGGACCCAACAGGACCAGTTGAGAGCTCTGCTGCGCGGCAAGACGCTGCGCGCCTATCTGTGGACGCTGCTCGGCCGGTCGCAGACATTCAGGAATGTCGGATGGTTCGACGAGAGGCTCCCCAGGCTCCAGGATCTCGACTTCTTCCTGCGCTTCATTCTCAAGGGAGGCAGCCTCGAGATCCCGGACACGGACGCGGCATTGTGCGTCTACCACAAGAGCGATATCGGCCGAAATGCCGACGAAGTCCGGGCCTGCAACGCATACATCTACGACAAGCATCGAATCCTCTACAACCGCTATGGCCCTGCCTTCCGGCGCGAACAGTTGTTCCATATGGAGATGCACGCAGCCCGCTTCGCCGGGAACAACCAAGACCCTGCAAAGAAGCGGTACTTCATGTGGCAGGCATTCAAGAGACGCCCGAGGCAGTTCGCCCACCATGTGCTCTCGAAAGGACTTCGGCCCTGAGGCTGCGGCCTGTCGTAACCAGGCGCCGGCAAAACCCGGCCCTCATCGCGGTAGCCCGCCGTTCAACATGCGCCGAACGAATTGACGCGGGCGATACCTGAACGCGCGCCAGAGATATCGCCGCCTGCGATTGGCGTCGTTGTTTCCCGCCGCGAAGCGGGCCGCGTGTATCTCCATGTTGTACAGCTGGACGCGAGCGAACTTGCGCCCATACCGCGTATAGAGAACGCGATGCTTGTCAAAGATATGGGCATAGCAGCTCCTGACCTCGTCCGCATCGCGACCGACATCGGACTTGTGATAGACGCACAGGCTCTCATCCGTCGCCGGCATATGCAACTTTCCGCCCTTCAGCAGGAAGCGCACGAAGAAGTCGAGATCCTGCAGGCGGGGAAGCTTCTCGTCGAACCAGCCGACATCCCTGAATGTCCGGGACGGACCGAGCAGCGTCCACAGATAGGCGCGCAGGTTCTTGCCGCGTAGCAGCGCCATGATCTGGTCCTGACCGGTGATCTGATAGCGCGGATCGAGGTCCGTGCCCGTCCATTGCCAGTCGAAATTGCAGGTGACCCAGAACGGCTCGTCGCTCTCCGGCCCGCCCAGCCCGCCGGCCTTGTCCATCTGCGCAGACAGTTTGCGCGGATACCACTCCTCGCCGGCATCGATCCATGCCGCATACGGGCTTTCCATGGAGTCGAGAAGCACGTTCCGCGTGAAGGGTCGGCCGCGATTGACGCCGTTCTCCAGAAACACTGCCGGCCGCTGACGCTCCTCCAGCAGCCTCTGCACCTGCGAGACGGTCGCACGGTCGGAACCGTCGTCGGCGATCACCACCCGGACCGGTCCGTCCCACTCCTGGGCATCGACGGAGGCGAGCGTCAGGGCCAGGCCTTCCGCCGCGTTGTAGTGGGGGATCAGAACGTCAATCGCCGGCTCGCGATCGCTGGGGAGCGGCGACTCGTTCGATAAGCTCAACCCAGGCATCGGCGAAGTGTTCCTCGGTAAAGGCAGCGACGCTGGCCGGACCGTTCTCGCCCAGACGCCGGCGCAAGTCGTCGTCCACGATCAATCTCTCCAGCCCCTTCGCCAGCGCCTGAGCTCCGCCCGACCGGTCGACGAGGATTCCATTCACCCCATCGACGACAAACTGATTGACGCCCGGACAGTCGGCGAAAGCCACCACCGGCATCTTTAGCGCCAGCGCTTCAGCTGGAGCAAGACCGAATCCCTCGAACTCGGCCGGATGGCAGAATATCGCCATGCGACCATATTCCGCTCCGATATCCGACCGCCGTCCGGCGAGCTTGAACGAGTTTTCGACTCCCAGCGCCTTGGCACGCGCTGTCAGCCTCGCCTTCTGCGGCCCTTCCCCATAGATGATAACGCGCCAGTCCGGATGTTTGGGGGCCAGTATCGACCAAGCCCTGAGGAGCATTCCGTAGTTCTTGACCGGCGTCAGACGCCCCACGCCGAGGATGACTTTTTCCCGGTTTTCATCCGGCTTGTGGCGCAAAACACGTTTCGAGATGTAGTTGGGGATAACAACGGTCTTCTGCCGGAGGTAATCGGGAAGCCATTCGGCGAACTCAGCGAAGATCACGTGGATCGCGGCAGCGTGACGCAAGGCCTTCAGGCGCTTCTTCCGGTCATGCGGGTTCGAACTCCAGCGCCGTGGATCGAGATAATCGTGAGTCAGCACATTATGGTTCGTCGGGATCACCTTCACGTCGGTGCCGGCCCCGGCCAGCAGGGCAGGTGTGTTGGCCGGCGGCAGGAAACTGATCGCGACATCCGGCGTGGCATGGCGGAAGTAATCGCGCAACAGGGCGACAATCGGCCCTCTTTTCAGGTGCCACTGCACCATGTTTCTGAGCGAATCGGGCAACGGCCGCGACGTCAGCATGGTGAGTGGCCATGGGCGGGGCAGCGGATGGCGCGGAAAGACGTTGATCAGCTCCGCCCGTCGATCGAGCGGATAGAACGGCTTGCCGTCTCGCTTTTCGAAGTGAACGCAACTGACCTCGTAGCCGCGCGCTACAAGCATGTTGGCCAGTTCAACGAAGATTCTCTCGGCACCGCCAACGCGACCGACAATGTTCCCGATAATCAACGCCACCTTCGGCGCGGTCTGCCGGAAGCGATCCGGGTCCCGCGCATCCAAACGCGCCAAATCCTGACCTGGTTTCATGTGCAGACCGGGATGGTCCGAGACCTCCAACCTCACGCAAGGATTTCCACTGTCAACTCCGCGAACCGACGCGCGGACATCCCTTTATACTCCTCCTCGTCCTTTATCGGGGCGATCTCCAGCGATGGAAAGAGAGGCGAAGAACGATCACTGACGAAATCCCGCCTCAGCCTTTCATTTTCCTCATCGAAAGAAACAAGAAAAGCTTCCATCTCCGCCCGCGAAATCCAGTCGACCTCGGTCTCCAGGCCACCGCTGGTGGCGCGCTTCTCGAGCTTCTGGGTGACTCCCTTCAATCGCGTCAAGCCGAGCCCAGTGCCGTTCAACAGCCGTTTGTATTCGACCAGTTCCAACGGCAAGGAAGGGTTTTCCACGCTATTGCGCGGCAGATCGGACACGGCGATACCAAGGCGCCCAAAGAAGGCGTCGACCAGATCTCCCTGCCTGAGATCCTCATAGATCAAAACTTGGACTTTGCCGAAGACCTCCTTGAAAATGGTGAGTTGGCGATGATACTCGAACTCGCGCCTCTGGTTGACCAGGTATTGCCGAAAGCCCTCAGTATATTTCCGGCTTTTGACCTTCTCCTGATACAGGGACCGGGCAAAGCTGTCATGACGACGAAGCACGCAAAGGATCGTCACGTCTTCGACGCCAATAACCTCTTTCAGTCTCTGGGCGTAACCGCGACGGCCGGACCAATAGTCCGCGTCTTGCGGCAGCACATGCCGGTATATCGGCTCGGCGCTGATCAGAGCGGTCTCGCCCGGACGAATCCCATTCCGGACGAGCTCCGCGAATCGCTCGGCATCCCAAGCCGACAGCCGTTCCTCGACGCCGGCGACGGCGTGCGCGAAGTCATGATGGCCATAGTGCTCCGGTCGGCCAATTTCCTCATAGGAGGGATACCAGAGCCCCCGCTCGCGAAGCGTAGCACGGTGGGAAGCGGCAAACCGCTGAATTGCGGTCGTGCCGGTTTTGTGGCTACCAATGTGGACGATGAGGGTCATGATTGCGCGAACGAAGAGTCAGGTGAATATGCGCCGACGGCGGTCATCGAGGCTGGCAAGTATCGCTGGAACAGCCAGCCTCCACGATAAGCCAGGGAGTTCGATATCATGCCGCATTGCAGCACCTCAAGGCGAATAGCGCTATGGGCCATGAACTGATCTTGCGAGGCGGCCGGATCCTCGATCCCTCACAGGGGCTGGACCGCGTCACCGACATTGCCTTCTCAGGGGGCCGCGTCACCGCCCTCGGCGACGACCTTGCGGCGGAGAGTGACGCGGATGTGCGCGACGTTTCGGGTCGAATCGTCGCGCCTGGCTTCATCGACCTCCACACCCACGTCTATTGGGGCGGAACCTCGCTTGGAATCGACGCGGACGCCATCGCGCGCACGAGCGGCGTTACGACCTTCGTTGACGCCGGCAGCGCCGGCGCCGGCAACTTCGCCGGTTTCCGCAAGCATGTGATCGAACCGAGCGAGGTACGGATTCTCGCTTACCTCCATGTCTCCTTCGCGGGCATCTATGCGTTCTCGTCGCATATCATGGTGGGGGAAAGCAGCGACCTCCGGCTGATGAGTCCGGCCGAAGCGGTCGAGGTCGTGGAGGCCAACCGCGACGTGATCGTCGGCATCAAGGTGCGGGTCGGCCGGCACGCCAGCGGTGCCTCGGGGCTCGCCCCGCTCGACATCGCCCTCCAGGTTGCCGATGAGGTCGGCCTGCCGCTCATGGCCCATATCGACGAGCCGCCTCCCACCTATGACGAAGTGTTGGCACGACTGCGGCCGGGCGACATCCTCACCCACGCCTTCCGGCCCTTCCCCAATACTCCGGTGAGCGGCCAGGGCGCGGTGAAGGCATCGGCGATTGCGGCGCGCCAGCGCGGTGTCCGCTTCGACATCGGCCATGGCATGGGCTCGTTTGCCTTCAAGACCGCCCGCGCGATGCTCGCCGAGAACTTCCTTCCCGACACCATCTCCTCGGATTTGCACAAGCTTTGCCTGAACGGCCCCGCCTTCGACCAGGCGACGACGCTGTCGAAGTTTCTCTGCCTCGGAGTGCCGCTCGCCGACGTGATTCGGGCGACGACCGTGAACGCGGCAGCCATGATGCGCCGCGACGACCTCGGCACGCTCCGTCCCGGCGCCATCGGCGACGCGACGGTGTTCACCGTCAAGGAAGGCCGCTTCGACTATGTCGACGTCGTCGGCGAGGTGCTGAGCGGCGAGCAGAAGATCGTCGCCGAAGGCATCGTGCTCAACGGACAGTGGTGGCACCCGGCGTGACAGCCCGCGTGCCGATCGTCGTTGCGCCCTGGCCCCTCAAAGGCTCGCCATCCGGTCGAGCGCGCCCTGCAGGATGTAGGCTGCAGCCATCTTGTCGACGACCTCGCCGCGCCGCTTGCGGCTGGCGTCGGCCTCGAGGAGCGTCCGCGTCACGGCAGCGGTCGAGAGCCGCTCGTCCCAGAACGCGATCGGCAGGTCACTGAGGCTGGCGAAATTGCGCACGAAGGCACGGGTCGCCTGAGCCCTCGGGCCTTCCGAGCCGTCCATGTTGATGGGCAGGCCGACCACCAGGCCGACCGGACGATGGATCGCGATCTGCTTGACCAGTAGTGCGGCATCGGCGGTGAACTTCGAGCGCCGGATCACCGTCAGGGGCGTCGCGACGCGGCGACCGATATCGGAAATGGCGATGCCGATGGTCCTGGTTCCGAGGTCGAGCCCCATCAGCGCTCCCGCCTGAACCGCCGCTGCAAGCTCTTCGATGGACCCGACCGTCTGCCCTTTCGCCATGACGGATCTATTATCGCCACCTTTGCGGCTTGTCTTGCCTGATTGAATCCGCCGTTGGCGACGACAACACAACGGAGCAGATGATGAAGCTTGCCTGGTTCGGCCATTCCGCCTTCCGCGTCGACCTTCCCGACGCCGCGATCATGATCGACCCGTTCCTCGCCAACCCGACGTTCCACGGCCATCATCCGACCGCCTATCGCGACACGACCCACGTGGTGCTGACCCACGGTCACGACGACCACATCGGCTCGACGGTGGAGATCTGCAAGGCGACCGGCGCGACGCTCGTGGCAAATTTCGAGATCTGCAACCACCTGACCGACCTCGGCGTCGACAGCACCAGCCCGATGAACACTGGAGGCATGGTGGACTTCGGCCCCTTCGCCGTCGCCTTCGTCCCTGCCTGGCATTCCTCAGGCACCGTCATCGACGGCAAGTCGATCTATCTCGGCAATCCCGCCGGAGTCGTCATCACCGCTCCTGGCCAGAAGACTCTGCTCCACATGGGTGACACCGACATCTTCTCCGACATGGGGCTGATCAACGAAATCTACGCACCCCAGGTCGGCATCGTGCCGATCGGCGACCGCTTCACCATGGGGCCCAAGCTGGCCGCGATGGCCTGCCAGCGTTTCTACGCGTTCGACACCGTCATCCCCTGCCACTACGAGACGTTCCCCGCCCTGCACGGCAGCGTGGACGACTTTGTTGCCCGGATGGCGGAATCGAAGACGGAAGTCCTGGTGCCTGAGCGCGGCAAGGTGGTGGATCTCTGACCGGCGGGACCGCCGGCACGGCGCGGGACTACTCCCGGTATTGCTGGATGCGCGTCGTCCTGAGCCCGGCGAGGCCATGCTGGTCGATCGACTGCTGCCAGGAGAGGAATTCCTCGACGGTCAGGGTATAGCGGTTGCAGGCTTCCTCCAGGCTGAGAAGGCCGCCCCGGACAGCGGCGACCACCTCCGCCTTGCGACGGATCACCCAGCGCTTGGTGTCGCGCGGCGGAAGATCGGCGATCGTCAGCGGGCTTCCATCGGGCCCGATCACATACTTCACGCGCGGACGAACCTGTTCGGCCATTCTACTCTCACACTCATCCTGACCCGTCCAGGAGGTGAGACTAGGCCGACGGCTTTAAAATTTGGCTAAATGCCGTGCAACAATTCGGTAAGAATTGTAAAGACTTGGGCAGACCGGCCCGGCAAGAACCGCCCGCCGTGCCTTGAAGATGGCGTGATCGCGACTATAGTCCGGTATCCTTGAACGCGGGCGGCATTGTCCTGAAACGCCCAGCAAGGCATAGTCTTTCATGCGTGCAGGCCTCGATCTTCCCGGCAGCCCCGACCGGACCCGCGTTGTCGTCGCCATGTCCGGTGGCGTCGATTCCTCGGTTGTCGCCGGCCTGCTCAAGGATTCCGGCTACGACGTGGTCGGCGTCACCCTGCAGCTCTACGACCATGGCGAGGCGACCCATCGCAAGGGCGCCTGCTGCGCCGGCCAGGACATCCATGACGCCCGCCGCGTCGCGGAAACCCTCGGCATTCCCCACTATGTCCTCGACTACGAGGAGCGCTTCCGCGAGGCGGTAATCGACCGCTTTGCCGACGGTTACGCCGCCGGCGAGACGCCGGTACCGTGCGTCGCCTGCAACCAGACGGTCAAGTTCGCCGACCTTTTGGAGACGGCCCGCCAGCTTGGCGCCGACGCACTTGCCACCGGGCACTATGTCCGTTCCGAGCGGCGCGGTGCCCGTCGGGCGCTTTACCGGCCCGTCGATCTCGATCGCGACCAGAGCTACTTCCTGTTCGCGACGACCCAGGAGCAGCTCGATTTCCTGCGTTTTCCGCTCGGCGCGATGACCAAGGCCGAGACGCGGGACGCTGCCCGCGCGTTCGGGCTGCCGGTCGCCGAGAAGTCCGACAGCCAGGACATCTGTTTCGTGCCGAATGGCCGCTACGCCGACGTCATCCGCAAACTGAAGCCGGGCGCCGCCGAGGCGGGCGATATCGTCCACATCGACGGTCGGGTGCTCGGCCGCCACGAAGGCATCATCAACTTCACCATCGGTCAGCGCCGCGGCATTGGCGTCGCTCTCGGCGAGCCTCTCTACGTCGTGCATCTCGACCCCCACGGCCGCAGGGTGATCGTCGGCCCGCGCGAGGCGCTCGCCACGCGTCGGCTGCATCTCCGCGACGTCAACTGGCTGGGCAATGCGCCGCTTGGTACCCTGCCGTCCGCGGGCATCGACATCCATGCGCGGGTTCGCTCGACGCGGCCGCCGCTGCCGGCCCGGCTGATCGTCAGCGACGGGCAGGTTCGTGTTGATCTCGCCGCCATGGAAGCCGGCGTTGCCCCCGGTCAGGCCTGTGTGTTCTATGACGACGGCGGCGAGGGCGCGCGCGTGCTGGGCGGAGGCTGGATCGAGCGTTCCGAACACGATGCCGAGGCGGAACTGGCTCTCCGCAAGCTCGTTGACCGGGAACAGGTCTTCGCCGCGCTGTAGGAGGAGAGGATGGCCGAGCCGATGGGTAATTCCGGAAGGCCTGCGGTCGCCAAGGCTCCGGCCGCACTCGCCAGCATCAGCGACTCGCATGTCATTGCCGCCTATGCCCGCTGGGCGCCCACCTATGACCGCTGGTTCGGCGCCTTCACCACGCGCCCCCGGCGGACCGCGGTCGCCGAACTGAACAGCCTGCCACCAGGCCGCATCCTCGAATTCGGCGTCGGCACCGGCATCTCGCTTCCCGAATTCGACCGCAAGCACCGCATCGTCGGCATTGATCTCAGCCGCGACATGCTCGCCATCGCCCGCAAGCGGGTCGCCAAGCAGAAGCTCGCTCACGTCGAAGCGCTCGAGGAAATGGATGCCGAGAACCTCAGTTTCGACGACGGCTCCTTCGATGCCGCAACGGCGATGTTCGTCGTCAGCGTCGTGCCGCATCCCGACCGGCTGCTTGCCGAGATGGTGCGGGTGGTCAGACCTGGCGGCCGGGTCGTTCTCGTCAACCACTTCACCGCCGACAAGGGCCCGCGGGCCTGGGTCGAGCGGTGGATGTCGCGCTTCTCGGCCAAGCTCGGCTGGCGCCCGGACTTTCCGATCGAGCAGGTGCTTGGCCGGCCCGAACTGAAGCTTGTCGAGCGGCGCAGCGTGAAGGCGTTCGAGCTCTTCACCATGCTGGTCTTCGAGCGGGTTTAGGATTTCCGGAAGTCGGCAGTCAGTGGATTTCCGGCTCCGGGATCGGCGCCGTGCCGGTCAGGAAGTCGAAGTCGCAGCCCTTGTCTGCCTGCTGGATATGTTCGGCGTAGAGGCGATTGTATCCGCGCGGATAGGTGCGGTCGGGAGGCGTCCATTCGGCGAGCCGGCGGGCGATCTCGGCTTCCCTGACCTCCAGCTGCAGCGAGCGCTTGTCGACGTCCAGCGAGATAATGTCGCCGTTGCGGACAGCCGCCAACGGACCGCCCACATAGGCTTCCGGCGCCACGTGGAGAATGCAGGCGCCGTAGCTGGTGCCGCTCATCCGCCCGTCCGAGATCCTCAGCATGTCGCGGACGCCCTGCTTGAGCAGCTTGCGCGGGATCGGCAGCATCCCCCATTCGGGCATCCCCGGCCCGCCGACCGGACCGGCGTTCTCGAGGACCAGGACATGATCGGGCGTCACGTCGAGATCGTCGCGGTCGATCATCGCCGCCATCTCGTTGTAGTCCCGGAACACCAGCGCCGGTCCGGAATGCTTGAGGAGCCGCGCCTCGGCAGCAGCCGGCTTCATGACGGCACCGCCCGGCGCGAGATTGCCGCGCAGGACCGCCATTCCGAGGGCCGTCGAGACCGGGCTGTCGAGCGGCCGGATGACGTCGGCGTGGTAGACCTTGGCGTTGGCGATCCCGGTGCCGAGATCAGCGCCGGTGACGGTCATGGCCGAAAGGTCGAGCTTGTCGCTGAGCTCGGCGAGCAGCGCCCTGAGGCCGCCGGCATAGTAGAAATCCTCCATCAGGAACTCGCCGGAGGGACGGATGTTGGCGAGCACCGGAATTTCCCGGGCGACCGCATCGAAATCGTCGAGACCGAGTTCGATGCCTGCCCGGCCTGCCATGGCAACCAGGTGGATGATCGCGTTGGTCGACCCGGCGAGCGCCATCTGCGTGACGAGCGCATTGTCGAAGGAAGCGCGGTTGAGGATATCGGACGGCTTCAGGTCCTCGGCGATCATCTCGACGATACGGCGGCCGCAGGCCGTCGCCATGCGGGCATGAACCGAATCCGCGGCGGGGATGGATGACGC
>Ga0210086_1000466_pt1 | contig 23310 bp, 21 predicted proteins | sample China_Galinas_PW_3_FD_184867 | JGI IMG/M metagenome (GOLD analysis project Ga0210086, IMG submission 184867) | Wetland microbial communities from San Francisco Bay, California, USA, that impact long-term carbon sequestration - China_Galinas_PWB_D2... | ecosystem: Environmental > Aquatic > Marine...
GTTGTCAATCGCTCAAAGCTCGCGCGATGCGTGTGGTCTCACCTACTGGACGGGGCAAGCGTACTTTCTGGCCACGTCCATCACCCGTTGCTGCGCTCCGGGGCCGATGACTCCTTGAGCAGCTAGTTCCAAACCGATGTACCCCGGTATGCCGCCTACACACGCCTGGTGGGCAACGCGCCACGCAGTATCTGGATTCAGGTTGTAGCCGTTGCGTTGCAGGCCTTGCAGGTAATCGTCGAATGCCGGTGTGCCCTGGTCCGGGATCGCTTGAGCCGTGCCGGCCAAGGCAATAGCGGTGACGACCGCCGCAACAAGTGGCGCAATCGCCCGTGTCATGTCCGTCTCCTAGAGGGGCGTATCCGCCGGTTGTCCCCACTACACAGATTCACGAACCGTCCTGACCCGTCCATGCCGGAGCGGGTGCGCCGGTCGGCCCATGCGCACCCCAGGGTGGCTTGATGTGCCGGTCGGCCAACGTCCGATCACTCGGCACCGAGTCGTCCTAGACTTGCGGGATGCCTACCTTGCAGCTGGTCCAGGATCCGGAAGCCGACGCGCTGCTGGAAACAAACCCGTTCGCCCTGTTGACCGGCATGCTGCTCGATCAGCAAGTGCCGATGGAGACTGCGTTTGCCGGGCCGCGCAAGATCGTTGACCGCATCGGCGGGATCGACCCACGTCTGATCGCGGACTACGACCCGGAGAAGTTCGCGCAAGCGTGTTCGGAACGCCCTGCGATACATCGGTTTCCGGGTTCGATGGCCAAGCGGGTGCAGGATCTGGCCCATGAGATCGTCGACCGCTACGGCGGTGACACCGCCCGTTTGTGGATCGACGGTGATCCGGACGGGGCTGAGGTGCTACGCCGGCTGAAGGCACTGCCCGGCTTCGGCGAGCAGAAGGCCAAGATATTTCTCGCGCTGCTGGGCAAGCAGTACGGGGTGACACCGCGGGGATGGCGCGCCGCGGCCGGTGACTACGGCAAGACCGGCACGCACATGTCGATCGCCGATGTGGTCGACAAGGGGTCGCTGGAGGAAGTCAGGGCGTACAAAAAGAAGATGAAGGCGGCAGCGAAGGCCCGATCTTCATAGGGCCTGAGCAATGAGCCGAAGCGAAGGCGCGATACTCAGAGGACCAAAGGAACTGGAGGCGAGATGAAGACGCACATCAACTGCCCTTGCGGTGAGGCGATCAGCGCCAAGGACGAGGACGAGCTGGTCGAGCTCACCCAGGCGCATCTAGCTGCGGCGCACCCGGGGATGGAGTACGACCGGGAGGCCATCCTCTTCATGGCGTACTGAGCTCGACCACAGGCGGGCAAGACCGCTAGTGCTTCGGCAGGTCGACGGCAGGTGTCACGTCACGCCGACGGCGGCTTCAAGCTCCGACAGGGCGACCTCGGTGAGGGGGACGAGCTCGTCGATGTCGGCCAGCACATCGCGGTCGGCCACGTAGCCGACCCCGATGCGGTCGGCGTACGAGCACACCGTCACATTCAGCGCCATCCCGTCATAGACCACCGAGACGGGGTAGATCTCGTCGACGTGTGCGCCGTTGAAGTACATCTCGTGTTGTGGCCCGGGCACATTCGAGATCGGCATGTTGTAGCCGGGCCGTACCCACGAGGTCCACGGCAGCTGCGGTAGCAGGACCGTCGGTCCGATCGCCGGGGCCAGCACCAGAAGCATCGCACCGGGGCCCTGGCTGGCCACCTGGTGCTTGACGTTGTCCATCGCATGGTGGATCAGCGTGAGTCGTTGGGCCGGATCGTCGATGTTGGTGCCCAGCGGACACAGTCCGAGACCGAACTGGTTGCCGTGTTCATCGGGGACCGCGGACTCCCGGTCGCGCAGCGTCACCGGACAGATCCCCACCAGGGACTGGTGGGGCAGCTCGTCCTGGCCGGCCAGCCAGGACCGCACCACCCCGGAGATCACCGCGGTGACCACGTCGTTGCCGGTGACGCCGGCGGCGGCCTGGACGGCCCGGATCCGGGCTCGGGCCAGACTGGTCGCCGCGACCGCACGGTGTGCTCCGAGCTTGGTGTTGAAGCGGGTGTGTGGGGCGCCGAACGGCGGCACGACGCTTGTGGTGGTGAGGCTGCCGGCAATGTTGGCCAATTCGCCGGCCAGCACGTGGCGGGCAAGGCCCACCGCCGATCCCGCCGTGTCGGCGACGGCCCGGACGGCGGACACGGGGTTCGGCAGCCGCGAGGACCTTTTTGTTGCGGGGGGCTCCGCCGGTGCTGTGACGGCGTAGAACGGCGGCATCGATCGGCGGTCGGGGTCGGTGGTCAGTGAATCGCGGATCATCTGCAGACCGGCCACGCCGTCGATGACGATGTGGTGGACCTTGATGTACAGCGCGAACCGCCCGTCATCGAGGCCGTCGATCAGGTAGGCCATCCACATCGGTGCGGACCGGTCCAGCCGTTTGCCGTGCAGGTCGGAAATCAACTGCCACAGTGCCTCGGGCCCGGAGTGCTGAGGCAGGGTCCGACGCTGCACGTGATGGCGCAGATCGATGTCGGGGACGTCGCGCCACACCCACATGCCGCCGGTGTCCAGGCCGCGGTAGGGACGTCGGCGCAGCCGCGGGTCCAGCTTGTCGGCTGCGGCCAGACCTTCTTCGTAGAGCCGCTCGACGTATGCGTGGCTGTCTTCCCCCGGAGGTGGGGACAGGATCAGCAGGATGGCGACGTGCATGGGGCTGGACAGCAGCTCGCCGGTCAGCATCAATGCGTCTATCGGGTCGAGCGTGTCCATGCGGGGCGATCCCACTCTCGCCGTTGGGCTGGGGTTGCCCTAGCGTAGCGCGGGGGTCGGCTGGTCGATGGTGGGTTTCCGGGCGGGCTGGGGGCACCTCCCCGCTTGCGGGGGAGAGCGAAGCGACCCGGGAACAGGTCAGGGCACGACCGTCGACCCGATCGTCGGCATGAAGGTGCACTGCTTGTCCACGGTGGTCACCTGGCCGAAGATCGTCGACAGGATGCTGCCCGAGCCGGTGTCGGCGATGCCGGTCAGCGTGGTCGGACCCTGCGGGTTGATGCCGGGATTCGGCTTCAGCGTGACGCTGCCGGATTTCCCGGTGGTGAGGTTGACCCAGGTGACGTTGAGCGGAAGCTTCTGCTCGGCGGCCGGGGCCGGGGTGCCGACGGCGGTGAACACGTAGGCGGTCTGGCCGGGACCGGGGCCGGGTGTCGGGATCTTGGCAGGCCCGGCGACCGATAGTGCGGTCGCGATGACGTTGCCGCCGTCCTTGAGACACCCGTTGCTGATCGACGGGTACATGAAGTCCTGTGTGGGCGGGGAGTTCGGGTCGAACGATGGAGCCGCCGCGGGGGCCGGAGCCGGGGTCGGGCCGGGCGCCGGGAGCGAGGCCGCGGCCGGGGTGGCGGCCGGGGTCGGCGCCACCGTCGGGGTCTGGGGCTGCGCGTCGGGTACCGGGCCCACAACGTATTCCGGGTTGATGCCCGTGGGCAGATGGGCCTCGGCGCCCGGGATGGCACCCGGGGCGGGGATGTGCTTTGGCAGGGGGGCGGGACCGTTACCGGGGCCGGGCGTCATCAGCGGCATGGTGCCGTGTGCGACGCCGGTCACCGCCGGGGTGGGGGCGGCCGCGGGCGGTGTGGCCAAGGGGCCGGCGGCCCCGCCCTCCTGCACGAACTTGGCGACGGAATTCGCCAGTGCTGCCGAGCCTTCCGGAGTCGCCGCGTTGCCGGCGAGCTGCGAGGCAGCCGCCAGCAACAGCTGCTGGGCCGACGCCGGGTCGGCCGCGGCCTGCTGGACCACGGGGCTGAGGCTCGTCACGGCATCCAGGCCGGGCAGCTGACCCGGATCCAGCGGAATGGCCGGGTCAGCTGCCGCGACCGGGCTCAGAGCCATCGAGGTTGCCGCGACGAACGCGGTGGCGGTCAAGCCGGCAGCCAGCTTGGCGATCTGCAGCACAGTGTGCTCCCCAATCGGGTGTGTGGCGGTCAGGGCAGGGCGGATAGCGGCAGCAGCTGGCCCAGGCCGGCGCCACCCGGGGTGGTCGGTGCGATCGGCGGGTTGGTGGCCGGTGGAACCTGGCCGGGCGCGTTCACCGGTGCCGGGGCGATGCCGGGCTGGCCGCCGACGGCGATCGGGAACGGCACGTCGTGGGGGGTCAGGTTCACCAGGTCCGCGGGCACGCCCAGCTGGTTGAGCAGCGCGATGGGCAGCATCGACGGCGACTGCGCGGGAGCGGCGGGCGCTGTGACCGGTGCGCCGGGCAGCGGCGCGGTGGCCGGGGCACCCGGGATCGGCGAGACCGGAATCGTCGACGGTGCGCCCGCGATGCTGGACGCACCGCCCAGCGCCGTCGCCGCGGTCTGCAGCAGCGCGGCCGCGCTGGCTGGGTTGGTGGCGAACTGCTCCAGCATGTTGAGTGCGGGCAGGCCGGGATTGACCGGTGGTGTGCCCGGGTCGGCGGCGGCGGCAGGGCTCAGGGCGAACGCGGCCGAGCCGAGCCCGGCAGCCGCAATCGCATTGGCGGCGAACAGCTTTATGAAACGTGACATGGTGATCCCAATCCCCTCTATGGCAGGTCTGAGACCGAAGGTAGTCAGTTACTTGAGTTACTCAAGTGACACGTGTGGCGGTTATTCAACCGTTACTGATGCGATGGCCTTCGGTGATGCTCGAGGTTCGAAATCGGTTCGCGGCCCAAGGGTGGGCAACGCCTGCCGCGCGCGTGGCTAAGGTCGGTCGAGTAGACACGATGCCCGCCGCCACCCCGGCGGCCCCCGCAGCTCAGCCGGCCGGCCTGTCGGTCAGGCTGGCGCCGGTGTTGCTCGTTGCCAGCGTCGCGGCCCGGCTGGCGTGGACCTACCTGGTCCCCAATGGCGCGAACTTCGTCGATCTGCACGTCTATCTGGGCGGCGCGGCCGCACTTGATCATCCCGGCACGCTGTACTCCTACGTCTACGCCGACCAGACCCCCGACTTCCCGCTGCCGTTCACCTATCCGCCGTTCGCGGCGCTGGTGTTCTATCCGCTGCGTCTGCTGCCGTTCGGCCTGGTCGCGTTGTGCTGGCAGCTCGGGATTCTCGCCGCGCTCTACGGTGTGGTGCGGCTGAGCCAGCGGCTGCTGGGCGTGGCCGCCGGGCGCGGACATCGCACCGCGATGCTGTGGACCGCCGTCGCGATCTGGATGGAACCGCTGCGCAGCACCTTCGACTACGGACAGGTCAACGTGATCCTGGCTCTGGCGGTGCTGTGCGCGGTGTACAGCAACAGGTGGTGGCTTTCGGGTCCGCTGGTCGGCGTGGCCGCGGGGGTGAAACTGACGCCCGCGATCACCGGGCTGTACTTCCTCGGGGTGCGGCGCTGGGGCGCGGCGATCTCCTCGGCCGTCGTCTTCGCCGGCACCGTCGCCGTGTCGATCGCGGTGATCGGCCAGCAGGCCCGCTACTACTTCACCGACCTGCTCGGTGATGCCGGTCGGGTGGGTCCGATCGGAACGTCGTTCAACCAGTCCTGGCGCGGCGGCCTTTCCCGGATCCTCGGCCACGACGCCGGCTACGGCCCGCTGGTCGTGGCCGGGATCGCGGTCACCGCAGTCCTTGCGGTGCTGGCCTGGCGGGCGCTGGGCCATGCGGCGGCCACCGGCGGCGGTGTGGAGCGCGGCGAAGCCGAGGAGCCGGTGGAACAGGCCGGGCGGGACCGGCTCGGGTCGCTTCTGGTGGTGCAGCTCTTCGGTCTGCTTCTCTCGCCGATCTCGTGGACCCATCACTGGGTGTGGCTGGTGCCGTTGATGATCTGGCTCGTCCACGGTCCGTGGCGCACTCGTGCCGGTGCTCGGGCTCTGGCCTGGGTCTGGCTCGTGCTGACCCTCGTCGGTGTGCCGTGGTTGCTTAGCTTCGCGCAACCGACGATCTGGCAGATCAGCCGGCCGTGGTACCTGGCCTGGGCGGGTCTGGTCTACATCGTGGCCACGCTGATCACCCTGGCATGGATCGCGGTTAGCGGTCCCGGAGCTCGGAGAGGATTGCGTCTATTTCGGCGGCCATCTGCAGATCCTTATCGGTGATCCCGCCTGCTGAATGCGTGACAAGCATGAAAGTAACTGTCCGCCAACGGATGTCGATGTCAGGATGATGGTCCTCGTGCTCGGCGTGCTCGGCCACTCGGCGAACCGCCTCGATCCCGTCGAGGAAGGTGGCGAACTTGACCGACCGGCGTAGCGCACCATCGGCGCGTTCCCATCCGTTCAGACTCTTGGCGGCGGCATCTACTTCTTCATCGCTCAACACGGCCATACATCGACGGTATACCGTCACACGCCATGCCTACCCAGATCGTCGTCGCCGGCGCCCTGATCTCCGGTTCGGCACTGCTGGTGGCGCAGCGGCACCGGCCGCCGGAGCTGGCCGGACTCTGGGAGCTGCCGGGCGGGAAGGTTGTGCCCGGCGAGAGCGAGGCCGACGCACTCGCCCGCGAGCTGCGCGAAGAACTGGGTGTCGAGGTGGAAGTGGGCGGTCGGCTCGGTGGCGATGTGCCCATCGGAGGGTCGGCGGTTCTGCGTGCCTACCACGTTGTGCGCACCGGCGGCACGCTGCATGCCCACGACCACCGCGAACTGCGGTGGGTCGGCGCCGGCGAGCTGGTCGACCTGCCGTGGGTGCCGGCGGACCGGGCGTGGTTACCCGAGCTGATGTCTGCCCTGGCGCAAAGCTGATCGCGGCGGCGTCGGCAGGTACTTCCCGCCGACGTGGTCGTCCGGTCTCGGCAATCCTGCGTGTGCACGCGCTCGGGTGGCCGAAGATGGTCAACGGCTGGTGGACGTCCGCGGTCGAGATGTCCCAGCCGTGAGGAGCCGGATGGACCCCGATATCGATCTCACCGACGGGCGGTTCTACGCCTCCGGCGCCGCCCGCGAGGCCTATCGATGGATGCGTGCCCACCAGCCGGTGTTCCGGGACCGCAACGGCCTCGCGGCAGCCGCGACCTACCGTGCGGTGCTCGATGCCGAACGGCAACCGGAGCTGTTCTCCAACACCGGTGGCATCCGGCCCACCAGCCCGCCGCTGCCGCACATGATCGACATGGACGACCCGGCTCATCTGCTTCGCCGCAAGCTCGTCAACGCGGGGTTCACCCGCAAGAGGGTTCAGCAGCGCGCCAGTTCCATTGCGGCACTGTGCGACACACTCATCGATGCGGTGTGCGAGCGCGGCGAGTGCGACTTCGTCCGCGATCTCGCCGCGCCGCTGCCGATGGCGGTCATCGGGGACATGCTCGGGGTGGCCCCCGGCGATCGCGAGACCCTGCTTAAGTGGTCCGACGACTTGGTGGTGGCCCTGAGTTCGACGGTTTCCGACGAGGTTCAGCAGGCCGCGGTACACGCGCTGGCGGCCTACAACGAGTTCATGGCCCAAGCCATCGCCGAGCGTCGCCGCCAACCCACCGACGACCTGGTCAGCGTGCTGATGCGCGCCGAAGTCGACGGCGAACGCCTCAGCGAGGAGCAGATCATGTCCGAGACGCTGCTGATCCTGATCGGCGGAGACGAGACCACCCGCCACACCCTGTCCGGTGGCACCGAACAGCTGCTGCGCCACCCCGACCAGTGGCAGGCCCTGCGCGGCCGCCCCGATCTTCTGGCCGGCGCGGTGGAGGAGATGCTGCGCTGGACCTCACCGGTGAAGAACATGTGCCGGACCCTGACGTCGGCCACGGAGTTTCACGGCGCCACGCTGCGCGAGGGGGAAAAGATCATGCTGCTGTTCGAATCGGCCAACTTCGACGAGTCGGTGTTCGACGACCCCGATGTGTTCCGCATCGAGCGCAACCCCAACAATCACGTCGCGTTCGGCTTCGGCACCCACTTCTGCCTGGGCAACCAGTTGGCGCACCTGGAACTCGCCACGATGACGCGCCGGGTCGCCCAGCGGCTACCGGACCTGCGCCTGGCCGACGAGGCGGAGCTACCGCTGCGGCCCGCCAACTTCGTGAGCGGGCTGGAGGCGATGCCCGTGACGTTCACCCCGAGCGCTCCGGTCCACGTCTAGTACTTGAGGTGGTCGCTGCGAACCCGTACGTCGGCAAACTGCCGCGGATGGTGGATGGCGTGGACCGGATGCATCAGCACCGGATGACGGCAATGTGGGCACGACCTCTGCGGTTGGCGTTTCGAGGCCAGGGTCAAGTGCCGGCAGTTGGCGCAGCGTACGACGAAAACCCCACCGATCCAGTTGAGCAGTCCCAGGTAGATGGCAATGGTCGCGCCGGTCCCCACCGCGACGATGACCGCGATGGTCAGAACTTCATAGACCGTCATGTTCAGCACCTCCAAGCACATCTGACGGCGCGACTCCGATGTTAGACCTGGTAGCTGAGATCGCGGTCGGCATCGGCCAAAGGCGGACTGAGTGAATCTGATTCCGCTGTGTGCGCGCGACGCAGCCGTGGCCCGTGAAGCTGAAAAAGGCTCAGAAGCAATCCCGTTCGCCTCGATCTGGCACGTGGCATCGATGCGGGCGGTGACGCCGGCCGGAATGGTTTTGCTCAGGCCTTCCCAAGGCTTGGCCGAGGTGTTCGGTTGCGCCCGGGGTAGCTGCCCTGCCTCGTTTTCGCAAACAGGCACCGGCGCTGCCAGAATCAGGCACGTGAAACAGCCCGACTTCCGCAATGTCGCCATCGTGGCGCACGTCGACCACGGCAAGACCACCCTGGTGGATGCCATGTTGCGGCAGTCCGGTGCCCTGACGCACCGCGGCGACGACGCAACCGAACGGATCATGGACAGCGGCGACCTGGAGCGGGAGAAGGGCATCACGATCCTGGCCAAAAACACAGCAGTACACCGCGTCCATAAGGACGGAAACATCACCGTGATCAACGTGATCGACACCCCCGGCCATGCCGACTTCGGCGGCGAGGTCGAGCGCGGGTTGTCCATGGTCGACGGGGTGCTGCTGCTGGTCGACGCCTCCGAGGGGCCACTGCCACAGACCCGGTTCGTGCTGCGCAAGGCGCTGGCAGCGCACCTGCCGGTGATCCTGGTCGTCAACAAGACCGACCGCCCCGACGCGCGGATCGCCGAGGTCGTCGAGGCCAGCCACGACCTGCTGCTCGACGTGGCCTCCGACCTCGACGAGGAGGCTGCCGCGGCCGCCGAACACGCGCTGGGTTTGCCAACCCTCTACGCCTCAGGCCGGGCCGGCGTGGCCAGCACGCAGCAGCCCGCCGATGGTGAGATTCCCGAGGGCGACAACCTCGATCCGCTGTTCGACGTGCTGCTCGAGCACATCCCGCCGCCCAAGGGCGACCCGGAAGCCCCGCTGCAGGCCCTGGTCACCAACCTCGACGCCTCGGCCTTCCTCGGCCGGCTGGCGCTCCTCCGCATCTACAACGGCAAGCTGCGCAAGGGCCAGACCGTGGCATGGATGCGCGAGGTGGACGGTGTCCCGGTCATCACCAGCGCCCGGATCAGCGAGCTGTTGGCCACCGTCGGCGTCGAGCGCAACCCGACCGATGAGGCGACCGCTGGAGATATCGTCGCGGTGGCCGGGTTGCCCGAGATCATGATCGGCGACACTCTCGCAGATCCCGACCACGCCCACCCGTTGCCGCGGATCACCGTCGACGAGCCGGCGATCTCGGTGACGATCGGCACCAACACCTCGCCGCTGGCCGGCAAGGTCTCCGGCCACAAGCTCACCGCGCGGATGGTGCGCAACCGTCTCGACACCGAGCTCGTCGGCAATGTGTCGATCCGGGTGGTCGATATCGACCGGCCCGACGCCTGGGAGGTGCAGGGCCGCGGCGAGCTGGCACTGGCGGTCCTGGTCGAGCAGATGCGCCGGGAGGGCTTCGAGCTGACCGTCGGCAAGCCGCAGGTGGTCACCAAGACCGTCGACGGCAAGCTGCACGAGCCGTTCGAGGCGCTGACCATCGACTGTCCCGACGAGTTCGTCGGCGCCATCACCCAGCTGATGGCCGGCCGCAAGGGCCGCATGGAGGAGATGGCCAACCACGCCGCCGGTTGGGTGCGGATGGACTTCATCGTGCCCAGCCGCGGACTGATCGGCTTCCGCACCGACTTCCTCACCGAGACCCGGGGCACCGGAATCGCCAACGCGGTGTTCGACGGATACCGCCCGTGGGCCGGTGAGATCCGCGCCCGGCACACCGGGTCGCTGGTGTCCGATCGCGCCGGTGCGGTGACCGCGTACGCGATGATCCAGCTCGCCGATCGCGGCACGTTCTTCGTCGAGCCGGGGCAGGAAACCTACGAGGGTATGGTGGTGGGTATCAACCCGCGTGCCGAGGACCTCGACGTCAACGTCACCCGGGAGAAGAAGCTCACCAATATGCGGTCCTCCACCGCCGACGTGATGGAGACCCTGGCCAAGCCCATCGCGCTGGACCTGGAACAGGCGATGGAGTTCTGCGCCGCCGACGAGTGCGTCGAGGTCACCCCGGAGATCGTGCGGGTCCGCAAGGCCGAACTCGACGCCACCAGCCGGGCGCGCAGCCGGGCCCGGGCGAAGGCCAGGGGCTGAGCCGCCCTCGGCGCGCCCAGCGCGGCTGCATTGGCCATGAAGCCCCCAGGCGGGTCGATACCCTGAAGGGCGTGCCCAACGGATGCCGCCGCCTGCAGACCGTCGGTGCACTACTGTCCGTGCTGCTCACAGCCGCCTGCACGGTGAGTCCGCCGCCCGCGCCGCAGAGCACGGAGACCTTGGAGCCGTCCCCACCGCCGCCGCCCAGGGCGACCCAGATCATCATGGGCATCGACTCGATCGGCGCCGGGTTCAACCCGCATCTGCTCTCCGATCAGTCACCGGTCAACGCCGCCATCAGCTCACTGGTGCTGCCCAGTTCGTTCCGGCCGGTGCCGGACCCGTCCACCCCGACCGGCTCGCGGTGGGAGATGAACCCGACAATGCTGGATTCCGCCGAGGTGACCAGCCACGATCCCTTCACCGTCACCTACAAGATCCGCCCCGAGGCATCCTGGACCGACAACGCCCCGATCGCCGCCGACGACTTCTGGTACCTGTGGCGCCAGATGGTCGGCCAGCCCGGTGTGGTCGATCCCGCCGGATATGACCTCATCACCAACGTGCAATCGATCGACGGCGGCAAGACGGCCGTCGTCACGTTCTCCGAGCCGTACCCTGCCTGGCGCGAGTTGTTCAACGATCTGCTGCCGGCACACATCGTCAAGGACGCCCCCGGCGGTTTCTTGGCCGGCCTGGCCCGCGCGATGCCGGTCACCGGCAGTCAATTCCGGGTCGACAACATCGACCCGCAGCGTGACGAGATTCTGCTGGCCCGTAACGACCGGTTCTGGGGCCCGCCCGCCCGCCCCGACCAGATCCTGTTCCGGCGGGCCGGGGCACCGGCCGCGCTGGCCGACTCGATCCGAAACGGGGACACGCAGGTGGCGCAGGTGCACGGTGGTGCGGCAGCCTTCGCGCAGCTCTCGGCGATCCCCGATGTGCGCACCGCAAGGATCGTGACCCCGAGAGTCATGCAGCTGACACTGCGGGCGTCAGAGCACAAACTGTCCGACCCGATTGTCCGCAAGGCGATTCTGGGATTGCTCGACGTCGACCTGCTCGCCGCGGTCGGGGCGGGCAGCGACAACACCGTGACACTGGCCCAGGCGCAGGTGCGCGCACCGAGTGATCCCGGCTACGTACCCACGGCACCGCCGGCGCTGGGTAGGGAACGGTCCCTGGAGCTGCTTGAGGAGGCCGGCTTCCAGGTCGACCGCACGCCGACCGAGTCGCAGGTCCAACCAGCCCCGTCAGCGGGTTCCCGCACCACACCGCAGCAGGCGCCGCCACCGGAGATCACCCGGGGGCGCGTCAGCATGGACGGTCGGCAACTGGCACTGGTGATCGGCGTGGCCGCCAACGACCCGACCTCGGTGGCGGTCGCCAACACCGCGGCTGACCAGCTTCGCAGCGTCGGGATCGCCGCCCGGGTGCTGGCCCTGGACCCGTCGGTGCTCTACGGGGATGCCTTGGTGAACAACCGCGTCGACGCCATCGTGGGGTGGCGCGCCGCGGGTCTCGACCTCGCCACGCGGCTCGAATCGCGCTACGGCTGCCCGGCCCTGGAGGCGACCGCAGTGCCCGCGTCGCTGGCGCCGGCCGCCAGCTCTTCGACCACGACGCCATTGCCCTCGACGACCGCCGACCCCAGCGCGGGCGAGATGGCGAGCACCGCACCGACCACGGCTACGACGACAACGGCGACAACGGCAACCACGGCGACAACGGCAACCACGGCGACAACGGCGACGCCCCCGCCCGCCCCGGTGCCCGAGTCCGGCCAGTTGGTTCAGGCGCCGTCAAACCTCACCGGCATCTGCGATCGGAGTATTCAGCCGAACATCGATGCGGCACTCGACGGTTCGGCGGACATCGACGAGGTCATCACCGCGGTGGAGCCCCGCCTGTGGAACATGGCGACGGTGTTGCCGATCCTGCAGGACACCACGATCGTCGCGGTGGGACCGACCGTGCAGAACGTCAGCCTCACCGGGGCGGTTCCGGTCGGGATCGTCGGCAACGCGGGCACCTGGGTCAAGACGACGCCATAGTCTTCGCGCGGCCGCCGGGCCGGCATTGGTTAGTGGGCGGACGCGGCGCGCTGTCTCTTCGACCCGCCGAGTGCCCGCTTTTTCTGCGGCGTGCTGCTCGCCTTGGCGGTGGTGTCGCCGGACGGGCCGGCCGCGGTGCTCGAGCTGCCGCCGGTGGCCGAGGCCGCGGCAAGGGCCTTGGGGGTGGCCTTGAACGAGTCGACCACCTTCGTGACCGGACCCTGGCCGGTTGCGACAGTGGGCGATGCGGTGGTGGCCGGGGACGCCGCGGCCACGGGCGGATCGATGACGGACGAGGTGACCGTGGGGATCGGGGAGGTGGCCACCCCCGGGCCGGCGGTGAGGTCAGCGTAGACGGTTGTGCGGCCCTGCTGGATGTTGTCGGTGAGGTCGGTCAACGCCGTGTTGACCGCGGCTTCGAACGGCGCCCGACCGGCGTTGACCGCGGCGATGAAGTCACCGGTCTCCGCCAGCGTCGCGGCAAACGCCGTCGCCCCCGTCACCGCTGCCTGGATCACCGTGATCGGACCGGTGACCAGGGCCTGTCCTGCGATGTTGAGCAGGCTGTCGACGCCGTCCTTGATCGCCTGGCCGGCGCGGTCGAGCACGGCCTGAAGCTCGAACCCGCCGGTGGGTGTGCGGTCGGCGGCCAGCAGGGCGAATGTGTTGGTGATCGGCGCCTGGATGGCGAGGGCGGCGACGCCGAGCGCCTGGCCGACATCCTGGCCGGCCCGCAGTGCCTCCACGAGGGCGACGGGGCTGGATATCAGGCCCGCCCCGAGACCGATGACGCCCCATCCGGTGAACGGTAGGTACAACGGCGAGAGCGGTTCGTTGGGGCCGAGGCAGACCGTGCACTGCTCGGTGCTGCCGATCAGGATCGGCGTCGCCGCCAGCACGTCGCCCAGGATGTTGATCCCGATCTGATAGGGGATCGCTCCGATCGCCGGTGTCGACACGTCGGCCAGCGCGATTGCGGGTGCGGAAACCGTCGGCACAGGTGTGTCGGGCACCGGGGTGAGCGGGCTCACGGCGATGACGCTTGCGCCGGCGAGGGCGATGGTCGCAGACCACGCAGAACGAAGGGCGACAGGCATGCGAGCTCCTAGGTGGCGGTCGGCGACGACGTCTGTGAAGTGATATCCGAAAGCTACCTGAGAGCAGGCTGAGTAGGAGGCGAGTTTCGGCGTGAGCGCCCGGATCTGTCGCGACTGACCGAGACGGTTCACCGTCGGTTTGCGGGCGCCGTTCCCACGCGCTTCTTGGTTTGGCCATCCAACAGGTGCGCGGCGCCGGCGGCGGCGAGGAACACGATGAGCAGCCACCAGGGCGGGTGGGCCAGTTCCCACACGAAGATCGCCGCCCACACCGGGGCCTCCTGGGTGATCGCGAGAACCCCCGCTGCGCAGGCCAGCGACACCGCCGGGACGCTGACGTGCAGAGGCGTCCATTCGTTCACCGACAACGCCACCACAGAGCCCAGCGCGGCCCCGGTGGCCAGCGCGGGGGTCAACATGCCACCGACGGCTCCCGCGCGCAGGAAGATCGCGGTCAGCAGCGGCTTGAGCAGCAGGATCACCGCGGCCGACAGGACGGTCAGCCCGCTGTTGAGGCTGACCGTCAGCACACTCTTCCCGTTGCCCGGCAGTTCGGGCCACCAGTGCGAACAGATACCGACCAGCAGTCCGGCTCCGGCGACCGCCGGGATAAGCAGCCATGAGTCGGCCAACTGGTGGGCGCGGGCGTAGCTCATGATCCGCTTGAACGCCAGTCCGACGCCCAGAGCCAGCGGTGAAAGCAGGATCGCGAAGGCGGTCAACAGATACGACAGGTCCGGATTGGGCCAATACAGCGGCGGCGCGTCGTGGGTGACCGGGGCCGCTACCGCCACCGCCAGGCTGGAGGTGATCAGTGCGGTGCCCACGGCACGAAAATTCCAGGTGTGCAACAGGATCCGCACTGCGAACAGCGCCCCGCCCAGCGGCACGCTGTACACCGCGGCGAGGCCGGCCCCGGCCGCGCAGCCGAGCAGGATCTCCCGGTCGCGCGGTGTCAGCATCCACCGTGATGTCCCCAGATCGCCCAGCGCGGCAGCGAACTGTCGCGGGGCGCCTTCGCGTCCCAGCGATGCGCCGGTGCCGACCAGAAGGATCTGCAGTGCCGCGTCGATCGTGAGCGTCAACCGGGGGACGGGTTTACCGCCGACGATGGTCTCCGACAGCGACGGCACGGGTTTGTGGTGCCGCAGTATCCACCATCCGCAGCCGGCGAGGGCGCCGCCGAGCATCGGTCCGACCGCCCGCCGGACTGGGCTCGATTCGGTCACACCGTCCAGGAGCGTCCCGAAACTGTAGTGGTAGGTGAGGTGTTCGATGAAATGCAGCAACTCCGTCGTCACGGCGCCGGCGACTCCGGCCAGCAGGCCGATCACCATTACCGCGCAGCCGAATTCGATGTTGCGCCGGTTCACGAAGTGAATCTATGCCAACAGCGGGGTCGGCGGCGGGTGACGAGGCACCGTCGCCACGCCTCCGGCACTGGGTAGGGTGGCGCCGACGTGACGTGGAAAGGAGCGGCGATGTCGACTACCCCGCGGCTGTTGTTCGTGCACGCCCATCCGGACGACGAGACCATCAACAACGGCGTGACGATCGCGCAGTACGCCGCGCGAGGTGCGGATGTCACCGTGCTCACCTGCACCCTCGGCGAGGAGGGTGAGATCATCGACGACCGGTGGGCACAGCTGGGTGTCGACCATGCCGACCAGCTCGGTGGTTATCGCATCGGTGAGCTGAGCGCTGCGCTCGCGCACCTGGGACTACAGCAGCCGAGGTTTCTCGGCGGAGCGGGTCGTTGGCGTGACTCGGGTATGCCCGGAACACCGCAGCGGCATCACACGAAATTCGTCGATGGTGACTTCGACGAGGCGGTTTCCCAGCTTGTGGTGGCCATCGCCGAGCTGCGACCGCACGTCGTGGTCACCTACGATCCCAACGGCGGTTACGGACATCCCGACCACATTCACACCAATCGGGTCACCACGGCTGCGGTCTCCGCTGTCGCCGACTCGTGGGAGGTTCCGAAGTCCTACTGGAGTGTGATGGGTGCCGGCGCCTTCCGCGCGGGTATCGAGGCGCTCGGTGCTGATGATGCGCTACCCGATTGGATCTGGCCGCCCAGCGAGCTGCCCTTCGGGTTCACCGATGACCGGATCACCGCGGCGATAGAAGCTCCGCGGTACTTTCCGGCCAAGGTCGCGGCCATCGCCGCACACGCGACCCAGATGCTGGTCGGGCCGACGGGGCGCGCGTTCACCTTGTCGAACAAGCTTGTGCTGCCGGTGCTCGCCGAGGAGCACTATGTGCTCGTCGACGGCGTGGCCGGCCAGGTTGACGAGCGTGGCTGGGAGACAGATCTTCTGGCGGGTCTGGACCTCGTGCCGTAGAACATCGGGTGGTGTGTTCCACTGGATTCGGCCGATGTGCTTCGGGCGCCACGATGGTGGACCCCACGATGAAACGGGGCCCACCGTCGAAGCCGGTGTCTTAGGCTGCCGCGCCGGACTTCCCGGACTTCCCGGACTTCCCGGACTTCCCGGACCTTGCGGACTTCTTGGACGTTCCGGACTTCTTGGCGCCGTGATCGGCCTGATGCGTGCTTGGCCGGTGCGACTGCCCCACGGAGCGGTGCGTCCCGGCAACTGCGGAGGTTTCACCGCGACCGGACGAAGCGGCCGCGCTGACAGCTTTCGCCTGCACCTTGGACTCCAGGGGAACGTCGAGTGCTTTCACGATGCGTGCCTGCGCTTCCCGCACTCCGAGTTTGATGCTCGCCGGAGTCGTCACCTGAGCTGCCAAAGCCGCCTAGTCCGCAGCTTTTTCGGCCACCACCGACGTGCCGTCGCCGATGGTCACCTGCTCGGCGACCGTGGCAACGTCGACGAGACCCTCCACGGCGCTGTTGTATACGCCCAGCGGATCAAGCTTGGCGGCGGAGTCGAGGACATTCTGCACGGCCTTGCCCGTCGCGCCGGCGATCTCTTGCGCAGCGTTGAGGGTTGCCGACGCTAGCAGCGATCCGGCCTCCGGCACTGCCGCCACGAGGTTCTGCAGGATCTCGGTCTGCTGGGTGACCACGCTCTGCAGCAGGGGGCGAACGTCCTCGGCAGTGTCCCGCACGGGCTCCACGACCGCCTTCTGGAGAATTTCCAGGGCGCCTTTCGGGTCGCCACCGAGAGCCGTCCGGGTTGCGTCGACCACCGCCAGCGGCAGATTGAATGCCGACACGCCCACTGCCCAGTTCATTGCGATGACGGCCGTGCCGAGTGCGAAGAGGTCTTCGACGTGGACAGCGGCGGCCTGGCGGAGAACGGGAAAGGGGTCGGCGATGGCGTCCTGGACGATCTCCTGGGTATCGGTCAGCGTTGCGATGATCAGAGGCCCGAAGGCCTCAACCGGATTGATCACGACGGGTTTCAAGGCCAGCACATTTTCGGACGCTGTGTGTTGCACGGCGAACGAGCGCAAGGCCGGCGTGTGCAGGTCGCTTGGGGCGATAGGCGTGATGGCGAGGGCTCCGGCCCCGGCGAATGCGATTCCGGCCATCAACCTGGAGTGGAGAGCGATGTGCATGTGGCTGTCTCCTCAGAGGCTATTCCCTTTTATTGACGCCGACGAAGGAGCCGACTGTGAAAAGGTACCTCCGGGCAACCTGATATGAAGTTGAAATCGCAATAATTTGGTTCGAATTCACATCCTGGAATGCAGTACATAGCCCTAAAAGGTTGACACAAAGTATTTTGCTGGAGGGCCAACGTGGGGTGGCGAGAATCCGTCGACAACTTGTCGGATCGAAGTGCTGGCGAAGCGGTCGGGGAACGCCAGGAAGGCGATCTGGCAATGTCTGGAGCCGGTCCGGAAAGTGGCCACACTGGGTTGCTGCGCGTCATGGGCTGTGGCGGGTCCGAGCCCCGGGCTGTGGTGAACCTTGACGGTTCGCGCGGGCGATCGCGGAGTAGGCTGCCGATCACCCAGCGAGGAAGGGACGGTGATGGACCTGACGGCCACCCGACGTCCCGTTGAGGTCACCACCGAGCCCGCCGCTGCCCCCTCCGCCATGCGCCTCCTTGTCCTCACGCTGCTGGCCATCGACGGCGTCATCTCCGCCGTGGTCGGCGCCTTGCTGCTACCCACCTATCTGGGCGGTGTTCCCTTCCCGGTCAGCGCATTGATCAGTGGTCTGGTCAACACGGCCCTGGTGTGGGTGGCGATGAGCTGGACCGACTCGAAACGGCTGGCCGCGTTGCCGCTGTGGACGTGGCTGGTCACGGTCGCCGGCCTGACACTGGGCGGTCCCGGCGGCGACATGGTCTTCGGCGGCCACGGGGTCATGGCGTACTCGGTTCTGCTGTTCGTCGCGCTCGGCGGGCTCCCGCCGTGGTGGTTGCTCTGGTGGCGCAGCTAGCCGGTCCGGGCCCGACGAAGTCCCATACGTGGATCCAACCGGTAGCCCCGACCCGCTGATCGGGTCCCGTCGGTGGGCCCAAGGCCTTGAGCGGGTCGCGATGTCAAGATCACAGCCCGTACGGTCGAGATCATGGATGTGCACGCCCTGGCCTTCGAGTGGACGGCGACCAATCGGCATTGGCTCATCGAGGTGCCGCTGCGGATCGTCGTGTATGTCATCGTCGTGCTGATCGCACGGTTGGTCCTGCACCGGATGATCGACCGGGCCAGCGGCCAGTCGAGCAAGAAGGGCAAAGGGGACAAGCCGGCCCCGGTGAAGCCGGGACTGCTGCGCCGCCTTCGAGGCCGGACGCCGGCGGAGGCGGACGCCCAACAGATCACCGAACGGCGCCTGCAGCGTACGCAGACCATCGGATCGGTCCTCAAATCAACGGTGTCGATCATCCTCCTCGTCTGGGTCGGCCTGGCGATCCTCAACGTTCTCGGGGTGAACATCGCGCCGTTCATCGCCTCTGCCGGCGTAGCCGGACTGGCCATCGGCTTCGGCGCCCAGAACCTGGTGCGAGATTTCGTCACCGGCGTATTCATGCTGCTCGAGGACCAGTACGGGGTGGGCGACATCGTTGACCTCGGCGACGTGGCCGGCGAGGTGCAAAGTGTCGGGTTGCGCATCACGACCATTCGCGACATCGACGGCACTCTCTGGTATGTCCGCAACGGAGAAATCGCACGCGTGGGCAACATGAGCCAGGAGTACGCCGTCGCCCGGATCGAGGTGCCGGTCGCGCTGACCGCCGATATCGAGAGGGCCGAGCAGGTCGCCATCGATGCGGCACTGGCCGCGGCGGTCGATCCGGCCATCGCCGACAAGGTACTCGGCGAACCCGAGATGCTCGGGGTACAGGAGCTGTCGCCGGACCTACTCAAGCTGCGGATGACCCTGAGAACACGCCCGAGTGCGCAATGGGCGGTGCAGCGCAGACTCCGGCGGGAGATTCTGCGCGCCTACGACGAACACGGGATCGATCTGCCCTACCCGCGCGGACGCATCCACGCCGTGGTCGGTGGTTGAGCGGCGTCTCAGTTCTTCCCGGTCGAGTGCGCGGCTTTCTCGGCCTTCACAGCGTTGCCGCCCGCGTTCTGCACGCCTCCGGTAGCCGTGTGCGCACCGGTGCGCACACCCGTCTTGGGCGTCGATTGCGCGGGCCGCGCCGTCGCACGGACGGTAGTGCGGTCTCCGGTCTTGGCGGTCGCGATGGCGGACGCCGCCTTCTGCACCGCCCCGCGGACTTCGCCCTGTGCGGTGACGATCCCCTTGGCAACCGTGTCCGGCGCTTCGGCCAGGGCCTTGACGGCCTGGTCGACTCCCGCTTTCGCCTCGGTGGCCCGCTGTCGGGCGGTGGTCGCGACGGTGGTGGCGACGGGGTGTGCGGCGGCGGTCACGGCCTCATCGGCGGAGGCGTTTGCATCTGCGATGTCGGAGCCGGCCTGTCCCGCTGCGCCGACGACATCCTGTGTGGCGGCAGCCGGCCCGGCTGGGAGGCCATCGGCGAGCTGTCCTCGAGCGGAGTGCCCCGTGGCGGCGGTGACCACATCGTCCGACGTCACCGAGTCGTCGGACTGCCCCTCGGCAGCGGTCGTGTCGACCGCTGCCGCCTGGGGCGCGGCCAACGTCGTCGTGGCTGCCGGTAACGGCAACGACGGCAACGACGGCAGCGGCGGCAGCGGGATGGGGAACCACTGCAGGCTGACCAGGTAGTTGATCTCCTGGGTGATGCCGCTCGAGATGCCGTTCGCCGCGGTGTTGGCGATGGCGGTCAGGCCCTCGGACCACACTGCCGGGTTCAGCGGGTCGTTGACCACCGGGTCGAGGAAGTCGTAGACGAAGCTGTCCACGACGGGCAACGTGAATGTCGGATACCAGATGTAGATCTGGTCGCTGATGAGATAGCCGAACGGGACCCAATTGATCAGCCACGGACCCAGCTCCAGGGAGACGTAGTTCGCCCAGTACCTGGCGACCGCGTACACCGAGTCGATGGCGTCGGAGGCGGCGTTGTTCGCCTGCACCGCCGCCTGGGCCTGGACCGAGGTCTGCGTCTGCGATGGTGCAGACCTCGCCGCGGCGGGGCCGGGCGTTGCGGCGGCTTCGATCTGGTCGATCCGGCCCAATACCGCCGCGGCGGTGTTGGGCGGAGCGACAAGTGGTTGCACGGCTGCGCGGAGCTCGATCGAGCGCGATGTGAACGCCTCGGGTACGGGTGCATGCACCGGCGCCACGGCAATCGCGGTGGCGGCTACCGTGACCACGCCTGTGGCAAGGTATTGACGAGCTGACGTGGACATGGCCGGACTCCCTGTTTTGCAGCACAGCTAACACTTGAGAACTTACGTTGCGGTGCGCGCAGTGTTACAGAATTGCCCCGGTGTGGCGCAATCGGCTCCCCGGGCACCGCACCGAGGGCCCGATGGGTTAGCGGCTGGTACTACTGTGTGGACCATGTCAGTCACCCGGGTTTCAGATAGTGAGACGTGCGGATGATTTCCCAATCGACGGTGGTTATCCGGGAGTGGCCCTGAACTCGCAGCCTGGAGATCCGCTTCCGTCACCGGTCGTTGCACCCCGGGCTGAGGCTGTCTCGGCTGCCGCGATGCGACGCGTCCTGCGCCGTGCCCGCGACGGAGTGGCCCTCAATATCGACGAAGCCGCGATCGCGATGGCCGCGCGTGGTGAGGATCTGGCGGATCTGTGTGCCAGCGCGGCACGGGTACGCGATGCCGGGCTGGAGTCCGCGGGCCGGCGTGGCCCCGGCGGCCGATTGCCGGTGTCGTACTCGCCCAAGGTGTTCATCCCGGTCACGCGGTTGTGCCGGGACACCTGTCACTACTGCACGTTCGTGACGGTGCCGGGCAAGTTGCAGGCCGCGGGGGCGGGCATGTACCTGGAGCCCGACGAGATCGTCGATCTGGCTCGCCAGGGCGCACAGCTGGGCTGCAAGGAGGCGCTGTTCACCCTGGGGGATCGGCCCGAGGCGCGGTGGCCACAGGCCGGGCAGTGGCTTGAGGAGCGGGGCTATGACTCCACTTTGAGTTATGTGCGGGCCATGGCGATCCGGGTGCTGGAGGAGACCGGGCTGCTGCCGCATCTGAACCCGGGGGTGCTGAGCTGGGCGGAGTTGTCGCTGCTCAAGCCGGTGGCACCGTCGATGGGCGTGATGTTGGAGACCACATCGCGGCGGCTGTTCGAGACCAAGGGCCTGGCGCACTACGGCAGCCCGGACAAGGACCCGGCGGTGCGGCTACGCACCCTGACCGATGCGGGGCGGCTCTCGATTCCGTTCACCACCGGCTTGCTGGTGGGAATCGGGGAGACCTTGGCCGAGCGCGCCGAAACCGTGCATGCGATCCGGCGGCTGCACAAAGAGTTCGGGCACATCCAGGAAGTGATCGTGCAGAACTTCCGGGCCAAGGACCACACCGCGATGGCGGCGGTTCCCGACACCGGGTTCGAGGACTTCCTGGCGACGGTGGCCACCGCGCGTCTGGTGCTGGGGCCAGGGATGCGCATCCAGGCTCCACCGAATCTGGTGTCGCGATCGGAATGCCTGGCGCTGCTGGGGGCCGGTGTCGACGACTGGGGTGGGGTGTCGCCGCTGACACCCGATCACGTCAACCCCGAACGGCCCTGGCCGGAGCTCGACGAGCTGGCGGCGACCACCGCCGAGGGGGGTTTCGACCTGGTGGCGCGCCTGACCGCCCAGCCACGCTACGTGCACGCGGGGGCGGGCTGGATCGACCCTCGGGTTGCCGGGCACGTGGCCGCGCTGGCCGACCCGGACACCGGTTATGCGCTCGACGTGAACCCGGTCGGGCGGCCGTGGCAGGAACCCGACGAAGCCACCGAGTCGCTGGGACGTAGCGATCTGCACACCGCGATCGACACCGAGGGTCGGCGCAGCGACACCCGCAGCGATCTGGGCAGCGCCTTCGGCGACTGGGACTCGATCCGCGACCGCGCCGGGCAGCTCGCCGCACGCGCGCCCGAGCGCATCGACACCGATGTGGCCGCGGCGCTGCGCGCCGCCGAACGCGATCCGGGCGGCTGCAGCGACGACGAGTACCTGGCCCTGGCCACCGCTGACGGCCCGGCTCTGGATGCGGTGGCCGCACTGGCTGATTCGTTGCGTCGCGACGCTGTCGGCGACGACGTCACCTTCGTGGTTAACCGCAACATCAACTTCACCAATATCTGCTACACCGGCTGCCGGTTCTGCGCCTTCGCCCAACGCAAGGGCGATGCCGACGCCTACTCGCTGTCCACGGAGGAGGTGGCCGACCGCGCGTGGGAGGCACACGTCGCCGGGGCGACCGAGGTCTGCATGCAGGGCGGTATCGATCCCGATCTGCCGGTGACCGGGTATGCCGATCTGGTGCGCGCAGTCAAGGCCCGGGTGCCCTCCATGCACATGCACGCGTTTTCTCCGATGGAGATCGCCAACGGAGTCACCAGGAGCGGGCTGGGCATTCGCGACTGGCTGACCAGCCTGCGCGAGGCCGGCCTGGACACCATCCCCGGCACCGCGGCCGAAATCCTTGATGACGAAGTGCGCTGGGTGCTGACCAAGGGCAAACTGCCCACCTCGCTGTGGATCGAGATCGTGACCACCGCCCACGAGGTCGGTCTGCGCTCCAGCTCGACCATGATGTACGGCCACGTCGATTCACCCCGGCACTGGGTGTCTCACCTCAACGTGCTGCGCGCCATCCAGGACCGCACCGGCGGGTTCACCGAGTTCGTCCCGCTGCCGTTCGTGCACCAGTCCTCGCCGCTGTATCTGGCCGGCGCGGCCCGGCCCGGACCGACCCACCGCGACAACCGCGCGGTGCATGCCCTGGCCCGGATCATGCTGCACGCGCGCATTCCCCAGATTCAAACCAGCTGGGTCAAACTCGGCGTCGAACGCACCCAGGTCATGCTCAACGGCGGCGCCAACGACCTCGGCGGCACCCTGATGGAGGAAACCATCTCCCGGATGGCGGGTTCCGAGCACGGATCGGCCAAGACCGTGCCCGAACTCGTCGCCATCGCCGAGGGCATCGGCCGGCCGGCGCGGCAGCGTACGACCACCTACGCACCACGCGCGGCCTGAGCCTGTGGCGCGTGCAACCACGGCGGAGAACCGCGCATCTCGCCGCCAGTTCATGTTCGCGGTGGATGCCTCCGGCTAAAGGCGGGCCGCCAGCGACTAGAGGCGGG
>Ga0210086_1000467_pt1 | contig 23299 bp, 22 predicted proteins | sample China_Galinas_PW_3_FD_184867 | JGI IMG/M metagenome (GOLD analysis project Ga0210086, IMG submission 184867) | Wetland microbial communities from San Francisco Bay, California, USA, that impact long-term carbon sequestration - China_Galinas_PWB_D2... | ecosystem: Environmental > Aquatic > Marine...
GTCAGAACCGCGAACACGACCGGGACCGCCATCTCCTTGGTGCCGCCGATCGCGGCGTCAATGCGGTTGGCGCCTTGCTGAATCTTTAGAAATACGTTTTCCCCGATGATCACCGCATCATCGACCAACATACCCAGCGTCACAATGAACGCGAACAGGGAGATCATGTTGATGGTGGTGTCGAAGGCGGGCAGCAGTACGATCGATCCGAGAATGCAGACCGGCACGGCCGCCCCCACCCAGAAGGCCAGCTTGGGCGCGAGAAACACGCCCAGGACGAACAACACAAGCGCCAGCCCGAACAGACCGTTTCTGACCAGCAGGTTCAGACGTTCGCGGTACTCCCGCGCCCGGTCCCACATGATGAGCATCTCGATCGAATCGGGCAGCGTGGCGTTCATGCGCTCGACGTAGTCGTAGACCGCCTCGCCGATGTCCAACGGCTTTTCGTTGCCCGTCTGATAGACCCAAAGCGTCACACCCGGCTTTCCGTTGAACGAGGAATAGCGATCGATATCTTCGAAACCGTCGGTGATCGTGGCGATGTCCGCGAGACGGATCTTGGAACCGCTCGGGAGGCTGACGACGGGAATGTCCGCGTATTCGCTGGCCAGGGTGCGGCGGCCCGCACTTCGAAGCAGGACTTCTCCGCCGGGTGTGCGAACCTCGCCGCCGGGAACATCGCGGGCCGCGTTGCGAATACCGGTAGCGATTTCCGCAAGGGTGAGACCCAGCGATCGAAGCACCGCCTGCGGCACTTCCACGGTGATCTCCGGCGTACGCAAACCGCGAATGTCGATCTGACTGATTTCAGGGAGGGCGAGAAGATCGTTCCGCACGCGCTCGGCGAAATCGAAAAGCGTGTATTCGTCCATGTCCGCCGCAATGGCTACCGTCACCGTCGAACGACGACGCAGCGCAAGTTCCACGAGCGGTCGCTCCGCTTCCACAGGGAACGATGACACGCGGTCAATCGCATTCTTGATGTCCTGCAACGCGCGGTTCGCATCCACGCCCTCGTTCAGCTCGACGGACATGCGCCCGGAGCCCTCTTCCGCTTTCGACTCGATGCGCTTGACGGCCTCCAATCCGCGCACCGCCTCCTCCGCCGGAAGTAGAATCCCTTCCTCGACCTCCTCGGGCGTGGCACCGGGAAGGCTCATCCTGAAATTCACGATGTCAAGTTCGTACGAGGGATAGACCTCCTGCTTGATCTTGCTGCAGACAATCAAACCACCGACAACGAACAGGAGCATCAGCAGGTTGGCCGCCACGTTGTTGCGCGCCATGTAGCTGATCGGGCCATCAGACGGCGTGTTGTCAGGCCTGTTCTTCATGGCGCATCAGTGATCGTGCGTTGACTGACAGCCTCGGCCGTACCGCCGGTTTCCTCACGAACGTTGAGCGGCATGCCGGGCACCACACTGGCCAGGTGCGTCGTTACGAGCTGGTCGCCCGCGTGAAACCCGTTGCGCACCAGCACGTCGTCCTGGCGCCGCCAGACGACCTCGACTTCACGAATACCCAGCTTGTGGTCGGCGTCGCGAACCCAGACACGACTGTTCTCACGCAGCGCGTAGCGGGGAATGGCGTATACGTTTTCCAGTGGGCCGGCGTCGATAGACAGACGCACATAACTGCCCAGCAAAATCGCGTCCCCGTTGCCGGCCGATGTGGATCGTAGATTGAGGGGGTCCTGAATGGCAATCAGGATCTGTGCCATGCGTCCCTGTGGGTCGAGCTGCCCGAGCGGACGCAGGGCGACGCCGTTACGGCTGACGGATTCTTCCCCGGTCACGAGGGTGACGCGCACCGCGCTACCGTTCGATTCGCTTCCTTCTGAGAATCGAATGTTATTCAATCGTGCCACTGGGATGGCGGCCTCCACCCAGAATACGTCGGTGGCAGCAAGCGTGGCCACCGTGTCTTGCGGACTGACGAGTTGGCCCGTTTCGACTGATTCGCTCAACACGATGGCGTCAAACGGTGCTTTCACGTTTGTCCGTGCCAGCGCCAGCTTGGCGGTCGCCAGCCGGCTTTCGGCCACCGCAGTCTGCGCCACCGCACGGTCCACCATGCGTTCCTGTTCGATGATCTGAGCCTGCAACGCAGCGAGCGCCGCCCGTTGACCGACGTACTTGGATCGTGCGTCCCTCGCTTCTGCCTCGCCCGCCTGATTCTGTTCGGAAAGCTTGCCCAGCCGCTCCATGTTCCAGCGCAGGAAATCGAGTTCCACCTCCACTTGGTCGGCGCGTCCGCGTAATGCCTCGACCCCGGCGCGAAGTCCTTCGATCTCGAAGCGCGTCACATTGACCTCGGCCATCGCCTCATCGACCGCGATTTCGTAGTCGGCCTTTTCTAGTTCAAAAAGTGTTTCCCCCTCGCCGATGACCCCACCCACCGTGAGCCCCTCGTGCATGGCGACGATGCGCCCAGCGACCTCGGGCTGCACGCGCGTCTCACGGGCGGCCACAACCGTCCCGAACGCCTGGACAGCCGCCTGCACGCGCTGGGGCTCCAGATCCGCTACGCCGACGACGGCCGCTACCGCAGGCCGCTCCGATTTCGGCACTTGCGGCGGCGTCTTTAAGAGGATGGCGCCGATGCCGACCGCCGCGACCACCAGAATCAGCGGGAGCAGTGTACGCATAAAACCAAGTCGTCGGTTTGTCTTCCTATCATCTCTCATTCGATCTACGGCTCGTAGCGTAGTCCCACCATGAGGCGTGTGCCGCCGCCCACCGTACCCGGTGAGGCATATATCATAGGGGATAAGACACGATCCGGCACGCGGGGTCTTGCGTAGGCGATCCGACCTAGGGATCGCCAACTCTTTGCGAAAAGATGGGTCAATAATCGAAGCCGCCCAAGCCCGCCTGCTTCGCTCGCAGTTTCGGTTTCAACCACAAAGACAGGAAGAAATGACTTGGCTTCTTTCGCGGGAAGGGGGTGGCGAGTATTCGTCGCTCAACGTGGAGACGATTTCTCTGGCTTTCTTCGTGTCTTCGTGCCTTTGTGGTAAACCCGTCCTCTTTTCTCCCTCATCCGAACCAGCCAACCATGACCAAAATGGTCATAAGCACCAGGGCACCCGTAGCGATGCCAACGTATACGTGCAGCGAGCGTTGCCGCTCCACCTCTTCCATCCGATAGGCAAATGCAAATCGCTCCGGCGCACGGGCGTAGATGATCCATGCGCGAACACAGACAATCGTTCCGGAGACCAACCCCAAGACAGGAAGAGCAGAAAGAAATATGGCGGGTATCGGGGTCAACCAGATGAACTTCAGCGTGAGTTCGACCGGCGACGCCGTAAGTATGAGACCTTCCGGATCGCGCGGGTTCATCAATCGCACGATGAGAATGGCGGTCAGCCAAGCGGCATAAACCAAGGCCACTCGTCCAAACGGGCCCCAGTTGAAATCCCACATCAGCGGCGACACGAGAATGGCCATGCCGATGGCCGAAGACGAGATTACGTGGCGGGCCGCGTCGCGTCGGTCCCAGTTCTGATGGAAAGAGAAGTAGCGGATGGCCGCGTGGTCGTACCCGGACCCGCACTCCGGACACCGCCGCTCGGGTATGCCGCGTAGACAATAGCCGCAGTTGAGACAGTACACGTCCTTGTCGGTCATGATCATGATATTATACCATCTTCTTCGCGGCGGGATGCTCGCCGGCGCGTCAGTCTGGTCGCCGGCTGCCGCGAAGTACTGATGAACCGATTCTTCTGATCCACGGCCAGACCGACAACAACTCCGGTACGTTTCCGATGCAGTCCGAGCGGTTCTTCAATGCGCTCAAGGGGCTCGGCGCGACGTGCAAACTGGTCATGCTGCCGCACGAAGCCCACGGCTTCCGCGCCCGCGAATCGGTCATGCACATGGCCTACGAAATGACGGAGTGGCTGGGCAAGTACGTCAAGAACGCCGGCCCGCGCGAGACGGCGGATCCTAAAGGCGCAGCGCACGATAAGGCGTCGTAGCCACCGAGCGTACGAGTTGGGTGGTATGCCCACGCTTGCGTGGACATGAGGACAAACAGCGCCTGTCGCACGTGATTCTCGATACTACAATTCCGTTGAGGGTGACCGAACCGCTCGGTGATCGAAAGGAAGGCACCTTGACGTCGTCTGAATTGATTGATCGTCTCGTCGTATACGGTTCGCTTGCACCCGGGCAACCGAATCATCATCACCTTGCCGATATTGCCGGCACTTGGCGCACAGGCTGGGTCGAGGGCGAATTGTATGATCGGGGCTGGGGCGCCGCGCAGGGGTATCCCGGAATCCGGCTTAAGGGCGGCGGCCCGCGCGTGGACGTGCAGGTACTGGAATCCGCGGAGTTGACACATCACTGGGACCGGCTCGACGAATTCGAGGGCAAGGAGTATCAGCGCTTGTCGGTCGAGATCTTCGGGCTTGATGAATCGCCGGTGACTGGTTGTATTTACGCGCTGCGATAACCTCTTCGCAGACCCGCGCCAATCGCCGCTGAGTTTCATGGATGTGTATGCGCGTGACATCGTGTATCACGAATTGCTGACGTGGATGGATGGCCGAAGCGCCTCCATCGAGGCGGCCGTAGCGATCGGCCCGCTTGAGACGGACGTCCGGCCGGACATCCAGAGCGACCAAGGCTCGGGCTATATCGCGCGGGAGTTTGCAGCAACGTTGTCCGAGCCGGCGTGACGCACACGAAGATTCGGCCGCATACATCCACGAACAATGTGGAGATTGAACCGTATTATCGCGCCATCGGTAAGCGGATTGGCGAGGAGAACCTGGAGGATCTCACCCAGACTAAGGCGCTTATCATTGGTGCGTACAACCACGTGCGAAACCTTACTCGACACCTATCAAACATGCGGCTGTAAGTCGAGACGTCACTTGACTTGGCTTGACTCGGCGAGATCAAAACGATAAACTTTTCCCGCTTTCGGGCAGAGCTTCTTGGCAAATAACTGGCGAATGACCTGCACCTGCGGCGTTCCGGAGGAACAGGTTGTAACTACCTGCACAACTTTGCGTGACGTTTCACCGGTAGTTTACGCTGGCGGCTGTCGTCAATTCTACTGGTCGTCCGCGAAGTCCCTGGTATCGAAGGAGTCGCGAAGTGGTGCGTATCCCATCCTTTTTGGCACTGACGGCGGTAATAACGATTACCGGTTGTTCCGGAGTCATGGAACCGCCGGGAGAGGAAGGCCCCCTCGGCAGTTGGGGTGTGGAGGAAGGCTCATCCGTCGATGTGGGTATTAAGGCGCTAAGCGATCACCATGCGCTCGCCCACGCGCTACGCGCATCGGATTGCGGTCCTCCGCTCATCGCCGTACCCATAGAGGATTGTGGTCTCTGTACTAACGGCGTTGCATGCGACGACGGTGGAAGCTGTAACGGTTTAGAAACCTGCGATGGCAGCGGACGGTGTCGACTTGACGCCGAGCGTCCCTGTCCGGGACAAATCTGTACCGAAGGCACCGGCGCTTGTGTCTGTCCCTTGGCACTTGGAAATGCGGCCGATTGCGCCGTCCTTCAGCTCGGCAGCCTGAGCGCCAATCACGATCTGAACGCCGAAACGATGGCGCAGCTTCTTACCGATTGGGGCTATCCGGCCTTCGACATTGCAGAGGTACTTCGTGACGCGTTCGATATGCACGCGTCGGATGCCTCAATGCTCCTCAAGGACCTGGGCCACGCGATTACCGAAGTCGGTCTTACGCTCCAGACCGCGTATGACAAAGACGCCCAGGGCGCCGCCGAAACGCTGCTGAGCGCCGGCTGCGCGACAGTCGACGTGGGTCTGGTCTTGAGAGTCGTCTATTCCGAAAGTGCGGCTTCAGCCGCCCGGATTCTGCACGACGTGGGAGCAAGTATCGACGGCGTTTTCCAGGTATTGGATCAACTCTACGGCGTGGGTCCGACGACACAGTGCGCCGAAGGTATCGTGGTTTCTGCGGGCTTTCCCATCAATGGCGTGCTCGCGATCACGGCCTTGCCGAAGATCCACCAGTTTGCGCCGGTGGTCTATCACAGGGCCGAGCCGGCCGACGGTTTCCCCATGTCCGCACAGGACTTCTTCGAGGCCATGCTGTGCGGAGATGTGACCGACGGTAGATGTTCGGTGAGCGGTGATTCGTGCGATGCGGACGACACCTGCCCCACGGGCGAAAGCTGTATCTTCGGTGGTCCGGATTCGGTCTGCCATCCGTCCTCGTGCGATCCGGGATCTAGTAGCGGCGCCGACTTGATCATGGACGCATGCGCGGCGGACATTCCGTACGAAAACAATGACTTCGACAAGATTCTTGCCGGGGAGGTGCCGACGTACTTCAGTGTCACGTCGGTGAAGGAGAATTCGTCCGGAGATATTGTCGAGGCGGCCGGCGGTGGCCAACTTCGCATACGATACTGGTGGTTTTACGGACACCAGCATCCCTGCTTCCGATCGGATGGGTCCGCGATCGACTTCATCAACGATAAACTGGACGCGCTCGGACTCGATTCGCTCCAAATCGATGACTTTGCGATTTTCGGCGAGCACATTTCGGATTGGGAGCACCTGGATGTGATCACCAGCGAGGACAGAAGTCGCGTCATGGCGGTCACGTATTTCCAACATAACGGGATGTACACGCAACCTGCGTCAGACATTGACCTTGTGGGCGGCCGCCCCGTGGTTTATGCCGGGCAGGTGGCACACGGAAGTTTTCATGCCCCGTTCCATCCGGATGATCTGTTCGGGATCCCCGAAGGGATTCTACCCGGCGAGCCGTGTGTGTATTTTGGGGACCCGAGAAACAAGGGCGCCAACACGCACAGGTGGAATACTTCCAACAACCTTGTCAGCCTGACCGGTGATGCGGAAGCCTGGATGGCCGCGGATAGAACCGCGGAATGGAACTGGGGTTACGAATCGGTCGGTACCCGCCCCACGACGACGCTTCCCGACTGTACGGCGGACGCGTGCAGTGGCATCGGGCCGATTCCCTGGATGGATGCCGGTTGCTTTCGGTCCTATTGCCCGCCGGGCGAGAAAGACTGGACCGCATTGCCAGACGCTTCCGTCGAGTGTTGTTGCAATCCGCCGGGCCCGCCACCCGAAGTATGTCTTTCCATCGATACCGATGTTTTCGACGACGTTTTGGGTTTGATTGACGATCTGTTGGATGACGCCGGCCTGAATCTCGGATACGGCCTACTCTATGACAACCTGAGCTCTTCGCCGATGTGCTGCACGGACGAGGAGTGGTCGGTCTCGGTCAACCTCGGTGTTTGTAATGCGACATGTCGTGTCGAATACTGTGAGCCGACGCGGTACAGGAACTTCCCGCTATCGGCCACGGATGATGGCTTCGAGTGATAGACTTTGGTAGGTCAGGCGCCGAGTGCCACTCAACGCCGTTAACTGATTTCGGGATTCGGGATGATTTTCCTCAATAAAAGACGTTCCTTTCTGCCGAGTACTCCTTGCGCAAAACAAAGCCGTGGCAGAAAGGAACGTCGCTATGCGCAAGAAGATGACCAAGGAGGGTCGTCTTCGCAAGCCCTGTCGTCGAGAATGGCCGGGTTTCTTGCAGCGGCTGATCCCCGACCAGACGTGGCGGGGACTGGGCGGGCTTGTGAACAGAGGGATGGATCCCCGGTGTCGGTGGTCGCCCAAGTTCATCATTCTGTGCTGGGTGGTGATGGGGTGGTCAATCCAGGGACAACTCACGGAACGCTTTCGTGAGGGCTCCGAAACACTGACCCGGATGTTTTACCGTCGTCGCCGGTGCGGCGCGAGCTATCAAGGGTTGACCAAAGCCACGCAGCGGTTTGGGGTTGCGCTGTTTCACGGTTTCTGAACCGCCCTTCGAGAACCGATTCCGGAACGAGTCCAAGAGGGGTGGACGTGGTGCGGCTGGATCGTGTTCGCCGTCGATGGTTCGCGGGTCGATGCGCCTCGAACGCGGCGCAACGAGAAGGGTCTGGGCAAATCGGCCCGCGACTGGCCACACAAGAAGAAAGAACGTCCCCCAGGTCCACCGAAATTGCGCAGGCTCCTCAGTCGAGAAAAACACAGGATTTATACCATGTTGAACCGTTGTACCGTACCAAACAGTTAACGGCGTTGAGTGGCATCCGGCGCTGCACGCGGTCCACGCTCATTTGCAGGCTTCGTTGGACAACTACCAGGGGTTGCTTATTCTAAAGCGCTCGAACCGCGCAATTGTTGAATATTGGATTCACCGGGCATTAGATGTGGCAGTTTCCACGTACAGCTTGGCGAATGACCCTGATTTCTTCGACATATCGTACGTGCCGCCCAAGGCTCCGTTCCGGCTCGGGTTCGTGCTGGTCATTGCCGTTGTCGGTGCCATCTTGGGTTTCATTTTGCTCGTTATCGGCGTCTCTGCGTGGCAAGGCGGTTATCAGGAATTTGTCATTGCGCCGGCTATCGTTTTGGTACTACTTCTGATTCGGTGGCGGATTCGTGAGAGCAAGAAGCAGCTTGCCGTCGCCGCCGCGCTGGTCGAGAAGTACGAGAAACGCGAAACCCGTGACATCGTGCCGCGGATGGTTGGGACCATCGATGATCGCAAGGAAATCGATTTCATTCCCCATGTCTTGATCGCGCTTCAACGGTACAAGGCCGTTGTTCGTCTGGGCCCGCCGGACTTGCTCCAGGATGTCTCTCCATACACTGTGGGATTTGAACCGGTCGTCCTCGGACAATGGCAGTCTGCCAGTTCCGCCATGACCGAAAAACAGGACGCGCCGCGTCTCGGTCAAGAAGCCGGCCATGACCAAGACCGCAATGAACGCGAAACGCTATCGATCACCGCGCGCTTCCGCCGACTATTCCGGAACGAGGACATGCGCGGGTATTGGGCGGGGCGAATCCTCCCAGTCGTGTTCGTGGCTTTTTTCGTTCTAATCGGCGGCTATACGACCGCGCTTGTGATCACAGTCATGGCTGCGCTCGGATTCTTAGGCAATCAGGTATTCGAAGAGCGGTGGCTCGTGAGCCCCGGCGCGGTAGTGGTTCGGCGTGGATCGTGGCGGTCGGCCAATCCCACGCTCCATCGATTTACGCGCGACGATGCCGTCGTATTTGCTAATAGAATTCAGGGAGGGCGTTGGCTTGTGGTGGTAGGAAACCAAGACGACAATCGCAGGTGCGAGTGTTCACTGGCTGAAACCAAACTGCTCCTGCAGTGCTGGCTCAGTCAAGTTGAACCTCTGCCGGTCGAAAAATACAGTGACTTCGGCACTTCGACGTAGATGGCTCGTACCACATTTGCCGAGACTAACGAACGTTCGATCAAGACATGAACGAAGCGCCAAGGTCGCCGAGTGCGTAACCGAGGCTTACCACAAGTGCCCAGCGCGGCCGCTTGTCCGCAACCAAAGGGATATCCACCACGATGACTTGAGGCACCAGGTAAGGGCGCTTTCTCGCTCGTTCCGGGGTCAAGAGTCGGCCCTGTTGATCCCGGTATCGACGTCGTAGGTACCTTCGTGTCTCCTTCATGCTCGCTTCTCGCTCGCTTTCAGCTTCTTGGTTGGCTCGCTGTGGCGCTTCTCTATCGTGTGCTCGGACGGTCATTTCGCCATAAAATCCCACCGCATCCGTGAGCCAACACCAAACGAAAGGCGTCCGAAATCTACACTCGCGCCGAAAAGGCCTTCACTGCTAGAAGTACCGTGAACGCCAAGAAGCCCTACCACGTCTTCCTGCATCGGAGTTGGGTGCTCCAGCGTGAGACTCGGGATCTCGCGCCTTCGCGTCGCTGGATCAGATTAGCCAACGTGCGCCGGCTGACCGGGGTGCTCGACAGGTTCCAGCGTTCTGTCATACCGCGCCATGGAATACGCAAGAATTGCATAACGTCTTAAACGGTAAAGGGTTACGTACAACCGCCCCGCACAATACAAGATTGACCGGAACATCGTTCGGCTGATTCTGAAGCCGTCGACGCCGGTGCACCGACCGGACCCGCTTCGTCGACCCAGGCGAACTGGGGACCCTGCGCCGTCAAAGGACCTGGAGACTTCGGTAGGCGCAGCCAATCCGGAGGTCCCATGGCCAAATCCGAGCGCGCTCGTGTCTCTGGCACTGAAAATGAAAGGGACTTTCTGCGCGGTGAGTCTGCCGAGGTCACAGATTGGAACGCTTTCCCACCGCAGAAAGGAACGATGAGCGGTGGCTGATGTTGTAGCGGAGGCTGGTGCGGTCGGGGACCGGTATCATTTTTTGATTCGACGTCTTCACTCTCTGTCGGGCATCGTTCCGGTGGGGGTGTTCCTGTGCATCCACCTCTCGGTGAACGCTTCGATCGTCGCGGGGCAGGACGCCTTCCAGTACGCCGTCGATCAAATTCACAAGCTGGACAATCTGGGCATCCTCAAGGCGGTGGAGGTGCTCTTTATCTTCGTGCCCATCGCCTTTCACGCCCTCCTGGGCGTGGTGATCTGGTTGTCGGGCCACCAGAACATGGGGACTTATCGCTACTGCGGCAACGTTCGGTACACGCTTCAGCGTTGGACCGGCATCGTTGCGATCGTCTTCATTCTTGTGCATTTGTGGCAAGTTCACTGGATCATTCCGGGCGGTATCGATTTCGACGCCCACGCGGCGGCGGCGAGCACGGTCGAGGCGTTGAAAGCCCCGTGGGCCGCTCCCGTGTATGTCATTGGCCTTCTCTGCGCCGTGTACCATCTGGCCAACGGCATCTGGACCTTCCTGATCACCTGGGGTGTCACGATCGGGCCGCGGGCACAAGCGAAGAGCGCCTGCGTCTGCGGCATCATCGGGGTGGTACTCGCGCTGTTCGGCATAGGTGCCGTGGTCAAGCTCAAGACCATGGACGTTGCCGCGCCCGACCCGGCCGCCCACAACCAGTCGCACACAGCCTGGATCGACGTGGCGGAGGATGTTGAATCGTAAACCCGGCGTCGACGCTGATCGCGAGAAGAGCCGGAAGATCGTTCTACGGAAAGCTTGCTCCATGGCAAAAAAACCGAAAGTGATTGTGGTCGGTGGCGGACTGGGTGGCCTGTGGGCGACCATGCGTCTGGCGGAACGCGGCGTTGCCGTGGACATCTTCTCGCTTTTTCCGGTCAAGCGATCGCACTCATGTTGCGCCCAGGGTGGTATAAACGCCGTGCTCGACGTCAAGGGCCAGAACGACTCGGTCTGGCAACACATCGTCGACACGATCAAGGGCGGGGACTATCTGGCGGAGCAGCCTCCCATCAAGAGCATGTGCGAGGCGGCGCCGGGCATTATCCGCGCCTATGACCGTATGGGCGTCACGTTCAGTCGTACGCCCGAAGGCATCATGGACCAACGGCTCTTTGGCGGCGTGAAAAATCTGCGCACCGCCTTTGCGGGTGCGACTACCGGCCAGCAGCTGCTCTACGCAGTCGATGAACAAGTCCGCTTCCATGAAGCCAACGGCAAAGTGGTCAAGTACGAGGACTGGGAGTTTCTTTCGGTCGTACTCGATGACGCCGGTGTGTGCCGTGGCATTACCGCCATGGACCTGACGGACATGAAGGTACACGCCTTCCCGGCTGATGCCGTGCTCTTGGCCACCGGCGGGTTGGGCTTGATCTACGGCCAGTCCACGATGTCCACCAACTCCACCGGGGCGGCGGCGTCCCGCGTCTATCAGCAGGGCGCCAAATTCGCCAACGGTGAATTCATCCAGTTCCATCCCACGGGCATGAAGGGACATGACAAGTTGAGGCTGATGTCCGAGGCGTGTCGTGGGGAGGGCGGCCGCATTTGGGTCCCGCGCACCGCGGGTGACACTCGTGCCCCGGGCGATATTCCCGAGGCCGAGCGATTCTATTTCCTAGAAGAATGGTATCCGGCCTACGGCAACACCGTGCCGAGGGATGTCGCATCGCGGGCGATTTTCCGGGCCGTCCAGCATATGGGCCTCGGGCTCGGCGGAGAGAACGTCGTCTATCTGGATTTATCCCATCACCCGAGGGAGTTTCTCGAGTCGAGGCTGGGTGGGATTCTGGACATGTACCGGACCTTCTCCGGCGAGGACCCCTACACCGGGCCCATGAAGATCTTCCCTGCCACGCATTATTCGATGGGTGGCATCCTGGTCAGCTTCGCGAAGGACGAAGAGGACGGCGGTATGCAGCGGATTCATCCGGACAATCATCATACCACCATCAAGAGTCTCTTCGCGTGTGGCGAATGCGATAGCGCCTTCCACGGTGCCAATCGACTGGGGGCCAACTCGCTGCTCAGCGCCAGCTACAGCGGCATGGTCGCGGGTGAGGCGGCCAGTGCATACGTCAAGGGCCTCGGAAAGGGCTCGGGAAGCACAACCAATGGGTGCTTCGAAGGCGAGAAAAAGAGACAGGAAGAGATTAACAAGGCGCTTATCGACTCGGACGGCAAGGAGAACCCGTTCGTCCTGCACCGTGAACTCGGAAAACTGATGCAGGAGCACGTGTTCGTCGAAAGAGACAACGCCGGGTTGGACAAGGCGCTCGAAGGCATCAAAAAGCTCAAGGATCGTTCGCGCGATATGTACCTGGACGATGGCGGCTCGCGGGCCAATCAATCACTTTCGTGGGCACGGCAGATCCGAGACATGATCGTGCTGGCCGAGGTAATCGCCAAGGGCGCGCGGATGCGTGATGAATGCCGCGGGGCCCACTACAAAGCCGAGTTCGAAATCAAGATTCCTGAGGGCAAATTCCCCGGCGATCCGGAATTCGAAGAATACAAAGCCAAGTGGAAAGCGAACAACGATAAGTGGCTGAAGGCGACGGTGGCGACTCATACCGAGGACGGCCCCGAGATCACCTATCAGCCGGTGGATCTGTCCGTGTTACCGCCGACGAAACCGAGAGACTATCGGTAGGATTGGGAGACGCCGTATGGCCGAAAAGGAAATCCGCTTCAGCATCAAGCGACAGGATGGCGAGAACGGGGCGCCCTATTGGGAGGCGTTCAATATGCCCTACTCGCCCGGCCACAACGTCGTCTCCGCCTTGATGTACCTGCGCGAGCATCCGGTGAACGCCGAAGGCAAGAAGGTCAGGCCGGTGGCTTGGGACTGCAACTGCATGGAGGAGGTTTGCGGGGCATGCGCGATGCTGGTCAACGGCGTACCTCGTCAAGGATGTGCCGCGCTCATCGACGCCCTGGAGCAGCCGATCGTCCTCGAACCGCTCACCAAGTTCCCGGTGGTGCGCGACCTCCTGATAGACCGGAAGAAGATGTTCGACGCGCTTCTTGCCGTCAAGGCGTGGGTGCCCATGGGCGGCTCTTGGGACATCCACAGGCATGCGCCTTTGATCTCGCCGGGCGAACAATCCATCCGCTATCTTTTCTCGCGATGCATGACTTGTGGATGCTGCATGGAGGCTTGTCCGCAGTTCGGCATCGACTCCAAGTTCATCGGACCGGCGCCGCTCGGACAAGTAAGCCTGCACAACTCGCATCCCACGGGCGGGTTTTTCAAGGAAGGTCGGCTCCACGCGATCATGGGAGCGGGCGGCATCACCGATTGCGGAAACGCGCAGAATTGCGTGAAGGTCTGCCCCAAGGAAATCCCCCTGACCGACGCCATCGCCAGCCTGGGGCGCCAGACCACCGTCCAATGGCTGCGCGACCTGTTCGTGAAATAGCGTGGGTTTGTCATTTGAATTGCCCCGCTAATCCGCCTGTGCTCTGCAGTCCTCCTGCCGCTGTAGCCGAATCGTTATTGGTACTGCCGAGGCGTCGGCCGTAGAATACGCCGCAGCCTTGCGCAAACGCCGTTTTCCGGGAATTCATCAAAATGACTCGAAAAAGACCTTGACTTTTGTTCGTAATTTTACGAACATAGAAGGAGGCGCGATGCCGCGTGTTGAAGTCATCTTCTTTCGAGAGGACGAAGAGACGGTGCCCATGCGGGATTGGCTCGACAGTATTCCGAGGAAGGCCCAGGTCAAGTGCCTGGTCAGGCTGGGCCGCCTGGAAGAGTTGGGCCATGAGCTACGCCGACCCGAAGCGGAATACCTACGGGATGGTATTTACGAGCTTCGCGTACGGCTTCAGGGTGTGAACTACCGCATGCTGTATTGTTTTCACGGACGCACGGCCGCCATTGTCTCGCATGGTACGATAAAGCAGAAAAAGGTGCCGGCCAAGGAAATCGACCTCGCCATTGCGCGAAAGAGACTATTCGAGGCCGACCCCAAAGCTCATTCGGAGTGAACGCAAATGGCGAAGAAGAACCCGTTCAAGTCGAAGTCGCTCCAAGCAGCCTTTGACCGTTACGTTGGCGACGACCCCGAACAGCAGCAGGCCTTCGAAGAAGCCATCGCGGACTACGACGTCGCGCGAAAAATCTACGATCTACGAACTAAGGCCGGGCTTTCGCAGAGGGAACTCGCACGCCGCATCGGAACGACTGCGTCGGTCATTTGTCAGCTTGAGGATGCCGACTACCAGGGCCATTCGCTCTTGATGCTTCGACGAATCGCGGCCGCCCTCGACAAACGCGTGGAAATCCGTTTTGTACCCGTGCGACGAAAGGCACGGTCCGCCTGACCTTCACCTCACCCGTATCTTGTGCTGCCTGGCCAGGTCGTGGGACATTCACAGGCATGCGCCGTTAGTTTCGCCGGGCGTCCAATCCATCCGCGACCTGTTCTCGCGGTGCATGACTTGTGGATGCTGCACGGAGGCTCGTCCGCAGTTCGGCGTCGACTCCAAGTTCATCGGACCGGCGCCGCTCGGACAGGTGAACCTGCACAACTCGCACCCCCCCGGCGGGTATTTCAAGGAAGATCGGCTCCACGCGATCATGGGATCCGGCGGCATCACCGACTGTGGAAACGCTCAGAATTGCGTCAAGGTCTGCCCCAAGGAAATCCCCCTGACCGACGCCATCGCCACCCTGGGGCGCCAGACCACCGTCCAATGGCTGCGCGACTTGTGCGTAAAGTAGCGCGGGCCCGTTGCTCGATTACACGAAGGAACACTTCCGCGTCATCCGGCCGGTTCCCTCTTGAGACGCTGATCTAATTTCCGCCGCTCTCGGTTCGCCGGAACCTTACGCGGTGGTTCTTCTGGTCAATCGTGACGGCGAATTCCTTCAGCAACCGCGAACCGATGTTGCCGGCATCGTACTCCAGCATCGGCCCGAGATCCGCGAAATCGATGCGGGGCCTGGTCCAATCGTGTTTGCCGAGCTTGAGAACCCCATCGAGCACGGCCATTCGGACTTCCGCCTCACCCTGCGGCGTTCGAGCCATGCCCACCACATGCGGTTTGCCCTTCAGGGGGAGCTTCTTTTGAAGCTTGTTCAACAGGGTGACGAGAGCCGGGGACCCGGTATCGAGGTGGGCCTTGACCGGTATGCCGGCGAGCGAGAGCGTCACCGTCACGCCGTAGTCGTGTTCTTCGTCCGCCGAGTACGCAATCGTTTCGCCGTCCTGTTGCGGCAATTCACTCGACTCGAAGCTCACGCGGCGCCCGGGGAAGTCGAGGGTGAGCAAGCAGCCCTTGAACAACGGCAATCCCAGAATGCCCTGGATCCCTTCGCCGGTCATGGAAGCACTTCCAACATCAGTCGAACGAATCCCTTGGATGGACGAGAATTCGGCGTCGCCGATCGTTAGGGTGCCGATGTCGACGAGGTCCACATCTTCCGTTTCGCCCTTTGGCCGCGACGCGCCCGCGGCGGGAAGGTCGAGCTTGGTGACAAGCGATTCATCCAGGACCACCGGGAAGCTCGTACCCGTGTCGAGGACCAGCTTGAAGGGTCCCTGGCCGTTGATCCGGACGTCTACAACAGGCCGGCCACCCCAGTTGTCCATCGGGACAGATACGCTCGTCGTGTAGAGCGACATCCGTATGGGAACGTCCGCGCGGTCCGTCCCGGATTCTGCAAAGACCGGCGAGCTGGCGATCGTGGCGAGTGCCCAGAGAACCGTCATCGTTCTGACTAGCATGATTGAATCCTCGATGCTCGTATTGAACAACTATAGCACAACAGTACGCAGGCGTTGACTTGCGTCCAACCCTGCAAGACATTGTCGCGGATCCCGTCGCGCGGCGACGCGGCTTCCGTACATGGAAGAGCCCGCGTTGAAGCGCAGAACCGGAGCCCGCGGCCCTTCTGCGGATTGATCGCAGGCCACCCTAGACCAAGACGTCGGAAGACCGTGACGCACCTCACAATCGTGAGGCAGAGCTGTCAGAATTTGTTGTCGAGGCCCAAACTCTGGCCGAAAAACGCGTATCGGGCCGACTCGGAGCGGTTGTGACATAATCTCGGAGGCTGTCATCCTATGGCACAACTGTGTCGTTGCACGCGAGAAAGGCGTCACCGGAAGGCTCGACGCGCGTTGTAACCAGATCATACTGTGGCAACGTTCCGCCCATCACGAAACGGCCCATTGTGCGTTCGCCGGACAACACAATGGGGAATCCGCTACACTTGATCGTTGTGCGACTTAGTCGCGCGAGATTTTGGCGGGTACCAGCTCGCGATAGGTCATCAGGATGGCGGAGAGAATCAAGGCGGTCAATACGATTCCGAGTATTTGCGGTAAGGCTGAGGCGTCTTCGTAATAGAGTTCCTGGCGCAGTTCCGTGGGAAGCTCGTACAGCTTGGAAACGCCCGGCATCGCACCGGCCATCATCACCCGTAGTTGGTGCATGACGCTGTAAATCCTTGCGCGAACCGGCATGTTGCTCAAGACCAGCTCCACCGTCACGAAATAGATCACGGACAGTGCCAACGGTCGGGCACTCACCAGCCCAATGAGGCTGAAGATCGCCAGAAAGCTCAGCACGGCGATCGGGATCACATAAAGGTAACAGCGCAACGCATTCGAAGGATTCCAATCGGCAAGACTGGTGCCGGCGAGAAGAGAAGGAATATCTCGGCCTGCCAGCATGCAATAGTGCAAGCTGATCATCGCCACATCACACGCAATCGCCAGGACGAGCGCCGTGGCGGCGAATTTCACGAGCATGACCGTCGCACGGCGCATTCGACGCGTGATCAGGTAGACGATCGTTCGTGCCTCCACCTCAGCGCCGATCAGCGCCGTGCCGTGGACCATGCATACGAGTGGTACGAGCCCCATGATGAAAAAGAACTGGGAGAAAACATGGTAAATCTCCCATTGGTCTCTCGCATTGTCGATCGGAGGCGCAAAATTGCGAAGGATCAGAAGCAGCACGCTGGGTGCCACCAGCAACAAAATCGTCAGCCAGATCTTTCGACTCGAAAGAGTCTGGCGAATCGTGAATAGAAACAATGCCGTGATCGGCCGCATGATTACAGCCCGCCTTCCCGGTCACGGTGCCCGGTCAAATAGCCGAAGATCGCTTCCAGGCTCTCATCCGCCGCGGCGATTTCTTGTACCGCCACGCCATGATCGAGAATCAGGTCTGAGAGGCGATCGTAGACTTCGTCTGGCGAAACGGTCTGAACCATCAACGTGTTGGGTGGCATCATTTGCAGACTCGTGACGGCCTCCATTTCAGCAAGCCGCGCCGCAAGTCGCCGCGGATGATCCAGGCGAATGCGAATGGCAAACGGTCGGTTGTGCATCGTTTTGCGCACCGCAGTGAGGTGTCCCTGGGCCACGATCCTCCCGTGATCGATCATCAAGATCTGCTTCGTCAACGCCTCCACCTCGTGTAGGACATGACTGGAGATCAGAATGTGGATGCCGCGCTCAGCCAAGTCCGTGAACAAGTTTCCCAACCCGTGGCGGCCCACCGGATCGGTTCCGGTAAACGGTTCATCGAGAATCAGCAGCTTCGGTTTGTGGATCAGCGCCTGAGCGATCTTGATTCGCTGACGCATGCCCTTGGAATAGCCTTTGATCGCGCGGTCGGCGTTCTCGGTCATCCCCGTCAGGTCGATCACTTCGCGCAGGGCCTTCCGCAGGTCGGCGCCGTACAGACCGGAGGCTCTTGCCAGAAATGCGACGAACTGTCTCCCTGTCAGGTCGGGCCAAAACGGATCACCCTCCGGGCAATACCCGATGTCGGATAGGGCGGCCGGGTTATTCCAGACCGCCTTGCCCAACACACGGATATTCCCTTTGCTGGGTCGCAATTGCCCCATCGCGAGGCCCATCAAAGTGCTCTTGCCCGCGCCGTTCGGGCCGACCAGACCGGTGATGCCGTCTCCGATCGTCGTGGTGACGTTGTTCAGGCCAATGACCTCGCCGTACCACTTCGACAAGCTGTTCAGTTCGATGACCAATTCTTACACCTATACATTGGCGGCCGATCTCGAAAACGTCACGATGCGGCGGTAGCTCACGACCAGTCCGGCTGTCGCACAAAGGACAAGCACAACCGCTGCGTTGAGCGCATGGACCGGTCTCACCAATGCTCGGGAGAATGCATCGGCGGGCAAGGTTGTCGCCTCCAGCGCTTCGCGCGTCGAAAGTAACCAGTCCGTCACCACCACCACGTTATCTCGCAAAGAGAAGCATCCCAGCCAGCCTGTTGTCGAATCCGTCGGCAGGTTCTCATTGATGATTCCCTGCGCAATGGCGGGGAGCAGGCACACCGCCAGCCAGCCGACGGTCACGTACCGATGGTCAGACGTGGTGCTGGACAGTGCCAGCACGATTGCACCGCCCACCAAACACACCGTCAATCCGGACACGATGATATCGGCGGCAAGATCGAGTTCCTGACCCCAGGTGTGCAAGCCTCCGTTGACCAGAATCCCGAACGAAAGCGAAAGAAGATTCGGAATGAGTGTCACGGTCGAAATGAATGCCGCAACGATCAGCCATTTTCCGGCGAGATAGGTCAGCGGGGTGACGGGCTTGGCAAAGTAGATCGGAAGGGCACGATGTTTCAAATCGCCGGCGATCAGTCCGGGGCCTACCCTGGCCACCACCACCAGCACCCAGAACATCTCAATTTTGATCAGCACGAGAAACAGTACACGCCACAGGATTTCCCGGAATTCTCCAATCCGCGACACTTCGCTCACATCCACACCGAGGAAGACGCGAATGAAATCCGTGATAGAGGCGGCCTCCTGCGTTCCGGCCAGTAATTCCATCAACGAGAGTAGGTAGAGTACGATGCACCCCAGCAACATCACAAGCCCGACCGTGACGAGCAGCATCCGCGTCCTCGCGGTCTTCAGTGTCAGCCGAATTCCGATCAGGACGATGACCAGCCAGGTCCACCGACCGCGGCTGAGCGTGCCATCCCAGCGTCCATACCGGTGGCTCATGCTTGTGGGCTCGGCATTCATGCGTCACCCTGCTTTTTTAGCGCCGCCATAAAGGTCTCTTCCAACGAACTTCGTTTGGGGTGCAATCCACAAACGGTGGCACCCGCCTTGCGCGCCGCTTCGAACACCGTCGCCTGCGTCCCCTCGGCGGGGAGTTCGATGTTCAGGCGGCCATTCAGTTGCTCAAGCACCGAGACCTTCTGCTCGCCAAGGTGTCTTGCCAGTGACTTACCGTCTCCACGGAATTCCACGCTGTAGAGGGTGTGATGCGGCTCGCTCATTTCTTCGATTCGCCCGGTGGTCAGGACTTCCCCGCCACCCATGATGATGACCCGCTCACACACCCGTTCCACGTCGGGAAGGAGATGGCTGGACAGCAATACGCTGATCCCGGCATGGCCCAGGTCGCTAATGAGTGAGAGCATGGTCTGCCGACCTTGCGGATCCATGCCGTTGGTAGGTTCGTCGAGAAACAGGAGATCCGGGTCGTGGACCAAGGCCTGCGCAAGCTTCAGCCTTTGCTTCATGCCTGTGGAGTACTGTTCCGCCGGTCGATAGCGGGCTTCGTCCAGCGCGGCGTAGTCGAGTACTTCGTGCGTGCGCTGCATCGCATCGCCGTGTGACATGCCCGCCAACCTGCCGGCGTAATAAACATAGCCGGTGCCCGTCAGGCCTGGGATCAGGCAATCATTTTCGGGCATGAACCCCACACGGCGGCGGATCAGCCGTTGCTGCCGGCACGCGTCCAAGCCCAACACCTCTGCACGCCCGGATGTCGCGGGTGTCTGGCCTAGCAACACACTGATCAAAGTACTCTTGCCCGCGCCGTTGGGACCCAGCAAACCAATGACGCCCGGATCCACGGAGAGCGAAACACCCCGCAACGCCGCGATCCGGCCATAGCGCTTCGATAAGTTGTCACAGGCAAAGGCTATCAACAGACACGTATTCCCCGGCACCGAGGACTTATTCTGGAGGCCGACCACCGATTTCGAAGGGGCCTCGCTACGCCGACCCTACTCGAACCATAGTCGAAAGCCCGGTCGCCCGCGACGTGCAGCGCCCATCTCGCCGCCCGCGGGGTCCGTGACAGCCCGGCGAGAGTGTCACGCACCCCCGCCCGCGTCGCCGATCGTTTGCATGGCGTGCGAGACCCCAGCAGATCATGACAGCTCCTAGATTTTACGAACGCTCATTGCGGCGGGTCCATGAATCGGAAACAGATTACTTCTCCCGGTATGCCATACCGGGGTCAACGCTCCCCGGGCACCCATAGGTAAAGGAACTGCGGAGTGGTGAGATCCTGCAGGCCTGTAAGGTCAATGTTGAGCAGGTTGATGTCACCGGAAGGGCGAACGGGTGACGATGCGTAGTAGTTGGGGCGATAGTCCATTCCACGCTTATACGCGACGAGCCGGACTTTCTTGGAGCCGGTTCGCTCCGAGACAATATGGACGGCCTCGCGCAGGGTGGCGATTCGATCGATCAAGCCCGCTTCGAGTGCCTGCGCGGCGGTGTACACGCGCCCGTCGGCGAGTTGCCGGACGCGCGCCTCATCCAGCTTCGGTCGTCCGGCCACGACCGTGGCCACGAACCGCCCGTACATCTCATCGATAATCCCTTGGAAGATCGCGCGTTCCTCCGAGCGCAGTTTGCGAAAGAGCGAGCCGAGGTCTTTGTATTCCCCCGAAACGATCGCTTCGCTTTTGACGCCTAGCTTCTCCATCGTGCCCGAGAGGTCGAACGTGCGCATGATGACACCGATGCTGCCGGTCACCGTCGAACGCTGGGCGATGATCTCGTCGCACGCACAGGCGATGTAGTAACCACCGCTGGCGGCCACATCCATCATCACCGCGACGATCGGTTTGCCACTCTTCTTGAAGTGAGTAATCTCGTCGTGCATCAGCTCGCTGGCCACAACCGTCCCACCGGGAGAATTGATGCGAAGAATCACCCCCTTGACCCGGCGGTCATGCCGGGCTTTGTCGAGCTGCTCGAGTAGCGCACTGACCGGGTGTTCGCCTTGTCCCAGAAGCCGCTGGCTGTGCGCGTTGGAAATTATTCCGCTGACGTCGATCAATGCGATTTTGTCGGTGGCCCACCGGGAATTTCTGGACAACTCCGTTTCCACAAACTCCCGCCGGCCGCCTACCGGCGTGATGAGAAAACTAGGCCACGAGCAACCGGCGACAGATGCCATCGCCAGTATTGCGACCGTTACCCGGTACGCAGCCCTGATCCGCTTTGAACGTGTAGAATGCTTCATGTCAAACTCCCTCGGGATCCGCCCCTACAAATGTAAGCCGCTGTCGCACCCATGTTAGTCCGGATCCGGCGATCGTGTAAGCCGAACGGTCCGAAGTTACGCGGACACCCATCGCGAGCCAACCCACGCCGGCGACGTGTGGCGCGAAACCGACACAAGCGCCCCGACGAGCAAAAATCATGCCGGATTGTCGTTTCGGCTTGAACGGGACGATTCGCTTGCGTACGATCGCGACCTGAGGTTTGGCAAACGGGAACTTCCGCACCCATTGAAGCACCCTGAGGCCGATTCATCGGTTAGTGGATGGAGGTCGCCCACTCTTGGCACAACGTGCGAAGTCGCGATTGGTGTCTGCTTCGCGACGATCACGAGTGCGGCCGACCAACGATGGCTCGAAGCCGAATCCTTCGACCGCTTCGTTCAAGCGTTGATCGGCGGCGGATTCCTGGCGCTGAGGGAAACTGCCGTCGGCGTGATTGAGAGAATCAGCCAATGGTCTCTTCCAAGGAAGTGAGCCTGGGCGTGACGGCAGGAACGGATTACGACTACATCATCGTCGGCAGCGGGATCACCGGGCTGACGATGAGCCGCATTCTGTCGCAACACGGCGCCCGGGTCCTTCTGCTTGAAAAGGCGCCAACCTTGGGGGGCTCGGCGAGCCGGTTCCGACTAAACGACGTGCCGTTTGATATCGGTTTTCATTTCACAGGCGGCTTCACGCCCGACGGTTCAGGCGTGCTGGACGATATGCTGCGCCTGCTGGGGGTGCGGGATCGGATCCGACCGATTTATTACCCGCGTGAAGCGTGCCACCGCATGATATTTCCCTCGATAGGCACGACCTTTGACGTTCCGTGCGGAGTGGTGAACTTGAGGGAGACGCTCAAGCGAGAGTTTCCGAGTCTGCGGGACGGCTTGGACCGGTACTTTGAACGCTTTCTCGACGTGATTGCCCGAACGCCCACGCTGGCTGTCTCGGGTCTTGACCAGATTCCGGAAGTTCTGGAGGAAGATGGCGTCACCCTGAAGCAGGTGCTCGACGAGCTCATTCCCGATCCCCTGGTTCAGGCGATCCTCGCGGGATTCTGCATGTGTTACGGAACGCCGCCCAGTGAAGTCCCGTTCGCGACGCACTGCCGGATCTGTTTCGGTTTGCACGAGACACTGGCAAAGGTGGAAAACGGCGGGCAAGCGTTTGTCGATGCGCTCGTCGAGGTGTTGGAGAGAACGCCGGTCGAAATACGAACCGGCGTGACAATTCAATCCTGCCGGGACATCGCGGACCGCAAGGTAGAGCGGTTCGCGCTCACGGATGGTTCGGAGGTGAATGCCAAGGCGTGCGTGTTTACGATTCACCCACGGAACATCTTGGAACTCCTGCCGCGGGAACAGGTGTCCAAGGCGTTTTGGAACCGTGTGCTGGATTTTGAGCCCTCGGTTTCGTTTTTTGCCGTGTTCGGTCGAGTGGAAGGGAATTCCATAGCGGAACTCCAGCCGATTGCGTCGATCTTCCCCGATCTGGACGTTAATGCCATGATGACCTGCCGCACGCCCGAACCGATCGCTAGCCCGATGGCGGTCTTCCGCAACGGGGAGGAAGTCGATGGACGCCAGGTGGAGACGTTTACCGCGTTGGAAGTGACATTCCCACAATGGACGCAGCGATGGACGAATAGCACGATCCGCGAACGTCCCCGGGATTACTATCAGTTCAAGCATGCCTGCACCCAGTCCATTATTCAGCGAATGGAAACAAACCTGAGTGAGTGTCGCGGTCGGCTGCGGTTGATGGACAGTTCA
>Ga0210086_1000470_pt1 | contig 23244 bp, 16 predicted proteins | sample China_Galinas_PW_3_FD_184867 | JGI IMG/M metagenome (GOLD analysis project Ga0210086, IMG submission 184867) | Wetland microbial communities from San Francisco Bay, California, USA, that impact long-term carbon sequestration - China_Galinas_PWB_D2... | ecosystem: Environmental > Aquatic > Marine...
CGACGGCGTTCGCCCACCTCGTCGACGACGGAGGCTATCCGCGTGCGGTGCAACGCTTCCTGCGGGGCTGGCGGGCAAGCTCGTCGCGCGACGTCGAACTGCCCGTCGAGGGGCCGGTGACCCGGGTGATCCACTCGCCCGACGGCCACTGGCTGGCCTGCCAGGTCGCGCCCGAGGGCGCGGAGCGCAGCCAGATCTGGGTGGTCACCACCGACCCCGACGACCGGATGGCCCGCCGCATCGACGGTATGGGTGAGGTCCGGATGGCGGGCACCGCGGAACTGATCGGCTGGGACGGCGCCCGGGTGACCACGATCCTGACCGGTGAGGACGGGGTGGGTCAGTCGACGCTGATCGATCCCGTCGACGACAGCGCGATCATCGTCGACCGTAGGTCTGGTGGTCGGCTCATCGACGCCTGGGCCGGCGCGGCGCTCGTCCGGGTCGGTCCGCGCGGCTATCGAGAGCTCATCATGCTGCACGGGCTGACCGAAATCGCTTTGCTTCCTTGGGATCCCGGATCAACGACGGACCCTGGGGTGATCCTCGACGACCACAGCCCCCGCCGCTTGCGATACGGTCTGGACGGTGATCGGACCAAGCTGTACTACCCGGCCCACTTGTACGGCCCCAACAGTACCGAGGGTTTCGTCCGTGCCCTGATCCGAAGCGACAACGGCGCCGACCACGCCCGGCTCCTGGAGGTGACGACGACCGCCGACGGTGTCACCTACCAGGTCATCGCCGAACGTCCGGGATACGATCTCGACGAGTTCGTCGTCAGCGAGGATATGTCGACGGTGGCACTGCTGTGGAACATCAACGGCTGCAGCGAATTGCAGATCCTCGAATATTCGGACAGAACCCTGGGCCCGCCCATCCCACTGCCCAATCTGGTTGCTGGCGAGCTGTCGGTCAGCGCGGGCGGCTCGATGGTGGCGATGACCGTCCAGGGCCCCGACATGCCCCGCACCGTCGAACTCGTCGATCCCCGCTCGCGGGAATGGGAGCGCATCGACCGCAAGCCCAGCCGCGGCCCGTCGGCGGCGCCGCCGACCCTGCATACGGTGACCGCGCGTGATGGTCTGACCGTCACCGGCTGGTTGTATCGCCCGCCACCCGGGACCGAGCAGAGCGGCGCATTGATCTATCTGCACGGCGGCCCGGAGGGCCAGTCCCGCCCCGGGTACAGCGAGATCTTTCCGCAGCTGCTCGATGCCGGGGTCACGGTGTTCGCGCCGAATGTGCGCGGCTCGGGCGGGTTCGGTCGCGCGTTCTGCCATGCCGACGAGAAGCAGAAGCGATACTCCGCCATCGACGACGTCGCCGACTGCGCCATGTACCTTGCCGAACAGGGGTTGGCCGATCCGGCCCAGATCGCCTGCGGGGGTTGGTCCTACGGTGGCTACCTGACCCTGGCCGCGCTGACCTTCCACCCGGAGTTGTTCGCTGCGGGTATCAGCATCTGCGGGATGAGTGATCTCGGCACGTTCTACCGCAATACCGAGCCCTGGATTGCCGCGGCGGCCTACCCCAAGTACGGCCATCCGGTGGGCGAACGTGAGCTGCTCGAGGCGCTTTCCCCGCTGCCCCGGGTGGATGCGCTGGTGGCGCCCCTTCTCGTCGTGCACGGGGCTACCGACACCAACGTCCCGGTCAGCGAATCCGAGCAGATCGTCGAGGCGCTGCGCGGCCGCGGACGCACCGTGCGCTATCTGCTCTTCGAGGACGACGGTCACCAGATCGCCAAACGCGAGAACCGGGCCGTGCTGGCGGCGGCGGTGGTCGACTGGCTGTCGCTGGCGTTCGATTCGGCCCAGGCGTCCTAGCGCTCGCCGTCGCGGCGGTCGTGGCCCGGCGACAGCGCGGCAACCGTCATCGACCGCAGCATGTCGCGTGACCGCTGCGGGTCGGCCGATCTGTTGGTCAGGTGTTTCATGCTGTGCGGGGTGGAGTTGAGCAGGCCGAATACCGCATGGGCCATCAGCCGGGCGTCGGACTCGTCCAGTTGCGGATCGAGTTCGCGCAGCACACCGACCCAGATCTCGACGTAGCGCCGCTGCGCCCGGCGCACCTGCCGCTGCGCCGCGGTGGGCAGGCAGGCCAGGTCGCGGTCCTGGATGCGGATCAGGTCCGATTCGCCGAGCGCGAAGTCCAGATGGAACTCGATGAGCCCGTCGAGCGCCGCAGCCGGATCCGGCGCGTCGGCCACGACGGTCTGGGCGCCGGCGAGCAGCCGTGTGCTGATACCGACCAGCAATTCGACGAGCAGCGCCTCTTTGTTGGGAAAGTGCCGGTAGATGGCCGGACCGCTGACCCCGGCGGCCGCGCCGATGTCCTCGAGCCGCACGGCGAGGAAACCGCGTTCGGCAATCAACCGTTCGGCGGCCGCCAGTAGCTGAGAGCGCCGGTCGGACTTCAGTCGGCTCCGGCGGGTGGAAGTTTCGATGGAACCCTCCGGACACCGCATCTGGACGTTTCGGTTAATCTTCACTAACGTAGCACGAGTTAGGCGTCATTAACCGAAGTACGACGGGACCCCAACGATGGCATCAGCGGTAGCGAACCGCGAGGCGCATGTACAGCTCGTCGAGGAGCTGCGCGCCAAGCTGGCCGCGGCGGCGCTGGGCGGGCCGGCGCGCGCCCGTGAACGCCACGTCGCCCGAGGCAAGCTGCTGCCACGCGATCGGGTGGACGGGCTTCTCGACCCGGGCAGCCCGCTGCTCGAGGTCGCGCCACTGGCCGCCGACGGTATGTACGACGACGACTGCCCCGCGGCCGGGATCATCACCGGCATCGGCCGGGTCTCCGGGCGGGAATGCATGATCGTCGCCAACGACGCCACGGTCAAAGGCGGCACCTACTACCCGGTCACGGTCAAGAAGCACCTGCGCGCCCAGGAGATTGCCGCCGCGAACCGGCTGCCGTGCATCTACCTGGTCGACTCCGGCGGTGCGTTCCTGCCGCGCCAGGACGAGGTGTTTCCCGACCGTGACCACTTCGGCCGCATCTTCTACAACCAGGCGACGATGAGCGCGGCGGGCATCCCGCAGATCGCGGCGGTGTTGGGTTCGTGCACCGCCGGCGGGGCCTATGTGCCGGCGATGAGCGACGAGGCGGTCATCGTGCGCAATCAGGGCACCATCTTCCTGGGCGGCCCACCGCTGGTGAAGGCCGCCACCGGCGAGGTGGTCACCGCCGAGGAGCTCGGTGGCGGCGACCTGCACTCCAAGACCTCCGGGGTCACCGATCACCTGGCCCACGACGACCGCGATGCGCTGCGCATCGTCCGCCGGATCGTGGACACCCTGGGCCCCCGGGAACGACGGCCCTGGGAGATCCGGCCGGCCGTCGACCCGATCGCCGACCAGCACGAGCTCTACGGCGTGGTACCGGTCGACGCGCGCGTGCCCTATGACATCCACGAGGTGATCACCCGCGTCGTCGACGGCGGCGAGTTCGCCGAGTTCAAGGCCGAGTACGGCCCGACCCTGGTCACCGGATTCGCCCACATCCACGGCCATCCGGTCGGCATCGTCGCCAACAACGGTGTGCTGTTCGGCGAATCCGCCCTCAAAGGCGCGCATTTCATCGAACTCTGCGACAAGCGGATGGTGCCGCTGGTGTTCCTGCAGAACATCACCGGATTCATGGTCGGGCGTGACTACGAGGCGAGCGGCATCGCCAAGCACGGGGCCAAGATGGTTACGGCGGTGGCCTGTGCCCGGGTACCCAAACTCACCGTCGTCATCGGCGGCTCGTACGGGGCGGGCAACTACTCGATGTGCGGGCGTGCCTATTCGCCGCGGTTCCTCTGGATGTGGCCCAATGCCAGGATCTCGGTGATGGGTGGGGAGCAGGCCGCTTCGGTGCTGGCCACGGTGCGCGGGGAGATGACTCCCGAGGAGGAGGATGCGTTCAAGACCCCGATCCGTGCGCAGTACGAGCACCAGGGCAATCCGTACTACTCGAGCGCACGGCTGTGGGACGACGGCGTGATCGACCCTGCCGACACCAGAACTGTTCTGGGGCTGGCACTGTCGGTCACCGCCAATGCGCCCGTAGAGCCGGTGTCCTATGGCGTCTTCAGGATGTAGGCAGCGATGAATTCACGAGAGTTTCGGACCGTACTGGTCGCCAACCGCGGCGAGATCGCCGTGCGCGTGATCCGCACGCTGAAGGCCATGGGGATCCGCTCGGTGGCGGTGTACAGCGACGCCGACGCCGACGCGCGCCATGTCGCCGAGGCCGACACCGCCGTGCGAATCGGGCCGCCCCCGGCTCGGCAGAGCTATCTGGACATCGACGCTGTCGTGGCCGCCGCGCTGCGCACCGGCGCGCAGGCAGTTCATCCCGGCTATGGGTTTCTCTCGGAGAACCCCGATTTCGCCGCCGCGCTGGACGCGGCCGGGCTGGTCTTCATCGGGCCGCCGGCGCCGGCGATTCGTACGATGGGCGACAAGATCGCCGCGAAGGCCGCGGTGTCGGCGTTCGGCGTGCCGGTGGTTCCGGGCATGGCCCGGCCGGGGCTGTCCGACGCCGAGCTGATCACCGCCGCCGATGACATCGGCTATCCCGTTCTGGTGAAGCCGTCGGCGGGCGGCGGCGGCAAGGGGATGCGCCGGGTCGATCACGCCGGCGAGCTTCCCGCCGCGCTGGTGTCTGCGCGCCGCGAGGCCATGGCGGCCTTCGGTGACGACACCCTGTTTCTGGAGCGATTCGTCTTGCGCCCCAGGCATATCGAGGTGCAGGTGCTTGCGGACGGCTACGGCACTGTCGTGCATCTCGGAGAACGCGAGTGCAGCCTGCAGCGCCGCCACCAGAAGGTGATCGAGGAGGCCCCTTCGGCGCTGCTCGACGCGGCCACCCGAGCACGCATCGGCGCGGCGGCCTGCGACACCGCCCGCAGTGTCGATTATGTCGGGGCGGGCACCGTGGAGTTCATCGTCTCCGCGGACAGGCCCGATGAATTCTTCTTCATGGAGATGAACACCCGCCTGCAGGTGGAGCATCCGGTCACCGAGATGGTCACCGGCTGGGACCTCGTCGAGTGGCAGGTCCGCATCGCCGCGGGCGAGAAGGTTCACCACACCCAGGACGACATCGAGCTGTGCGGACACGCGATCGAGGCCAGGGTCTATGCCGAGGATCCGGCGATGGGATTCCTGCCCACCGGCGGGCCCGTGCTGGGGCTGGTCGAGCCGGGTGGGTCCGACGGGGGAGAGCGGAGCGACTCGGGGATCAGCACGAGGGTGCGGGTGGATTCCGGCTTGTCGGTGGGCATGACGGTCGGCAGCGAATACGACCCGATGCTGGCCAAGGTCATCGCGCACGCCGAGGACCGGGCCGGTGCCCTGCGCGCCCTCGACCACGCACTTTCGCAGACCGCGGTGCTCGGCGTGGGCACCAACGTCGAGTTCCTGCGGTTCCTGCTGGCCGACGCCGATGTGGCCGTGGGCCGGCTCGACACCGCACTGCTCGACCGGCGCTCCGGTGAGTTCGCCCCGGAACCAGCCGGTGACGACGTGCTCATCGCCGCCGCGGCCTACCGCTGGTTGCAGCGTTGGCCCGCTGCCGGCGCGGATCTGTGGGACGTGCCGTCCGGGTGGCGGCTGGGGGCCTCCGCACCGACGACGATCCGATTGCGCTGCGGCGAGCGTACCGACCACGTCCACCTGACCGGCCATCCGGATCAGGCGACCGCGCGTATCGAGGACGGCGAAAGCCGCACGCTGTCAGCGCAGCTCACCGCCAGCATGCTGTCGGTGGTCGTCGGCGGGATCCGCAGCAGCTACGCCGTCGCCGCTGCCGACGGTCAGATCTGGCTCGCCGGTGACGGCCGCACCGCGATGGTCCAGGAGGTGCGCGAGGCGCCGGTCCGGCCCGACGACGAGCACAGCGGAGACGCCGAGCTCACCAGTCCGATGCCCGGTTCGGTTGTGGCCGTGGGTGTCTCGGACGGCGAAACGGTCACGACGGGAACCGTGGTGGTAGCCGTCGAGGCGATGAAGATGGAGCACTCGCTGACCGCGCCCGTCGACGGTGTCGTCGAACTTCTCGTCGCCGTTGGCGACCAGGTCAAGGTGGGCCAGCCGCTGGCCAGGATCACCGCTACCAAGGCAGAACAGAAAGTGCGTACCGATGACTGATTTCCTCTCCACAGGAATCCTGCCCGACGAATACGAGCAACTGGCCAAGACCGTGCGCGACTTCGCCCGCAACGTCGTCGCGCCGGTGGCGGCCAAACATGACGCCGAGCACTCGTTCCCCTACGAGGTCGTCGCCGGGATGGCCGAGATGGGCCTGTTCGGCCTGCCCTTCCCCGAAGAGTACGGCGGTATGGGCGGCGACTACTTCGCCCTGTGCCTGGCGCTGGAGGAGCTCGGCAAGGTCGACCAGAGCGTGGCCATCACCCTGGAGGCCGGGGTGTCGCTGGGCGCGATGCCGGTATATCGCTTCGGCAACGACAAGCAGAAACAGGAGTGGCTGCCGCAGCTGACCAGCGGCAGGGTCCTCGGCGCCTTCGGTCTGACCGAGCCCGGCGGCGGTACCGACGCCGGAGCGACCAAGACCACCGCACGCCTCGACGACGGCGACTGGCTGATCAACGGCTCGAAGCAGTTCATCACCAACTCCGGCACCGATATCACCAGGCTGGTCACGGTCACCGCGATCACCAGCGCCCCGGGCGAGCAGCGGGAGATCTCCTCGATCCTCGTTCCCGTGCCGACGCCGGGGTTCGTCGCCGAACCCGCCTACGACAAGGTCGGCTGGAATGCATCGGATACGCATCCGTTGTCGTTCACCGATGTTCGGGTGCCCGCGGAGAATCTGCTCGGCGAGCGCGGCCGTGGGTACGCCAACTTCCTGCGCATCCTCGACGAAGGGCGCATTGCGATCGCAGCGTTATCGACCGGCGCAGCACAGGGTTGTGTCGATGAGTCGGTCAAGTACGCCAGGGAACGGGCCGCCTTCGGCCAGCCGATCGCCGGATTCCAGGCGATCGAGTTCAAGATCGCCCGCATGGAGGCGCGCGCCCACGCCGCGCGCGCCGCCTACTACGACGCCGCCGCCCTGATGCTGTCGGGCAAGCCGTTCAAGAAGGAGGCCGCGATCGCCAAGCTGGTCGCCAGTGAGGCCGCGATGGACAACGCCCGTGACGCGACCCAGATCCACGGCGGCTACGGTTTCGTGAACGAGTTCGCCGTCGCCAGGCACTACCGGGACAGCAAGATCCTGGAAATCGGCGAGGGAACAACCGAAGTGCAGCTGATGGTGATCGCCCGACAGATGGGACTGTGAGTCGAGTGAGTGACGGGAACGAGACGGACGATCCGGCTCCTGTGAGTGACGTGAGCGAAGAGAAGGTCGTCGTCCAGCGCGGACTGTGGTTCGAGGAGTTCGAGATCGGCGTGCGCTACGTCCACAGCCCGGGCCGGACCATCACCGAGGCCGACAACGTGCTGTTCACCACGCTGACGATGAACACCCAGGCGCTGCACCTCGATGCCGCGTTCTCCGACGCCTTGCCGCCGTTCCACCAGCGGCTGGTGAACTCGATGTTCACGCTGTCCACCCTGGTCGGGCTGTCGGTGGCACAGCTGACCCAGGGCACCATCGTGGGCAACCTCGGTTTCTCCGAAATCGCCTTCCCCAAGCCGTTGTTCCACGGCGACACCATGTACGCCGAGACCGTGGTGACCGACAAACGAGCGTCCAAGAGCCGTCCGGGGGAGGGCATCGTGACGTTCGCCCACACCGCCCGCAACCAGCACGGTGACGTGGTGGCCACCGCGAGCCGCAAGACGATGGTCCGTATGCGGCCCGCCGGGACGGAGGACTGATGGCGCTCGACAATCCCGGTCCGGCCTGGCTGTTCTGCCCCGCCGACCGGCCGCAACGCTTCGAAAAGGCCGCTGGGGCGGCCGACGTCGTGATCCTCGACCTCGAGGATGGTGTCGCCGCCAAGGATCGCGACGCCGCCCGTGCGGCGTTGGTGACTACCCAGCTCGATCCCGGGCGCACGGTCGTGCGGGTGAATCCGTCCGCAACCGCCGACCACCAGTGCGATCTCGAGGCACTGGCCCGCACGCCCTATACCACCGTGATGCTGGCCAAGACCGAGGCCGGCGAGCAGGTTCGCGCGCTGTCGCCGCTGGACGTGGTGGTGCTCGTCGAGACGCCGCTCGGGGCGTTGAACGTGGTCGAGTCCACTCGGGTGGACAACGCGTTCGCGGTCATGTGGGGCGCGGAGGATCTCTTCGCCGTCCTGGGCGGCACGAACAACCGCTATCCGGACGACTCCTATCGTGAGGTCGCCAAGCATGTGCGCTCGCAGAGCCTGTTGGCCGCCAAGGCCTACGGGCGGTTGGCACTGGATTCGGTGTACCTCGACATCAAGAACCTCGACGGCCTGCGCACCGAGGTCGACGACGCCGTGGCCGTCGGCTTCGATGCCAAGGTCGCGATCCACCCCAGCCAGATCCCGGTCATTCGCGACGGCTATGCCCCCACCACCGATCAGGTGCAGTGGGCACGACACGTGTTGGCGGCAGCCCGTGATGAACGCGGCGTCTTCCAATTCGAGGGCACAATGGTAGATGCCCCGGTGCTGCGGCGAGCAGAGCGGATCGTCCAACTCGCGCCCCACTCCGGCAGTTAGCGCTGGCACCCGCTACAACGGGATTGCTCTGACCGCCTCCGCACTGAGCGAACCTGAGGTCGTGACGGCCGAACATGCCGTCGACGTGGCCATAAGGAGGCGGTATGGACGAACCTGTCCAGCTCATCGCGCCGGATGGGACGGCGACGTCCGAAGACCGGTACCGCCGCGACCTGCCGCCGGAAACCCTGGCCTGGCTGTACGAAAACCTCGTTGTCACCCGCGATCTCGACGGTGAGTTCGTCAACCTCCAACGCCAGGGCGAGCTGGCGCTGTACGCATCCTGCCTGGGCCAGGAAGCCGCACAGGTTGGTGCTGCGGCCTGCCTGCGCAAGACCGATTGGCTGTTCCCGCAATACCGTGAGCTCGGCGCGTTGCTGGTGCGGGGCATCACTCCCACTCAGATGGCCGCCGTGTGGCGGGGTGCGTGGCACGGTGGACTGGAGTTCATCGGCAAGTGCTGCGCCCCGATCGCCATCCCCATCGCCACGCATGCGTTGCACGCCGTCGGCGCCGCGATGGCCGCGCAGCGGCTGGGCGAAGACTCGGTGGCGGTGGCGTTCCTCGGCGACGGTGCCATGAGCGAGGGAGACGCACACGAGGCGCTCAACCTCGCGGCAGTCGAGAGGGTCCCGTGCGTGTTCTATGTGCAGAACAACCAGTGGGCGATCTCGGTGCCGGTGAGCCGCCAGCATGCGGCGCCGTCTCTCGCCCACCGCGCCTCCGGTTACGGTATGCCCGGGGTCAGGGTCGACGGCAATGACGTGTTGGCCTGCTACGCGGTGATGGCCGAAGCCGCCACCCGAGCCAGGGCAGGTGGTGGGCCCACGTTGATCGAGGCGGTCACCTATCGGATGGGCCCGCACACGACCTCCGATGACCCCACGCGCTACCGGGCCGCGCAGGAGGTCGACGTGTGGGCGGCGCGCGATCCGATCACTCGCTACCGCGGCCATCTGCAGCGCATCGGGGTGCTGACCGAGCGCATCGAACAGCGGGTGGCCGCCCATTCGCAGCGGCTGCGCACCGAGCTGCGCGATGCTGTGGTCGACGCCCCCGACGCCGATGTCGGAGAGTTGTTCGACCATGTCTACGCCGAGATCACGCCCCTGCTGTCGGCCCAGCGCGACCAGCTGCTCAGCGAGTTGGCCAGGGAGGCATGAGATGACGCAGATCGCCGAACGGCCGCCGATGCCCGGCGACGATGCCCCGGAGCCCCGTGGTCCGCTGTTGACCGACCTGCCGGAGGTCACCTCCCTGACGATGGCCCAGGCGATCAACCACGCCCTGCACGACGCGATGGCCGCCGACGATCGCGTGCTGGTGTTCGGCGAGGACGTCGCGAGACTGGGCGGGGTGTTCCGGGTCACCGAGGGATTGGCCGAAACATTCGGTGCACAAAGATGTTTCGACACACCGCTGGCCGAATCCGCCATCATCGGTATCGCCGTGGGCCTGGCCATTCGCGGCTTCGTCCCGGTGCCGGAAATCCAGTTCGACGGGTTCTCCTACCCGGCGTTCGACCAGATGGTCAGTCATCTGGCGAAATACCGGCTACGCACCCGCGGCGAGGTGGACATGCCCGTGACCGTGCGGATCCCGTCGTTCGGGGGCATCGGGGCGGTGGAACACCACTCGGAGTCGACCGAAACGTACTGGGTGCACACGGCGGGTCTGAAGGTCGTCGTGCCCTCGACGCCCTCGGACGCCTACTGGCTGCTCAGGCAGGCAATCACCACGCCGGATCCGGTGGTCTATCTCGAACCGAAACGACGGTATTGGGCCCGCGACACCGTCGACCCCAGCCATCCCGCGCCACCGATCGGCCGGGCCGCCGTTCGCAGGGCGGGTGACGACGTCACCGTCCTGACCTACGGCGGGCTGGTCGCCACGGCGCTCAACGCCGCTGACATCGCCGCTGCCCACCACGACTGGAGCCTGGAGGTGGTGGACCTGCGTTCACTGAGTCCGCTGGATTTCGAGACCGTCGCCGCCTCGGTGTGCAAAACCGGGCGCGCCGTCGTCATGCACGAGGGACCTCGGACCCTGGGCTTCGGGGCCGAGGTCGCGGCGCGCATCTCCGAGGAGTTGTTCTACGACCTGGAGTCACCGGTGCTGCGGGCCACCGGATTCGACACTCCCTACCCGCCGGCGCGACTGGAGAAGGTGTGGTTGCCGGGGGTCGATCGACTGTTGGACTGCGTCGAGAAAGCGCTGCGACGGCCGTGACCGAGGCCGGCGCACGCGACTTCCTGGTCCCCGACCTCGGGGAGGGCTTGCAGGACGCCACGATCACCGGCTGGGCCGTTGGGGTCGGGGATACCGTTGCGCTCAACCAGACGCTGTGCACCGTCGAAACCAACAAGGCCGAAGTGGAGATTCCGAGCCCGTACGCGGGCCGTGTCGTCGCGCTCGGTGGATCCGAGGGCGAAACCCTGCCTGTCGGCACGTTGTTGGTGCGCATCGAGACCGATCTGGCGACCGCGGTCAATGGAGCGGCGGCCGCGCGCAGGCCCACGTTGGTCGGCTATGGGGCGGACGAAGCGATGGACAGGAGCCGGAGACCGCGGGCGGCGCCGAAGGTGCGCAAGTTGGCCGCGGACCTCGGCGTGGACCTGGCGGTGGTGCAGCCGGGTTCGGGTGCCGACGGTGTCATCACCCGTGAGGACGTGATGTCCGCCTCGGGCACATCGTCGGAAGGGGCCGACGTGCAGGCTATCCCGGTCCGCGGGGTGCATGCGCGGATGGCCACCCAGATGGCACTGTCGCGTGCCGAGATCCCCGATGCCCACGCCAGTGTGCAGGTGGATTGTTCTGCGCTGCTGCGGCTTCGGGACAGCCTGGGCGTCACACCGTTCGTTCTGATGTTGCGGCTGCTGGTCATCGCCCTGACCCGCCACCGGGTGCTGAACGCCACCTGGGTTGATTCGGCGGACGGGCCACAGGTGCACCTGCACAGCGGGGTCCGGCTCGGCGTCGCGGTGGCCACCGAGCGCGGTCTCGTCGTTCCCGTGGTCGATCACGCGCATGCCTGCACCACCAGGCAACTCGCGACCGTGGTCCAGGAACTCGTCGCCAAGGCGAAGGAGGGCGCACTGGCGCCGGGGCAGCTGGGCGGGTCGACGTTCACGGTGTCGAACTTCGGCGCGCTCGGGCTGGATGAGGGTGTGCCCGTCATCAACCACCCGGAGGCGGCCATCCTCGGCGTCGGGTCGATCAAGCCGCGGGCAGTGGTGGTGGACGATGTCGTCGTGGCCCGGCAGACCACGACGCTGACCTGCGCGTTCGATCATCGGATCGCCGACGGCACCCAGGTTGCGGCGTTTCTGACCGACCTGCGCGGGTTGATCGAATCTCCCGAGACAGCGCTGCTGGATCTCTAGTGTCCTGAGTCATTAATTCGTCTGCAGTAGTTGGCGATGCTGGCCAGGATTTGGTCGGCGGTCTTGGTCCAGACGTAGGGGCGGGGGTCGTCGTTCCAGGTGTCGATCCAGGCGCGGATGTCGGTGTTGAGTTGGCGTACCGAGGTGTGGGTGCCGCGGCGGAGTTTTTTGGTGGTCAGTTCGGCGAACCAGCGTTCGACGAGGTTGAGCCAGCTTGAGCTGGTGGGGGTGAAGTGCAGGACGAACCGGGGATGGCTGAGCAGCCAGCGCTTGACCGCCGGGGTTTTGTGGGTGGAGGCGTTGTCGAGCACGACGTGACAGTCCAGATCGGCGGGGACCTCGGTGTCGATCTTTTTCAGGAACGCCAGGAACTCCTGGGAGCGATGACGCGAATGCAGTGATCCGATCACCTTGCCGGTGGTCAGATCCAGCGCGGCGTACAGGCTCGAAGTGCCGTGGCGTACGTAGTCATGGGTGGCGCGTGCGAGCGTGCCGGGCAGCATCGGGAACACCGGCGCGGTCCGGTTGAGCGCCTGAATCTGGGTCTTCTCATCGACGCAGAGCACAATGGCCCGCTCGGGCGGATCCAAGTACAGACCGACGATGTCACGGACCTTGGCCACGAACAACGGATCCTTCGACAGCTTCCATGAATCTTGTTTGTGCGGGGCCAATCCGAACGCCCGCCAGACCCGCGAGACCATGGATTGGGACAGTCCGAGGTGTTCGGCCATCGATCGGGTCGACCAGTGCGTGGCATCCGGTGGCGTGGTCTCCAACGTTGCGGTGATCAACGCTTCAATCTGTTCGTCACCAACTACACGCGGGCGGCCCGGACGCGGTTCGTCGAGCAGTCCATCGCAACGCTTCTGCGCGAAACGGTTACGCCACTTACGAATCGTGCCTCGGTCGAGCTCAAGCCGGTCAGCGATCTCGGCATTGCCGCCGCCATCGGCGCACGCCAGCACGATTCGGGCTCGCAGGGCCAGCCCGGCGGCACTGTTGCGTCGACGAACCCAGCCTTCCAGCTCAGCACGTTCGTCATCGGTCAACACGATCTTGGCGGCATGCGGCGACGGCATCACCCATACTAACAAGAGCAGCCGAATTAACGACTCAGTACACTGGGCGGGGTCACCCTTTGTCCTCAGATCCCCTGAGCAGCAATTCACGAACCAGCGGACGTGGTCCGTAGGGTCGGAGCATCTTGCTGGCCGGGCGCGGGCGCACTCGTTGCGGCCACCAGAACCAGCGCCCGAGAAGCGTGGCGATCGACGGCGTCATGAACGCGCGGACGATCAACGTATCGAACAGCAGCCCGAGGCCGATGGTGGTCCCTATCTGGCCCAGAACCCGCAAATCGCTGACCACGAACGAGGACATGGTGGCGGCGAACACCAGGCCGGCAGACGTCACCACCGAGCCGGAGCCGGCCATCGCGCGGATGATGCCCGTTCGCAATCCGGCGCCGATTTCCTCCTTGAACCGGGAGATCAGCAGGAGGTTGTAGTCGGATCCCACGGCCAAGAGCAAGATGACGGCCAGCGCGAGTACAACCCAGTTCAGTTGGATGCCGAGAATGTCCTGCCAGACCAGCACAGACAGCCCAAAGGAGGCACCCAGAGAAAGTGCCACCGTGCCCACAATGACGACCGCGGCAACCAGACTTCGGATGATGAACATCATGATGAGGAAAATCAGGCTGAGCGCGGCTATTCCTGCGATCATGAGATCGTACCTGGCTATTTTCTTGATGTCCTTGTAGGTCGCAGCTGTGCCGGCGAGGTAGATCTTGGCTCCCGCCAAGGGGGTTCCCTTCAGTGCCCCGTATGCCGCTTTCTTGATCGGCTCGATATGCGAAATTCCTTCAAGGCTGGCGGGCTCGCCCTCTTGAGAGATGATCATGCGTACGGCCTTGCCGTCCGGCGAGAAAAACAATTTCAGGCCGCGCTTGAAATCAGGATTGTCGAAGGCCTCCGGTGGCAGGTAGAAGAAATCATCGTTCTTGGCGGTGTCGAAAGCCTGCCCCATGGCCGTGGCATTCTCGAGCAGATCCGCAGTCTGGTTATAGATTCCTGACATGGTGGCATAGTTTGTCAGCGCCAGTTCCCGATTGGTTTGTTGACTGGCGATCTGTTGCGGTATCAGGGCGAGCAGCTGCGGCTGGAGTGCATCCAATTTGTCCAGGGTTGCCGTGATGCCTTCAAACTTCTCACTGAGTTGGTCGATACCGTCAAGTGCATCAAAGACGGATCTCAGCGCCGAGCAGGCCGGGATATCGTAGCAGTGTTTCTCCCAGTAGAAATAATTGCGAATAGGCCTGAAAAAGTCGTCGAAATTCGCGATTTTGTCTCGCAAATCCTTCATCGTAGCGATCGTTTCGCGAAACTTTTCGGTCTCGTCATGCGTGGCGGTGGCCATCTCCTGCTGCAGGGCATACTGGCGCTGCAGGAGGTCGATCCCTTTCTCCACCTCGGCGGCCTGCTTCAGCACATCTTCTACGCGGTCTTTCTGGTATTTCATGTTCTCGATCTGAACGGCGCTCTGCATGCTGATCAGTGACGGTATCGAGCTGTGAGCGATCGGCGTCCCCAACGGTCTGGTTATGGACTGCACCATGGCGATGCCAGGGAGGTGGAACACGGCTTTTGCCACCTTATCCAAGATGAGCATGTCGGCCGGGTTGCGCATATCGTGGTCGGTCTCGATCATCAGCAGATCGGGATCCAGCCGCGCCGGAGAGAAATGCCGCTCTGCGGCTGCATAGCCGACGTTGGCCGGGGAGCTGGCCGGCAAGTAGGGGCGATCGTTGTAGCTGGGCTTGTACCCCGGCAGGGCGAGCAGACCAACAAGGGCCACGCCACATGTCACCACAAGAATGGGCCCCGGCCAGCGGACGATTGCCGTCCCGATGCGCCGCCATCCCCGGGTCCGCATCTTGCGCTTGGGTTCGAGAAGACCGAAATTACTGCCCAGGGTGAGCACGGCTGGAGCCAGGGTGAGTGAGGCCACCAGTGCAACAAGGACGCCTATGGCCGAGGGAACGCCCAAAGCATGAAAATCGGGCAGCCGGGTGAAGCTCAGACAGAAGACCGCGCTGGCAACGGTCAGACCCGAGCCCAGCACAACGGGCGCGGTCCCGCGAAACATGGTGTAGAAAGCCGTTTTCCGATCTTGCGTGGCGTGCCGCGCCTCGTGATAACGGCCGAGGACAAATATCGCGTAGTCGGTGCCGGCTGCGATGACCAGTAGCGTGAGCAGATTGGTCGCATACGTCGAAAGCCCGATGATTCCGTAGTTTCCAAGAAATGCGACGACCCCCCGGGCCGCGGCCATTTCAATGAGGACCGTCACTAGCACGAGGAGCATCGTGAGGAAGGAACGGTAGACGAAGAACAACATCACCGCGATGACCAGAACGGTTATCGCGGTGACTTTCGCGATGCCTTCGCTGCCCGCGGCGAATCCATCGGCGATGAGCGGAGCCGCGCCGGTGACATAGGCCTTGACCCCGTTGGGTGGTGGCGTCTGCGCCACGATGTGGCGGACGGCGTCGACGGATGCGAGCGACTCGGCCTGGCCTTGATTTCCGGCGAGAAATACCTGGACATATGCGGCTTTGCCGTCCGTGCTTTGTGAACCCGCTGCCGTCAGCGGGTCCCCCCACAAGTCTTGGACGTGCTCGACATGCTTGGTGTCCAGCGAGAGCCGCCGGATCAGTGTGTCGTAGAACCGGTGGGTCTTTGCGCCCAGCGGCTTGTCGCCCTCCAGGACGATCATGGCCGCGCTGTCGGAATTGAACTCCTGGAACACCTTGCCCATGCGTTTCATCGCCTGCATCGATGGTGCATCTGTGGGGCTCAGCGCCACATTGTGCGCCTCACCGACCGCCTCCAATTGCGGCACGGCGATGTTTGTCACGGCGGCGAGGCCCACCCAGAACAGCAGGATCGGCACCGAAAGCCGGCGGATGGTATGTGCCACAAGAGCCCTTGGGATGTGATGGTTGCTCACGCGGACTTGTCCAGGCAGTAGGTGTAGGCGTTCACTTCGTTGACGGTCCTTTCGTCTTTGACGACACCGTTGACGATGATTCGGCAGCTGATGGAATTGCTGTTGCCTTGCGCCACAACGTTGGCGAAAACCGCCGGCTGTGTGGTCGTGATCGTGTGCGACCACGGCAGCGTCGTGTCCAACACCTGCTGCGGCTGAGCATTGACGTCCAGGTAGTTGACGGTTGCCAAAGTCCCGGGCGCGCCGAAGACCTCAAGGGTTACCTGCTTGGGATTAAACGGGACGATCTCATCCGAGACGCCGCCGGCGGCGGACATGCCGTCGTGGGAGCTGAAGACGCCGTGCAGCCGATAGACGCCGAACCCCGCGACCGCAACCACCACCACCGCGATCAACGGCATCCACCCTCGTCTGGCCAGACTGGTGAGTGAAATCCCTTTCACTTGTTAGCCCTTCAGAACGACCGCACGTTTGCCCGGGCGCGGTTGTCGTTCCTGCGCTCGGAGTGAGAAGTAGCCTGCAGGGACAGTGCGGGGACGCCCGAGCGGCCCCGCCTTGCGCCGAAAGTGCTGGTCCGTGCAGCGCCGACCGGTGAATCGTTGGCGATGCCGCCGTACTCTCGAGGAAGTGCAGCACAGGCGGCCAACGGGCCCCGCAGCATCTGCGCCCAGGATCGCAGTGCCCGGAACCCGGACGTCTCGCGGTAGCCAATCGTGGAACGGAGACTCGGTGTGCTGTCCACATCGTGACCATACATCGCTATTGAGACATTTGTGCAAGGAGGGGGATGGGCAACCGAGAGGCCCTGCTGGAGGCAGCGATGGTGTGTCTGCGCGAGCGTGGTTTCGGCGGCACCAGGGCGCGTGACCTGGCGAGCACCGCCGGCGTCAGCCTGGGCGCGATCCGTTACCACTTCGGCTCGACCGAAGCGCTGCTCAACGCCGCCGTCGCAGAGAGTTCACGACGCTGGATCAGTAGCTTCCGGGCCTCGATAGCCGCATTCTGGCCCGACATCGAGGCCGGAATCACCGTCCGGATGGAAGAGCTCTACGAGACATTTGCCGCCAACCGTGCGGACCTCGTCGGGTTTGTCGAGGCGTTCGCTCACGCACAGCGTTCGGAGGCTGCCCGGAACCAACTTGCGGGCTATTACGAAGAGTTCCGCCGCGAGATCGCACGGGCGCTCAGCGCCGACGAGAATCCAGGGCCCGGTGCTGAATCGGTAGCGTCAATGCTGATGGCCCTCGTCGATGGCCTGGTGGTGCAGTGGATGCTCGACCCGGCACGGCGCCCCGATCCGGATCTGCTGCGGCAGGCGGCGGTGGGCCTGGCGACGTTGACGACGGGGCGTACCCAGCGGTGAGTTCGTTGCAGGGCTGAGTTGCGGGCATCAGCCGGCTCTGGCTCTAGGCTTGCGGGTAGGGCGCGTACCGCTTGTTGTAGCTGAGTTGGCGTTCGGCGATCTGGGCCCGGCGTTCTTCGGGCGTGACGTAGACGGTGCCGCTCGGCAGGACCGTGCCGAGCTGGTCGAGCGGCACCACCGCCGAGCTGACCGTCGGGTTGACCGTCGAATTCGGATCGAGGTCCTGGAACCGGATGGAGAGCGTCCCCTGGTTGAGGCCGCCGGTCGAGACCCAGTTGGCCACGCCGGGATCGGTCGGGGAGACCACGGTCGTGTACGTACCGTCGGAATTGGCAACGGACTGGCTGATGTTGAGGCTGGTCTGCTCGTCCCAGTAGTTGTTGGTGATCGTCCAGTCGTTGCTGACGGGAACGCCGAAATACCCGGCCCTGCCGGGGTCGATGGTGATGACCAGCGCCTGGTCGTCGGCCAGCTGGAAGTACCCCGCACTCTGCAACTGGGTGGACAGGAACGAGGCGTTGTGGCCCGGGTCCGAGAGCACGTTGGGCGGCTGCTGGAGGCCGGTGGTGGGGTCGGTCGTCGCGACCGACATGTACTGATTCTCTCCGCTGATGCCGAGCAGCAGCATGATCGCCGCCGTCTCAACGGATTGCAGGAGCCGCGGTGCCGGCAGCGGCGGAATGATCGACACCAGTGACGTCAGGAGCGGATTGCCGGACACCAGCGGCCCGATGCCGGGGATCGCGAATCCGCCGAGCTGGCTGAACAGGCTGTCGGGAGGGCCGCTGACCCGCAGGATGGACAGGCTCATCGGATCCTGGGTATTCCAGTCCGACAACGTGTTTCGCGTTGTGATCAGGGTGGTGCCCGGTACCAGTTGGAGGTGGTTGGTCTGCCCCGGCGCGGTGGGGGAGGAATCCGCGGTGATGGTGAATGTGCCGTCGGGGTTGACCACCAGGTCCTTGCCGTTGATGTTGTCCGCGGTGGTCCCGCTTAAGCCGGTCAGCACACTGAAATTGGTGTCGGCGGGCATCGAGCCGGTGAACTTGCCGGTGATCACGTACGACGATGCGTTGTTGACCCCGACGAAGCGGTAGATGGTGTCCGGGTTGTCGTACCAGATCCGGGTACCGGCGAAGTCCTGCAGATACCAGCTGTGCGTCGGCGCCACCTGTTGCAGGATCTTGGGGTTGTTCGAGTCGAGGAGTTGCACCTCCATGGCGGCCTGGTGCGCATATTCGGTGACCGCCTGGTCGAGCTGGGCCATGTTGGCTCGGTCCGGCCCGCCGACCATCGAGAAGTTCTTCCGGGCTGCCACCCACCAGCTGGCCTTCAGGACGACCTTGGCCAACTGCACCAGCGGCGAATTGGCGAGCTGGGTTACGGTCCGTTCGGTGTCGAGCTGATCGGTGGTCGCCAGCACGCTCGGGGGTTGGGCCGGGCCGGGGTTCTCCAGCACCGTGACGTTTGTGGAAGCGGTGGCCCCGCCGTTGGGGGCGAAGAAGGTGGCCAGGCCGTGCCAGTGTGGCGGGTTGCCCGGCTCGTCGTCGGCCATGACGCCGAAGGTGTCGGTTCCTCCGAGAGAGACGAATTCGGCATTCGGCTCGTAGGTGTACGTGCCGTCGGGATGGACGGTCACGCTGCCGTGCTGGGGTTCGGCGGTGATGCTGTATGTCAACGCGTAGCCGTTGGCCTGCGAGGCGTTCAGGGTGCCGGTGATCACGCCATTGCCGTCCTGGACGTTCTGCGCCGCGTTGTAGGCCAGGACGGGTGTCCTGGCGAAGAACGTGCTCCCGATGCTCCGGGTGGCCTGAGCTGCGGCCTGGACGTGGTCGGCCTCGCGGCGGGCCCAGGTCAGGATCTCCGGGACGGTGACGCTCGGCGGGGCCGCCGGGCTGTCCGCTGCCCGCGTGGCGGTACCGGCCACGGTGTCGGTGATGGCTTCGGCCGGGCCCTTCCTGATCGAGACGGTGGTCGCCCGTAGTCGGCTCCGGGGGGACGACCCAGTGGTGGCCGTCGAGTTCGGGCGTCTCGATACGGCGCGTTCGCCGTGTACGCGTTGGCTCCCGTGTGCGCGGTTGACCGATCCCGTCGCTGTCTGGCGGGGCCCGGCAGAGCTCGACGAGCTCGAACCTGAGGTCGAGGAATGTGTCGAACGGTGGGAAGCCCCGGTGTCGGCGTGCGCGACCGCGGGGCTGTTGGCCACGGCGATGCCGACCCCGAGCGTGAACGCCAGCGCACCGACGCGGCCGATGTACCGCGCATAGCCCTCGTATGTGGTGTGCGTCACATTTCGGACTGTAGGGCAATCGGCCTCGAATTTGGCCGAGTTGTGTCGGACGCCTGATCTAGTGTCGAACACATGTTCGATGAATTGTGGGAGATCGACCCGCGCGCCGACGAATCGGTGCTGGTCGAGCGCATCGCCGCGCTGGAGCGGATGAAGGCCGCCGCGGCAGCGCAGCAGGCGCGATTGGCCGTGGCGCTGGACGCGGCGCGAAAGGCCGCGGAGGCAGCTGCCGGGGTTCCCGCCGCGCGGCGGGGCCGCGGGGTGGCTGCCGAGGTGGCGTTGGCCCGGCGGGATTCGCCGGTCCGCGGCAGCAGGCATCTGGGCCTTGCGAAGGCCCTCGTCCATGAGATGCCGCATACCCTGGCGGCGCTCGAACACGGTGTGCTGTCGGAGTGGCGGGCCACCATCCTGGTGCGTGAGTCGGCCTGCCTGGACGTCGATGACCGGCGTCGACTGGATGCCGAGTTGTGCTCCGAGCCCGAGGGGCTGGTGGGGTTGGGCGATGCTGCGCTGGCTGCTGCGGCCAAGGCGGCGGCCTACCGGATGGATCCGCACGCAGTGGTGGACCGGGCCGCCAGGGCCGAGACCGAACGCGCGGTCACCATCCGTCCGGCACCCGACACCATGACGTATGTGACCGCGCTGCTGCCGGTGGCCCAGGGGGTTTCGGTCTACGCGGCGCTCAAGCGGGAGGCGGATGCGTGCTGCGACGGCCGGTCACGTGGTCAGGTCATGGCCGACACGCTCGTCGAGCGGGTCACCGGGCGGTCGGCTGTGCTGCCGGTGCCTGTCGCCGTCAACGTGGTGATCTCCGACCAGGCGCTGTTCGGCGCGGACAACGCCCCGGCGGTGATCGCCGGCTACGGCCCGGTGCCCTCGGCGGTCGCGCAGAAGCTCATCACCGACGCGGTCACCGAGCGCCGGTCGCGGGCCACACTGCGCCGGCTCTATGCCAAGCCCGCCAGCGGTGCGTTGGTGGCACTGGAGTCGCGGGCACGGCTGTTTCCCAAAGGGTTGGCAGCGTTCATCGCCCTACGCGACCAACGCTGCCGAACCCCATACTGCGATGCCCCAATCCGGCACCGCGACCACGCGAAACCCCATCGCCGCGGCGGACCGACCAGCGCGGTCAACGGGTTGGGGAACTGCGCGAGGTGCAACTACACCAAGGAAGCCCCCGGCTGGGAGGTCACCGCGGGTGTCGACGAAGACGGAACGCACACAGCCGAATTCACCACACCCACCGGTGAGCACTACCATTCGCGGGCGCCCCGGATGCCCGGGACGCCCGCGGCCCAGATGGGCGAAATCGAAGTATGGCTCAACAACCGGCTAGCGCAATTTTTCGCAGCGTGAGGCTCACCGGCGCCGGGCCGCTTCCAGCCGCGATTTGAACTCCGGCGACTCGATCGACGTGACCTGGGGGCCGAGTTCGATGTCCTTGGCCGCCTCGTGATGGTCGGTGTCGAGAAATCCCGGGATCGCGGTGGTGCGCATCGACGCTTTGGTCGAGAGCACGACGTCGCGTGGCGACGCGGCAGGCCCGGCGGCCAGTTCCAGGGCGGCCGCCACGGGATCCTCGGCGATGCGCAGTGCCAGCCCGTGGCGCACCGCGGCCTCGGCATCGAAGCGCATGCCGAACAGCAATGCGGCACGGGCGACCTGGGGGCCGACCGCGCGCTGCAGCATCCAGGTGGCTCCGCCGCCCGGGTGGATGCCAAGCTTCTGGAAGCGGGGGTCGAACAGCGCGTGCGGTCCGGCGATACGGACATCGGCCGCCAGCGCGAGGTTGAGTCCGGCGCCGACCGCGGCGCCGTTGACGGCCGCGATGGTGGGGAGGCGACAGCGTCCGATCGCCATGAATCCGGCATAGATGCGCTCAAGGCCCTCTTCGGCCGCGGCGCCGAGCGCGGAGAGGTCCGCGCCGGCGCAGAATGCCTTTCCCGCGCCGGTGACGACGACCGCGTTGACGCCTGGATCGGACTCGGCGCGTTCAACCGCCAAGCGCAACTGTTCTGACATCGCGTCGGTGACCGCGTTGCGCCGGTCGGGATCGTTGACGGTGATGAGGGCGACGCGATCGAAGACGTCGTAGATGACCAAACCTGTCACGGCGAAACAGGTTAGCAATACCCTAGCTGCGCGGAGCCATCGCCTCGTCGGTGAGCATCGCCAGGACCGGGCCCAGTGCCTGTGCGTAGGGGATGGTGATGTGGTTGTCATCGCGGAACACGAGGTTCGGGCCCACGACGACCGGGCATAGCTGCTCGGTGCAGAACAACGGTGACAGGTCGGCGTACTGGCCGCCGCCCGTTCGGGTGGCTGCGGACTCCGCCGCTATGCCGTTGGCGTTCAGCGCAACCGAGGGTGCCGCTGAACATGCCGTGGCGTCGTTGAGATGTCCGGACAGGCAGACCGGCACAGTCGAGTGCGGATCGGGCACCGGTCCCAGCACGAGCACTCGGGCGCCGGTGGTCAGGCGGAGTTGCGAGACGAGCTGCCGCAAGGATTCCACCCAGGCGGGGTCGTAGCTGGTGAATCCGAAATCCGCGCCGTAGCGCCGAGACATGCTGAGCACGACGAGCCTGGGGCGTTCGGCCCGCAACCGGCCCAGCGTCTGTACGCGCCACCTTTCGCACTCGGTGTACTCCCGTCCGAGGTACGGGCTGGTGATCTTGAGATTCTGCAGCGGGCAGGTGATCTTGGCCATCGTCTCCAGGCGCCAATGCCGTTGCGCGGCGATCGGTGCCAGGGCGGGATACCACATGGCGGCGTGGGAGTCTCCCACCAGTGCGACCGTGGTCCGCGAGGCCGGATCACCCGAAGCGCACTCGGGGACGCCGACGTCACGCCAGGAACGCACGCAACCGTCGACGAACACCGACGGCTTGTCGGCGGCGGCTTCGGCCAGTGGGGGACTGAGATTCGACGGAACGGCGCGCTGCCCGGCGGACGCGGCGACCACCGCCTGCACTCCGGCGACGGCGTCGGCCAGCGGATCGGCGCTCACAGCGGTTCTGCGCCCGCTGTCGTGCACCATTGCCGCTGCTGCGGGGTCGCCGGAGCCGACCGTGGCGGGCACGAACATCGGCAAGAGCAGGGCCGCACACACCGCGGCAGCGGTGATGACGCTGCCCAGGGCCAGGCTGCGACCGGCCGAACGGCGCAGCGGTATCGAGTAGCGGACCGGGCGCTCGACGTAGCGCAGCGTCAGCACGGCCAGCGCGAATGACGCCGACACGGCGAGCAGATGCCCGGCCAATCCGAGTGGGTGCCCGACGAGCACGGGCGCAAAGATCAACAGCGGCCAGTGCCACAAATACCACGAGTACGACAGCCGGCCCACCGCCCGCAGCCACGGCAGCGAAAGCCAGGCTCCCGGGCGTGCGCAACCGGCACCGATCACCAGCGCGGTGCCCAGCACCGGCAACAGCGCGGCGGTGCCCGGGTACGGCGTTTGCTCGTTGAGCTGCAGGCAGGTACCGACGACCAGCGCCAGCCCGCCCAGGCCGGCCACCGCGGCGGGCCCCGG
>Ga0210086_1000471_pt1 | contig 23215 bp, 15 predicted proteins | sample China_Galinas_PW_3_FD_184867 | JGI IMG/M metagenome (GOLD analysis project Ga0210086, IMG submission 184867) | Wetland microbial communities from San Francisco Bay, California, USA, that impact long-term carbon sequestration - China_Galinas_PWB_D2... | ecosystem: Environmental > Aquatic > Marine...
TCCGACGCGCGCCGGACCTCGCCGCCGAACCCGAGCCCCTGCCGGAGAGCACCGAACCGAACGAAGAGCCCGAACCCGCGGAAACCGCCGAGCCCGCGGACGACTCTGCGCCCGCCGAGCCGCTGCCGATCGTTGCTCCTGAAGTTAACGAGCCGACGCCGGGCACTTCGGGCGAAACCGATACTCCCTTCCTCGCCGAGACGCACCACCCCGCACCCTCTCCGGGCAACCACGCCCTGGTCGCCGTGGACGGACCGGGAAACCGCAAGCTGATCGCCTTGTACCTGCGCAAAGCGGGCCTTGAGGTCGAGACGGCCGACAGCGCGCGGGCCGCCCTCGACCTGTTCGACGCCGCCGACGCCGAGGGATGCCCCTTCGCACTCGTGCTCGTGGACATGCAGATGCCCGAGATCGACGGGTTCGCGGCGGCGCGCGCGATCCGCGAACGCGGCGCCGAGGTCCGCGTGATCGGGCTGACCATCCACGCCCGGGACAACGATCGGCAACGCTGCCTCGACGCCGGGTGCGACGAGGTCGTGCCCAAGCCGATCAAGAAGCCCGTGCTGCTCGAAACGGTCGCCCGCCTGCTCGGGCGGTGCGACCCCGAGACCAGGGCGGCGTAACACACTCTTCACGCCGCCGGTTCAATCCTCATCCGCTCGATGGTCGAGAATCCCGCCGGGACCACCTACCCGGGGGAGACGACCGTGCACCGCCCTGGCGAGATAAACCGGCGTGAACGAGTGGCCCGCTGCGACATGCACATCCATTCGAGCGCCAGCTCGAAGCCCGTCGTGCCCCTCCTCGGGCGCGTCGGATGCCCCGAAAGCTACAGCGAACCGGAACGCGTGTACGACCTCGCCCGCGCCCGCGCCATGGACCTGGTCACACTCACCGACCATGACACCATCGACGGGGCGCTCGAGCTCGTCGAACGAGGGTTCCCCGGCGCGTTCATCGGCGAAGAGGTCACCGTCCACTTCCCCGAGGACGACTGCAAGCTCCACGTCCTCGTCTGGGGGCTCACGCCGCACCAGCACGAGCAGATCGAGACGCTCGGGCTGCGCTCCGACGTCTACCGCTTCGCCGCGTGGCTGCGCCAGGAGAACCTCGCCCACGCGCTGGCCCACCCGCTCTACATCCAGAACCGCAGGCTGACACGCTGGCACGTCGAACGCTGCGCCATCCTCTTCAAGGGCTTCGAGACCCTCAACGGCGCGCACTCAGGGACGCACCGCGTCACCCTCGAACACTTCCTCGACGCCCTCACGCCCGCACGCATGCTCGACCTGATCGACCGGCACGGCATCGAGCCGCTCTGGCCCCGCGCCTGGGCCAAGACCACCACCGCCGGCTCCGACGACCACGCCCTGCTCAACGTCGCCCGCACCTGGACCGAGGCGCACCCCGATCGCCTCGAACCCGCCGCGTTCCTCCGCGAGGTCATGGCCACGCGCTGCACCGTCCACGGGCAGCCCGGGCACTCGCCCCTGCTCGCCCACCAGCTCGCCACCGTCGGGCTCAACTGGTACGCCCGCAGGATCCTGCCGACCCAGCGCCCCGTCGCCCGTGAGACCGGGCGCAGGATCCTCAGGTTCGCCGGCGTCGAGGCTCCGAAGCCGAGCACGATCTCGCTCGTGGCCGACGCGATCGCCCGCAAGCTCCCCGGGCGTCGCACGAAACGCCCGTCGCCGATCCTCGACGCGTTGCGTTCGGGCATCGGGCCGCTGCTGGCCGCCCACCCGGGGATCGCCGACCTGCTGACCGACCCGACCGGACCCGACGGCCCGCCCTTCGCCGATCACGAGGCGATGGCCGCCTTTACCGACGACCTCACCGATGCCCTCGCCCGCACCATGGCCCCCCCCGCCCTCGACGCCGCCCGCAGCGCCGACCGCGACGCGATCATCAACGCCCTCACCAGCTACGCCTGCCTGCTCGCCGCCCAGATCCCGCATATCTTCAGCCTGTTCCACCAGAACAAGGAGCGCCGTCTGCTCCGCGAGATCGAGCTGGACTGCGGACTTCCGCCCACGGACCCCGACGACATGAAGCTTATGCTCTTCACCGACACGCTCGGCGACGTCAACGGGGTGTCGCGCTTCATCCGCGACGTCGGCGAGCAGGCCGCACGCACCGGACGCGACCTCCGCATCGTCACCTCCACGCGCTTCGACGTGCCCGACGTGCCCTACATCACCAACATCGACCCGGTCTTCGCCCGGCGCATGCCCAAGTACGAGAACCTCGAGATCGTCCTCCCGCCGCTGCTCCGCCTGCTCCGCCTCGCCGACGCCGAACGCCCCGACGTCATCCACGTCTCGACGCCCGGCCCGGTCGGGCTCGCCGGCGTGCTCGCCGCGGTCATGCTCCGCATCCCCCTCTGCGGCGTCTACCACACCGACTTCCCCGCGTACATCGACCATCTGTTCAACGACGGCGTGCTCACGCGCATCACCGCCTCGTTCATGAGGCTCGTCTACGGGCGCTTCGCCACCATCTTCAGCCGCTCGACCGACTACATGGACGCGCTCGAGGCGCTCGGGCTCGACCGCTCGAAGATGGTCCGCCTCGCGCCCGGCATCGACCTCTCGCAGTTCCGCACCGACTTCCGCGGCGAGTCGATCTGGCGCCGCTACCCCGGTGTCCGGCGCGATTCGGTCAAGGTCCTCAGCTGCGGGCGCGTCTCGGTCGAGAAGAACCTACCCCTGCTCACCCGCGCCTGGCCCAAGGCTCAACGCCGCATCGCCGCCGCCGGCGTCGACGCCCAGCTCATCGTCGTCGGCGACGGCCCGTACCGCGCCGAGATGGAGCCGCTGCTCGCGCACCACGACGCCGTCTTCCTCGGCTTCAAGCACGGGCGCGAGCTGGGCGAGATCTACGCTTCATCCGACTTCTTCGTCTTCCCCTCGGTGACCGACACACTCGGGCAGGTCGTCCTCGAGAGCCAGTCGAGCGGGCTGCCCGTGCTCGTCTCCGACCAGGGCGGCCCGAAAGAGGTCGTCGACGATGGGATCACCGCCCGCGTCCTCCCCGACGACGCCGACGCGTGGACCGACGCGATCGTCGAGTTGGCGACCGACCACGAGCTGCGCGAGCGCATGGGGCGCGCCGCCGCAACGCGCTCGCAGCGCTACTCCATCGAGCAGTCGTTCGAGGAGTTCTGGGTGACCCACGCCCGCCTGCTCGACGACAACGACGCCGCAGAGCCAGCCGTCCTCCCGACACCCGAGCCGGCGCGGAACTGAAGCCCTCCGTGCCACTGACCCCGTCTTCGGGTCAGTGCTCTTTCTTCTACCAATCCTCTCTCGACCACTCCTTCACTTCCCCTCCCCACGCACGAACCGCACCCGCCCCGGCTCGACCGTGAACACATACCGCGTCGCGCCGTCGAGCGCCGCCTCCCCATCGCCCTGGAGACAGCACGGCTCCTCGGTCACCGCCTCGATCCGCTCGCCCCGCGCCACGATCGCCCGCGCTCCCAGCCGACGCAACCGGCAACGCAGCGCCCACCCCACCGCGCCGAGCGCCGTGCGGTGCGGCAGGAAGACCGCGTCGAGCCGCCCGTCGGTCATGTCGGCGTGCGGCGCCGGGTCGAGCCGCGCCCCGTACTGCCGGCAGTTCGCCACGACCAGCAACCCACGCTCGCCGCTCACGATCTCGCGCTCATCGACCCGTACCGTCAGCCGCGGGATCCGCGGGCGCCGCACCTCTTCCACGATCGGCGCAACGTACGAGAGATGCGAGATCGACCCCGATCGGCGCGCGTCGAGCCGGTGGATCACGTTCGCGTCAACCCCGACGCTCGCCATGATCGCGAACGCGACGCCGTTGACCCGCCCGAGGTCCGCCTCGACCACCCGCCTTGCCCGCAGCGCCTCGCCCGCCGCCTCCGGGTCCGCGGACGTGCCCAACTCGCGGGCCAGCAGGTTCTCGGTCCCCATCGGTGCGGGGTAGAGCGGCACGCCCCGCTCGGCGGCCTCGTCGAGCAGCCCGTGCACCGTCCCGTCGCCGCCCACGACCACCGCCGCGTTCACGCCCTCCAGCCGCCGCCCCGGACCGCTTTCGCCGAGCGGCTCGACCTCGAACCCCGCCCGCCCGAGCACCGCCACGAGCCGTTGCCCGAGCAGCTCCGCCCGCCCCTTGCCGGCCTTCGGGTTGACCACCACCGCCACGCGCATCGCCACGACCCTATCGACCGGGTGCCCCGATCGCTCTCGGAGATCCGCCCGCCCTCCCCTATCCTGTCCTCCCGATGCCCGACCCGTGGGACACCCCGGTCATGCGCCAGTATGCGGCGTTCAAGAAACGCCACCCCGACTGTGTGCTCTTCTTCCGCATGGGTGACTTCTACGAGATGTTCGGCGACGACGCCGAGACCGTCCACCGCACGCTCGGGCTCACGCTCACCAGGCGCCAGAGCGACATCCCGATGGCCGGAGTCCCCCACCACCAGCTCGACACCTACCTCGCCAAGGCGATCGCGGGCGGTCTGCGGGTCGCGGTGTGCGACCAGGTGCAGGATCCCGCCGACGCCAAGGGCCCGGTCGCCCGGGCCGTCACCCGCGTGGTCACCCCCGGCACCGTCACCGAGCCGACGCTGCTGAGCGACGAGCAGACCGCGACGCTGGCGGCCGCCTGCTTCACCGGCGACGACCCGGCCGACCCGGTCGGGCTCGCCACCGTCGAGCTCTCGACCGGCGTGTTCACCGTCCGCGACCTCGCGGCTGCGGCCCTACCCGACGAACTCGCCCGCGCCTCGGCCCGCGAGCTGCTCTACGCCGACACCGCCGACGGCGCCCTCCCCCCGCGCGTGCAGTCCGTCGCCGACCGGCTCGGCGTCCACCTCACCCCACGCCCCGCGTGGCACTTCCGGCGCGACGAAGCCCTCGAAGCGCTGCGCGAGCACTACCGCGTCGCGACACTCTCCGGCTTCGGGATCGACGACGACGCACCGTGTGCGCGCGCCGCCGGCGTCGTGCTCCGCTACCTCACCGAGACCCAGACCGCCGGCGAACCGACCCACCGCGGGCCCGGCGTCGAGGTCCCGCGCTCCACGCTCGCGCACCTGCGCCCCCCGCGCCTGCCCGACCCGAGCGGCGAGCTCGTCATAGACGCGACCTCGCTGCGATCGCTCGAGATCGAGCGCACGATCCGCTCGGGCACGCTCGAGGGCTCGCTGCTCGGGCTTTTTCTCGCGGGCCGATCCAACCCTGGGCGCTGCCGCACGCCGATGGGCAAGCGCCAGCTCGCCGAGTGGCTCCGCCGACCGTTGGCAGACCGCGCGCGGATCGAGGCGCGTCAGGCCGGCGTCGCCGCGCTGGTTGAGGACCGGCGCCAGGCAAAGACGCTCGCCGAGGCGCTCGCGGGCGTGAGCGACACCTCGCGCATCCGCTCGCGGATCGCGCTCGGGCGGGCCTCGCCGCGCGACGTCGTCTCGCTCGGGCAGTCGCTGTGTCGCCTCGAGCCGATCCTCGACGCAACCGCACAAACGCCGGCCCTCGCGGACCACCACGCGCGGCTGCAGAGCAGCCGCGCCACACTCGATCCCCTCGCCGAGCGCATCGCGGCGACCTGCGCCGACGACGTTCCCGCCCGCCTCACCGACGGCGGCGTGATCCGCGACGGCGTCGATCCCGAGCTCGATGAAGCGCGCGCCCTCTCGTGCGACGCCGGGCAGTGGCTCGCCGACTACCAGACGCGCCTGGTCGCCGAGCACGACCTGCCTTCGCTCAAGGTCGGGTACAACAAGGTGTTCGGGTACTACATCGAGCTGCCGGGCGCCCAGGCGCGGCGCGCCCCCGACGACTTCACCCGCAAACAGACGCTCAAGAACGCCGAACGCTACATCACCCCGGAGCTCAAGCAGTTCGAGCACAAGGTGCTCAACGCCGACGCCCGCGCCCTCGAACGCGAACGCGTCGTCTTCGGTGCGCTGCTCGACGCGGCCGCCGCCCTGCTCGAACCGGTCGCCGCCTTCTCCGACGCCGTCGCCGAGCTCGACGCCGCCCTCGCCTTCGCCGACAAGGCCCACGACCGCAACTGGTGCCGCCCGGAGATCACCGACGAGCCGGCGCTGACGATCCACGCCGGTCGCCACCCCGTCCTCGACGAGCTCCTCGAGCACGACTTCGTCCCCAACGACCTGGAGCTGGGAACCGCGGGTTCCCCCGATGCAGACTCGGGTATCCCCACTCCCTCCCTCGCCCTGATCACCGGCCCCAACATGGCCGGCAAGAGCACCTTCATCCGGCAGGTCGCCCTGATCACCATCCTCGCCCACGCCGGCGGCTTCGTCCCGGCCGACCGCGCCACCATCGGGCTGACCGACCGCGTCTTCACCCGCGTCGGCGCCGACGACGCCCTGCACCGCGGGCAGTCCACCTTCATGGTCGAGATGACCGAGACGGCCGGCATCCTCAACGCCGCCACGCCCCGCTCGCTGATCATCCTCGACGAGATCGGGCGCGGCACGAGCACGCTCGACGGGCTGAGCCTCGCGTGGGCGATCGCCGAGCACCTGGGCGGCGCGGGGGGCAACCCCGGTCCGCGCACCCTCTTCGCCACCCACTACCACGAGCTGACCGACCTCGAGGACCTCCGCCCGGGGAAGGTCAAGAACCTGCACGTTTCGGTCCGCGAGTGGAACGACGAGATCGTCTTCCTGCACCGCATCCTCCCGGGGCGGACCGACCGCTCGTACGGCATCCATGTCGCGCGTCTCGCCGGCGTGCCGCGTGCGGTCACCGAGCGGGCCGACGCGATCCTCGCCGAGCTGGCCGTCGAGCACGCCCACACACGCCGCGAACCCGCGCCGCCCGACGCCGGTCAGCTCGGGCTGTTCACCGAGTACGTCCCGCACCCCGTGATAAGCGAGCTGCGCGAGATCAAGCTCGAGGCCCTGACCCCTCTCGAGGCCTTCGACCGCCTCCGCCGCCTCCGCGACTCGCTCGACGCCGAGAAGCCCGGCTAGTCCTCGACGAGATCGCCCAGCGCCTCACGCAGCGCCCCGAGATGCCGCTCGTAGTGCTTCCAACGCTTCACCGAGCTGGTGTACATCGGCTGGCGCACCTGCTCGTGGCTCAGCGTCACCACCTTCCGCTCCGACTTGTGGAACTGCAGGCACGCGTCGTCCCACTCCAGCCCGATGAAGTCGATCACCCTCCGGCTCATCGCCTCCTGATCGCCGACCATCTCCTCGTACTGAAGCTCAAGGATCGGCAGGCTCGTCACGCTCTTCCAGTGCTCCATCAGCGTCACGTAGTTGCGGTAGTAGTGACCGAGGTGCCCGAGGTCGTAGCTGTAGCTCTGGTTCTCGCGCCCGCCGAAGTCCTGGAAGTAGCACGACAGGCAGTTGTCCATCGGGTCGCGCCGACAGTGGATGATCTTGGCCGTCGGGAAGATCAGCTCGATCAACCCGAGGTGCAGGAAGTTCTGCGGCAGCTTGTCGGTGATGCGCTTCGCGTCCCTGTCGAGCTTCTGCAGGTCGCGCAGCTCGCGCCTGGTGATCCGATCGACCACGCCCTGCCTGACCGCCGCCAGCCCCTTGCTCTCGCTCCCGCGGAACAACTCGCGCCCGATGGCGATGATATTCGGACGCTCGCCCGCCCCGTATGCCTCGGGGTGCGATCCGATGATCTGCTCGGTCAGCGTCGTGCCAGAGCGCGGCATCCCGAGGATGAACACCGGAAGCTCGGTCTGAACACGCGAGTGAGGGGTCTGGGCGAGCCGCTCGCGCGTCCAGAGCTCCATGCGACCCTGCAGGCGTCGGTCCTCTCCCTCGGGGTCGCGGATCGCCCCGCGCAGCTCCGACCCCAGCCGGACCGCCTCGAACGCCTCGTCCCAGCGCTTCGCCTTGTCCAGCAGACGCCCGAGCTGAAAGCACGCCCGCGACCGCAGCATCCGCGGCACGTCCGTCCGCTCGCTCAGTGTTTTCAGGATCTCGATCCCCTCCGACGCCCGCCCCACACCCGCGAGCAGCTGCCCGTAGGTGAACGCCAGCCGCGGGTCCGCCGTCGGATCGCCCTCGAACCGGGCCTCGAGCATCTCGATCGCCTCGCCCGACCGACCCTCCACCCGCAGCAATTCCGCCCGCACGTTCGCCCCGAAGGGGTCGGCCGGGTTCAGCTCCATCGCCCGCTCGGCCTCGCCCAGCCCCTCGTCCACCTTGCTCAGCGTCGTCAGCAGCATCCCGTACAGCGCGTGAAAGTGGGCCTTGTTCGGGTCCAGCTCCAACGCCCGCCGGATGTACCGCAGACCGTCCATGTGCCGGTTGTTCGAGTGGGCGGCGTGGGCGGCCGCAAAGTACAGATCCGCCGCCAGAGGGTACTTCTTGATCAGCGACAGGTAGGCCGCGAGCGCCCCCGCGTGGTCGCCGCCCGCTTCCATCTGCTGCGCGTCGGCCACCAGTTGGTGGTCCACCATCCGGGCTGTCAGCGGGTCCTTTGCCATCCCTGTTCGGCCCGATCGTACCCCCACCCGCCGCGGGCAAGCCCCTCGCACGCCCGATCCTCGATCGGCACCCCGGGCCCACCAATCGACCCCCGCCCCGGGTCGGGCTCCGTGAGATCTCCCGGCACGCCGCACAGCCCACCGCCCGCCCCGACCGGTGCTCGCCCCACCATGTCCGCAAGCCGCGCTCTTTCCGGACCGGGTCGCCGGGAGCGACGTCGCTCCCCGCCGGCGTTGCCTGTACAAAAACCGTACAATCGGCGCCCCCCCGTCCCCTTGGGCGGGACAGGCGGCCTCACGCCCCGCCCATCCGCAAAGTTCCGCTTGACACGCGCCCCCTCCCGTGAGAAGCTAACTCCGCATAGGAAGAGAGATTGGAGACATTCCACCTGAGAAAGAGAGGGCCCTGACACCAGCGGGATGGTTGTGTGCGCACGGCGCACGCCACTCCGGAACGTGATCACGGCGAGACCAGAATCTGTCGCATCACGCCCCATGTTCGGGGCGACTTCGGTGTGTTGTTTTGTGTGGGTTCCCTATTTGAGGAGGATGACATGAGCAAGAATGTTGGGATTTCCGCCTTGAGCATCATCGCGGTGGCTGGCACCGCGACCGCGGCGCCGCTGGTTCGCGGGCCGCACACGAATCTGCTCAGCGCGGATCAGTACACGCTGACGAAGACGTCGCTGTCGGCCGGCGGGCAGACCACCAAGGCCCCGCCGCAGGTCGTCTACAGCGAGGACTGGGAGCTGAACGGCAACCTGTTCGCAGTCTCGGCTTCGTCCGGGCAGGTCAGCTTCGACGACTACACCACCACCGAGTACACCGGCGTCGGCAGCACGACCACCCTCGCGAAGCACCGCTTCGTCGGCGGCGTCGCCAACGCGGGCGAGGTCCTCTTCTTCACCTTCTACACCGCGACCGGCTTCGCCTACGTTGACAGCTACGGCGTCCAGTTGAGCTCCGCCGGCGACTTCCTCTACACCATCAACATCACCACCCCCTTCGCGATCCCGGCCAACGGTATCGTCTCGATGTGGGCGGACGACGGTTCGGTTCTCACCCCCTCCACAGGCAAGTGGTACCTCAGCGACCTTGCCCCGACCATCGGGTCCACCGGCCCGACCTTCCCGGGCTTCTCCGGCCCTGCTGGCGAACCCTTGAACCACATCCAGCAGATCGAGAACGTCCCCGCCCCGGCTGGGCTCGCCCTGCTGGGGCTCGGCGGCGCACTGGCCGCACGTCGTCGCCGCTAGCCGCGGCAGACCCACACGGACAACTGTCCTGACCCACTCAGCCCCCGCTCAACCGAGCGGGGGCTGTTGTTTTCACAACCCCAACGCCTCGACCAGCGGTGCGAGCCGCTGCTCGTAGCGACGCCACCGCCCGACCGAGCCGGAGTGGATCGGTTGCCGCACCTGCTCGTAGCTCAGCGTCCGCGTCGCGTGGTCGGACTCATGGAAGCGCAGGCAGCCCTCGTCGAACCCCACCCCGACGAAATCGAGCAGACGGCGCACCTGCGCCTCGAAGTCGCTGACCAGCTCTTCGTAGCGCAACTCGAGCACCGGCGTGTCGAGCACGGCGCGCCAATGGGCCATCAACCGCTCGAGCACGCCGTGGAAGTGCGCGATGCCCCGCAGGTCGTTGCAGAAGTCGGCCGCCCCGCTCATGTGGTTGAAGAAGCACGACACGCCGACGTCGCGCGGGTCGCGACGCACGAGCACGACGCGCGCGTTCGGCGCCACCGCCGCCAGGATCCCGAGGTGCATGAAGTTCGTCAGCAGCTTGTCCACGACGAACGCCCCACCGGACGCTCTCTCGCTGTACGCGGCGCGGAGTTGTTCCGATAGCCTGTTCACCGTCGCCCGGTCGCCGAGCGCCCCGATCCCCCGCGGGTCGCGGACGATCTGCGCGACGATACGGTCGACCGCCAGCACCTCGCCCAGCCCGGTGATCTCCGGGTGCGCGCTCAGGATCGCCTCGGTCAGGCTCGTCCCCGAGCGCGGCATGCCGGTAACAAGGATCGGCACAGGATCGAGCGGCTCACCCTCCACCAGCGAGGCCACCCGCTCGGGTGTCCACGCCGCGATCACCCCGTCCACCTGCCGGTCGAGCTCCGCAGGGTTGTAGCGGCTGCCCACCAGCGCGTTCGCCCGCTCGGCCGCGTCGAACGCCTCGTCGTACCGCCCCAACCGTTCGAGCAGGTCCGCACGCCGGAACCAGACCTCGCCCGCCAGCCCCGGGTGAAGATCCCCCCGCTCGGCGTGCTCGGCGAGCAGCCCGAGCGCCTCCTCGCCCCGCCCGAGCGCCGGCGCCAGACGCGCGAACATCACACACAGCGCACAGTCCCGCTCGCCGCGCTCGATCCGCGGGAGCACGAGGCGCTCCGCCTCGTCCCGCCGACCCGAGCCGAGGTGCATCTCGGCCAGCCCGAGGCTCGCCCTCAGATCGCCCGGCGCGTGCTCCAACGCCCGCTCGAGGTGCTCACGCGCCTCATCAATGCGCCCCAGCAGCCGTGCCGCGTTGCCCGCGTGCAGGCGCAGGGTCACGTCGTCGACGCCGGCCGCGAGCACGTGCCGTGCCGCCTCGAGCACCTAGCCGGGAAACCGGTCGCCCACGAGCAGGCTGAACCGCGCGAACGCATCGGTGTTCGATGGGTCGAGCCGGATGATCTGCGCGTAGGCGCCGGCGGCCGACCGCCAGTCACCGCGCGCCTCGCCCGCCCGCGCCGCCGCGAGCAGCCGCTCCGCCTGGTTCTGCCCGGGACCGCCCATCCGTCGAGTGTAAGCGTCATCGCAGGGCGTGCAGCCCGCGAGCGGCCCGCGCCGCGTTCCACGCCTCGAACGCCTGGTGGTGCTCCTTCACCAGCTTGATGAGCTGGCTCGCGCTGCACTCGAGCCGGATCGACGCTTTCTTCGGGTCGAGCCCGCTCGCGGAGATCACGTCGAGCGCCTCGGCGAGCAGTGCCGGGTAGTCGCGGTGGCGCGGGTTGCAGACGATCTTCCCGGCGCAGCAGCGTGTGCGCCACAGTTCGCTGCGGACCTCGCCCGCGGGCACCGGCGTGCGCACGCCGACCGCCAACGCCAGACGCAACCGGCGCAACGCGACCTTGCGGTTCTCCTCGGCGCTGCGCCGCTCGCCGGCCCGCCCCGCGATGCCGGTGCCACGGTGGGTGATCACGACAAACGTCTCGACCTTGTTGCGGTGCTGCCCGCCCGGCCCGCCGGTGCGCCCCTTGCCGACCTCGCAGCCCTTGAGCAGCTCGTGCTCGTCGAGCGTTGCGGGGTGCGGTCCGGATTCGAGCAACTCGCCTAGCACGCCGTTGTCGGCTGCGCCGCGAGCGACAGGTCCGCCACGCGCCCCGCCCCGAACAGTTCGTACGCCAGCCCGCCGATCATCGCCGCGTTATCCACGCAGAAGCGCAGCTCGGGGAGGCGCAGCTCCAGCCCGTGCCCGCCCGCGAAGCGTTCCAGCTCGCTCCGCAGCAGGGAGTTGGCCGTCACGCCCCCGCCGGTCAGCAGGGACCGCGCCCCAACACCGTCGTCGCGCAGTTGTCCGAGTGCGCGTCCGAGCTTGAGGATCGCGGCATCGACGCCCGCCCGCCGGAACGACGCCGCCAGGTCGCGTCTTTCCCCGTGCGTCAGCGTCGTGTGATCGCGCTCGAACCCGCCGCCCTCACTCTTCGGGCGCGGCATGCCGCACACCCGGTACAGCAGCGACGTCTTCAGCCCACTGAACGAGAAATCCAGCGAGTCCCTGCCGAGCCGGCTGACCGGGAACTCGTGCGCGCGCTCGTCGGCGCCCTCCTCCGACGCCAGCCGGTCGAGGTTCGGGCCGCCCGGGTGCGGCAATCCGAGGATCGCGGCCGCCTTGTCGAACGCCTCGCCCATCGCGTCGTCGATCGTCGCCCCGAGCCGCGTCAGTTCGATCGGCGAGTCGCACCGGTACAGCGACGTGTGCCCGCCGCTGACCACCAGCCCCAGCGCCGGGTACGCCGGCTCACCCCGATCGAGCAGCCCGGCGTGCAGGTGCGCGTGCACGTGATCGACCCCGACCAGCGGCACGCTCAGCGACCACGCCAGCGCCTTCGCCGCCGACACCCCCACCAGCAGCGACCCGATCAGCCCCGGTCGATGCCCCACCGCCACCACGTCGATCTCGCCGAGCGTCACGCGCGCCCCGTCGAGCGCCTCGCGCACCGTCGGCATCAGCCGCTCGACGTGCGCCCGGCTCGCGATCTCGGGCACCACGCCGCCGTACTCGGCGTGCAGCTCGTGCTGCGACGCCACCGCGCTCGACCGAACCCGCACCCCGTCCTCGACCACCGCCGCGGCCGTCTCGTCGCACGACGTCTCCAGCCCGAGGACGAGCATCACTCGCGCTCGACCCCCGCGTCGATCAGCCACCGCTCGAGGTCCGACCCGGTGATCCGCAGGCGTGCCACCTCCGACCCGTCGGCCCCGTACACCACGAGTTCCCCCCCCTCGACCTTCGCCGCGTCATCCCACAGGTCAACGCTCGGCGAATCGTCGCCCTCGGCGGCCATGGTCTCGAGGTCCTCCTGACGCTTGTCGATCCGCGAGAGCTGACGCATCACGCGCTCACGCGTCAGCTTGAGGTCGCGCAGCTCCTGGAGTGCCAGCTCGTCGCCGCCGATGCCCTCGAGCCCAGTCGGTTTCCACTCGCCGGTGTCGATGCGCTGCTGCACCGCGTGCACCGCCGCGGTGAGCTGCGGATCGGCCAGCCGGTCCAGCACCCAGTCGGGGTCCGTCCAGTCCTCCTCGTCGGTGTCTTCGCCCGGGCGGATGATGTCCTGCTCACGGCGCACCGTGATAGCCTCGACCAGCTCGTCGTCGGTCATCGGCACGTAGAACCCCGGCGTCGGGTCCACGCCCCACGTCGTCGAGTCCGGCAGACGCTGGATGCTCCGCCCGCTCGGCAGGTAGTAGCGTTGGATGGTCATCTTCAGCTCGGCCACCTCGCCCCGCCCGAACGTCCGCACCGTCTGCACGCTGCCCTTCCCGAAACTCCGCGTCCCGACCGCGACCGCGCGGTCGTGGTCCACCAGCGCGCCCGACAGAATCTCGCTGGCGCTGGCACTGCGCTCGTTGATCAGCACCGCCACCGGGAAGTCGGGCAGCGTCCCCTCGCTCGTCGCTTCGCGCTTCTCCTCCGGGAACGCCCGCCCCTTGGTCGAGACGATCACGCCCTTGTCGAGGAACAGGTCGGCGATCTTCACCGCGTCGTCGAGCGTCCCCCCCGGGTTCTCGCGCAGGTCGAGCACCAGCCCGCCCAGCGTGCCCTCGCGCGCCCCCAGCCCTTCGAGCACCTTGGTCAGCTCGTCCGAGCACCCCGGCGTGAACTGCGTCAGCCGCAGGTACGCGATCGAACGTTCCGGGTCGATCACGAACTCCCACGCCGACTCCTCGTCCGAGGAGTCGCGGTGGAACCCCTTGACCGTCTGCGTCTTGATCTGCTCGCGCGTGATCGTCAGCGGGATCCGCTCGCTCCCGCGCTCGACCACGATCGACACGTCGGTGCCCGGCTCCCCGGTGAGCAGCTTGACGCACTCGTCGGCGCTTTTGCCGTAGGTGTTCTCGCCCTCGATCTCGACGATGCGGTCGTCGGCCATCACCCCGGCGAAGTACGCCGGCGACCCGTCGAGCGGGCTGACCACCGTCAGCCACCCGTCGATCACGCGGATCAGCGCCCCGATCCCGACGTACTCTCCGGTCAGGCTCTTCTCGAATCCCTGCCGCTCGCTCGGCGGCACGTAGATCGTGTACGGGTCGTTCAGCGACTCGATCATCCCGTCGATCGCCCCGAGCTGCAGCGCGTCGTAGTCCGGTTCGGTGACGTACTCGGTCGCCAGCAGGTGCTCGATCTCGATCAGCGGGTCGAACAGCGTCGTCCGCCGGTCCGTCGTGGCGATCGCCACCGTCGAGCCCACCACCGCCACACCCAGGATCGACACCAGCGCGATTCGGTACATCGTCGTGCCTTTCATAACCCAGCCCTCCGTCGGGCGATTGTACGGGCCCGACCGCCCCACCCCGGTACGCTTGTTCCATGTCGATGCACAAGGACAGGACGGCGCTCAGGGTCCAGGCCGAGCGGGCCGTCGCCGCCGCCGTCCGCCTCCCCGCCGACCGCTACGACCCCGCCGACCCCTTCGGCGAGCTACGCGAGTTGGCCAAACAGGCCGGCGCCACCGTCGTCGCCGAGATCGCCCAGCAGCGCGACCGACCCGAGCCCGGCACCTTCATGGGACGCGGCAAGATCGACGAGCTCCGTCAGCTCTGCGAGCTCACCGACGCCACCACCGTCATCTTCGACCACGAGCTCAGCCCGCGCCAGATCTCTAACATCGAGGAGCTGACCGAGCGCAAGGTCCTTGACCGCTCCGAGCTGATCCTCGACATCTTCGCCTCCCGCGCCGCCACCCACCAGGCACGACTCCAGGTCGAGCTCGCCCAGCTCGAGTACACCTACCCGCGACTCCGCGCGATGTGGAGCCACCTCGAACGCATCGTCGGCTCGGGCGGGATCGGCGGCGTCGGCACCCGCGGGCCCGGCGAGCAGCAGATCGAGATCGACCGGCGGCTCGTCCAGCAGCGCAAGCTCCGGCTCGAACGCGAGCTCGCCGACATCCGTGCCCGCAAGCGCCGCGCCGTGCAGGAACGCAATCTCGAGCACTTCACCGTCGGGCTCGTCGGGTACACCAACGCCGGCAAGAGCACGCTGTTCAACACGCTCACCGCCGGCGGCGCCTACGCCGACGACCGACTGTTCGCCACCCTCTCGACCCGCACCCGCGCGTGGGACCTCGGCTCCGGGCTCGAGGTATTGCTCAGCGACACCGTCGGGTTCGTCCGCGACCTGCCGCACCACCTCGTCGCCTCGTTCCGCGCCACGCTGGAAGAGGCGACGCACGCCGATCTGCTGCTCATCATCCTCGACGTGGCCGACCCGGCCTGCGAGCTGCACTACGAGACGGTGCAGCGCACGGTGGATGATCTATTCGAGGAGGTCGCGCAGGCCGAGCACAAGGCCGCGACCAAAGCCGATCGCGACGGCGCCGAGCCCGAGCCGTGGACCCCGCCCCCGCGTCTGGTCCTGCTCAACAAGTCCGACCGGCTGCCCGACAACGCCCGCCTGCTCGAGTGGACCGCCCGCCTGCCCGACGCGGTCCCGCTGTGCGCCCTACCCGCCCCCGACGGTCTGCCGCGGATCGGGGCCGCCGCCCTGACCGAGCACGTCCGCGACGCCGTGCTCGGGCCGATCCGCGAGGTGACGCTGAGCGTCCCACTGCGCGACTCCCGCACCGTCCACATGCTCGAGACCCGCGCCGAGGTCATCGACCGGGCCTACGACGGCACCAAGGCCCGCCTCCGCGTTCGCGTCGGACAACGCCTGCTCGACCGCCTCCTGACCGGCTCGGCCACCGTCGTTGAGTAACCAGTGCCACTGATCCCGTCTTTGGATCAGTGCTCTTTGCTCCTACCCCGCCTCCCCTATCGACCAAACCGCTCCAAGGGCATTCCAGCCCCTCAGCCCGTGCCCGGGGGCGGCCACGCCCTCAGGCTGGACTCCGGCGTCCCGAAGGGCGATACTTGCCTTCCCGCCGTCAGGCGTGGCCACCTTAGCTCAGTTGGTAGAGCGGAGCTTTCGTAAAGCTCAGGTCCGGAGTTCGAGTCTCCGAGGTGGCTTTCTTGCCACGACGCGCCGAGCCGCGCCCGGCTGCGCCCTTGTCCGCCTCAACATGAGACTTGCGCGCATCGAACACGATCGGTCCCGTCGAGTCCCCCGTGCCACCGTCTGCCATGTCACGCCCCGGTTTGCCCTGCCACTGCTGCGCGTACTGCTGCGCGCCCTCGGTGCCCGTGGCACGTATCGCTTCACTCTCCGGCCTGCTCCGGGTCGTGGGCGGGAGCCGGTCCAGCGCACCGGCGAGAAGCCGAAGGCTCGGTCGCCGCTTACGGGCCGACGCGGCGGCCTGCGATGTAGACGTGCTCGATGTGGTGTGGGCGGAGCGTATAAAGCAGCGCCGAGACCTGCTGCTCGGGCGGCAGTTCGGCGATCCAGTCTTCCGGGCGTACCACGAGACAATCGGCCTCATAGCCCGGCTGCAGTGCGCCGACGCGATCGCCCATGTCAAGGGCCTGCGCGGCGCCACCTGTCAGCAGCCACCAACCCTCGGCGGGGCGCGGCGGTGTGTATGACCCGCGCGGGATCGCGTGTACCTTGAGCGCCTTGGCCGTCTGGAGGCACGCCACCGCGACCTGCGGCATGAACGGCTCGGACCCGGCGGCGATGGAACTGCCCAGCGCCAGCGGGATCTGTGCCCGGCGCTCGGCCAGGTAGTCCATCAGACCGCACTCGAGGAACAGATTGGCCGTCGGGCAGTGGACGACGGCGGCGTTCGTCTCGGCCACCTGGCGTCGCAGTGATTCGCTCAGGCATACGCCGTGCCCGAGCAGGGTGCGCCGCGTCAGGAGACCGGTTTCTGCAAACAGATCGACATCGTCGAGCAGATCGGGGTACATGTCTCGGACGGCCGATACGGCCGCCTCCGATTCGGCGATGTGGGTGAGCACATGTGAGCCGGTCGTCTGGGCGAGGGCGGCAACGCCGCGCAGGAGCTCCTCGCTGCAGCATATCGCCGCGCGGGGGCAGAGGGCGTACTGGAGTCTCCCATCGCCCTGGTTGTGCCAGCGGGCGGCGAGCGTGCGGGCAGACTCCAGGGCCTGTTCCGCCGGGGTGCTGAGACGGTCGGGGACGTTCTTGTCATTGAGCATCAGCCCGTGCACGGCGCGCAGGCCGCGCCGTTCGAAGACCTCGAAGGCGCGGTCGGTGGCGTCGGGGAACGGGCTGCCGAAGGCGGCGACCGTGGTAGTGCCGTTGGCGATCATGCCGGTGACGAAGTTATTGGCGACGCGCTCGGCGCAATCGGCGTCCTGCAATCGCTCTTCGGCCGGGTAGGCGACCTTCTTCTGCCACTCGAAGAGCGTGAACCCGTCGAGACCGCGGCAGTCCCACTGAGGGAGGTGGACATGGGCGTCGATGAACCCGGGCAGGATCCAGCATCCATCATCGCCGACGATGTCACTTCCGGCGGGCGAGCGGTGCCCCACCTCCGCGACCTTGCCATCATCACCGATGGCTACCGTCGTCGCGGGCGTGATGTCGCACTGGTCCCACGACCGCGGTTGCAGGAGCGTTCCGGAAAGCGAGACCATGATGACCACCTCTCTGTCGGTCGAGCGCGGGGTGAGCATCGCGCCGCCCGGGTCAGGGTATCCCGCCACCCGCGGGCACCGCGGCACGCTCCGCCGGCCGGGAGCCGATCGGGAACAATAGCGCGGAGCCGAAACCAGGGCGCATCGGGCGCTGCAGCGAGCAGCGCCACAGCAGCCGTGGCGGGCCGGGATCAGCGAACGAGAAGCCCCCGCGGCGCGGGCATGTCCCGACTAGAATGCGGCAGCCGCGCGCCCCGATGGCCGCCCTTGAAGAAAGCAGACGCCATGGCTAACTTCTTCACCGATAATCACGACATCCAGTTCCTGCTCGATCACTATGACCTGCCGCGACTGGCGGAGATCATGGAGGACGGCTTCGTCTACGCCGACGAGTTCGCAGAGGCGCCGCACGACGGCGCCGAGGCGAGCGAGAAGTACCGCCGGATACTGACGGACCTGGGGCGCATCGCCGCCGATGAGATCGCCCCGACCGCGCGCGAAACCGACGAGAAAGGCAGCAAGCTCAACGCCGATGGTACGGTGACCTACGCGCCGGGGCTCGACGCGGCGCTGCGGCGGATCAGCGAGATGGGGCTGATGGGCTGCACGCTCCCGTACCGCTACGGCGGGCTCAACTGCCCGAACCTCATCCTGACGACGACCAACGACATCATCAGCCGAGCCGATGCCTCGCTCATGAACCTCTACGGGCTGCAAGGCATCGGCGAGACGATCAACGCCTTCGCGGATGAGCAGACCCGCGAGGAGTACCTGCCGGACATGGCCGCCGGTCGCAAGACGGCGGCGATGGTGCTGACCGAGCCCGAGGCCGGTAGCGATCTGCAGTCGGTGAAGGTCAGTGCACAGCAGGACGAGCATGGGCAATGGCGCATCAACGGTGTCAAGCGTTTCATCACCAACGGCGGCGGCGATGTCCTGCTGGTGATGGCGCGGAGCGAGTTGGATATCGCCGACGGGCGCGGGCTGAGCCTGTTCCTCGTCGAGAAGGGGCCGCGGGTCCAGGTGCGTCGGATGGAGCACAAGCTGGGTATCCGCGGCAGCCCGACATGCGAGCTGCTGTTCGACAACGCTCCCGGGCGGTTGATCGGCGAGCGGCAGCAAGGTCTCATCAAGTACGTCATGGCGCTCATGTACGGGGCGCGCATGGGCATCGCGGCCCAGTCGTGCGGCATCGGCGAAGCCGCCTTCCGCGTCGCCCGCGAGTACGCCCACGAGCGCAGGCAGTTCGGCACGGAGATCGAGAAATTCCCGGCGGTGCGCGACCTGCTCGTGGAATCCAGCCTAGACCTGCACGCGGCGCGGGCCCTGACCTACTTCTCCAGCAGCCGCGTGGATCTCCAGTACGGCGCCGCGCGGGCGGAGGAGCTGGCCGCTGATGATGACGCCCGCAAACAGGCGAAGGCGGACTTCAGGAAGTACAAGAAGCAGAACGGGATGCTGACGCCGCTGAGCAAGTACTACGCCTCCGAGATGTGCATGCGCGTCGCGATGAACGCCATCTCCGTCATGGGCGGCAACGGCTACATGCACGACTACCCGCTGGAGCGGCTGTTGCGCGACAGCCGCATCACTACGATCTACGAGGGCACGACGCAGATGCAGATCGTGGCCGCGGTGGGCGCGGTGACAACGGGGATCGCCGAGTCGCTTTTGCTGGAGTTGCTGGACCGTGAATGGCCTGCGGACGTCGAGCCCATGGTCGAGGAGTTGCGCACGGGCATGGCGAGCCTGGCGGCGGCGTGCGCGTTCGTGAAGGACGATCCGGATCCGGACTATCGCCGCCTGTGCGCCCGCACCTTGACCGACATGGCCATCATCCTCATCGTCGGCGCACTGTTCTGCGACCATGCGACGGCCGACGCCTCGCGGAAGGTCCTGGCGAGGCACTGGCTGGACAGTCGCATACCGGACCTGCATCGTCATCGGGAGCGCATCTGTTCCGGGACCCGGCTGGCGCTGAGCGAGTTCGAGACGATCGCCGGCCCGACGATGGAGATCGAGGCCAAGGCTCTCAGCACCTCGGCGCTAGCCTGAGTGGGAGCCGTCACGGCACCCCGTGCCGGCGCGGCCGGCGGGCGGTCGTCGATAATCAGACCGTTGCTCTGAGCTCGTGCGCCGGGTGCTACGGGCAGCTTTGTCTGCCCGTGCTCCGCAGAGGGCAACCTCTCGTTGTGCCCAAGCCCCACCGCAAACGGTTCACGCACTTCGACATCCGCGGGCACTGCCACGAGTTCACCTTCTCGTGCTACCGAAGACGACGCCGGGTGCGCCCTATTCGTGCCCGTGAGTCTGGCGGTCGCGATGTGTGCCGGCACCATCGGCCTTTTCCAGCAGCTTGAGGAACGAGATCGCCGGGTCCTTGCACTCCGACGCCTGGATCACCGGCCAGTGCCGCCTGATGTGATTCATCAGATAGTCAAGCAGGTGACCCAGCAGCATGACCTGATAGTGGCGCGGCGGCGAGTCCGGGGGCGTTGAACCGAACGCCATCAGGCGGACCCGGTGCCCGTGCGGGATCTTCGCCTTCCCGCGACGAAGGATCTCCTCGACGATCCGCCCGCTCTCGCTGTCGGTGTAGCACCCGAAGCGGGAGATGGCGGCCGTCAGCACCGCCCGGTCCGTCGCGGCGCGGTTCAGGACCGCCTGACCCTCCTTCACCTCGCCGATGATCATGTCCGGCAGATCGGGGCGCAGGTCCAACGCGGGATCAACATCCATGACACCCGGGAACACCGACCGTCCGCTGTCGTCCACCGCGTGCCCGAGCGTCCCCGCCCGCCCGAAACGGAAGGCGAGAATGTCGAGGTCCGTCACCGCCTGGTACCCGCCCGTCCGTGTCGCCTCCACCACCGGGTACTCGGTCACCGTCAGATAGCCGTTGACGCGAAGGTAGGCCTGAACAAGAGCAACGGCGTGGTCCATCGTCGGGGCCTCCGTCCCGGTGACCATGGTATGGGAATCCCCGCCGCGGCTTGTCCCCCGCCGGGCAGCAGGGCGGCATCGCCAAGTCTACCGTCGGCCGTGCTCGAAACTCTGCCGCGCCCGCGTCGTCCGCCCGTGGAGATTCGCGTGCGAGCCCCGCGTTCACCCGCTCCCGCCCGGTCTTCACGGATGCCGAATCCAGAGCCCCGAACGCCGCCTCACGGGCACCCCGCCACCCACGCGTTGACGAAGTACTGCAGGTCCACGCCCGACACCACGCCGTCCGGCACCCCGTAGTTTGGGTCGCCCACCGGCGCGTTCTGCGTGGTCAGGTCGGCGATCGCGAGGTCGCCGGCGACCCACGCGTTGACGTAGTACTGCAGGTCCACCGCCGACACCACGCCGTCCGGCACGCCGTAGTTCGGGTCGCCGACCGGCGCATTCTGCGTCGTCAGGTCGGCGATGCACGGCGCGGCCGAGGCACTGACCACGATCACCACCGTCGCCGGGTCGGCCGTGATCAGGTTCGGCGTGTCGCCCGGGTCGGCCAGGTTCGCCGTCGAGATGTACCGGAACGCGTCGTCGCCCTCGAAGCCCGGGTTCGGCGTGTATTCGAACGACCCGTCGGGGTTGAGCGTCACCGAGCCGTTCGTCGCGGGGAAGATCAGCGCCGACGAGATCGCTGTCGCGCCCGGCTGCTGCGCGTCGTTCGCCATCACGCCGTTCGCCGCCGAGACCATCAGCGTCGTGTCCGGCGCCACCGCGTAGGTGTCGTCGGCGCAGAGCTTCAGCGCGTTCTGCTCCAGATCGTACAGGCTCTCGAGCGACCACTCGACGTACCCGTGCGCCTCGTCGCCCGCGCTGTCGAGCGCCGGGGAGAGCTGCGCGAGCAGCAGCCCCGCACGGTCGTGCAGCGGAGTGATCGACGGCGGGTGCGCGTTCGCCCCAAGCGCATCGGTAAACGCCTGCTCGAGCCAGTCGCCGCCCAGTCCCGACTCGGCGCTGCCCGCCCCGCGCAGCGTCGCCCGCACCAGATCGTTCTGCTCAAGCGACTCGGGCATGCCCAGCGAGATATATGCCGCCAGCAGCTCCTGGCTCGACTTCAGCGCGTCGAACAGCTCGAGCACCGGCGACAGGCTCAGCTCGTTGTTGGTGTCGAACCAGTACTCGTCCTGGATCTCGGCGAGCCGGGTCTCAACCGACGCGGCGCTCGGCGGTGCCGAGGCGTCGAACGACTCGCCGACCTGGACGTTGTCGATCAGGATCGTGTACCCGTCGATCGTCGCGCTGTCGCCGCCCGCGGCACGCATCACGAAGTCCACCGCCTCGGGATGGGTGTGGATGAACTGGTCAACCCCCTCGGCCGGCTCCGGCCCGACCCACCCGTACTCCACCTCGTAGAACCGCCGGTTCGAGCCGCCGGTCAGGTCGCGGAGCGTGAGGCTCATCCGGTGCGTCGGGAGCGGGGGCGACTGCTCGGTGATCGTGTTGCCGTACTCGACCGAGTACCGGCTCTGCGGATAGCCGCTCAGCCCGCCCGCGACCGCGAGACCGAACCGCGAATCGAAGAGTTCCCAGACGATCGAGGTATCGAACCACGGCGTGACATTCCCGAACGTGATCTCATCGGACACGTGGATGGTTGAGAACTCCGGCCCGACGCCGGTCATGTCCTGCCCCAGCCCGCCCCACGGGTCGAGCGCCGCCGTGTACCCGGTGTTCACGAGCCAGTTCGACAGACCGATCGCCTGCCCGAGCGCGTCGAGCCTCGCCTCGTACTGCGCGAGCAGCGCCTCGATGAGCGGGCGGTTGCGCGCCCCGCGCATCATCGTCCGCACCGACTCGCCCGTCGCGATCACCTGTTGGAGACGGCTCGGGTCGTTCTCGTTCACCTTGGCGAAGTACCACGGGTTCTCGCGGGCGAGCTGCGAGTACGCGTCGGCCGCCAGCGACCACGTTGTCGGGTTCGCCACCCGCCCGAAGCTCCACAGCGGCAGACCGAGCTGCGACGGGAACTGACGCAGGTTGTTGATGTTGTACCCGAGCGGGAACGACGTGAGCTGGGCGCCCGCCGTGCTGTCGTTCATCAGCGTCTGGGTCGCCGGCCCCGCGTACACCTCGTTCGCCGCGATCGTCGTCGCCCGCGACAGGAACCGGCTGTGGAACGCGAAGAACGTGTTGTCGCCCGAGCCGGTGTACTCGAGGTCCACGCCGGTGCGCACGCGGTAGTTCAGCCCCGTCTCCATGTCGTCGATGAAGTCCTGCTCGAACCCGGCGCTGAGCACGCCGTACAGGTTCGCCTCGAGGCTGGTCAGCGCCGAGCGCAGCTCGTACAGGTCGATCGAAATCTGCTGGACGTTGGCGTCGATGCGCCGTGTCGTCTCGTTGAGCTGGTTCAGCCCGCTCGACACCGCCTGGTAGATGATGTCGAGCTGACGGTCGATCGAGTCGAACCGCGCGTGCATCTCCACACGCATGTCCTCAACCTGCTGACGCAGATCGACGATCTGGTCGAAGATCTGCTGGTCGGCCGACGGGCCCTGGTCGTCCACCAGCCCGAAGATCCCCCCGATCGCGAACAG
>Ga0210086_1000472_pt1 | contig 23171 bp, 21 predicted proteins | sample China_Galinas_PW_3_FD_184867 | JGI IMG/M metagenome (GOLD analysis project Ga0210086, IMG submission 184867) | Wetland microbial communities from San Francisco Bay, California, USA, that impact long-term carbon sequestration - China_Galinas_PWB_D2... | ecosystem: Environmental > Aquatic > Marine...
AGTGCAGACTTCGGGGGGATCACTGTACGAGACTCTCAGAGGGCTGATATCGTCGCGGGAGAAACGGGAGTCCATGGGCCGCGCGGCTGGCGAGCTTCTGAAAAAGAACCGGGGAGCCCTTGATAGGGCTCTCGATGTCGTCGAGGAGTATCTGAAGCAGTGAGGGGCCTCTTTGAGCTTATATATCTCGCCGGACACAAGGCGAAGACCTCCATCGACCTATCTCGGCAGCGCCGCCTGCCCGCAAAGGTCATCAGCATCGGCAACATAACCGCCGGCGGCACGGGCAAGACCCCTGCGGCCATTGCAGTGGCGCTTGAGGCACGCAGAAGGGGGCTTAATCCATGCGTCCTTACGAGAGGATATAGGGGAAGGCTGAAGGGGCCTGTGCTCGTTACCACGGACATGAAGGCCTCGGATGTGGGCGACGAGCCGCTTCTGATGTCACGCAGGCTCGACGGCATCCCGGTTATCAAGGGGGCCTGCAGGTATACCTCGGGGATGTTTGCCCTGGAAACGCTCGACCCCAAGCCGGATGTCTTTGTGCTTGATGACGGTTTTCAGCACCGCAAGCTTTTCAGGGATAAAGACATCCTCCTCATAAATTCCAGATTGCCTTTTGACAACGGTCGGCTTCTGCCGATGGGGCTTCTGAGGGAGCCGCAGAGCGAGGTCAAGCGGGCGGATATCATCGTGATAACGAAGAAGACGGACTCTAACTCAAAGAAACTCTACGAGACGCTCAGGGGATATAACCCGGACGCGCCGATATTCGGCTCGACCTACAGGCTTTCATCGGTGCTCGATGCATCTGGAGAGAGGCGCCCCATGGAGTGGCTAAGCGGCAAGGACGTCTATGCCTTCTGCGGGATCGGCGAGCCCGGGTTCTTCCGTGACACGCTCTCCAGGGCCGGGGTGAGGATGAGGGGTTTTAAAGCGTTCGGCGACCACCACAGGTACTCCAACGGCGATATCCGGAAGGTCCGAAAGGAGGCCCATCTGAAGGGCGCGCCGTGGATTATCACTACCGAAAAGGATATAATGAGGCTGGGTGGACTGGAGTCTCCGGAGAACCTCCTGACGCTTGAAATAGAGTTCGTGGCCGAGGAGGGTTTCTTCGGCGAAGTATTTAAGTAGCCATTATTAATAGTAATAATCTAATAGGTTATGTCATGATAGTTAAAGTGGTGTATCATGGTAGAGCAGCTTGTTTGGAGGACGAATGATCAAGTATCTGAACGTGAAGAGCCGCCAGCGAAACGAGTTCATAGACATCACCCGGCAGGTCGAGGAAGTGCTCGGCGAGACGGGTATCGAGAGCGGCGTCTGCTATATATACGTGCCTCACACCACTGCCGCGGTGACCATTAACGAGGGGGCGGACCCCTCCGTCCAGCACGATATCCTGACCACTCTCGCGGGGCTCATACCGCACGAGGGCGGATACCACCACATGGAAGGTAACTCAGACGCGCACATCAAATCCTCGCTCGTTGGGGCCTCGGAGTGCGCGGTCATAGAGGACGGCAAGCTCGTTCTCGGCACCTGGCAGTCCATTTTCTTCTGCGAGTTCGATGGCCCGAGGCACCGAAGGGTCGCCGTAAAATTCATCCCCGGAGATTAGAATGGCATCAAAGTCCAAGCACTACGACGTAATAGTCGTCGGAGCGGGTCCGGCTGGCATCTTCGCGGCCATGGAGCTCCTGAAATCCAGACGCTCCCTAAAGGTGCTCATCATAGAGAAGGGCACGGACATCGAGAAGCGGCGATGCCCCCTCAATTATGGCGCGACGACGTGCAAGCAGTGCGCCGAGTGCGCGCTTCTGAGCGGGTGGGGCGGCGCGGGGGCTTTCAGCGACGGAAAGCTCAACCTCTCGCCAGACGTGGGCGGCCATATCCTAAGATACATGGAGCGGAGCCGCCTCGAGGAGTTCATAGATTACGTTGACGGAATATATATCAAGCACGGCGCGCCGAAAAAACTCTGGGGGCAAGACACAAAGCGCATCGAGGAGATAAAGGCGCTTGCCGCCAAGAACGACCTCCATTTCATCCCCTCGCGCATAAGGCACATCGGCACCGACCGCTGCCTTAAGGTTTTAAAGAGCATGAAGTCAGCCCTGAACGGCAAGGTCGAGGTGGTGTTCCACTCAGACGTCGAAAACATCCTCGTCTCTAAGAAGAAGGTGCAGGGCGTGAGGCTCAAGGACGGCACTGAGATAGGCGCGGACTACGTCGTGCTTGCCCCGGGGCGCGAGGGCTCCAAGTGGCTTGAGGGTGAGACGAAGCGCCTTAAGCTCAAGACGCTTAAAAACCCAGTGGACATTGGCGTGAGGGTGGAAGTGCCGGCATCGGTGCTCGAGCACCTTACGTCCATCACATACGAGCCGAAGCTTATCTTCAACACAAAGACCTTCGACGACAAGGTGCGTACCTTCTGCGTGAACCCATATGGCGAGGTTGTCAAGGAATACCTGAAGGACGTATGGACCGTAAACGGCCATAGCTACGCAAAGAGGAAGACCAATAACACAAACTTCGCGCTACTTGTCAGCACGACCTTCACGGAGCCTTTTCACGAGCCCATCTCGTACGGGCGATATATATCGGGGCTGGCGAACTTCCTTGGCAACGGCGTGATAGTACAGCGCCTGGGCGACCTCTGGCGCGGGAGGCGCTCTACGCGCGAGCGCATAGCCAAGGGCCTCGTGGTGCCCACGCTCAAGGACGCCACTCCCGGAGACCTCAGCTTCGTTCTACCCTACAGGTATCTCAGCGACCTTAAGGAGATGCTCGAGGCCTTGGACAAAATCGCCCCGGGCGTAAACTCCCGCCATACGCTCCTCTACGGCGTGGAGGTAAAGTTTTACTCCATGCAGTTAAAGCTCACGGACTCGCTCGAAACGCAGATCAAAAACCTCTTCGCCGCAGGCGACGGCCCGGGCGTTAGCAGGGGGCTCATACAGGCCAGCGTCTCGGGGGTCGTGGCCGCTCAAGAGATTCTAAAGCGCATCAAGTAGACCACTATCGCAGACCAAAACCATCTCGGAAAAGATTATCCTTTTTTTGTAGAATATATGAGCGCCGCCGCAAGTTCGGGGTAACGAGAGCTTTCCCGGAGATAAATATATTTCATGCATGACATTCTTGCACAGCTGACAGACCTGACCGGAACCATCTCGGGCTACGCCTGGGGTATCCCGTCCATTGTCATACTCGTGGGCACGGGCGTGTACCTGACCCTCAGGCTTGGTCTCGTGCAACTGCGCGGTTTCAGGCACGCGATATCGCTTATATCGGGGAAGCACGATAAGGCCGAAGACCCCGGCGAGGTATCTCATTTCCAGGCCCTCTCGGCCGCGCTTGCGGCGACCATAGGCACCGGCAACATAGCGGGCGTGGCCACTGCGATCGCCTTTGGCGGCCCGGGCGCGGTCTTCTGGATGTGGGTGACCGCTGTTGTAGGCATGGCAACGAAGTTTGCCTCCTGCACGCTTTCGCTTAAGTACCGCACCATACACGAGGACGGGTTAGTATCGGGCGGCCCAATGTACACGCTTAAAAATGGCCTCAAGATGCCCGGCATGGGAGCGGCGTTTGCGGTTTTCGCTCTGATAGCGTCCTTTGGAATAGGCAACATGGTTCAGGCCAACTCGGTGGTGGACGGCCTGAAATTCGTCATCCCCGGCGTGGAAGACTACAAGCTCTTAATCGGAATAATCATAGCCATAGCCGTTGGCCTCGTGATAATCGGTGGTATAAAGAGGATCGCGAAGGTCGCATCACGCCTCGTTCCGTTCATGGCGATAACTTACTGCGCCGCCGCACTTCTCATACTTATTCTGCACGTCGATAAGATACCCGGCGCCTTCGCCACGATATTAAACCATGCCCTAAACCCCTGGGCCTTCGGGGGCGGCGCCGTAGGCACTGCCGTACGCTGGGGCGTGGCGAGGGGTGTCTTCTCAAACGAATCCGGCCTGGGTTCCGCCCCAATGGCTCATGCGGCGGCCCGTACCAAGGAGCCCGTGCGCGAGGGACTCGTCGCGATGATAGGGCCCTTCGTGGACACCATCGTGATATGCACGATGACCGCGCTGGTCATAGTCGTGATGGGCGCGTGGGGCAATGCAAGGCCAAAGGAGCTCGTGGGCGCAGCTCTGTCGGCGTATGCGTTTCATCAGGCGCTGGGGACTGTGGGTGGATGGATAGTTGGCTTCGGGCTCGTCCTCTTCGCCTATTCCACGGTCATATCGTGGTCGTACTACGGCGACCGTAGCGCGGAGTATCTCTTTGGCGAGCGCGCGGTCCTTCCGTACAGGATGATATACACGATACTGGTCGTGGTGGGCGCATACGTGCCTCTTAAGCTGGTCTGGAACTTCGCCGATATCGCTAACATCTTCATGGCCGCGCCGAACATCCTGAGCCTCCTGCTTCTGGCCGGAACGGTGAAGAAACTCACCGACGACTACTTCAAGCGCATGTAGCCCCGCCATGAAGGTAGCGACCTTTAACGTCAATTCCGTAAGAATGCGGCTTCCCATTATCCTCGAGTGGCTAAAGAAGAACACCCCCGACGCGCTCTGTCTTCAGGAGACTAAATCGCCCGACGACAAGTTCCCCTGGAAGGAGATAGAGGCGGCCGGATACCACGTCGCGTTTCGGGGACAGAAGGGCTATAACGGGGTGGCTATAAGTAGCAGGCAGCCTGCCGAGAAGGTGAGCATCGGGTTTGACGAGGATGAGTCCGAGGGGCCGCGCCTGATAAGGGCCGACGTAAATGGCGTGCCCATAGTGAACACCTACGTGCCGCAGGGGTTCAGCCCGATGTCCGAGCAGTTTCAGGGGAAGCTCGAATGGTTTCAGCGTTTGCTGGATTACTTCGGCCGCAATTTCAAACCCACGGAGCCGCTCGTCTGGGTCGGTGATTTCAACGTCGCCCCCGAGCCGATAGACGTCTATGACCCCGAGTATCTTGCCGGGCACGTGGGCTTTCATCCTGACGAACAGGCGGCTCTGAGCGAGATACGCGACTGGGGATTCGTGGATGTATTCCGAAAGCATCACCCCGAGCCGGGACAGTACACCTTCTTCGATTATCAGATAAGAAACGCAGTGAAAAACGGCATTGGATGGCGCATAGACCACATCTGGGCTACAAAGCCTCTTGCCGAGTTAACGACGGACTCATGGATAGACATGGAGCCCCGCCTCATGGAGAAACCCTCCGACCATACCGTGCTTGTTGCAGAGTTTAAGGAGTAGGGCGGCTACCTGATAAAGTCGAGCAGGCTTGCCAGGGACATATTGGGCTGAGAACTCATGTGCACTCGGTCCATAAGGCCTTGCACCGATACGTGCATGAAGCTCAGGAATGCGTTCGGATAGACGCCGATCCAGAATACCAGCAGGGCCATGGGAACGAGGGTCAGAAGCTCGCGGCCGTTGAGGTCCTTGAGGCCGGATATCTTGGGGTTGACCTCCTGATAGAAGACCCTCTGGTAGAGCCAGAGCATGTAGCCCGCGCCTATGATGATTCCCGTTGCCGCGAGAACTCCGGCCCACTTCTTGGCCGTAAACCCGCCGAGGATTATCAGGAACTCGCCGACGAAGCCGTTCATGCCCGGAAGCCCGATTGAGGCAAGCGTGAATATCAGGAAGAACGCCGCGTATATCGGCACCACCGTGGCGGCTCCGCCGTAGTCCGATATCTGGCGTGTGTGGGTCTGTTCGTAGATGATGCCAATTGCGAGGAACATGGCGCCGGTGATCACGCCGTGGTTTATCATCTGAAGTATTCCGCCCTCGAGGCCCTGTATGTTCAGGGCGAATATGCCGAGCGTAACGAAGCCCATGTGGCTCACCGAGGAATAGGCTATAAGACGCTTGAGGTCCGTCTGGGCGAGGCATACGACGGCTCCGTATATTATGGCTATCACCGAGAGTACGAGCATCGCAGGGGTCATCGCCACTGCCGCGTCCGGGAACATGGGAATCGAGAACCGGAGGAAGCCGTAGGCGCCCATCTTGATGAGTATGCCCGCCAGTATCACCGAGCCCGCGGTGGGGGCCTCGGTGTGCGCGTCTGGGAGCCAGGTGTGAACCGGGAACATGGGCACCTTTACGGCGAAGGCCGCAAAGAACGCCCAGAACAGCCAGAGCTGCAAGTTGAACGGGTAGTTCTGAGTAGCAAGCGTATGAATGTCAAGCGTATGGCCCGCCTTGAAATAAAGCACGATTATTCCGACCAGCATGAGCACGCTTCCGACCAGCGTATAGAGGAAGAACTTGATGGCCGCGTAAACCCTGTTCGGGCCGCCCCATACGCCGATAAGAAGGAACATTGGTATCAGCATGGCCTCCCAGAAGATGTAGAAGAGGAAGAAGTCCAGCGAGCAGAAAACACCGATCATGGCGCCTTCGATAAGTAATATCGAGATATAGAATTCCTTGGTCTTGTTCTTTATCGAGTTCCATGAGACGAGCACGCAGGTGACGGCGATGAGCGTTGAGAGCAGTACGAACAGCACGCTGATGCCGTCCACACCGAGGGAATAGTTGACGTTGAACGCCGGTATCCAGTGGTGGAACTCGCGGAACTGCATGTCCGCCGTAGTCTTGTCGAAGTTAATAAACAGGGGGATGGACAGCACGAACGTGGCCATGGTCCCAATGAGGGCTATCCATTTGATGGCGACCTCGTTAGCCCTGGGGATGAGAAGCATCAGGGCGGCCACTATCACGGGCAGAAATATGACCGAGCTTAGTATCGGATAGCCTAGAGTATGTGCCATTGCCTGTTCCATTTATCCCTTCCTACCTGACCATGTAAAGGATTATTAATATCAGTCCGAACGCCATGTAAAGCGCGTAGTGCTGCGTGAGGCCCGTCTGTATCCGTCTGAGCCCCTGGCTGAAGTTCGCTATCGCCGCCGGGACGCCGTTTACGACGCCCTCGATTATCTTCCCGTCCGTCACTGCCACGATTATGTTCTTGGCCACCCATACGACCGGCCTGATAATTATGTAATCGTAAAGCTCGTCGATATAGTACTTATTCCAGAGTACCTTGTATGCGAAGCCAAACTTCTCCCTAAGCGCCTTGGGGACGGCCGTGTTCTTCATGTAGAAGTACCAGGCCCCGAGTAAGCCCGAGAATGCGAGCACGATAGAGAGTACCATGACGCCCCATTCAGTGGAGTGAGAGAACTCGGCCACCGGGTGCGGATGCCCCACGACCGGTGCGAGGAACTCGCCGAACTTGTCGGCGTGCTCAAGTCCGAAGGTCTCGCCGAGAAGCGGCGGAATGCCGACCCAGCCAGCGCCTACCGCGCCGATTGCGAGGATTATGAGCGGTATCGTCATCGACTTGGGCGATTCGTGAAGGTGGTGCTTCTGCTCTTCAGTGCCGCGGAACTCGCCGTGGAAGGCGAGGTAGATTATCCTGAACGAGTAGAAGGCCGTAAGAAGCGCGGTCAACGCGCCGAGCGCCCATACGAACTTGCCCGTAGGCCCAGCGGCGAACGCCTGCCACAGGAGCTCGTCCTTGCTGAAAAAGCCAGCGAACCCCGGAATACCGGATATGCTCAGAGATGCCAGGAGGAACGTCCAGTACGTCACGGGCATGTATTTCTTCAGGCCGCCCATCTTCTGGATGTCGAGCTCTCCGCTCATGGCGTGCATCACGCTGCCCGCGCCGAGGAAGAGCAGGGCTTTAAAGAACGCGTGCGTAAAGAGATGGAATATACCGGCCGCGTAAGCGCCCACTCCGCAGGCCAGGAACATATAGCCGAGCTGGCTCACCGTAGAATACGCGATAATCCGCTTTATGTCGTTTTGAACGAGCGCAATTGACCCCGCAAAGAGGGCGGTAATACCGCCAACCACAGCAACCACCATCATCGCCGTCGGTGAGAGGTTGAATATAGGGGCGCAGCGCGCGACCATGAACACGCCCGCCGTGACCATTGTCGCGGCGTGGATGAGGGCGCTAACCGGAGTGGGACCCTCCATCGCGTCCGGCAGCCAGACGTGGAGCGGTATCTGCGCGCTCTTGCCCACGGCGCCGCAGAACAGGAGCAGGGCGATCACAGTTATGAGGTCGTATTGCGTTCCGAATATGCTTATCTTGTGTCCGACGAAAGAGCCAATGGCCGCGAATGCGGGAACGTAGTGCAGCGTGCCTACGGTCAGGAACAGGAGGATAACGCCGAGGCCGAAGCCGAAGTCTCCGAAGCGGTTAACGATGAAGGCCTTCTTCGCAGCGTCCGATGCGGACTTCTTCTGATACCAGAAACCTATCAGGAAGTACGAGCAAAGGCCCACGGCCTCCCAACCGAAGTAGAGCTGCAGGAAGTTGTTGGCCATTACCAGCATCAGCATCGAGAAAGTAAACAGGCTAAGATACGCAAAGAACCTGTAGTAGCCCGGGTCGTCGTGCATGTAGCCAATGGAGTAGATGTGCACGAGGCTGCTTACCGTGGTGACGACGATGAGCATCACCGCCGTGAGCGGGTCCACGAGGAACCCCACCGATACCCTGAACCCGTCGGAGACTATCCACTGGTAGATGTCCTGGTTGAAAACCTTGCCGCCGACGATGTCCGTGAGCGTAATAACGGCTATCACCCAGGAGGCCAGCACCGCGGGCACCGAGATCCAGTGGGCGAAGTTCTTGATGTAGCGCCTTCCGAGCAGGATGTTTATCCAGAAGGCCGCAAGCGGAAGAACCGGTATCAGTTTATAGTATGCCATTGCCTATCCCTTGCTCTCCGTGAGTTCGTCGACATGCACGGTCTCCTTGTTGCGGAAGACCGATATTATTATTGCCAGCCCTATCGCGGCCTCTGCCGCGGCCACGGTTATGACGAAGAACGTCAGTATCTGGCCCCTCGGGTCCTGGAGGTAGTGGCTCATGGCTACGAGGCTGATGTTCACTCCGTTCAGCATTAGCTCGATGGAGATGAACATCATTATGATGTTGCGCCTCGTCAGGAATCCGAAGACCCCTATGCTGAAGAGCGCCGCCGATAAATACATATACCACTGTAATGGAACCATCTATTCCTCTCAGGTCTTAATATGTTTCTTGGCGAGCACTATCGCCCCGACTATGGCCACTAAAAGGAGTAACGACGCGACCTCGAAGGGGAACAGGAACTTCGTGTAAAGCACCCTCCCTATTGCCGCGGTGTGCGTCTCCTGCGCTATCAACTGTATGGTGAAGTCACCCTTCGGGCCCGGCACGAACGATTTAACACCGGCGAACATCACGATCAGCAGCATCGAGATCACGATTATGCCCAGGGGCCATCTTATAATGTAAAGCCGCGAGGCCATCTCGGCCTTGAGGTTCAGAAGCAGCACGACGAACAGGAACAGAACGAGAATCGCCCCCGCATATACGAGCACCTGTATGGCCGCAATGAACTCCGCGTCGAGGAACAGGTAGAGCCCGGCGATATGGAAGAACAATATGAGCATGAGCACGATGCTGTGCACCGGGTTGCTCCGCGTGATGATGAACGCGGCCAGCGTTACGATGACTATGGCGTGGTAGAAAAAGAATATCTCCAAAAGCGACACGCTATTTGCCCCCCGCCGGTTTTCCCTTGAATACGGCCTGCCCCTCGTAGGTGGAGTAGTCGGCTTTCGTGGGATGATAGAACTTCTTGAAATATTCCTTACCCTTGTCGCCAGCCATGTATTTGTCCCAGTTGTCCAGAAGCTTTTCCTTGGTCATGTAAAGGGCGTCGCGGGAGTAATCCGAGCACTCGTAGTGCTCGGTCAGGGAAATCGCCTTCACCGGACAGGCCTCGACGCATAGGGCGCAGTATATGCACCTGAGGACGTCTATCTCGTAGCGCTCGGCGTACTTTCTTCCGTCCTGCGCCTCGGCCGAATATATGTGGATGCAGCGGGCCGGGCATATGGCTCCGCAGAGTCCGCAGGCTATGCAGCGTTCATGGCCGGTGGAGGCGTCCCTTGCGAGGGCGTGCAGGCCCCTGAATCCGGGCTTGGCCTCGCGCGGCTCCTCGGGATACTGCCGAGTAACCGGCTTCGAGATGAAGGCCTTGAACGTCAGGGCCATGGCCTGCAGTATCTCGGTCATGAAAACTGTCTTTATGAACTTCTTGAAATTCACCTTTTACCTCAGTATCTTTATCGTCGCGGTCAGCACGACGTTTGCGAGCGCAAGCGGTATCATCACCTTCCACCCGAGGCTCATGAGCTGGTCATACCTGTAGCGGGGCACAGTGGCCCTTATCCAGTAATACACGAAAAGCGATATCATTATCTTCACCCAGAGCCAGAAGAACGGAAGATACGGTACGTCGAACGGCCCGTGCCATCCTCCGAGGAAGCATATGGAGCCCAGCGCCGCCATGAGGATCATTCCCATGTACTCGGCGAGGAAGAAGAGGGCGAACCTTATGCCGCTGTACTCGGTAAAGTAACCTGCCACGAGCTCGCTCTCCGCCTCGGCCAGGTCGAAGGGTGTCCTATTTGTCTCGGCCACGGCGGCTATGAAGAAAACGAAGAACCCGATTATCTGCGGAAGGAAAAACCACTGGTGAGGCCACTTGCCCTGGGCCTCGACGATGTCGGTGAGGTTCAGCGAGCCCGCCATGATAATGACGCCCACGAGGCTAAGGCCCATGGCGATCTCGTAGCTTATGACCTGCGCCGACGACCTCAGTCCGCCGAGAAACGCGTACTTGGAGTTCGAAGACCAGCCGCTCATTACGATGCCGTATGAGCCGAGCGATGACATGGCGAGTATGAATAGAATGCCGATATTGATGTTAGCGATAACAAATCCCTTGAAGAACGGCAGAACCGCGAGCGCCGCCATTGCCGTAAACACGGATATGACGGGCGAGAGATAGAATATTGGCTTGTCGGCCTGGGCCGGAATGATGTCTTCCTTGAAGAAGAGCTTGAGTCCGTCCGCTATTGGCTGGAGCAGTCCGTGATAGCCGACCCTCATTGGGCCCATCCTCACCTGCATGTGGCCGATGGTCTTTCTTTCAAACCACGGGGCGTATGCCACGTGAAGTAGCACGATGCCCACCAGTATGGCTATCTTGAGCACTATGATGCCGATGTTCAGCATGATATCGACCGAGCCCGGCGAGAAAACGCTTTCGAAAAGTCCCGTCATCTGTCCACCTCGCCAAGCACGAGGTCCATGGTGCCTATGACGGCGATAACGTCTGCCACGAGCGAACCCTCCGTCAGATACGGAAGCGACATGGCGTGGACATACGAGGGCGACCTGAGCCTCATCCTGTAGGGGTTGCCGGTGCCGTCACTTATGAAGTAGAAACCGAGTTCTCCTTTGGGCCCCTCTATGGCTGAGTATATCTCGCCCTCGGGCGAGGCTATCGGCCCCTTGGTGATGAGCACGAAGTGGTGTATCAGGGACTCCATCTCCTGCATCACGCTTTCCTTGGCGGGAAGCGTGAACTTGGGAGAGTCGGGGGTCATTACGGGCCCCTTCGGGAGTTTCTCGATGCACTGCCTGATTATTTTGTTGGACTGTCTGAACTCCTCCATCCTCACGCGGTAACGGTCGTAGGTGTCGCCTGCCGTGCCAGTGGGCACTTCGAACTCCACCTGGTCGTACGCGTCGTAGGGGGCGAACTTCCTGACGTCGTATGGGATTCCAGAGCCCCTTACCATGGGCCCGGTGAAGCCGAGGTTAATCGCATCCTCCGCAGAGACGACGCCTATGCCCTTGGTCCTCTTGAGCCAGATGCGGTTCTGGTCGATGAGTGTTTCGTACTCGAGCAGCCTGCCCGGAAACTCCTCGGTGAACTGCCAGAGGCTGTCGAGGAATTCCTGCGAGACGTCGTTGCGGACGCCTCCTATCCTCGGGTAGCTGACGGTCAGCCTCGCGCCGGTGAGCGTTTCGAGGAGGTCGAGCAGCCATTCCCTCTCGCGGAAGGCATAAAGGAATACCGTCATGGCGCCGATGTCCAGGGCGTGCGTGCCGAGCCAGAGCAGATGGCTCGATATCCTCGACATCTCGGCCGTCATGGTCCTTATGAACTTGGCCCTCGGGGGAGGCTCCACACCGAGCAGCCTTTCCACCGCCACGCAGTAGCCCACGTTGTTGGACATGGAGGCGATGTAGTCAAGCCTATCGGTCAGCGGCATCGCGTTTAGGTAAGTCCTGTTCTCGCCGAGCTTCTCTATTCCGCGGTGCAGATAGCCCACGTGGGGGGTGCACTTCTTTACGGTTTCGCCCTCGAGCTCGAGCACCAGCCTGAGCACCCCGTGCGTGGCAGGGTGCTGGGGGCCCATGCTTAGCACGAGCTCCTGCTGGTCCGGAAGCGGGTCTTTTCTTACCTGTTCCATTCGAACTCCTTGAGCCTCTCGGCCTTCTCGAGCACTTCCTTGAAGCCCTTCCACTCTTCTTCGGGGCCGGGACCCTCGAGCGGATAGTCCTTTCTTAGCGGATGGCCTTCCCAGTCCTCGGGCATGAGCACCCTGCGGAGGTCCGGATGGCCCTCGAAATTGATACCGAACATATCGAAGCACTCGCGCTCGTGGCAGTTGGCTCCGCTCCATACTGGAGTGACGCTTGCGATGGTGGCGTCCTCTTCCGAGACAGGGGCCTTGAGCCTGATCATGTGGCGCTGGCCAATAGAGTAGAGGTGATATACGACCTCGAAACGAACGTCCCGCTTGCCCAGGTAGTCCACGCCGCAGATGTCCCTCAAGAGGTCCATCTGGGTGTCCTGGTCGTCGTGGAGGAAGCGGCAGATATCCACGATGCTCTCCTTCTTGACGGTAACGGAGACCTGCCCCGCGTACTCGCTAGTGGAGAGAACCGCGTCAGGGAACTGCCCCTGTATCTTTTCTGCTATCTGAACCGGCTCCAACGGAAGTGTTCCTTTCTCATCTTGTCCTGGAGTTTAAGGAGGCCGTCCATAAGGGCCTCGGGTCTGGGCGGGCAGCCGGGTATATAGACGTCGACCGGCACGATGAGGTCGCCGCCCTGAACGGTGCTGTAGGTGTTGAACACCCCGCCCGAGCTCGCGCACGAACCCATGGCGATGACGTATCTCGGCTCGGGCATCTGGTCGTAGACGCGCCTGAGAATCGGCGCCATCTTCTTTGAGACCGTGCCCGCGATTATCATGACGTCGGACTGCCTTGGTGATGCCCTGAAGATTATTCCGAACCTGTCGAGGTCGTAGTGTGCCGAGCCGCTCGTCATCATCTCGATGGCGCAGCATGCAAGGCCGAAGGTCATGGGCCATATCGCCGAGAGGCGGCCCCAGTTGATGACCTTGTCCAGCGTGGTGATTATGGTGTTGGCGCCGGGTACTACCTTAACGCCTTTTTCGACTTCAACGACTCCCGACTCATCGAGAAGCATCTGTTATAAATCTCCTAATCCCAAGTGAAAGCGTCCTTCTTCCAGGCGTATACGTAGCCCACAAGTAGGATCGCTATGAACAGCATCATTTCCACGAAAGCGAACAGCCCGAGTTTGTCGAACACCACCGCCCATGGATAGAGGAAAACCACTTCCACGTCGAATACCACGAACAGCATGGCGATGATGTAGAACTTCACCGAAAACCTTATCCTGGGCTCTCCCACAGGGGGGTTGCCCGACTCGTATGGGGTCAGCTTTTCGGCATAGCTTCTGCGGGGCCTGAACAGGGAGCCAACGAGGAGCGTACCCAGCCCAAAAGCCGCCGCAATAAACATAAATATGAGTACTGGCAGATATTCTGATGGTATATATTGTCCCGGCATCCCCGTTATTATACTCAGATTAAATGAATTAGGCTATTAGTACTATTAATTAGTGAATAAGTATAGTTAATGGTTGCGGAAATTGCAACTTTCAGTCTGACTTATAATTATGATTACCAGGCAAAGGTGTCCGAAAGGGGTGTTCGGAGGGCTCTTAAAGCGGGATATTTTCGGCTAGGCTGGCCTGTCAGGCAGGGGTAGAAACGGAGCACTTTTTCGGCGGTTTCACCCCGTCCGGTGTTCCACGCTCAATATGGAGGCGGCATATTAAGTATAGTGGTGACATTTATTATTCTATTTGTTAAAATGGTCTAACCTTTGTGGCGGAAACTATGAGGTCCAAATGAAAACCATAATGATTGTTGAAGACTCTGCGACCACCCGCTCGATGATAAGGGCGGTGCTGGAGGATTTCGACGAGGTCGAGACAGTAGAGGCCGCTTCGGGGTTCGAGGCAATCAAGCTTCTGCCTTCGCAGGAGGTTGACCTCGTGGTTACGGATATCAATATGCCCGACATAAACGGCCTTGAGCTGATCAACTTCATGCGCAAGGACGAGCGCTGGCTTAACATTCCGATTATCATCATCAGCACCGAGCGAAGCGAGGAGGACAAGAGACGAGGGGTCGCCCTCGGTGCGAACGCATACATCACCAAGCCGTTCGACCCCGAAGACCTGCAGGGCATCGTCAAGGAACTGTTCAACCTATGAAATCCTCAGAGAGCGATTTCATTGCCGAATGCGAAGATATCCTCGAGGAAGCCGGCCGGCTTCTGCTTGAAATTCAGGAGAGCGCCGAGCGCGGCAGGATAAACCCCGATTCCATTAACGCGCTTTTCCGTGCTATGCACACCCTCAAGGGCCTCGCTGGGCTCTTCGGGCACGACGACATCTCCGAGATAAGCCATGCACTGGAATCCCTTCTCGACGACATACGCCTCGGCAAGTCCGAGATGACCAACGACGCAATTAACCTGTTCCTTAACTTCACGGATACGCTTCGAAAGCTCATAAGCAAGCCCAAGGAAGAGCGCACGGACGTCAAGGCCTATCTCGACGAGATAGATACCTTCAGGACCTCGGGCAAGGCCAAACGCAAGGAAGAGGGCATGGAGAGCCTCGTGGACGAGTCCATTATGCGCGTGCTCTCGGAATACGAGGAGCACCGCCTTAAGACGAACATCAAGGAAGGCATGGGGGTTTACATGATAAAGCCCATATTCCCCCTAACCGAGTTCGACACCGCGCTTGGCGAGCTCACCGACAGGATAAAGGCCATGGGCGAGCTCATATCCACCATGCCCACCACAGAGGATGTCCCCGACGGCTCCATAGGATTTAACCTCATGTTCGGGAGCCCCGAGCTGCTCGATACGCTTACCACCGACCTCGGTTACGAGGTCGAGGAGCTCGTGCCGGCCAAAGGGGCCGAGCTCGCGCCGGAGACCGTGGTGCCCACCGGCGGAGATATGTCCGCCGAGGTGCTAAAGACATCGACATCAATGGTGAGGGTGGATATCAACAAGCTCGATAGAATTCTTAATACCATCGGCGAGATAAGCCTCTCGCGGCACGCGATACGCAGGATCTGGACGGAGATGACCGAGCAGTACGGTCACAGCCCACTCGTGATAGACGTTTACAAGGTCAGCCAGAATCTCGAGCGCAAGATAGAGGAATTGCAGGACCAGATGCTCGAGATAAGAATGGTTCCCGTGGGGCAGATATACCGCAGGCTATCGCAGGTCATAAGGCGATACTCGCGTGAGGTCGGAAAGAAGATCGACCTTAAAATGTTCGGAGAGGACACGGAGATAGACAAGTACCTTGCCGAGGAGATCGTGGACCCCCTCGTCCATATCGTCAGAAACGCGATAGACCACGGCCTCGAGACCCAGGAGGAAAGGATCAAGGCCGGTAAGAGCGAGGTCGGCGAGGTCATTTTAAGGGCAACGCAACGCGGCAACCACGTCGTCGTGGAAGTCACCGACAACGGCAGGGGCATAGACCCCGAGAGGCTCAAGAAGAAGGCCGTCGAGAAGGGGCTCATAGATGCGGGTACCGATCTCAACCGCAAGGACATAATGGAACTCATGTTCCTGCCGGGCTTCAGCACCAAAGATGTGGTGAGCGAAGTGTCGGGCAGGGGCGTGGGGCTGGACATAGTGAAGGACAAGCTCGGCTCCATGGGAGGATTCGTGGACGTTACGAGCGAAAAAGGCGAGGGCACGACGTTTACGCTTACCTTGCCGATAACCCTCGCGATAATCAAGGTGCTCATGGTCAAGGTGGGCGGCGAGACCTACGGTGTGCCGCTCTCGTCCATTTCCGAGACCCTGACGATAGAGCACTCGACCCTTCAGAGCATAGAGAACCGCAAGGTGTTCAACCTGAGAGGCGACCTCCTGCCCGTAACGTGGCTCAGGGACGTCTTCGGACTTCCGGGAGAGGCCGGCGAGAGGTCTTTCGCGGTGATAGTGGGCTTCGGCGACCGAAGGATGGGACTTCTCGTTGACGAGCTGCTCGGTCAGCACGAGGTGGTCATCAAGACCATAGGTGAATACCTGGACGACATCAAGGGTCTGGCTGGCGCCGCGGAGGTCGGAAGGCACGAGATAGTGCTCGTGCTAGACATAGAGGGGATAATCGAAGAGTGCACGACACGGAAGGGAGCGCTCCATGTATAGGTCGTTCTACGGGCTCAAGTCCAAGCCGTTTCAGAAGACCCCCGACCCGAGCTATCTCTACCTGAGCCGCGCCCACGAGGAAGCTCTCGAGAGGCTTCGCTACGCGGTCGACGAGCGCGAGATAATGCTCCTTACCGGGGACATCGGCTGCGGCAAGACAACGCTTACGCGGGCGCTCATAGATTCCCTCGGCGAAAAGCACCGCATAGTGCTCATCCTGAACCCGAGGCTTACGCCAGACCAGTTCCTGAGGGTCGCGGCCAAGCGGTTCGATATAGACGTGGACTCCGAGAAAATATCCAAGGACGGTCTGCTCGAGGCCATTCACGACCGGATATATCGCGATTACGAAGAGGGCATCACTCCGGTAATGATAATCGACGAAGTGCAGTTGATACCCTGGAAAGAGACCTTTGAGGAGATAAGGCTTCTGACTAACTACCAGCTCGACGAGACGAACCTCATGAGCCTTATCCTCGTTGGCCAGAGCGAATTCAAGAAGAAGATAAACCTCAAGGCCCTGGAGCCGCTGAGGCAGAGGGTAGGGCTGTTCTATAACATCGGCCCGCTCTCGCCGGACGAAATCAAGAACTACATAGAATACCGCCTTCAGGTGGCGGGCAGGCCGGAGATGCTATTCACCCGCAGGGCGCTGAGGGCCATACACAGGTATTCCCACGGAATGCCCAGGATAATTAACAGCATCGCCAATCTTGCTCTGCTCGAGAGCTACGGTCTGGGGCAGGACCTCGTTGACGAGCCCCACATAGAAGCCGCCGCAAGGGAACTGGGTCTTAACAGGTTTAACTAAACGACGCGGAGGGGTCTGCTACTTCTCCAACAGGCTGTCCGACCTGTCCTTGGATATCTTGTACTTCTTAAGAATGTCTTCGTGGCTTGCGTCAGCCATATCTCGGTTAATCACTATCTGGTAGTTCCTGCTGTCCTCGAGCACCACGTACTTGCCCTTTGCGTGAACCACCTTGTCGTAGAAGTCCTTGAAGTCGACGTAGCTCTCGCCGTTTACTTTGGTGATAATAAAATTGTACACGTTGTGGTATCCCTTGTTCACCTCGGCTGGGAGGACGCGTAACATCGATGCGTACTCAGTTTTATCGGCAGAAGGGGCTTCCTGGGCGAGAATGGAGAAGCGGTCGGGCGCGTCGCAGTCCTTCCACGTGCACAGGTAGTTATAGTTAACCGGGAGGAATACCATGCCTCCATAGATGAAGAACCTGGGCTCCTTGTCGAACTCAAGCGGCTCGATGAGGCCGTAGTGTTTGCTGAACTTGTCCAGAGTTATCTCGAGGTCCTTTTCCTTTCCGTCACGGAGCACCTTCACCTTGACCTCGTCACCTTTCTGGTGTTTGTGAAAGGCGTAGGAGTAGGAGATACGCTCGTCCTGACGGAAGGCCATGGTGCCGTCGTCGGCAACTTTGTTGCCATCTACATCGAGGATTATATCGCCCACCTGAAGGATGCCGCTTGCCGGCGAGTCCCAATTGATGCTCTTTACGAACATGCCGGTATCTTCTGGCTTCATCTTGTAAATTTCCTTCATGCTTGGGGACTCCATGTCCTGGTCGGAATAGCCGACCTCGGGCACTCCGTCCACGACACCGTCTTCTATGTCGGTGAGGAAGTGCTTGATGACCGGGCTCGGTATCATATATCCGATATTCTCGACCTGGCCTGAGCTCGTCTTCTGCATGACTATGCCGACCACCTCCCCGTTCACAATGACTGGGCCGCCGCTGTTGCCGGGGTTAATGGCCGCGTCTAGCTGTCCGGCGAGATACGAGGAATATGAGTGCGTGTATGTCTGGTACTCCACGCGCGAAAGCACTCCCTTTGTAATACTAAGTACGTCGCCGCCAATGGGATAACCGAAAACCAGCACGTCCTCCAAGACCTCGGGCAGCTCACCGATCTTCAGGGCGCGGACGCCTTCCAGCACGGAGGGATCTGTAGGCTCCAGTATGGCGAGGTCAATCTCATGGGATACGTACTTCACCACGGCGTCGTATTTCTTGGGATCCTGATTGAACTTGAACTGGATGTATTTCGAGTTTGCCACTACGTGCGCGTTCGTAAGTATTCTCCCGCCCTCTATCACACAAGCGCTGCCGGTTAGCTGTGTGGGCTCGTGCAGCCTCCAGGGGGAGTAGTAGTTCGGGTCGGATTTGAACGAGTATATCTTAAGGATGGAGTCCTGCATCCCGACCGGCGACTCCGCGCCGGCGTTAAGGGAGAAGAGAGTAAATGTTAGTAGCGCCAGACATAACGCAACGAGTCGTATTCCGTTCGTCGGCGGTACCTTGAAGTTACGTGCCGCTCTCAATCCTTTGACCGCTTGGTGGTTTTGCCCGATGACTTGAGGGCGCTGTGAATGTTCTGGAGAAGGTCTATCATTTTCTCGTGGTTCTTACGCGAGGACTTGAGCTCCGCAAGAACGTCGGAAAGGGTTTGTTTGTTCGCGTCCTGCGAGTAAAGTATTTTTTCAAGCCATTCCTCAACGCGAGATTGCTCGATAACGGCGGTTATTCTCTTCAGCGCTTCGGCCATGTCGGAATCGACGATGGCCCCGGGCTGAACTCCCGGCTCGACAACCGATGATATCTCGTCTATAGAGGGCATGTCCCTGTGAGCGAAAGCCTCCTCGTCGTACGAAATCTCTGGTTCAGGCTCGGGCTCGGGCGCTCGCATAGACTCGGACGTTTCTCCAAGCTTGGGTAACTTAAACGACGTCACTCCGGCCACTGCCTCGGCTATCTCGGCCTCGGCCTCCTCGGGCTCAGGTATCTCATACACCGGCTCGGATGTCCCGGCCACTGGCTGAGGCTCAGGCGTCGGCTTTGGATATGGCTTCGGAGCGGCAACAGGTGGCTCCTCGCGAACTTCCTCTACCTTCTCCACTGGAGGAGGCGTTGGCGGCGTCGGTGGAGGTGGCGGTGGAACATATGCCGGTTTCTCCGTAACGGTCGGCGGTGCGGGTGGTGCTTCCTTGGCGGGCGCCGGTTTTGTGACTCCCACTCGATGTTTTTGCGCGAAATGCTTTAGCAGCAACTGCGTGACGAGCTGAAAGGTCTCCTCTACGCCGGTGCCGTTTACGGCTTCGGCTGTCGTGGTCTTATGACCGGCGCTATTTAAGTCCCTGTTGAGGATGTTGAGCGACATTATGTCGTCGAGGTCGCGTTTGTTGTACTGGATGACTATGGGGATGTCATTGGGGTCAAGGCCGTTTGCCGTGAGGTTCTCGATCATGTTTTCGTAGCTCTCGATGTTCTGGTCGCGAAGCGCGGTCTGGCTGTCGGCGACGAAGACCACTGCGTCCACTCCCTTTAGCACGAGCTTGCGCGTGGCGTTGTACCTGACCTGTCCAGGAACGGTGTACATCTGGAACTTAATTGTGAATTCGCCTATCTTGCCCAGCGTCATTGGCATGAAATCGAAGAAGAGTGTCCGGTCGGTCTCGGTTGCAAGCGAGAGCAGTTTGCCCCTGCGGGACTGGTCGATGCTCGTGTGCAGGTACTGAAGGTTGGTGGTCTTGCCGCTCAGGCCGGGGCCGTAATAAACTATCTTCAGCGTTATTTCTTTTGATGCATAGTTAATAAGAGACATAACAGGATTATACCACAGGAAATAGGATTAGACTATTGCGTAGACGCCGTTGCGGTTCTTGTGTTTCACTCGGTACATGGCCTCGTCGGCGAGTCTGAGGAGATCTTCCTTGCTCTTGGCGCTGCCGGGATAGGACGCCACGCCGAAGCTCGCGGTCATCCTGAAATTGTAGCCCTCCTTCTTGAGAAATACGTTTCTCTCTATGGCGGCCCTCATCCTCTCGGCAACGAGTATGGCGTCGTCGGGATTAGTCTGCGGAAGCACGATGACGAACTCGTCGCCGCCGTAGCGGGCTACGATGTCTATGCTTCGGACCTGGTTAATGAGAAGCTGGCCCATCTCCACGAGCAGCTTGCTTCCGGCGAGGTGGCCGTAGTTGTCGTTTACGTTCTTGAAGTAGTCGATGTCCATGAATATCAGGCATACGGAGAAGCCATACCTGTCGCTGCGGTGAACCTCGGTCTCGATGGAACGGCTCAGGTAACGCGAGTTAAAGAGGCTCGTGAGGTCGTCGGTGATGGCGAGCTCCTGGAGCTTCTGGTAGAGCATTATCCTTTCTACGGCCAGCGCGGCCTGGTCAACGAACCGCATCAGGAGGTTGAGGTCCTCTTCCGTAAAAATCTCGTCGGTGGTCTTGTTGATGACCTCAAGGACTCCGATGAGTTCTCCCTGGCTCTTGATGGGGGCTGCCATAAGGGACTTCGTCTTGTACCCGGTCGGGCTGTCGGCCCTGTCGGAAAACCTCTTGTCGCTCTTTACGTCAGGAATGACCACGGGGAGCCCCTTCTCGGCGACCCAGCCTGCGATGCCTTCGCCGGGTTTGATACGGAACTGCTTGAGCTTGCCCTTTGTCTTGCCCTCCGCGCGGTGAAGGACGAGTTCGTCGGTGTCTTCCTCCTTGAGGATTATCGCCCAAGATTCCGCCAGCGTCATCTCCTTGATCTTCTTCATGACTACGACGAGTATCTTGTCGATCTCCTGCGAGGAGGTGAGCATCCGGTTGATCTCCTCGAAGAACGCTATCTCTTTGTTCTTGTGGTCAATGTTCCGGGAGAGCGCTTCGAATTTCTCGTTAAGCGCGTTTTCCTTGATAAGGCGTTCAGCGAACTGGATGAGCTCGCGCTGCGAAGGTGAGAAAAGAGGGTAGGTCAGTGGCTTCTTAAGCCACGCGGCGACCTTCTTGGTAGTGTCTTCGGTGGTTATGACTATCTTGGGTACAAGATTAGCGACCTTCGCGAAGTCCTTGGCAGGGCCATTCTGTTCGGGGTCTATGACAACCAGGTTTGCCTTGTCGAGTGTCTTCATGGCCTTGGAGGCGGAATAGAACGTCTTAACCGAATACCCGCTCGCCTTGAACGTGTCCGCGTAGTTTTTGAGACCTCTTCCTATAAAGTAAATATCAGGCATTAGCTCCACAGCATTTCTTGTATTTCTTGCCACTCCCGCATGGACATGGGGAGTTTCTGCCCACTTTACCCTCGCTCCTTACCGGTTTTCTTTCTTCCGCACCTTCGCCCCTATTGTAGCTTATTCTTTGACTTTTTTGTGTACTTTGTATCTCGTCGGCTGCCCTGACCTGCACCTTGAAAAGCCTGCTCAGAGTCTCCGACGATATCCTTCCGGACAACTCCTCGAACATCTCAAAGGCCTCACGCTTGTACTCCACAAGGGGGTCCTTTTGGCCGTATCCTCTGAGCCCAATACCCTCCTTTAGGTGGTCCATCGCCAGCAGGTGGTCCTTCCACTGCGAGTCCACGAGCTGCAGAAGCACGACCTTCTCGATGTAGCGCATCATCTCGGCGCCGAGGTTCTGCTCTTTGGCGTCGTAGGCTCGCTTGGCCTCGTTGACGAGGAAATCATTGAGCTCCTCCCTTGCTTCCGGAAGGTTGCTTACGGATATGTCGAACTGGCCGAAGATGGCTTCTCCCAGCCCCTTCAGGTCCCAATCATCGACGTGCTTATCCTCGGGACAATAGATGTAGAGCATCTCGTCCACGCTTTCCTCTATCATATCCATCACTCTTGCCTTGAGGTCGAGCCCCTGGAGGATTTCGCGCCTGTAGGAGTATATCTCCTGGCGCTGCTTGTTCATCACGTCGTCGTACTCTATGAGATGCTTTCTGATATCGAAGTTGTGGCCTTCCACCTTCTTCTGCGCGTTTTCCACGGCCTTGGTTATCATCTTGTTCTCGATGGGCATGTCCTCATCCATGCCAAGCTTGTCCATGAGCCCGGATATCTTCTCCGAGCCGAAGATACGCATCAGGTCGTCCTCGAGCGAGAGGTAGAACCTCGATGCCCCCGGGTCTCCCTGTCGTCCCGAACGTCCCCTGAGCTGGTTGTCGATTCGGCGTGACTCGTGCCTCTCGGTGCCGATTATGCAGAGACCTCCGCTCTCCAGGACGGTCTGCTTGTCTTCTTCGCAGATCTTGCGCGCATTTACGAGGGAGGCGGCGAGTTCCTCCTCTGTGGGCTCGGCCTTGTTTATGAGCTGTCGGGCGAGGCCCTCGGGGTTTCCGCCGAGCACTATGTCGGTGCCTCGGCCTGCCATGTTGGTAGCGATGGTGACGGCGCCGCTTCGGCCCGCCTGCGAGATTATCTCGGCCTCTTTCTCGTGGTACTTGGCGTTGAGGACCGAGTGCTTTATGCCCTTCTGCTTGAGCATTCTGCTCAGCACTTCCGACTTCTCGATGGATATTGTGCCGACGAGAACGGGCTGCCCGCTCTGGTGGTAATCCTCGATGTCCCTCACAATAGCCGTGAACTTGCCGCGCTCGGTCTTGTATATGACGTCGGGGTGATCCTTCCTTATCATCGGCCTGTGAGTCGGGACAACCATGACGTCGAGGTCATAGGTGTTGGCGAACTCCTCCGCCTCGGTGTCGGCAGTTCCAGTCATGCCGGAGAGCTTGTTGTACATCCTGAAGTAGTTCTGGAATGTGATGGTCGCCAGAGTCTGGTTTTCGCTGGCGATCTTGACGTTTTCCTTGGCCTCTATCGCCTGATGCAGGCCGTCTGACCAGCGCCTGCCGGGCATGAGCCTACCCGTGAACTCGTCCACGATGATGACCTCTCCGTCGTTG
>Ga0210086_1000473_pt1 | contig 23156 bp, 15 predicted proteins | sample China_Galinas_PW_3_FD_184867 | JGI IMG/M metagenome (GOLD analysis project Ga0210086, IMG submission 184867) | Wetland microbial communities from San Francisco Bay, California, USA, that impact long-term carbon sequestration - China_Galinas_PWB_D2... | ecosystem: Environmental > Aquatic > Marine...
CGCTCGCCAGCACGACCACCGTGTTGCCCGCGCACAGCGCCGGGGCGATCAGCGAGACCAGCCCGAGCAGCGAAGGCTCGTCGGGGCAGACGACCCCGACAACACCCGTCGGCTCGGGGATCGTGAAGTTGTAGTACGGCCCGGCGACCGCGTTGTTGCACCCGAGCACCTGCTGGAACTTGTCGGCCCACCCGGCGAAGGCGACCAACCGATCGATCGACGCAGCAACCTCCTTCGTGCCTCCGTGCCTCCGTGCCTCCGTGCCTTCCCCGAGCGAGTCCTCGAGCTCTCCCCGCTTCCCCTCCGCCATCTCCGCCATCCTGTAGATGATCTGCCCGCGCAGGTACGCCGTGGCGTTGGCCCACCCGCCGCGGGCCTTGTGCGCGGCCTCGACGCCCGAGCGCAGGTCCTTGCGGCTCGCACGGCACAGGTGCGCCGTGCCGCCCGGCGTCTCGACCTTCATCGAGCGCCCGCTCTCGGTCCGCGGGAACTTCCCGCCGATGAACAGCTTGTAGGTCTTCAGCACGTCGAGTCGCTTTGACATTCAGAGTCTCACCACAGAGGACACGGAGGAACACAGAGGGAAGATCCTGTTCTGACCGGTCCGAGTCTCATTCGACAAGCTCCCACACGATCGTGACTTCGGCCTCGATCTCGACAGGCTCCGGATCGACTTTGGCGTCGGGTTCGCGCGCGCTCTGGAACGGCGACACGCCACCCCACCTGTCCTGAGAGTCTCTCGCAACGACGACATCGCCGAGCCGCATGCCCAGCGATTCGGCCATCGCCTCGGCTTTCATCTTCGCGTTTCGGGTTGCGGACTTCAAGGCAGCGAGCTTGTGTGGCTGCTCGTCGGCGATCGAGAAGTACACCCCGTCGAGGTCATTGATCCCGCCCTGAATCGCCGCATCGATCACAGCGCCGACCCGGGAAAGATCAGTCATCGTGATCTTGACTCGTCGCTGCGCCTCGTACCCCAGGAGCTCAGGGTCTTTACCTTCTTCCCGGCTGTACACCGGATCGAGCCGGAGCCGCGTCGTCTTCAATTCGAGCCCGTCGATACTGAGGGCGCGAACGGCATCAAGCGTACCATTGATCGCCTCGTTTACCAGCTTCTGTGCGTCCAGCGTGGTGTCGGCTCTTTTCTCGACGCCGATCGAGACGTTGACGCGATCCGGGTTCACCTCAACCGATCCCGAACCGGTGACTTCAATCGTGGACTTGTGTTCCTCCGCACGAGCCAGTGGGCAGGCCGCACAGAGCGCGGCGAGAGAAACGGCGGCGAGTGTGGTGATGTTCCTCATGCCTTGTTCGACGCCGATTCGTCTTTCCGGTTCCTCGACACTTCTTCCTCTCTGTGAACCTCTGTGTCCTCTGTGGTGAATCTCCGCGTCTCCGCGGTGAATCTCAGATCGCGCAGTACGCCCGCAGCCCCTGCAGCCCGCCCTCGCGCCCGAAGCCCGACTCCTTGTACCCGCCGAACGGGCTGGCCGGGTCGAACTTGTTGTACGTGTTGAGCCACACCACCCCGGCCTCGAGCCGGCGCGCCGTCTCGAAGATCTTCGAGCCCTTGTCGGTCCACACGCCCGCCGCCAGCCCGTACGGCGTGTTGTTCGCTCGCGTCAGCGCCTCGTCCGGCGTGCGGAACGTCAGCACCGCCAGCACCGGCCCGAAGATCTCCTCGCGCGCGATCACGTGGCTCGGCTGCACCCCGGTGAAGAAGCACGGGCGGCACCAGTAGCCGCGGTCGGGCAGCGCCCCCCCGTTCGACTCCCAGAACTCCGCCTCACCCCGTCCCGCGTCGAGGTAGCGCTCGATCGTGTCGAGTTGCTGGCGCGAGTTGATCGCCCCGATGTCGGTGTTCTTGTCCATCGGGTCGCCGACACGGAGCGTGGACATGCGCGTGCGCAGCTTCGCGGCGACCGCCTCGGCGACCGGCTCCTGCACGAACAGGCGGCTGCCCGCGCAGCACACGTGACCCTGGTTGAAGTAGATGCCCTGGACGATGCCCTCGACGGCCTGGTCGAGGCTCGCGTCCTCGAAGATGATGTTCGCGCTCTTGCCGCCCAGCTCGAGCGTGAGGCGCTTGCGCGTCGCGGCCGTTGCCTTCGCGATCCGTTTGCCGACATCCGTCGAGCCGGTGAACGCGATCTTGTTGACGTCCGGGTGCTCGACCAGCGCCGCCCCCGTGCGCCCGTCACCGGTGACGATGTTGACCACGCCCGGCGGCAGCCCGACTTCATCGAAGATCTCGGCGAGGCGTAGGGCGGTGAGCGGTGTGGTCTCGGCCGGCTTGAGCACGCATGTGTTCCCGCACGCGAGCGCGGGCGCCAGCTTCCACGCCGCCATCAGCAGCGGAAAGTTCCACGGGATGATCTGCCCGCACACGCCGACCGGTCGCGGCTCGCGCCCCGCGAACGCGTACCTCAGCTTGTCGGCCCACCCGGCGTGGTAGAAGAAGTGGGCCGCCGCCAGCGGGATGTCGACGTCGCGGCTCTCCTTGATGGGTTTGCCGCCGTCCTTGGTCTCGAGGATCGCCAGCTCGCGTGCCCGCTCCTGGATCCGCCGCGCGATGCGGAAGAGGTACTTGCCGCGTTCCTTGCCCGGCAGCCCGGCCCACGCGGGCAGCGCCCCGCGTGCCGCGGCCACCGCCTTGTCCACGTCTGCGGCCGACCCCTGCCCGACGACGCTCAGCGTCTCCTCGTTCGCCGGGTTGATCGTCTCGAACGTCTCGGCGGGCTCGACGAACGTGCCGCCGATGAACAGCCCGTAGCGATCGGCGATCGGGGCCGGGGCCCGCTCCGGGGCGTCGGCGTACCCCCCGATGAAATCCAGAACGGGCGGCTGGACCCGAGACGGCTCGACCCGCGGCTTCGGTGCGGTGGTCATGCGACCATTGTACGGTGCACCGGGATATCGGCGGAATAACCGCCCGGATCGCGCGATTCATCGGGTGCGGGATGCCGGTCGCGGGGCGATCGCAGCCGCGGAGCACCAGAAGCAGGAGAACCGGATGCGAATCGCGAGTTATGCCGCACTGCTTGCCGCGTCGGTCGGGACCGCCGCGTGGGGCGCCAGCACCGCCACCTACCGCCTGACCTTCAACGCCGAGTGGAGTTCGACGACCCATCCGTCGGCGTACCCGAGCGGGGCTCACTTCTCGCCGCTGATCGGCACCGTGCACAACGCCGACGCGCGGTTCTGGGAGCTCGGCGGGATCGCCACCCCGGGCATCGAGGCGATGGCCGAACGCGGCAGGACCGACACGCTTTCCGAGGAGTTCACGGCCGAGATCGTCGCGGGCAACGCGATGTCGATCCTCGTCGCGATCGTCGGCGCCTCACCGACAACGAAGAGCCTCGAATTCGAGGCGACAACCGAGATGCCGCTGCTCACGATGGTGACGATGGTCGCGCCGAGCCCGGACTGGTTCGTCGGCGTTGACAGCCTCGACCTCCGCGATGCGACGGGCTGGGCGGACACGATCGTGATCGACCTGTACGCGCTCGATTCGGGGACAGACTCGGGAGTCGATTTCACCTCGGACAACGCGGACATCACGCCGCACATCCCGATCACGGACTTCACCTCAACGCCTCCGTTCGCCGGGACGCCGAGGCTCGGCACGTTCACGATCGAGCTGCTCTCGGTCACCGCCGACGGCTGCTCGGTGGCCGACGTCACCACCCAGGGCGCGGGCGTCGGCGACCCCGGGTACGGCGTTCCCGACGGCGCGATCACCAGCGCCGACATCCAGTACGACGTCAACCTCTACACCGCTGGCGATCCCGCCGCCGACCTCACCACCACCGGCGCCGCGATCGGCGAGGCGGGCTACGGCGTCCCCGATGGCGCCGTGACGGCCGCCGACCTCCAGTTCTTCGTCAACGCCTGGGTGCTTGGCTGTCCCTGAGCCGGCACCCGGGAGGCGGACTCCGCCAAGCCTCGAATCCGCTGCTTTCCCGACGAACAGGATTACGAACAAATCCGAGGCTTGGCCGGAGACTCCTCAGACCCGGCGTCTACGGGCACCCCGCGAGCCAGTGGTTGACGAAGTAGTTGATGTCGTCGGCGGTGGTCATGCCGTCGGGCACGCCGTACCCGGGGGTGCCGATCGCGGCGCCCTGGGTGGTGACGTCGCCGACGCAGACCGCGGGCTGGAACTCGTACGCCCCGCGGTCGAGGTAGGCGACGGCCCCGATGCCGATGTCGGGCATGTTCGGGTCGTCCACGGTCCGGGGGTTGCCGGCCGCGTCGAGCCCGATGCCGTACAGCGTCAGGTAGGTGTCGAAGTCGGCGCTGTCGATCGCCGGCGAGCCCGCCTGGAGCGAGAGGTCGTCGTTGGCGGCGTCAACGAAGAGCGGGTTGACGTCGAGGTTGTCCGAGCCCGACCCCGTCCAACCACCCTGGTAGATGGAGCTGTTGAGCACCGGCGGCGTGCCTACGGGATCGGTCACCACCAGCGCAACCGCGTCGCCGCCCGTGTTGCCCCAGAAGATGCAGTTCGTGAAGACCCGGGTATGCTGGCCCAAGACCGCGATGCCCGAGCCGGTGCCGCCCGCGGTGTTGCCCGCGAACGAGCAGTTGACGACCGAGGCGTCCCGTGTCACGACAACCGCCCCGCCCTTATTCGCGGACGCGTTGTGCGAGAAGACGCAGTTCGCGACGAGCGTGGAGGCGTTGGTTATGCTGATCGCCCCACCGTCGCCTGCGCCGGAAGCCGAGTTGCCCACGAACTCGCAGTCGGCGATCCGCACGTCCGCGTTACCCACCGTGAAGATCGCGCCGCCGCCCGCCCCCGGCGTCGAGTTGTCGCGGAAGGCGCAGCGTTCGATCGTGAGCGACGAGCCGCTGAAGCCCGACCAGACGGCGCCCCCGCTGAGGGCAGACGAGTTGCTCTCGAACACCGAGTCGGAGACGGACACCGAGCCGGTCCCGGATTCGATATGGAGTGCGCCCCCGCGATCGCCCGGGGAGCTGAGCCCGAGGAAGCTGCACCCGCTCACCGTCGCCGAGCTCTCGTACAGGTACAGACCGGGGCACCCGCCGTTGTTCACCACCGTGTTGTTCTGGAAGACGCACGATCCGATGGTCAGGCCGCCCTGGTAGGCGAAGGCGCCGGCGCCGACATCGCCGGTGTTGTTCTCGATGGTGCAGGCGCGGACGGTCGGCGAGGCGCCGCTGATGAAGATCCCGCCGCCGGCAAACGAGCCGGGGCTGAACGTGGTGTCGCCCGTGCCGCCGGAGAGGGTGAAGCCCTCGAGGACCGAGTCGGCCCCCTCGGCGGAGTCGAAGCGGACGACGGGCAGCCCCGTGCCGGGGTCGGTCACGCCGGTGGCGTCGATGGTGGTCACGCCTGCCCCGCCGGACGAGACGACCGTGATCGCCTTGCCCGAGAAGTCGATGATCTCGTTGTAGGTGCCGGGCGCGACGACGACCTCGTCAACCCCCGACACGGCCGCGTTGATGCCCGCCTGGATCGTCGGCTGGTCACCGGGGACGTTGATCACCGCGCCGAGCGCGGGCGTCGCGAGCAGTGCGCCCAGCGCGATCGTCGAGGCCCGAATACAAAAGGATGCCTTTGTGCCGATGGCTGTCATGGTGTGACTCCCGGGTTGTTGGTGCGGTGTCGCGCCGCGAGGGGCGCTCTCCACGTGATACGTCATCCTACAGGGGCGGGTTTGCCCGAACAAGTAAAACTCGGACGGCGTGCGCGTTGTTGCACAAGCAGTTGTCGATGCACATATCTGATTACAACATCATCGCGTCGCGTTATCGGTGAACGCACGGCGCCGCACACGCACTCAATGTTGCGCGCAACGGACGCGCGTATCCCTGTTCGCGCCGAGTGCGGCACACGCCGTCGTTGCGCGTGGGGTGCGGAGAGTCTCGTCGCCGGGAACCGCGCTCACGTCTTCGTGGGCATGATGCCGCGCGTCGTGCGCTCGGTGCCGCACTCCGGGCGGCCCGGGTGCCATGGCCCCTTCTGAGGGGCTATGTCTTCCCTCGATCATCGTTGGCTTCTCATACCAATGGACCGCGCAGCACGATCCGAGCAGCCGCATAGCCGCGAAGAGGCGGGCATGCCACCCGGCTACGCCTCCGAGAAGTCGTGCGCGGCCGTGTAGTTGCCGGTCGTCTGCTTGACGATCTGACGCAGGAGGTCGTTCACCAGGCTCGACGCCCCGAAGCGGAACAGCCGCGCCGACAGCCACGGGCAGACGCCGGAATCCCCTCGCTCGCGCTCGGGGCTTGTTGCGCTCAGCGCGCCCATCGTCTCGCGGACCATCACGAGGTAGTGCACCGCGGTCTTCGCGTCGCGGATGCCGCCGGCCGGCTTCATCCCGATCGTCCGACCGCTCCGCACGTACTCGTCGCGGATCGCCTCGAGCATGACGAGCGTCACGGGCATCGTCGCGGCCGGGCTGACCTTGCCCGTGCTCGTCTTGATGAAGTCGCCGTCGCCGATGCACTCGATCGCGAGGTCGCTCGCCCGCCGGACGTTGTCGTAGGTCTCCAACTCGCCCGTCTCGAGGATGACCTTGAGGTGGGCCGACCCGCACGCGGCCTTGACCTCGCGGATCTCTCGCGCGACCTCGTCGTAGCGTCCGGCGAGGAACGCGCCGCGGTTGATGACCATGTCGATCTCGTCGGCGCCGTCGCGCACGGCCTCCTCGACGTCGCGGACGCGGACGTCGAGGGGGTACTGCCCGCTGGGGAACCCGGTCGCGACGCTCGCGACGTTGACGCCGCTGTCCGCGAGCAGTTCCTTGGCCGTCGGTACGAGGGCCGGGTAGACGCACACCGCGGCGCACGACGGCAGCCGCTCGCCGAGCAGTTCCTCGTCGCGCTCGAACGGGCGGACGGCCTTGCGGCACAGGCTCCGCACCTTCTCCGGCGAGTCCTTGCCCTCGAGCGTCGTCAGGTCCACCATCGACAGGGCGAGCTTCAGCGCCGCCATCTTCGCGGTCGTCTTGATCGAGCGGGTGCGGAACGAGGCGGCCCGCTCATCGGCCATCACGCGGTCAACGGTCGGGCTTACACGCATGGGCAATGGTAGGGCCATGGGCAGTGGGCAATGGGACATGGCTCCGGCAGCGAGCCGCCCCGTGCCGGGCCGGTGACACTGTTCCTCATCTGGCACTCTGGCTATCTGCCATCCGGCACTCTCGCCATGCGCAACATCTCCGCGACTCGCTTGCTCGTGATCTCCGCGTGATCGCTCCACAGGTCGTGGTGTCCGGCACCGGGGATCTCGACCATGCGCCCGTCCGGCGCGGCGTCGGCGAGCGCACGCCCGTCGCCGACGGGGCACACCGGATCGTCGCTCCCGTGCACCACAACCAGCGGCACGCGCAGCGACCGGGCCGAGGCACGCGGGTCGGGCCGGTTCACGCGCCCGTGCGCCCACATCCCGACCAGCGCCAGCGCCGGCGCAAGATTCGGCCTGTATGGCAGTGCTTGCAGCCTGATCGTGTTCCGGGCCGGCGTCGCGGGGTCAAGGTACGGCGCCTCAGCAAAGACCAGGGAGACGCGCGCGCACGAACCCGCCGCCCCGACCGAGACGACGCCCCCCAACGATCGCCCGTAGAGCACGACCCGCTCAGAGTCGATCGTGTCGAGCAGTGCGCACAGGTCGCGGTGCTCGGTCGCACCGAGTCGGCACGCGCCGCGGGCCTCACCGTGCCCCGGCAAGTCCCACGCGATGATGCGCGAGCAGTGGGGGGCCAGCGCAGCGACGATACCGAGCACGCCGACGCGCGATTCACCCCACCCGTGCGTGACAACGACGGTTGGGCCGTCCGGGTCGGCGCCGGTGATGTCCCACGCGGGTAGATCGGTACGCGATGCGCGGAAGGTGAACGAAGAAAACGCGAGAGCCGGATCGAGCTCGGACGGGTCGCCGGGGCGCCCGTGCGCGACCGCCCACGCGTAGGTCAGTCGGCGTGGGCGTGCGATCCTCCACGCGGTGAGCACGACCAGGTACGCCCAGTACACGACGAGCCCGACGGCGAGAAGGATGAGCAGCCCGAGCATGAGGCGAACGGTAGGCGGGAGGCGATAGTCCAAAGGCAATGGGCGATGGGGAACAGGGATTGGAGAGGAGGTGAGCGTGGCGCGATGAGTCGGAACGTCATACCAGGGTGGAACAACACAGGATTCCAGATTCAGATTCGAGATTCCAGATTTGAGATCTGGAACTCGCGACGTGACCGCTGGCGACCCCGCCAGCACTCGGCACTCTGCGCTCGGCTCCTACCCGCCGAGCAGGTTCTGCACGTCGTGGAAGGTGACGACGAGGAACACGGCCGCGATCAGGATCAGCCCGGCGAAGGTGATCGCGTTCTGGACGATAATCGGCGCCGGGCGCCCGCGGATCTGCTCGTACACGAGGAACAGGAACTGCCCGCCGTCCACGATCGGCAGCGGCAGGAAGTTGATCACCGCGAGGTTGACGCTGATCAGCGCCATGAAGAACAGCAGCCAGATGGGCCCCCGGCTGGCGATCCGCGTGCCGATCTGCGCGATCCCGACCGGCCCCTTGAGGTGCTCGACCTTGACCGTCCCCTCGAACAGCCGAGCGATGGTGAGGTAGGTCATCACCATCACGCGGTGCGTGCGCGCAATCCCCATGACCACCGCGTCGGCGGGGTGCTTCGCCTTGAGCAGCGTCTCGGCCGGCTCGAACGCGCCCAGCGCGATCGGGCAGGACCACCCCAGCGCGTGGAGCTGCGACACATCCCCGGGCGAGAGTGTCCAGCTCACCGTGTCCACGAGCGGCTTGTCCGACGGCAGCGGCAGCTCGAGACGCAGCTCGACCGTCGCGCCCGTCTTGTTCGCCAGAGCGTCCTGCGTTGCCGCCTTGAGCGCCTCGCGGATATCGCGGAAGTTCGAGACCGGGGTGCCGGCGACGCTCAGCACGCGCGACCCCGGGCGGTGGATCACGCTCTCGGCCGGGGGCGACCACGCCTCGGGCTGCCCGTTGTCGCCCATGCGTTCGCGCGGCGGCAACGCCACCCGCGTGCTGTCGCGTGACGTGTCGCCGAGCAGAAAACCGATCATCCCCTTGGTGTTCACCCGCGCGGTCAGCGCAACGCGCTTCCACCCGTTCTTCTCACGCCGGAGCACCTCCAGTTCGACGTCGCCTCCCGTGTGCGCCTTGACCTCGCGCACGCCCTCGGCGATCGACGGGAACTCGACCGCCCCGATCCGTGCGAACACGTCGCCCGGACGCAGCCCGCCCTTCGCCCCGCCGCTGCCCGGCTCGACGTCCAGCACGCTCATCACCGGCACCAGCCCGAGCAGGTGTTCAATGGGTGCGCTGCGCCCGAGCCCGACCGGCACGACCGCGAGTTCGAGTTCGGCGTCCGGCGCGACCTCGTACACCTGCGTCGCGTCGTTCTTCTCGAACGCCAGCTTGATCGGCTTGCCGCCCGAGTGCTCGAAGACATCCGGAAGCTCGTTGGCCAGCTCGACCTTGCTCCCTCCGGCGCTGACCAGCGTCGAACCCGATTCGAGCCCCGGCAACCCGGCGCGCTCGGCCTCGCGTGCCCAGCTCTTCGGGTCGAACTCGCCCAGCGTCGCCGAACGCGGCGGCTCGATGCCCAGCTCGAGCAGCTTGGTCGCCTCGCTCTCCTTCGGCACGATGTCGAACAGGAGCGGCTTGTCCACGCCGTCGCGCGCCACCAGCAGCGACACCGGCACGTTGCGCCGCGACATCGAGCTGGCGATGATCAGGTCGGTGAACTCGAGGGCGTGGCGCCCGTTGACCTCGAGCACGCGGTCGCCGCTCTGTAGCCCGGGCTCGGTGACGCCGAGCCTGTCAGCGTTGACGGCGACGGCGGTCGCGGCGGGCGATCCCGGCGCCGCCGCACCGACCACCGCGGGCGGGGTGGAAAGCCCGACCATGAACACGAGGATGAACAGCACCGCGGCCGTTACCAGGTTCGCCGCGACCCCCGCCGAGATCACCACCATCCGCTTCCAGATGGGTCGGTTCTGGAAGCTGTCGGGGGCGCTGCTGACGGCCGAGGGGTCGAGGTCCTCCTGCCCGAGCATCTTGACGTACCCGCCGATCGGCAGCCAATTGAGGCGGTACTCGGTGGGGCTGAGCCCGCGCGCCTTGCCCTCGCGCGCCAGTCGGATGTACTCCGCTTCGCTCGACCCGCGCCGAAAACCCATCCCCTTGCGGTAGCTCGCCGCCGCTGGCCCGAACCCGATCGCGAACGCCAGCACGCGGATGCCCGCCCACCGCGCGGCCAGGAAGTGCCCCAGCTCGTGCAGGAAGATGATCAGCCCGAAGCCGAACACCACCAGCACCGAATCGAACGCGGTCCCCAGCATGCCGGGCAGTTGCTCCATCACGTGATCGTACCTCCGAAGCTGCTATCGGCCCGGCGGGACCCCGCGTTTGCGCAAAGAACCGGCCCGGACGCACGCCCGGGCCGGCGATTCTCACGATCTGACCGGGCGGCTCAGTACTTGACGCCGCACCCGTAGCTCTTGGTCTCGGCGACCTTGACGGGCTGCCCGGCGAGCAGCGCGTCGACCGCGTCGGCGACGTAGTTGGTCTCGCCCTGCTTGCGCGGGCTGGGGTTGTCGTCGATCGCGCCGGCGTACGCCAGCACGCCGTCCGCGTCGATCACGTACATCGCGGGCGTCGTCTTCGCGCCGTACATCTTCCCGACCGTCCCCTTGGTATCGAGCAGGATGGGGTAGGGGATCTCCCACTTCTTGGCGGCCTCGGTGTTGATCTCGGTCCCGGACGTGCGGCTCTTCTCGTTCCCGCTGTTGATCGCCAGCCAGACGACGTCCTTGCCGTTGAACTCGGCGTAGGTGTCGGTCATCGTGCTGAACGTCTCGTGGTTCTTCTTGACGAACGGGCAGGTCGGGTTGAACCACTCGAGCACCACGATCTTGCCGTCCTTGGTGTACTCGCTCAGCGTGTGCTCGTCACCCTCGAGGTCAACGAGGGTGAAGTCGGGCGCGCTCTCGCCGACGACGGCCTCGGCCTGGGCCTTGCCCGCCTTGTCGCCCGTGCAGTCCTTCTTGCACTCCTCGCTGCACTTCTCGTCGCACTTCTTGCCCTGGTCCTTCTGGGCCTGCTCCTTCTGGCCCTGCCCCTTCGGGGCGTGCTCGTTCTGGGCCTGCGCCGTGGCCGTGCCCGTCAGCGCAAGCACTGCGGCGCCGACAAGGGCCGTACCGATCAGTCTCGATTTCAGCATTCCGTTCCTCCTGAAAGGGGCTTGGTTCCGACGGGGCCGGCGCCGGCCCCCCTCCCACGCGCGATCGTCCGCCAAGTTTAGCCCGGCGGCAGTTCGACCGAGTACACCCGCGTTTCGAATCCGGTTGGCGAGGTCTGCAAGACCTCGAGCACCCCCTTGATCGGTTTCGTGCGCAGCTTGTCGGGATCGAAGCGCATCGACAGCCGCGGGCCGCGCGACTCGCCCTCACCGACCGCGTCGATCGGATCGGCGCAGTCGGCGGCGGGGTAGAACGAGATGCCCGATGCCTTGGGGCACAGCACCTCGAGCCGGTCGCCCCGGCGTTGGACATCGACGCGCGGGTCCTCGCTCACCGGTTTCGGTACTCGGCGCCGTGCGCGAGCGAACAGTGGCGCGTCGTCCGACTCTCCGGCGGCGTACCCGATGGGCAGTTCGATCTTCAGATCATCGTTTGCGCCTGGCACGCATGCCGTCCGACACACGAGCCACTCCGCCGAACCGGTGATCACGACACTCTCGCCGACGCTCAGGTCTCGCGGCGCGCGCACCGGCACGATGAGCGTGACCGATCCCTCGTAGACGTGGTCGAGGATCTCGCCGTCACCGGTGATGTGTCGCTTCGGCGCCGGCCACTGCATCTCGCCCGCCACGAACCCCTCGGGCAGGTCGAGTTCGAGGTGCGGCGGGTACCCGCTGTCGTTCCACCCGTCCCAGTAGATGTGCCAGTGCTCGTCGATGTCGAAGTGCAACCCGAGGTTGAAGGTCTCGCCGGGCACGACGGCGGCCTGCTCGCAGGCGAGGCGTGCCCGGGCGTGGTCGGGCTGTTCGGGGCCCATCTGTGCCGCCGCCGGCGCCGCCACGATCGCCAGGATCAACCCTGCAGCGTGTTTCAACACTTCCTCCCGCTTCCGAGGGCACTACCGGGCGAACGCCCCGCGGGTTCACGGTATTCTCCCCGCATGAGACCGATTGCCCTAACGGCCGCCGTGTGCCTGCCCCTGCTGGCCGGGTGCTCCACCCAGATCACCGACGACGATATCCGGACGGTCGGCATCGGCGAGGTCCAGTCCCTTGCCGATCGGTCCGCTGACGAGCCCGGCGTGCTGCTCCTCATCGATCCCCGCGCCCCAAGCGCCTACGCCGCCGGGCACATCCCGGGGGCGCAGAACATCTCCCTGGTCGCGATCGACCCCGACCGGCGCGACCCCGCCCTCGAGGACTACGACACCATCGTCGTCTACGGCGACGACCCGGGCAGCGCCCCGGCCCGCGCGATGGTCAAGAAGATGATGGCCGCCGGGTACGAACGCGTCCGCTTCTTCGCGGGCGGGCTGCGAGAGTGGGGCAAGACCGACCGGATCGAGACCGGCGAGGAGTAGGCGCAGAAAAACGGCGACGGGATCGTGCTCCCGCCGCCGTGTGCGATCGTGCGATTGCTCGGTCAGACGATGTCCGCGATGGGGATGAGCAGCCCGAGGCTCGAGCCGCTGTTGCCCCACCCGCCGCGGAGGAAGAGGTCGTAGTGGGTGAGCGAGGCGACGAAGGGCGTCGCGGCGCTGGCCTCGATCGAGAAGAAGTTGAGCGGGTTGGGACGGCTGAGGATCTCGGGCGCCTCGTGCAGCAGCAGCTCGGCGAAGTCGCCGGCCCCGACGTTGATGTTGATCGTGACGACGTCGCTGTCGCTGAACAGCAGGCGGACGCTGACGGTGGTGTCCACGCCGGTCGGGTTGTAGAAGCTGAGCGTCTCGAAGTACAGCTCGCCCGCGAGGTTGGAGTTGATGAACCCGTCGCCGAAGAACCACGCCTGCCCGGCGAGCGGCGAGGCGGCCGTCGCGTTCGCCTCGCCGAGCTGGTTCTCGGCGCTGACGAGTGAGACCGGGGCGTCGGAGCTGAACTCGATGCCGGCGGGCTGCCCGCTGATCAGCCCGAGCTGGGTGCCGGTCAGACGCAGCGTCTGCCCCGGGTCGATCTGGAGGTTGCGGATGAGGTTGGCGAAGTCGTTGCGGATGTACTTGCCGGTGAGGACCACGTTGGCGACCGTCGTGCCGGGGTTGTAGATGTCGATCTCGCTGGTGACGCCGTCGCCCCGCGTCAGGCTTGTGATGGCGCCCTGCGTCGCGCCGCCGTCGGCGTCGCCGAGCATCCCGAAGCCGGCCTGATCGACGGCATCGAAGTGGCTGAGCCCGGCGACGATGCCGCGGAAGTCACCGTCGTTGACCGAGTCCGCGGCCTCGGCGGTGACGGTGGCGCCGAAGACGCCGAGCGGGAGCGGGAGCTGGTTGTTGATGTTCAGCCCGCCGCGCTGGTTGCCGCCGACCGTCCGGGTGATGGTGACGGTCGAGCTGTCGGACAGGACGACGTCGAACGAGACGGACACGTCGAAGGGGTTGGGGTTGTACCAGACCACGAAGTCGTTGATCGAACCGGGGTCGCGCTCGATGCGGGCGAACGTCCACGTGTCGCTGACGCGCTCGGTGAAGCTGTCGCCCACCGCCGAGCCGAAGTCGTAGCGTGCCTGGGTGGCGGCGAGCGGCCCGTCGGACTCGATCACCACCGAGTACGGGTCGTCGGGGGTGATGCCCGCGTGGTACCCGCCCTGCCCGTCGCTCATCGTGACGCCGCCGCGCGTGCCCGCGGCGATCAGCCGGTTGTTCACGACTGTGGCGCTGCCGCCCGAGACCTCGTAGTAGACGCGGACCGTGAAGTGCACGTCGTAGTCGTTGGCATTGGCGATCGAGAGGAACTCGCTGATCGCCGACGACGCGAACCCCTCGGGGTAGTACAGGTAGAACGTCTCGGGCTCGGTGTCGACGTAGATCGTGTACGCACCGGTGTTGGTCAGCGTCGCGTCGTTGACGATGACGTAGAGCTGCTGCCCGGCGGGCACGAGCACCTCGGCCGACGCCGACGCGCCGGGGATCCCGTCCGAGTCCTGCGCGATCACCGCGGTCTCGTTGGGCTCGTCGAGCACGGTGATCGCCGCGTCGAGCAGCGAGCCGTCCGGCGTGCGGACCTGGATGAACACCCGCGTCAGGCGCGAACGCCCGGTCGCGTCGGGAACCGTGAACCCGAACAGGTCGCGCTCGCCGGCCTCGTCGATGCTGCCGGTGCGCGACCCGTCGCCCGTGAACAGATCCTCGGAAACGACCTTGACGTTGCCGAAGTCCACGTCGCCGGGGTTCCCCCCGGAGGTGCCCACGCCGTCGATCGCCACCGAGTACTCGCCGGTGAGCAGCCCGATGCTGTCGGCGACGAGGATGAAGTACTCGTGCCCGCCGAGCGCGTCGTTGATGGTGAACGATACCGTGCCGCCGACCACCATGGTCGAGCTCGATCCGACCTCCGTGTGCGCCTCGTCGAACACGCGCAGGCTCGGGGCGAACATGCCCACCAGCCCGTTCAGCGACGCGTCGATCGTGACCGTCACGTCGCCGTCCGCCACCGTGGTGAATCGGAACAGGTCGGTGTCGCGCGTGGCGGGCGTCAGGAACGCGCTGCCCAGCCCGCCGTCGCCCGACGTCGAGTCGAGGATCAGCAGGGTTGCCAGGCTGAACTCACCCTGGTTGGCGTGGTCGTCCACCGGCGGGATCGCGATCGAGATGCCGTAGGCGCCGGTGTCGTTCGCGCCGGGCGTTGCGGACCCAGACTTCTCGATCACGATGTAGTACGTCTCGCCGCGCAGGATGTCGAAATCGACGCTGCTCAGGGCGCCTCCCGAGTCATCGGAGGCCAGCACCGTCGCCTGATCCGGCCCGATAATGCGGATCGCGGGCAGCAGCGGGCTCGAACCCGCGTTGACCGAGATCGTCGCCGGCCCGTTCGCCAGCGCCACGAAGCTGAACAGGTCCGAGTCGGCGCCGATCTCCAGCGTGCCCGAGGTCGAGGCCAGCCCAGTGAGCTGGTTGATCGTCATCGCCGAGACATCCGTGAACTCACCGTCGTCGGGGTGGTCGTCGGTCTGGGTGTACTCGATGGTGACGCTGTACTCGCCGTAGCTCCCGTTCGGGTCGGCCCCGCGGACGACCAGGAAGTAGTCGGGCAACTCGAGATCAGAAGGCGAAAGCCCAGCGACGGTCGTGTGCCGGTCCGGAGTCAGCGAGAAGAACGTCTGGGCCTCGAGTGTGCTGGGAGCCAGGTTGTTGTCCAGCGCGACGCGCGACATCACGGTGTTGCCCACCGGGTCGACGGTCATCTCCCAGACCTCGATCGCCGGGTGGAGCAGCGCGTCTGTGCCCGTCGCCGTCACCGTAAACGTGTCCCAGAAGTCCGGGCTCGACAGGCGGTAGACGTCGGTGTCGCCCGCGCCCTCGATCGTGCCGGTGATCTGACCCGTATCGCTGAAGTCGTTGAGTGTGATCAATTCGGCGTCGGCGGCGTGGGCGAAGTCGGGCGCGTCGTCGGTGAAGCTGATCCCGCCGAGCGTCATCACGTAGTCGCCCTCGCTGCCGCTGAACCCCCCGACGACGGCGAAGACGCGCTGCCCCTTGATGACGTCGAAGGTGACGAACGCGTTGCCCGAGCCGTTCGCCACGTCGAAGTCGAGCAGCCCGCCGAGGTCGTTGAACACCGCCACCTGCGAGGTGAGCGACGAGCCGGTGTCGCGCTGCACCGTGATGGTCACGGTGCCGTTGGCCGGGGCGATGAAGGTGAACAGGTCGTCGTCGATCGGGTTCACGCCGGGGACGTTCTCGATCGAGCTGTGGATCACCTGCGGGTTGTTCAGCGCGAGGTTGCTGCTCGATTCGTTGGTGCCGATGACCGTCGCGTACGCGGCCGGCCCGTTGTTCGGCAGGTCGTTGCCCACGCCGGTCGTGTTCGCCACCGCATTGATCAGCAACTCGTACGAGCCGATGAGGTGCGCCCAGTCCACGGGTGTGGCCCGCCCGCCCGTCTGCATGTAGTCGTAGTAGTTCTGGAGCTGCCCGCTCTCGACCTGGATGAAGTACTGCTCGCCCTGTTCGACCGTAAACACCACCCGCGCGTCGCGCTGGTGGTAGGTGCGGTTGGCGAGCGTGCCCATCCCGACGTTCGCCTCGGTCATCCCCGCCAGCGCCGGGTTGTCGTTGTTGTACGCGATCTCGACGCCGTCGTTGTTGAAGATCCGCAGTGCCGAGTCGAACAGGGAGTCGTAGACCTTGGTGATCGTCTCGGCGCGGACCTCGTCGACCGTCGGCGGGTCGTCCATCGACCCCTCTTCCGAGTCGTAGATGTACTCGGTGAACGAGTCGAGCAGGTTTGTCGTGTTGATGCGGATCTCGACCGTCCCGCTCACCGGCGCCCGGAAGACGAACAGGTCGGTGTCGAGCGGGTGCTCGAGCCCCGCCAACCCGGATTGCTGGAGGATCAGGATCCCGCCGCCGTCGCTGTTGGCACCGGTCAGATCTTCTGTCATCGGATTGATGCCGCCGGGGATGCCCAGCATCGAGTTGAGGTGATCCGGAAGAGTGGCATTGCCGATGATGTACGAACGCTCGTACAGCGAGGAGCCGTCGAGGAAGCCGTTTGCGCCACCGCCGCTGGTGTTGTCGTACCCCGGGGAACTGAGGATCACCTCGCGTGCCATGGCGAGCGCGAGCGCCGACGGCGTCGTGTTCAGCGCGGCGGCAAGGTCCAGCATCGCGCCGTTCTGCGCCTCGGTCATGAACCCGCCGGGGTTCCCCAGGTCGTTGTAGAACCCGTCCCAGATCTCGCCCGCCGGCCCGAGCCTGAACGCGTCGTTGTTTGGGTCGGGCATCGCGTCCACGCTCACATTGAGCGTGTAGCGCCCGGCGCCGGTGCCGGAGACCGCGATGTAGTACGGCTCGCCGCCCCACACCTGAAGCGTCGTCGTGTTGTTGTAGTCTGCGAAACTCCACCCGGTCGAGCCGTCGGTTGCGGACGGCCAGCGCGACGGGTCGAGCGCTCCACCCTGGACGCCCTGGTACGCCGTGCCGGGGGCGTTGATCGGCGTGCCGTCCGACGTGTACACGAGGTTCCCGCGCGAGTCGTAGACCGTGATCGCGCCGTTGAGGAACGTCAACGGTGCACCCCCGATCAACTCGTCCGTGCCTCCCACGGGTGGATCGGCGGCACGGTTGGACAGGACCGGCTGCAGGCTGATCGAGACGCGCGGCGCCGCGGCGTGCGCGAGCAGCCACGTGATGACCCCCTCGGCGTCCGGATCAACCTTGCCCTCGAACCCACCGAGCATGTCTACCGGCGGGACGAACATGAACAGGTCGGTGTCCTCGGCGTCGCTGATCCGCCCCAGCCCCCGCCCTGTCAGCACCGCCGAGCGGTCGTTGAGCTCTCCGCCGCCCTGGTCAGAGCTCGGCGTCGGGTCGCTGGCGTAGTACAGCGAGAACGGGTCGCCCGGCAGCGCGTTCGGCGAGCCGAGGATCAGCGGCGTCGCCTGCTGGAGCTGCGCGATGCCCGCCGCCGTCGTCGGGTCGCCCGGCAGGTTCGCGTGGTCGTCGGTGCCCTCCGCGATGTTCTCGGTGTGGTTGGCCTCGACGAGGATGTTGTACCCGCCGCCCATCGAGTCGGTGCCGAACGAATCGACGACGATGTAGTACTGCTCGCCGCCCGCGAACGAGTCGCGGACCTCGACCTCGTTGTCGGCGCCCTGGAAGTTCTCGCCGAACGCCTTGAGCGACCCGTCGGGCGCGTACACGGTGACGCCCAGATCGGGCTCGCCGAACGGTGGGGGACCCTGGACGCTGACGTACCCGACTCCGCTCGCCTGCGCCGTGAAGACGAACAACCCGGCACCTCCGCGGCTATTCCCCGCTCCTGTGAGGTACCCCATCCGCGTGACCGGGTCCAAAAGCCCATGATCCCCGTAGAGGGTCTCGACGGGTATCGCCTGCGTGACGATGCCGAGGTCGAACGCGCCGGTCGCGGCCGAACCGGAGAGCTGATCGCCCCGCACACGCACGTAGACGACCGTGTCCGGGTTCGACTTCCACGTGAGGAACGCGTTGCTGAGCCGCCCCGACGCGCTGTCGTGGTCGAGCTCGCGCCCCTCCGCGTCGTACAGCGCCACGCGGGGATCGAACGTGCCGCCGGTCTCCGCGCTGGCCATCGCCAGGCTGTCGAGCGCCACGTCGGTTCCGGGGCTCGTCGCGGTATCGATCTTGTAAACGATGTCGGCGCCGGGGAGCGTGATGTTCCCGCTCGCCGAGTCGGTGGCGCCCGCGGGGTCGGTGAGGGAGAACGCCGTGCTCGTCGTGTCCACGCGCAGCGTGTACGCGCCCGTCGAGCCGCTCTGCCCCAGCACGCGGACGTAGTAGGTGTCCGGGCTGAGCACGCTGCCGAGCCACGCGTCGCTCCCCGACGCGAGCCCGTTGTTGTTCGACGCCAGCACGTTGTTGTCGGCGTCGAGCACGGCGATCGCCGTCCCCGGGAACATCGGGTTGTCACGGTACAGCTCGATCCGCGTGTCGAGCGAGCTGCCCGACTCGTTGAGCGCGTCGGCCAGGATCGTCACGAAGTCCGCCGAATCGACCGTGAACTGGAACAGGTCGTCGGTCCCGGCGGACTCGATGATCCCCGCGATCGACCCCGCGCCGTCGGTCAGCGGCACCGCGTCCGCCATCGGGAAGTCGAAGAAGCTGAAGTGGTCGCCCGCGAGCAGCACCCGGTCCTCGAGCGCCTCGAACACGCTGCCCACCCGACCCGACGCCTCGCGAAGCGCACGCTTCCGATCCGGTGACGACACCTGCGACTTGTTCATCACGGGCTCCATCTCTTTCGCCGACGGGCCCCCCGGCCCTCCGCGATGGAGAGCCTACAAGGGTCCGCTGACCGGCGTCGCCCTGGCCAACGCGAGCCGCGTTGCACGGCTCGGCCCGGGCCGACGCCCCTGCGGGGGCCGGACCCCCGGCCCGGCCGCACTCAGCCTACCCGAACTCACTCCACCCGTCGACCCACAACACCCTCTTCCACACCGGCTTCCGCACCCGAACCCCGCCGGTTCCACCCCGCGAGCGAGGGGTTCCCCGCGTTCACCCCGTCGCGTACGTGATCGCACCCGCCGCAAGGATCTCCGACGAGTCGTACAGCGGCAGCGGCGAGTCTTCCGCCGACACCATCAGCGACCCCTCGCTCAGCGCCAGCACCACACCCTCGGCGCCGCGGTCGGCCAGACGCTCGATCACCCCGACCACCGCCCGGCGCGACTCCGCCTCCAGGTGCCCGTAGATCAGCTCGCCGAAGATGATCTCGTCTACCCGGCGCGCGTCCTCCGGCGTCAGCCCGAGCACCTTGATCCCGTGCAGCCCGAGGTGCGTCTGGTACGTCGAGCCCTCCGTCACCAGCGTCGTCCCCAGCACGCCCACCACGCGGCGCCCGTCGGTTCCCACCCGCTCGGCCACCAGCTCGGGCATCGCCAGCCACGGGATCGGCGAGCCCACCTCCGCCAGGTGCAGCCCGTGCTGCACCGCGTTGTCCGGGCACAGACAGAACTCGGCCCCGACGCCGGCGAGCTTCTCGGCCGACCGGCGCAGCAACGAACCGATCGTGTGCCAGTCCTGGGCGCGCACCGCCGAGATGTAGCGCCCGAGCGGCTCGTTGTGGATGGTGATCGTCGGCTGCTCGGGCAGGCGGGCCGCGTGGCGCGACAGCTGCCGGTAGCACAGGGCCGCCCCCTCGCCGCTCACCGCCACGATCCCGATGTGCTTGCTCACCGGGCGATCATCGTCCACAAACCCCGCCCGCGAGTCAAGACGCCAACCCGCGTCGGCGCACCGACTTATCATGCCGGACCCATGGACGACCCGTTCGCCCTGCTCGGGCTGCCACGCCGCTTCGACCTCGAACCCGCCGACGTCGAGCGGGCCTACCTCGCCCGCGCCGCCTCCCTCCACCCCGATCTGGTTGCGGGCGACGACCCGACCCGCGACTCGGCCCGCCTCAACGACGCCCGACGCACCCTGCTCGACCCCGAGGCCCGCGCCCGCTCGCTGGTGGGGGGGCAGACCGGCAAAGACCTGCCCGAGGGGTTCCTCGAAGAGGTCATGATGACCCGGATGGAGGTCGAGGCCGAGCTGGCCCACGGCGGGCCCGAGGCCCGCGCCCGCTGGCAGGACTGGGCCGACCAGCGCCGCGCCGAACGCCTGGGTCGCCTGTCCGAGCTGCTCGGAACCGGCGAACCCGGGCCCGAGGCGTGCGCCGAGGCGCGGGTCGAGCTCAACGCCCTTCGCTACGTCGAACGCCTGATCGAGCAGCTCGAGCCGGCATGACCACCCTCGACATTGTCTTCATCGCCGCCCTGCCCGTGCTGCTCATCGGCAGCGCGCTGTTCAGCGGCGCCGAGACGGCGCTGTTCAGCCTGACCCACGCCGAGCGGGCGGTGCTCCAGCGGGCCGGCTCGCCGGTCACGCGTCTGCTGCGCGACCCCGCCTCGCTGCTGGTCACGGTCCTGCTGCTCAACATGGCGGTCAACGTGCTGTATTTTGTGATCGCCTCGGTGCTCGCGACGCGCGCACCGAGCCCGGCGCTGTCGGTCGCGATCCCCCTCGCGGCGCTGGTCGCGATCATCCTCTTCGGCGAGATCTTCGCGAAGCTGCTGGCGGGCGCGCACCGCGTCGGCTACGCCCGGGCGGTCACGCCGGTGCTCGCCGCGGTGCGAGCGACCATCGGGCCCGCCGCGATCGCGTTGGTCCGCTTCGTCATCACCCCGCTCACGCGTTTGGCCTCGCCCCAACCGCCCGCGGAGGGCGCCGGGCCCGAGGAGCTCGACGTGCTGCTCCACCAGGCGGCCCGCGCCGGTGCGATCACGCCCGACGAGCGTCAGCTCCTCGGCGAGGTGATCGAGCTGGGCGAGTGCCGCGTGCGCGAGGTGATGACCCCCAGGGTCGCCCTGCGTTGGGCCGACGCCGACGCCTCGCCCGACCAGCTGGCCGATCTTGCCCGCGAGACCGGGCTGAGCCGCTTCCCGGTCCGCCGCGGGACGCGCCGCCCGGCCGAGATCGTCGGCTTCGTCGACGTGCGCCGTGTGCTGGCCGCCCTCGCGGCCCGCGGGTCGGCCGACCCGAGACGGTTCGTCGAACCGGTCACCTACGTCCCGGAGTCCGCCACGCTCGACAGCCTGCTCGAGCACTTCCGCACCAGCGGTGTCCACACGGCGCTCGTCGCCGACGAACACGGCACGATCGCCGGGCTTGTCGAGATCGAGGACGCGGTGGGGCGGCTGCTCCCCACGCCCGGCGAGGGGCAGGCCGGCGACGACGAGGTCCAGATGATCGCGCTGGGCACCTGGATGGTGCCGGGCCGCCTGCCGGTGCGCGAGTGGGCCCACGTGCTCGGACCGGAGGGCGCCGCGGCCGGGCGGCGCGTCACGACGGTCGGGGGGCTGGTGCTCGCGCAGCTCGGGCGCGTGCCCGCGGTCGGCGACGAGGTCCGCGTTGGCGGGGTCGTCCTCCGCGTCGAACTCATGCACGGACGCAGCGTCGAGACCGTCAGGCTCAGCCTTGCGCCGGAGGACCAGCCGTGACCGAGGCCGCGTGGATCGCGATCACCCTGCTCGGCGTCGTCGGCTCGGCCTTGTGCAGCGGGCTCGAGACCGGGTTCTACTCGCTCGGGCGGATCACGCTCGGCGTGCGCGCCGCGGGCGACCGCCCCGACCGCGCCGCGCGGGTGCTCGCCGGCGAGGTCGCCCGCCCGGAGGCCGTGCTCGCCAGCCTGCTCGTCGGCAACAACGTGTTCAACTACCTCGGCTCGCTGGGCGTGGCGGGGCTGCTGGCGGCGGCGGGGCTCGGCGACGCCGCGGTCGTCGCGGTGGGGGCGCTGGTGCTCACGCCGACGCTGGTCGTCTTCGGTGAGAGTTTCCCGAAGGAACTCTTTCGCCTGCACGCCGACCGCCTGCTCTACCGGTTCGCCGCCCCGATGCGCACGGCCCGGCTCGCGCTGACGGTCTGCGGGATCGTCCCGGGCATCGTCGCCTGTGCGCGCGCCGCCGCACGCCTCACCGGTGCCGAGGCCCAGACCGGGCTGTCCGCCAGCGCCCGCCAGCACGTCGCCTCGCTTCTGCGCGAGGGTCACGGGCTGGGGCTGATCAGTGGGGCGCAGGCGTCGCTGGTCGAGCGGGCGCTCACCTTCGGCTCGCTCGTCGTGGGCGACGTGCTCGTGCCGTGGTCGAGGGTGGCGTCGGTCGGGCTGGAGTGGGACCGCGGGCGTATCGCGCGTCTGCTCGATCAGCGCCCCCACGGGGTGCTGCCGGTCGTGGACCGCCGACGGAGGGTCGTCGGGGTCGTGCCCTCCATCGATCTGCTGCTCGAGCCCGACCGCCCGGTCGTCGAGCTGGTGCGCGCGCCCGAACTGCTCGCGCCCGACACGCCGATCGAGCTGGCGCTGACGCGGCTGCGCGGGGCACGCCTCGCGGTCGTCGGTTCGCCCGAGAACCCGCTCGGGATCGTCACGGCCAAGGACCTGGTCGAGCCGCTGACCGGCGAGCTGGCGAGCTGGTGAATAGGCGGACGCCCGTGCGAGTTTGCCAGACCGAAAGGGGTCGTATGAAACGGTCGAGCGCATCGGGGGTCGGGTTTCTCGTGGTGATCGTTGCGGTCTTCGCCGCGGCCCAGTTCTGGAACGGAGGGCACGCCGCGACCCCCGCGTATTTCGATCCGGGTGTGACGCTCAAGGACGCGCTGACGGCTTCGGCGCAGTCGGGGCGTCCGGTGTTCGCGGTCGCCACCGCCGATTGGTGTGCGGCCTGCCAGAGCTTCAAGCGTGGAGCGCTCTCGGACAAGCGGGTTGCCGACTGGGTCGAGACCAACACCGAGCCGGTCTATGTCGATGTGACGAACAGCAACAACCCGGACGCAGCGGTCCTCGGCGTGCGGTCGGTACCGGCCGTCGTTCTGCTGCGCGATGGGGCGGTGCTGGCGCGCCACGAGGGCGTGATGTCCGCCTCGGGCATGCTCGACTGGGGCGAGACGGCATTGGCGGGGG
>Ga0210086_1000474_pt1 | contig 23152 bp, 25 predicted proteins | sample China_Galinas_PW_3_FD_184867 | JGI IMG/M metagenome (GOLD analysis project Ga0210086, IMG submission 184867) | Wetland microbial communities from San Francisco Bay, California, USA, that impact long-term carbon sequestration - China_Galinas_PWB_D2... | ecosystem: Environmental > Aquatic > Marine...
CGGTGCTCCATTCGGTTACATAGCGGAAGTTGCGGGCGACGGTCCTCAGTATGACATCCATGTCCTCGTCCGACTCGACGAAATTATCCACCCACACCGCAAGCACCCCGTCCGGGTCCATTCTCGATTCTGCCAGCTTGAAGAACTCGTCCGTAAGCATCTCGGCCGATGCCTCCTCGACAGCCCACGACGGGCTCACCACAATCATGTCGTACTTCCTTCCGGCAAGTAGCAGGAAGTTCCGTCCGTCTGCGTGGACGTGGTTTATGCGCCTGTCATAGAAAAGCCAGGGGGTAAGCAGCATCCTGTTGGCCTCGAGCACCCCCTTGCTTATCTCCACGGAATCTATGTGGCCCACGGGCAGCTTCACGAGGTTTTCAAGCGTGTTGCCCGAACCCAGCCCTATGCTGAGGACGCTCAGGTCCTTGCCCTCGCTGTGGTTGAAATACGGAAGGAGCGCAAGAAGCGCGAAGCCCTGCTCGTCGCCGGCCTCAAGCTTGCCGTTGTTAATGAGCGTAAAGGGCGAGGAGGAGCCGGGGTTCATGTTGCGTGTGACGTAAACGTCGCCGTTGATGCCGTGGTGGCTGAACAGCACTACGTTCTGATCCATCTTCTTTATGTAATCGTAAACCGTAGTGGCGAAGCCGGCCGAGCCGAACCGGTTGGCGGAATAATAGCTGAAAAAAGGTATATGCGGCGCAGAGAAGAAAAGGTACATCGGCACTATCAGGAATGTGGATAAAGCGACAACCACGGTCTTCCTGTATTCCCCTGAAAGAAGGAGCAGCACCGAGGCGACCGTTATGTTCAGTGCCGCGGCGGATATCGCCGTCCACCTGATGCCGATGAGCGGGATCAAGAGAAAACCAGCGGCCATCGTGCCCGCAATGGCCCCGAATGTGTTGATGCTGTAGAGCTGCCCCGACCGCTTCCCGATATCCGAGCGGAGCGTCGAGAAATGCTTTATAAGCACCGGGAAGGTTATGCCCATTAGCGTGGTGGGCAGGCCCATTATCATGAAGTTTATGATGAACTGCACCACCGAGAACTCCTCGAACGAAAGGTGGAATGTGTAAAAGCTAACGATATAAAGCGGCGTAAGTCCCTCGATGACCGGTATGCTCAGCAGGCCCACGATTCCCGTGCCCAGTTCGCAAAGGGCGAACACCAGCACCATGTTCTTAAGCCGCGTGGTAAGCACCGACCCTATCCATCCGCCCAGCGATAGTCCGGCCATGAACGCCGCGAGCATGGTGGTCAGGGCATACGTGGAAGAACCCATTACGTTTGAGAGGTCCCGCGTCCAGACCACCTCGTATATGAGGGCCGCGGCACCGGACAGACCAAACGCTACGAACAGAAACAGGTTCAGAATCCTTCCTCGCATCCACTGCCTCCGCATGGGTATTGAGTGCTCACTATAAAAAGTGTTTACGGCACAGATGTGCCAATTAATATTATATCCAAAAATCGGCTTTGGAGTCCTGTAGTTATAACTTGAGGGTTAGAGGGGAAATCAGCAATCCGAGCGGCTTAGGGGGCAGACTTCACCTGCGAAGACACACGATGATGCCTCATGAGAAGTGTAAATTAAAGATTTACATAATAGCAATTCCAATGCTCATTATCAATAATCCGGACAGGAAGATCAGTGTTTCCATTAGGGTATATTCTACAAATGGCAAAGGTCTCTGCCACCAAGATTTTTTTCTTCTTATTAAGGACGTCATCTGAGCTGCATATAGAAATAAAATCCCGAGCAGAAAGAGTCCGAATCCTATATCACTCACCAAATTGTTCATTCTGCATGATTAATTTAAGAAGACTTTCTTACATGAAGCAACCATCACTCCACCCCCATCAAAAATCATAATCCCAGGGGTCGTCGGTCTTGGCGGGTTTCTTGGCTGCGGGCTTGCCCTTCTTTGAGGCGGGTTTCTTTCCGGCCTTGATATCCTTCTCGCAGGTGCAGAGCGGGAAGAAGTCCTTCGGGGCCTCCTTGCCGCAGTGCGGGCATTTCATCATATCCATGTCATCGAGGTCGGCCATCTTAAAAAACCCTCCTAACTTTTATCGTCATTGCGAGGAGCGAAAGCGACGAAGCAATCTCGCCGAGATTGCCGCGCTCCCTGCGGTCGCTCGCGATGACAGCTTAACCGTCAGTGTTTCCCGCGTCCGCCCTTATTAAAGCGCATGTAGTTTTCCCAGCGGTCAAGGAGCTCAGCCGTCGCACGCAGGTCGCCGCCGCAGTAGCGGGCGATATCGAGGCTCCTGCCCTCACGGAAGTAGTCCGTCACCTGATAGCCGGTCATATCGGTCTTCGGGCTCTGTATCCCCATCGCCCTGCACCAGATGTCGAGACTGAACTTGCGCCTCACCGAGCCGTAGAACGAAAGGCGGTCGTAGAGGTCGATGTGGTCGTCGTAGTAACGGTTGGGCATTATCTCCTTGGTGGGAGTTATCTTGTGCACCGCAGAGCGCGCAAGAAGGAACGGGCAGTCGAAGGCACGGCCGTTATAGGTCACTATCTGGTCGTAGCTCTTGACCGTGTCCCAGAACTTGCGGAGGACTCCGGCCTCGTCCGAGGCCTCGTAGGTGAGACCTTTTTCCTCAAACGGGAGATCGGGCTCGGTGCCAGGGGCCTGCTGGTAGTAGACCGCGCCCTTGTCGGTGTCGGGGTTGAGCATTCCTATGGCGACAACCTCGGCCGTAAGCGGGAAGAACGAGAGCGACTGCTTTACGAGATCGATTTCCTCATCGGTCTCGGCGTCCCTGAGCATGTACTCGCGGGTGACCTCGTCCAGAGACTCAAGCTCTCGTCCGGCAGTCTCTATATCAAGGATTAGCCGGGACATCCTCTTTGGGCTTGTCGGCCATATCCTTGAAGATGGTCCACGTCTTCAGGAGATCCACGGCCCGCTGGAGCTGCGTGTCCTGTTCCTCGCTGGCCGCGGCTATGACTGCCTTGTCGGCTTCCTCCGCTGGCTTGGCGCCCTGCCCGTTCTCGAGATGCCCCTCGAGGTCCTGCTCGCGGATGACCGCATGAGCTGTCTGGCCCTCGCCCGGCGCAAGCTTCACCTCTATGTCGGGCTTGATGCCGGAGGCCTGTATGGAGATGCCCTTTGGCGTGTAATAAAGAGCGGTGGTTATCCTCAGGCCGGAGCCGTCGCTAAGCGGAATGACCGTCTGGACAGAGCCCTTGCCGAAGGTCTGAACGCCGAGTATCACGGCGCGGTTCCAGTCCTTCAGAGCACCCGCCACGATTTCCGAGGCGCTCGCGCTGCCCTGGTTTACGAGAACGACCATTGGCATGTCGTAAACGGTATCGCGCCCGCCCGTGTGGTACTCGGTCTTGTCGCCGTCGCGGCCCTTGATGTACACAACCATCCTACCCTTGGGGAGGAACTTGCCGGCCACGTCGACGGCGCTGTTGAGGAGTCCGCCGGGGTTGTTCCTGAGGTCAAGCACCAGCGCGGTGACACCCTGCTTGCTGAGCTCCCTGAGGGCCTTGGAGAGGTCGTCGGAGGTGTTCGCCTGGAACTGGTTCAGCTTAACGTAGCCGATGGTGTCTTCGATGACCTTGGACTTGACGCTCTTTATCTTTATTATATCGCGGACGATGGTGTAGTCCTTGAGGCCCTTCAAGCCCTCGCGCGCTATGGAGATGGTGACCTTTGTACCCTTGGGGCCGCGCATCTTGTTGACCGCGTCGTTAATGGTCATGTCCTTGGTGAGCTCGCCCTCGATCTTTATTATCTTGTCGCCCGCCTTAAGCCCGGCCTCCCAGGCAGGGGTGTCCTCTATGGGGGCGATAATCGTCAGTATGCCGTCCTTAATGGATATCTGTATGCCGAGGCCGCCGAACTCGCCCTTGGTGTCCACCTGCATTTCCTTGTAGTCGTCGGGCGTCATGAAGCTCGAATGCGGGTCGAGCGCGCTGACCATTCCGCGGATGGCGTTATAGACGAGGTCCTTGGTATCGACCTCCTCGACGTAGTTATGCTCCACCACCGAGAGCACCTCGGTGAAGACCTTAAGTTTCTCGTACCTGTCGTTATCAGCGCTTACGGCGGTTATGTTGTAGCTGCCTATAAAACCGACCATGGCAGCCAGAGTCACCACGACCACAAGGGCCCAAAATCTTTTCTTAGCCAATATCTCTCTCATCCTCCCGCTCATTTCTGCAGCCATTGCTGTGGATCAAGGGGCTTGCCCTTGTAACGTATCTCGAAGTACAGGGAAGGCTTGTCCAGGACGCTCGAATCTCCTACCTTGCCTATATCTACTCCATATCCTATTATATCGCCTTCCTTTAAAAAAATCTCCGAGAGGTTGGCATACAAAGAGTGGTATCCGCCGCCGTGATTCACAATTACGAGTTGCCCGTAGCCCTTAAACCAGTTGGCGTATTCGACCCTTCCGGCGGAAACCGACTTGGCAATGGCGTTGGGCTTTGTCTGTATGTATATGCCGTTTCGGAAGACCGGGGTCTTGAAGGTCGGGTCCGTCTGGCTCCCGTATCGCAGGGCCACCCTTCCCTCTACAGGCCAGGGGAGCTTTCCCTTCATCTTCATAAACCCGGTGGAAGTGAATTTCTGCTTCTTCTCGGCCTCCTCTATCATCTTCTGGAGTTTGACCGAGGCCTCCTTGAGCTCGTTCAGCATCTGCTCATAGGCCTCGCGCTTTTTCTTGATGGTAGTGAGCACCTGCTGTTTCCGCTCTTTTTCCTGCGCAAGCTTCTCCTCGGCGAACTTCACGTTATCCTCTTCCGAGGTGAGTTGCCTTTGAAGTCGTTCGAGGTGCCTTTCCCGCTCGTCCAGCGCGGCAAGGTCGTTCTTGTGGTCCTCTATTCTCTCTCGTTCGTGCTTGGCGAGTATCTCGAGATAGCGCACGCGCTTAAGAAGGTCGGAGGCGTTCTGCGAGGCCGCGAGCACGAGGATGAGGTCGCCGTACTTTCCGTTTTTGTACATTGACTGCACCTTCCGGGCCATCCACTGCTTGTGTCGCTCTATCTTCTTGTTTAGAGCTTCTATGTCCGCCGAGACCGCCTTCATGTTCTTCTCGGTCTCCTGCAGGCGGGAACGGTACTTCTTGAGGTCCTGCTTGGTCTCGTAGAGCTGGCGGTCTATGGAGTCCAGGTCGTTGATGGTGCTGACCTCGGCCTCCTTGGTGCGCTTGAGCTTCTGCTCCTGGTCCTTGATCTGCATCTGGATGGCTCGCTGCTTCTTCTTGCTGTTCGTTATCTCGTCGGCCCTTGCGCGGGGCGCGGCGACAGCGGCGACCACGAGGAGGACGGCCAGGAGCGTCAGTATTTTGAATGCGCGTCTGGACATTCGGATCATTTCAGTAAACAAAAGCCCGTTTAAAACCTTATCCTGCCTATGGCGATGAACGAGCCGATGATGCCAAGGCAGAGGCCCGTGGCCGGCAGCCAGTAGAGCACCTCTGGCGGAAGGCTCAGCGAGCCTATCATGGGCAGCGATGCCTCGAACCTCCTGTATCCGGCATATACGACACCCACGACCGCCGCGGCGCTAAGCAGCCCGCCCGCGAGCCCTATGAGCCCGCCTTCTATGAGAAACGGCGCCCTGATAAACCAGCGAGTGGAGCCCAGGAGCTTGAGTGTCTCCACCTCGTTCATCTTCCTGTAGAAAAGTATCTTCACCGTGCTGTAGCAGATAAATATTACAGCCGCGGCAAGAGCGCCTATGAGAAAACCGCCAATGAGCTGGGTGTTTTTCCTGACCGACTCGATAACCTCCAGGAGCCGCCTGCCGTACTCTACCTCGCTTACGCCCTTGAGGTCCTCGATGTTCTCGGCCAGCTTCTTCACCGAGATGTCAGTCACCGAGGCCTCCTTGAGAGCCACGGTCATGGAGGCCGGCAGCGGATTGTCGTCAAGGCCCTCCAGTATGTAGTCGGAGTTCCGCATTATGGTCTTTAGTTCCTTGAGGGCGTCGTCCTTCGATGTGTATTGCACGGACTTCACCTCGGGGCTCTTGTTGATCTCTTCCGTTATGCCCTGCACCTCGTCGGCCGAAAGCCCGTCCTTCAGGTAAACGGTCATGGAGAATTTCTCCGGCAGCCTGCTTGTCGCCATCTCGATGTTATAGACGCCGAGCGAGGCGATGGCCAGGAGGAACAGCCCCACCGCTATACTGAGCGCGCAGAGGATGTTTATCCACTTCTCCCTCCAGATGCCCGAAAGCGCGACACTTACGTGATAGCCCATCATGCGTAAAGCTCCTCCTTCAGACGCCCGCCGTCGAGCCTGAATATGAAGTTGCCGGTGCTCTTTAGGAGCTCCGTATTGTGAGTCGCCACAAGTATCGTCGTGCCTCTTGCGTTTATCTCCCTGAACACGCGCATTATGCCCGCCGCGGTATCGGGGTCGAGGTTGCCCGTTGGCTCGTCGGCAAGCAACACCGAGGGCTCGCCCACTATGGCGCGCGCTATAACCACGCGCTGCTGCTCGCCGCCCGATAGGGCCGTGGGCAGAGAGTCGGCCTTATGGCGAAGGTTGACGAGTTTCAGGGTGTCGTGCACTATGGGCCTGATATCGGCCTCGTGCATGCCCCTTATTCTGAGCGTAAGGGCCACGTTGTCGAAGACCGTTCTCGGCAGGAGCTTGAAGTCCTGAAACACGATGCCTATCTTTCTCCTTATCCAGGGTATGCGCGACTCCCGGACCGTGTTCATCTCCACGCCGTTTAAGGTAATTATCCCCTCGTCCGGCCTCTCGGCGAGATAGATGAGTTTAAGGAGCGTGCTCTTGCCCGCACCGCTCGGCCCCGTAAGGAAGCACAGCTCCCCTTTGCCCATGCTGAACGAGACGTCCCTGAGCGCGGGGTTATGCCCGTAGCTCTTCGAGACTCCCTCGAACGCTATCATTATGTGGTCGCTGTTTTCCATGGCTCAGGCGTCTTCCTTATTGTGGGCTCCCGAGAGGAGCTCCTTTATCATCGTGATATGCTGCTGCTTCATCTGTCCCGAGACCTTGTCCTTCCACGCGTCGTCGCTCATCTGGTCGGTGTAGGTAAAGGATTTCCTTGCGAGAATGGTGCCCTGAAAATATAGCAGAGTGACCACAGTGGCAGAGTGTTCGCCAGAGTCTTCGGTCTGAACGTGGAAGGTCTTCCCCTTGTAAGGTACGTTTGTATTGAAGCCCGTAAGCATCGAATTATTATATACATTAGGGTAAATAAAATGAAAGCCGAAGCGGCGGCTTTAGCCGGCGCCACATAAGCCTTCATTATTGTTTGGTTTTACCTCTGCCCTATGCGGATGGCAACGCCCCACAGGACGCCTCCGCCCGGCCCCGTCCGTTGTATAATCTTTGATGCCCGACATACTGCGAATAACGGCCGCCTTCGTACTGATAGTCGTCCTTCTGAGGAAGAAGTTCAAGGTCGGAAACGTCCTGCTTCTAAGCGCCGTCTTTCTCTCGTTTCTCTATCTGATGTCGCCGCGCGAGATGGTTGCCACCGTGGCCGACACGCTGAGCGACCCGGTCACGCTCAAACTCGCCGTGGCTCTTTCGCTAATACGCGTCTTCGAGGTCGTGCTGAGAGAGAGAAAAATTCTCGGCGAGATGACAGAGGCCTCGAAGGCCATACTCAGAAACAGGAAGGCCGCCATGGTATCCATGCCGCTTCTTATCGGCATGCTGCCCTCTGTGGGCGGGGCGTATTTCTCGGCCCCGATGGTGGACGAGGCAACGAAGGGGCACGACATGTCGCAGGAGGAAAAGGCGTTCGTGAACTACTGGTACCGCCACCCATGGGAGTTCGTGCTCCCGCTTTATCCGGGCATAGTGCTGGCCGCGGCCATAACCGGCATAGAGATAAGAAAGCTGATACTCATAAATCTCGTTCCCGCGATACTCATGGCTGTGGGTGGTTTCCTCATAAGCATGCGGGGCGTCAAGGGCCTGCCGAGCAAACAGTCGCTATCGAAGAAGGGCCTCGCGAGTTTTCTGCCCATCGCGGCCGTGCTCGCGCTGGTCATGGTGCTTCACATGAAACTCTACATCTCTTTCATTGTCGTGCTTGCGGGGATGTTCCTGTTCTACCGCTATCGGCCAGGTGAGGTACTAAAGACCTTGAAGGTGGGGGTCTCGGTGGACGTGATAGTGCTCATCATAGGGGTCATGCTTTTTAAGACCACCATGCAGCACTCCGGAGCGGTGGGCTCGCTCAGCGCCTACTTTACCGCCAAGGGGATACCGCTCATGCCGATGCTGTTCGTGCTGCCCTTCGTGACCGGCATCCTCACGGGCATCACCGTGGGATACGTAAGCGCAGTCTTCCCCCTCCTAATGAGCCTTCCCGGCGGAAGCGCCACGGCATCAATCGGTTTTGCCTTCGCCTCGGGTTTCATAGGGGTGCTCTGGTCTCCGGTGCACGTATGCCTGGTGCTCACGCGCGAGTACTTCAAGGCAGAGATGTCGGGGATATACAGAAGGACGCTGCCGGCCGGGGCGCTCGTGCTTGCGGGCGCGACACTGGTCTACCTCTTCCTGAGATAGCGCTAAACTTCAGCCTATTTCGCATCGCCGGCCGCCGACTAATCCCCGACTACCCGCCCTTCAGTTTATCTCTATACCGGGAGCCGTCTTTCCACGCCCGGCCTATGTTCTTGCCGATAGACCAGAACCTGTTGTCCGGCATCGTCAAAAGGAAGGGCTTCATCTTCTCTACGTCCGGCTTGCCGTCCGTAATATACTCTTCTCCGGAAAAAACGTTCATTATCTCTCCGACAAAGAAAGAGTTTGTCGGGAGTTCCAGAGTCTGCGTGACCTTACACTCAATATTCACCGGGCACGAGACTATCATCGGGGCGGCTTTAAGCTCGCCGTAATAGACCTCGAACAACCCCGATTTATCCACCTTACTCCCGGATACGATACCGCAATAGTCGGTAATCTCCACCATGTCTTCCGATGGAACGTTTACGCTGAACTCGCCTGTCTCTCGGATGGCCTTGTTGGAGGCGTTCATTTTATTGACGCATATGCCGAGCATGGCCGGGGAGTAGTTAACCCTTGTAAGCCAGTCGAGCGCCATGAAATTGATCTTCCCATCCAGGTGAGTGCCCAGCAGCGTTTGCGTCCAGGGCAAACAGAACAGGCTGTGGTCTACCTTGACTTTCCCCACGCAACTCCTCCACAAATATACGCGCCCGCTTAGAACTGCTTGTGGTACTCCCTGACCTTCAGCGCGAAGCTCCTGCCGTACTTGAAGGCCTCTTCCTCATCCACCGAAGACGCGCGGTAGTTAAACTGGTAACCCGGGTCCACGGTCTCAAGGCCCATTGCATCGCAGGCCTCGATCAACTGCTTGACGGCGCCGCCGGCCCAGCCGTAACTGCCAAAGGCGCCTATTATCCTGTTCTTGGGCCTCAGCCCCTTAAGCGAGGTCAGGAACTTCCCGACGCTCGGCAGCAGGTGGTTGTTAAGCGTGGGGGAGCCGAGGAGGCAGCCCCTCGCGCGCCAGAACTCCTTCATGGCTACGCTCGTTGGGTTAGCCTTGAGGCTCATTACCCTCACGTCCATCTTTTCTTCCCTCAGGCCCTCGACAACCGCGTGGGCTATCTTCTCCGTGCTGTACCACATGGTGTCGTAGATGACCACGACCCTCTCGTCCGTCTTGCCCTGGGCCATCTCCATGTACTTGTTCAAGACCCATTCGGGCTCCTTGCGCCATATGATGCCGTGCACGGGGGCGATCATCTCCGGCGCCACGCCGAGCGTGCCGAGCTCGTCTATCTTGCGCTTGATGAGCGTGCCGAATGGCATAAGAATGTTGGCGTAGTAGTCCCAGACCGCGTCCTCAAGCTCGGCCCACGAGGAACACTGGGTGAACTCGTCGTCGAAGCGTTGTGCCGATGCAAGGTGCTGGCCGAAGCCGTCCTGGCTAAAAAGCACCTTATCTTCCTTAGCGAAGGTCATCATCGAGTCGGGCCAGTGGATCATCGGCGTCTCCACGAACGCCAGCGTGCGTTTGCCTATCTTGAGAGTGTCGCCGGTCTTAACGACCTTCATATCCCAGCCCTCGATATCGAAGAAACGCGCGAGGCCCTTCTTGCCCTTGTCGGTGATGTAGAACGTCGCGTTCGGGCAGAGCTTGGCCAGGTGGCCGAGGCTCCCCGAGTGGTCGGGCTCTATGTGGTTTACGATAATATTCTTTATCTTGGTCATGTCGACATAACGGCTCACTCGCTTTATCTGCGTGTCGGCGTGGTTGAGCTTCACGCCGTCTATGAGCGTGATGTCGTCGTCCATTATCAGGTAGCTGTTATATGTGGAACCTCTGGGGGTTATATAGCCGTGGAAATCCCTTATGGACCAGTCAACGACACCGACCCAGAAGATGCCGGGCTTAAGCTCTACTTTCTCCATTTATACCTCCCATGAATTGCGCATATAGCGAATAATTTTTAGTCCGTTAACCACTTTATGAAATCATATACGCCGCACCGCGGCAAGTCAACTCGTCACACACCCGAATTAATTGCATTTACAGGGGCAGTTCCGTCAGGGAGACCGGGTTGGCGTTTGTCTCGTCTATCTTCACCCCGAAATGAAGATGCGGCCCCGTGGCCCTTCCGGTGGCGCCTATCTCGCCAATAACCGCGCCCTTCTCCACCATGTCGCCCACGGCTACATCGAACTTCGAGAGGTGCATGTAGTAGGTGTAAATCCCCTGGCCGTGGTCGAGCACGATAGTGTTGCCGCCGTAGAACAGCTCCTGCGCCACTATAACCCTGCCCTTGTTGGAAGCCTTCACCGGCTCGCCCGTGCGCCCCCTGATGTCGAGGCCGGTGTGCACGCTCTTTTTGACACCGTTCATGAGCCTGCGCACGCCAAAGACGGTTGAGCAGCTATTGTTGCACGGCATAATGAAATTGCCATCCCAGAGTTTGTCGGTCGCCTGCTTCCATATCTTCTTGAGCATAACCGTTTCCCGATCAGCCCGAGCCTCGTCCGCCTTGCTCAGTATCACCTTGTCGGTCGGTAGCGTCAAATGGGAGGACGGGAAATCCTTGGGGAGCACCTTGAAGACGACTTCCGTGTTCACCTCGCCGGTATTTATCGACAAATCCTTGTCGCCCACCGGGTCGTCAAGATCCACCACGTTAATGGCCTCGAAACAGTCCTCGCCGCAGGAGGCGAAGTTCAGCCAGGCGCCATTGTAGACCCCGAGGGGCTTTTCGTCAACGCCGGTGACCTTCACCAGAAACGCGTCGCCCGGATAGATCTTATCGGGCAGGACCTTGACTTCCAGTGCCGAGGCTGTCGTCTGAACAACGAATACGAGTAGTGCGGCCAAGAGGTATTTAAACATGACTTAATAGTATAGAAAATCCGCGCTTGCCCACGCCACCCGCCCGGCCCTGCGCTTTGCGGTAAACAGTACGCTTTTATTTGGCCCGAATGTGAAATATAATAGATTCAAGCCGGGTTTCGCGCTTTGGGGCCCGGTGATACGCCAAATCGCATAACAACGGAGGAAACTCATGATCATAGTCCTTAAGCCCGGATGCAAGAAGAAGGACGTGGCCTCGATAAGCAAGAAGATAGAGGCCATGGGCTTCATGCCACACCCCATAGTTGGGGTGGAACGCACCATCATAGGCGCAATCGGCGACGACCGCGGAAAGCACAAGCTGCAGGTGCTCGAATCGCTGCCCTGCGTGGAGAAGCTCGTGCCGATACTCCAGCCCTATAAGCTTGCCAGCAAGGAGATGAAGGAGCAGTCGGTCATCAAGGTTGGCAAGGCCAGCTTCGGCGGCGGTCACTTCAGTGTAATAGCGGGGCCGTGCTCGGTGGAAAGCGAGAAGCAGATAGTGAAAGCAGCGGAAGCCGTAAAGGCCGCAGGAGCGAAGATGCTGCGCGGCGGGGCCTTTAAACCCCGCACCTCTCCATACTCGTTTCAGGGGCTTGAGCTCGAGGGCCTCAAACTCCTCGCCAAGGCGCGCGAGGAAACCGGCCTGCCTTTCGTCACCGAGGTCATCAACCATGAGAGCGTTGAGATGGTAAGCGAGTACGCAGACGTCCTGCAAATTGGGGCGAGGAACGTCCAGAACTTTGCGCTCCTCAAAATAGCCGGACGCGTTGGCAAGCCCATACTCCTAAAGAGAGGCATGGCCACGACCATTCAGGAGTTCCTCATGTCGGCCGAGTACATCATGAGCGAGGGCTGCAGGGACATAATTCTCTGCGAGCGGGGCATCAGGACATTTGAGAGCGCCACGCGAAACACCCTCGACATCTCCGCCATACCCGTGATACAGATGCGCTCGCACCTGCCGATAATCATCGACCCCTCCCACGCCACCGGAGCCAAGGACTACGTGGCCCCTCTCGGCTACGCCGCCATCGCCGCAGGCGCCGACGGACTCATAGTGGAGGTGCATCCCAATCCGAAGGAAGCGCTGTGCGACGGCCCGCAGTCGCTGGACCTCGACGAGTTCGCCGCGTTCATGAAACGCCTCAAGGAGTTTTCGCGGGCAAGCAGAAAGAAGTTTTAATAGCTCAGCGTTCGTCGGGACAAAACAGCTCGGTGTCGTCGTGCTCATACGGCGGCACGCACATGCAGAGTATCTTCAGCTCGCCCTCACCCGTATTCTCAATCTCGTGCATGGTGCCCGGAGGGATATTGACCGTGTCTCCGGCTTTCACAGTGAAGTCCCTGTCCTCAAGGCGCATGCGACCCTCGCCCGCCGTGATGTGGTAGAACTCCTCGGTGTTGATGTGCCTGTGAAGGTGCGTTGTCTGCCCCGGCGGCACTATGGCCTCGGCGAGGCTCTGCCTTTCGGTGCGCATGAACTCGCGGATGATGGAGCCGTCTTTCGTGACGAATGGCTTTAAATCGTCGTAGCTCGACCTATCTGCCATCGGTGACAAGCCTTCCCTTTTTCATCATAACTATGGTATCGGCAAGCCTCTGGGCCTGCTCCCTCTCGTGGGTGGACATTATTACCAGGGGCGCGCCGCGCTCTTTCATCTCAAGTATCGTCCTCTCGATTATCTCCGTGTTCTCCTCATCGACACTCGCCGTGGGCTCATCGAGAAAGAGGACGTCGGGCTCTATGACCATGGCCCTCGCGATGGCAAGCCGCTTTGACTCGCCGCTCGATACCGTAAGCGCGTTCTGGTCCGCCTTATCGAGGAGGCCCACCGCGCTCAGGGCCTCACGCACGCGTACGGCCGTCTCGGCACGTGACAAACCCCTCACCTTGAGGCCGTAAGCCGCGTTGTCAAATACGCTTGCGTTGAAGATCCCAGTGTGCGGAAGCACGAGCGTCACCCTGCGCCGAAGCGAGATATCGTCGGCGACAGGTGTATCCACATCACGGTACTTCACCTCGCCGCGGTCTGGCTTATCCAGCAAAGCGCATACCCGCAGGAGCGTGGACTTGCCCGAGCCGTTGGGGCCCATGAGCGCGTAAACGCCGCTCGTAAACTCGAAGGTGCAGTCCTTCAGGACCTCTTTGCCCTCGTAGCTTTTGCCTATGCCGTTTATCGCAAGCCTAAGCATTTCCCCTCGCTCCCTTCCTTTGCACCATATGAAGCGCCACGTTTATGGCAATGGATATTGAAAGCAGCACGATGCCGAGCGCGAGGGCCAGCGAGAAGTCGCCCTTGTCGGTCTCAAGAGCGATGGCCGTGGTCATCACCCGAGTGTAGCCCGCGATATTGCCGCCCACAATCAGTATCGCCCCCACCTCGGCCATGACCCTGCCCAGGCCCGCGATGACCGCCGAGAGTATCCCGTAACGCGCCTCGCGCACTACGGCGGCGGCCGCCTGCGCACGAGTTGCCCCGAGCGTGCGCGCCGCAAGCCTGATGTCCGGCCCCACGCCCAAGACCGCCGAGTGCGAGAGAGCGGCCACTATCGGATAGGCGAGTATGGTCTGCACGATGATCATCGCCGTGGGACTATACAGGAGGCTCATGAAACCAAGCGGGCCGCTTCTTGAAAGCAGTATGTAAATGAACAGGCCCGCCACGACGGGCGGCAGGCCCATGAAGGCGTTCAGGGTGCTGATGACAATCCCTCTGAGCGGGAACCTCTTTAGCCCGAGCACAGCGCCCGTGGGTATGCCAATGAGCGACGCAACGGCGAGAGCCGTCCCGGATATCGCGAACGACCTCAGCACTATCGCGACGAGCTCCGCGTTGAGGCCGATTATGAGCCCAAACGCCCTGTGAAAGCTCTCAAGGAGGGTTCCCATCAGTAAAGGATACAGGAAACTTCGGCCAAAGCGCTATATGACATGAAAGGCATGACGCTCTATGAGAGGATGTATTTCAGCGAGAGGCCGAGGAGCACAACGCCGAGCATCGCCTTGATGAGCCTTTGAGGCACATGCTTCTGCGCCCTCGCCCCGAGGTACATGCCGACGAACCCGCCGAAGCCGAACAGCGCGCCCAGGGCCCAGTCGGGCCGAGTGCTTATCTCCGAGGGAAGCACGGAGTAGTAAAACACGCCAACCAGCGAGGTGAGTAACGTTCCGGCGAGCGTGGCACCCGCCACCGTATAGACCGGAAGGCCCATCACGGCAACGAGAAACGGGGCTATCACCGCCCCGCCGCCTATGCCGTATATCCCACCCACAACGCCCACCACGAGGGAGAGCATGAATATGGGCACCGTGCTGAACGAATAGTCGGTACCTCGGAAGGTAAACGCGATTTGCCTGGCCGAGCGCGATGTCACCCGCAGGCGGTGGTCGTCTCCCTCTGGAGCTGTGGCCCGAGACTCCTTCTTCCTGAGTTCCATGAGCATCCTTATTCCCAGATAAAGAAGGACGCATCCCACGAATACCCTGAACCTGCCCGGCTCGGGCAGATAGAGCACCCTGATGTAGTAGCCAAGGAAGACTCCGGGCGCGGTGCCCACGACTATCACCCACATGAGCGGCCAGTTCATCCGGCCCTCTTTGATGTAGCGATACACGCCGCTTGGTATGGACACGATGTTATAGACGAAATTGGTGGCGCTCACCGAAGGCGCTGTGTAGCCCAGAAAGCTCATCTGAAAGGGGAGTATCAGGAACGCCCCCGAAAGCCCGCCCATGGAGGCGAAAAACGCGATGCCCATCGCCACAAGCGGCGGTAAGAGGAGCGACGTCTTCACCCCCGATACGGGGAACAGCACCTCGAGGAATTCCATGGAGGTATTATACATTCAAAATACGTCCATTATTCGGTCATTGCGAGCGACCGCAGGGAGCGCGGCAATCTCGCACGAACTTACGAGATTGCTTCGGCACTTCGTGCCTCGCAATGACGGAACGACCATCGCACCCCGCCCCAATGTCCCTTTACAAAGTACCCCTTATGGATTATTATTTCAGAATGAAGGAGTTACGCATAGCGCTTGCCCAGATTAACCCCACCGTGGGCGACCTCAGGGGAAACGTCGAAAAGTGCATCGCCTACATGAGGGACGCCAGGAAGTACGGCGCCGAGATGGTGGTCTTCCCGGAGCTATGCATCACGGGTTATCCGCCAGAGGACCTTCTGCTTAAGCCACAGTTCGTCTCGGACAACCTCAAGGCGCTCGACAAGGTGCGCGAGGCCACGACCGGCATCGTCGCAATTGTGGGGTTCGTTGACCGAAACGAGGACATCTATAACGCCGCCGCGGTGATCTCTAACAAGCGCGTCGTGGACGTCTATCACAAGATGTACCTGCCCAACTACGGTCCCTTCGACGAGTACCGCTACTTCCAGTCCGGCACCCGCTATCCTGTTTACAAAATGGGCGACGTGCACTTCGGCGTGAATATCTGCGAGGACATCTGGTATCCCGAGGGGCCAACGACCATACAGGCCCTCTCGGGCGCGGAGCTCATACTTAACATAAACGCCTCGCCGTACACGGTGGGCAAGGCCGATGTGCGTGAGAGCAAGATAGTCACCCGCGCCGACGACAGCGCGGCCATCGTCGTATACCTCAACACCGTGGGCGGTCAGGACGAGCTCCTCTTTGACGGCGGGAGCATCATAGCCGACGAGAAGGGGGACATCATCGCCCGCGGCAAGCTCTTCGAGGAAGAGCTCATCGTCTGCGACCTCGACATCGAGGGCGTCTTCATGCACAGGCTCCAGCACCCGCTCAGGCGGCAGCAGGTCCTGAACCTCGAGGAGACGAACATCGAGATAATCGACGTCCCAGTACCGAAGACCACCGCGAAGGCGAAGCAAAAGCCCAAGCTCCCGAAACCGGGTTTCTGCCCGATGGAGGAAGAGGAGGAGATCTACAGCGCCCTAACCCTCGGCGTGCGCGACTACGTAAACAAGAACGGTTTCAAGGGCACGCTCGTCGGCATGAGCGGCGGCATCGACTCCTCCCTCGTGGCCACAATAGCCGTGGACGCGCTGGGCAAGGGAAACGTCACGGGCCTATTCATGCCCTCGCCGTATACCTCGCGCGAGAGCCGCGAGGACTCTCGCGCTCTATGCAAGAACCTGGGCATCAAGCTCCTCGAAATTCCGATAGAGAAGATATTCAAGTCGTACCTCGATACGCTTAAGGGCGTTTTCAAGGGGAAGAAGCCCGACACGACAGAGGAGAACCTTCAGGCTCGCATCAGGGGGAACCTACTGATGGCGCTATCTAACAAGTTCGGATGGCTCGTGCTTACGACGGGCAACAAGTCCGAGATGAGCGTTGGCTACGCCACGCTCTACGGCGACATGGCGGGCGGGTTCGCGATGCTCAAAGACGTGGCCAAGACCACGGTCTATGCTCTCGCCGAGTGGCGTAACGCCAAGGCAGAGAAGTTCCTCATCCCCGAGCGCGTGATATGGAAGGAGCCCACGGCGGAGCTCGCCCCGGACCAGCTCGACACCGATTCGCTTCCGCCCTACGAGGTGCTCGACCCGGTGCTTCAGGCCTACATCGAGGAGGAGATGAGCTTCGACGAGATACTCTCGATGGGCTGCGCGCCCAAGTGCGCCAAAGATGTAATCAGGATGATAGACAGAAGCGAGTACAAGCGTCGCCAGTCACCGCCGGGCATCAAGATAACCCCGCGCGCCTTCGGCAAGGACCGCCGCTTCCCGATAACAAGCAAGTACAAGAGTTATTAAAGACATGAAACCTATGCCTCATAGCTCCCTCGGTCATCTGCGGTTTGCAATTCCGCGAGCCCTCACCGTCGTTATCGCCTTACTCGTGTTCGTCGCGTCTCCGGGAATCGCCCCCGGGGCCGACGCGAGCCAGGACAAATATGCCGACCTGCTGGCAAAGGTCAAGAAATCCGACCCCGCGGTGGACTTCGGCGAGCTAAGGCTCGCCTACACACATACGCCCGAGTATTCCCCCTACGGGACCGATTCGGACGCTAAGGAAAACATGAACAAGGCGTTGGACAACGGAGAGTACGAGGACGTCCTGAAATACGCCAATATGTTGCTCGACCAGGATTACGTGGATATCGAGGCGCATCTGGCCTGTGCCCTTGCGTACTCTCAGCTCGGCGACAAGGAGAAGCAGGATTATCACGTGTCCATTGCGCGGGGTCTCCTGAAATCCATCGCAACCTCCGGCGACGGCAGGAGCCCGGAGACCGCGTATCTTGTGATCAGCGTACGCGAAGAATACATTTTCATGTCACTCGTGCTTAAGGTTCGGCCCAAAGTACAATCGCTGGTCTCGTCGAACGGCCAGGCCTTCGACCGCTTTGAGGTCACCGACGAGGAGACGGAGGAACCCTCCACCATATTCTTCAACGTCGATATCCCTTTCCGGTGGATAGAGAAAATACTCAAATAGGGGCTTTCGCCACCGTTTCCTGCCGGAACGCACAACCGCGGGCGGCATTTCTGATAACACCCCGTTCGTGATATAATCTTAGTCCATGGTACGTATTGTATTTGTTACCATATTTGCGTGCGCGCTACTTGCGGCCCCGGCGTTTGGAGCCGACAAGGACGGGGGCTTCAAGTTCAGCACGGACCCCCAGATAAAGGCCGCCAGGACTAAGACCCCCGTGAGAATAAAGCTCAAGCGCGGCGAGGACGGCAAGTACACGTGGGAGATAACCGGCGAGAGCACCGATGACGTGCTCAAGGCCGACGAGGAACTTAAAAAGAAACTCGGAGTTAAATAAATTCAAATCATCATGCGGAGGATCTAATGGAGAAGTTTTCTGTGGACGAAGTTATCGAGATGGCCGTGAAGACAGAGACGCTGGGATACCAGTTCTACACCGAGATGGGCGAGAAGTTCAAGGAGGAAAAGGGCCTCAAAAACCTCTTCGACGACCTTGCCCGCATGGAAAAGGGCCACGAAGCCATCTTCATGAAACTCAAGGACAGGGCCTCGGAGGCCAAGATGGATAACCCCGAAGAGGTGGGCAACTACATGAGGGCCATGGTGGAGAGCGAGTTCTTCATCGGCAAGGGCAAATCGCTGCCCTCGCTGGATGGCGTAAAAACGGTTAAGGATGCCCTGGACTTCGCCCTCGGCTTTGAGAAGGAGACGCTCCTTTACTTCGTCGGCCTCAGGACGCTGTTCAGCGACGCGGCTCCCGTTGACGCGGTCATCAAAGAAGAGCAGCGCCACATAGCCATGCTCAGCGACCTCAAGGCGAAGATCTGAAAGGGACCCTTTTTATAGTATCCACCCCCATCGGCAACCTCGAGGACATCACGCTCAGGGCGCTGAGGGTCCTGAAGGAGGTGGACGTGGTTGCGGCCGAGGACACGCGGCATTCGGTAAAGCTGCTTAATCACTACGGCATCACCAAACCACTCGTCAGCTACTGGGGCGAAAAGGAAAAGGTAAAGGCCGAGGAAGTCATGAAACGACTGAGGCAGGGAGAATCGGTTGCCCTCGTCTCCGACGCCGGCACCCCCGGCATCTCGGACCCAGGCGGGGTGCTCATAAGGCTGGCGCTCGGCGAGGGCATGGACGTGGTGCCGATTCCCGGCCCCTCTGCCCTCGTTACGGCGCTCTCGATATCGGGGCTTCCCACCGAGCTCTTCACGTTCATCGGGTTTCTTCCCTCAAAGCAGGGCCAGCGCAAGCGCATACTTAAAGACCTCGCCCTTGAGCCAGCCACGCTCGTATTTTACGAGTCTCCTCACCGTGTGATAGACACGCTCATCGACATGGAGGAGGCATTCGGCAAGGAGCGCGGGGCGGCACTCATCAAGGAGCTTACGAAGATGCACGAGGAGGTCTTCCGCGGCACGCTCTCCGAGGTGCTCGACGCGCTCGAGGAGGCGACGGTGGTGGGCGAGTACGTTATTGTCATAGAGGGCAGGACCGGCGGTCATGTGAGCGCCGAGGAGGCCCTCGAGGAGGTGCTCGCGCTCGTGAAAAAGGGAATGGGACGCAAGGAGGCCGCAAAGACGGTGGCCTCGCAGTACGGCCTCAGCAGCAAGGAGCTCTACGACGGGAGCCTGAACAAATGAAGGTGGTACTGTTCTGGCTCGCGGTGGTGTTCGTCCTGTCCGTATATCCGGACAAGTTCCTGCTCCTTCGCTTCCATAACGCCGACAAGGCCTTCCACTTTCTCCTATACGCCATCACCTGCGCGCTATTCTACGTGGAGCTGAATAAACCCTTGAAGGTGAAGCTGCCCCTGCTCCTGGCCCTGTGCGTGGTCATGGCATCGGCCTACGGCCTGCTCATGGAAATACTGCAGGGGATGATCGGCACGCGTACGTACTCGCTTTACGACGCGCTCGCCAACTCTCTGGGCGCGGTCGCGGCCGCAATATTAATAGCCGTCATAAGGAGGGGGAAATGAAGACCGAAATAAAACTAAGAGTAATGTCCCTTGGGCTCGCATTCGGCGTTTTCTGGGGTGTAATGATGTGCATTATGACATTGATATCCGTCTACACGGGCTACGCCAAGCTTTTCCTCGAGGCCTTCACGCAGATATATCCGGGCTTCACGGTATCACTTGGGGGCAGCGCGCTCGTGCTCGTCTATGGCTTCATAGACGGCTTCGTCTTCGGGGCCGGCATCGGATGGCTTTATAACAGATTCTCAAGATAGGGGGTAGTGCGCATGTCTACACCTAAGGTATATTTCGCCTCGGCGAGGGTTCAGAAGTGGAAGCACGAAGACAGCATGCCGGGGAAGCTTTCACGTCTACTTGAGGCCTCGGAACTGGGGAGGCGTTTCGAGAAGGACGAGTGGGTAGCCGTTAAGACCCATTTCGGCTCCGAAGGGGCGCACCGCATCGTGAGGCCCGTATTCCTGCACAAGGTAACTGACGCCCTCAAGGCCGTGGGCGCCAAGCCATTCGTCACCGACACGGTGAGAATTAAGGGGCTCGATTACCTCGAAGTGGCGAACCAGAACGGCATCAACCACCTATCGGTGGGCGCGCCGGTGGTGCTCGCAGACGGTCTCTACGGAAACGACAACCTCATGGTCAAGGCCGGAGAGCTTCTGGGCGAGATAGCCGTCGCCTCGGTCATTCACGACGTCCCCGCCATGGTGGTCTGCTCTCACGTAAAAGGGCACATACAGGCTGGGTACGCCGGTGCCATCAAGAATATCGCCATGGGCGGCGTGAGCGGCGCGCACAGGCACTGCGGTTGGAAATGCGGCCGCGGCGCGATGCACTCCATGGGCGAGGGCAACCTCATCTGGGACGCCGAGAAGTGCGAGATGTGTCTCCAGTGCGAGGAGATCTGTCCACTCGACTGCGTGGAGTTCAAGGACGGCAAGGAGTTCACCTACGACGATGAGCGCTGCTGGCGCTGCGGCCGGTGCACGAGGGTCTGCCCCGCGGGCTCGCTCACGCAGGAGGGGGCAAGCGACGAAAACTTCATGAGCTCCCTGGTGGAGGCCGCAAAGGCCGTACTCGGCACCTTCAAGCCAGGCAAGGTCCTGTACGTAAACTTCCTCACCGAGATCCAGCCCGAGTGCGACTGCATGCCCGGCGCCGACGTGCCCGTAATGCAGGACCAGGGCATACTGGTCTCGGACGACCTCGCCGCCGTGGAGCAGGCATCGGTGGATATGCTGAGGAAAGCCGCGCCGCTTCCGCAGTCCGTTGCCTCGGACCACGAGATAAAGCCCGGGGCCGACATCCTCATGGAACTCAACAAGCGCGACTACGAGGTACAGCTCTCCGAGGCCGAGCGCATGGGCCTTGGCTCAAGAAAATACGAGATTGTAACTATTTAGCAAAAAAAAGGCTGCTGCCCGTGGGAGGTGGACAGCAGCATAGGGGAAGTAACGAGGCTGTTCTATTAACCCACAAAATCAGCATGCATGTCAAGTATTAATTCAGATAATCTGATATCCCAAAATTTAACATGAATCTGCACTCTCTCGGCTCACCCATATGGGCATTAGCTGTAACTAATTAAATTGAAAGACAAAAAAAGGCTGCTGCCCGTGGGAGGTGGACAGCAGCTAAGGGGAGGTAACGAGGCGCTTCAACTTTTTATATCACGCCCCAGATGGCTTGTCAAGAGAATAAATTAAATCATCTACTAATTATAGATATAACTTTCGAAAGTCCCGGACGCTTCCTTCGAGAGCGTCAAATCCTGCTATCATTCAATGGGTTACGGGCATAAAGACGGGCTTGTTACTCGTTAAGGACTGCCACAGGGCCGGGTTTATCAGTCTATGAGGCGGGTCTTGCGGTAAAAAAGCGGCTTAAGCGTCTTTAATGCGAGCACCGAGATCACGGGTTTAAACAGCCACGAGGCGGTCGAGCGGCTCCCGAGACAGCGCTTACAATAGGGGTGCACAAGCTTGTACTTCTTGAAGCCTTCGACTATTGCGCCTACCTTCTCCGACGAGAGCACCTCGAGCAGTGTGGAGTCCTTGAGGTTGCCCACCACGGTCTGACCCTCGTAGTCCATGCAGCAGAGCGTGACGTCTCCGTTATGGAGGATGCTGAAGTGGTCCCTCATGCCGAAGCAGAAGCCGCCCCACGCCTCCTTGACGCCGTCCGAATCGAAGGCGTGGCCCCAGTCGTCGAGCACGTACGTCTCAAAGAAGATGTGCGGATAGACCTCGACCACGTTCCACCCCAGGGCCGAGAGCTTGCCGATTCGTTTCATCGCCTTAGCGCGCCTCTCCTCTTCGAGCCCGAGGATGTCGTACACGCGGCCGGCCCAGTAGCGGAAGGTGTCCCTCAACTCTTTCGTGGAGGAGATGACCTTTATCGGGCCCGCCCTCTCCTCAAGAGATTTGTTGCCGAGTATTGTGTTGAGGAAGCGGAACTTGAAGGTGGTCTCCCCTTTGTCGATGCGCGGCTTCATGTATGCGGCGAAAAACGAGAGCACCCCTTCGAGGTACTGGTCGAAGTCGCGCGAACCCGCGCCACGGAGCTTGAAGCTCTCCGAGTCGGGCGTCTGAAACGATACGTCCACCTGGTGGAGGTCGTGCTTAAGGAGCATCTGCCCCGCCCTGCCCCCGAGGCCGGCGCCGTTTGTGGTGAGGCCTACGTTCATGCCCACCGAGGCCGCGTGTTCGAGAATTTCCTCGAGGTCCTTGTGCAGCGTGGGCTCGCCCATAACGTGGAAGGTGACCTTCTCGCAGACGTCGCCCGCCTTGAGCTCGCTTATGATTCGCTTGGCAAGGGCGGTGTCCATGTACCCCAGCGGGCGCTTCATCTCGGCCTTCGGGCAGAACACGCAGTTGAACTCGCAGATGTTCGTGAGCTCTATGTGCACCCGCTTAAGCGGCACCTCTATGTGGCCGAAGAGTTTCTTTTCCATCTGTTACCCGTGGTTTATTATAACAGCCGGGGGCCCGGTGCTTTTCTTTTTATGTTCATCCGTTTCCCCGTCTTCTCTTCGATTCCAACCTCTTTGTCCCGCTCCGGTGTTCATCCGCTGTTCATTAACCTCCCTTATAGCCGCCGGGCGCACCGCGCCCCAAGTGGGATTGTAGCCGCAAATGGGATGAAGCCGTCAAGATGAAACGCTTCCTAAAACGATTTCCGCAAACCGGGGTTTATGAAACCATTGACCATTCAGGCGGGATTGTGATACCTTCAAGCGATAGTGTTTAGTAAAGACTTCTTCCTGTTATGCACATGCGCAGAGGAGTGGAAAAACTGTGGAGTTGTTGTGTAAATCTACAGAAAAATATGGGATGTGTCCCTATTTTTGTGGTTAAGAAACGCTTCAGATATCCGAAAGGGGCAT
>Ga0210086_1000476_pt1 | contig 23100 bp, 24 predicted proteins | sample China_Galinas_PW_3_FD_184867 | JGI IMG/M metagenome (GOLD analysis project Ga0210086, IMG submission 184867) | Wetland microbial communities from San Francisco Bay, California, USA, that impact long-term carbon sequestration - China_Galinas_PWB_D2... | ecosystem: Environmental > Aquatic > Marine...
CCCCGGCGATCGGTGCCCACAAGGTCCGCCGCAGCAGCGCGAATCTGGCCGTCGAGGACCCGCTGACCGCCGATGAAGCCCGGGCTGCCGTCGAGGCCGGGCGGCGCATCGCCGACGAAGAGGTCGACGCCGGCGCGGACCTGTTGATCGCCGGCGACATGGGGATCGGAAACACTACGGCGGCAGCGACTTTGGTCGCGGTGATCACTGGCACCGAACCGGTCGCGGTGATCGGGCGCGGCACCGGTATCGACGACGCCGGCTGGATGCGCAAGACGACGGCCGTTCGCAACGCGATGTACCGGGCGCGCCACGACGCCGATGACCCGATGAGGCTGCTGGCGCGCTGCGCCGGCGCGGATCTGGCGGCGATGGCCGGGTTCTGCGCACAGGCCGCCGCGCGGCGCACCCCGCTGCTGCTCGACGGCGTCGTGGTGACGGCCGCCGCGCTTGTGGCCGACCAGCTGGCGCCCGGGGCGCGGCAGTGGTGGCGGGCCGGCCACCGCTCCACCGAACCCGCGCACACCCTTGCGCTCGCCCGCCTCGAACTCGAGCCGATCGTCGACCTTCAGATGCGGCTCGGCGAGGGCACCGGCGCGCTGGTGGCACTGTCGATCGTGCGGGCGGCGGTGGCGACGTTGGCGTCGATGGCGACGTTCGGCGAGGCGTCGGTGAGCAATCCGAACTCGTGATCCGTTCTCTTGCAGGCGCTTTCGCATTCGCAACGGTGATTCCGGCCCGCGGTGCGAAGATCGGGCGCGGCACGATGACCGCGATGCCGGTGGTCGGGGTGGTGCTCGGCGCACTGGCCGCGGCGGTGCTGTGGGCGGGCGGCTGGGCGTTCGGCCCGCACAGCCCGCTGGCCGGGATGCTCGCGGTCGCGGCGCTGCTGATGGCCACCCGCGGCTTGCATGTAGACGGACTTGCCGACACCGTCGACGCACTCGGCTGCTACGGCACTCGCGACCGGGCGCTGGTGGTGATGCGCGACGGCTCGACCGGGCCGTTCGGGGTGGCCGCTGTGGTCGTGGTGGTGGTGTTGCAGGGTTTGGCGTATGCCCAGCTGACTGCCGTCGGCGCGGTGATTGCGGTGACGACCGGCCGGGTCGCCGCCGTGTGGGCGTGCCGCCGCGGGGTGCCGGCGGCCCAGGGCAGCATGCTCGGCGCCATGGTGGCCGGCTCGCAACCGGTGGCCATCGTTGCCGGGTGGACGCTTGTCGTCGCGGCCGGGTCGGCCTGTGCCGCGCCGCGACCGTGGCAGGGACCCGCCGTCGTCCTTCTAGCACTCGGCGTTTCCGCGGTGTTCGTCGCGCACTGCGTACGCCGGTTCGGCGGGATCACCGGCGACGTGCTCGGTGCGGCGATCGAACTCACGACGACACTGACGGCTGCGGGGTTGGCAATCCGCTGAGCGGCCCGCAGCGGATGTCGAACCGTTCCCTCACCGTGTCGAGGACACGACGCTGGCGCTCCCGCTCCAGACGGTGCGTGAGCATGAACCGCGCCAAGCCCGGCAGGCGGCGCGCCAGCGGGTACCACTTGTCGAAGTCCAGTGCGTTCTGGCTGAAGACCCGCATCGGGACGGCGTCATAGATCAGGCTGAGGTTGTACTGGGCAAGCGCGAAAAGAGCGTACGGAAACACCAGGTGCGACTTGTGTCGCAGATCCTGCTGGTCAAGTTCGTACAGCGGGACATCCCTTATCTTGTCCAAGAACAGTAGGTGGGAAAGGAAGTAACCCTGGAAAGCCGGCAAATGCAGTGTGGCCGACCGCACGTTGATCGAAACCACTGCCCCACTGGCTGAAACGTAGGGTTCATAAGGGTAATCGCCGTCGAGACCGACGTACCCCGTGCAGTTGATGATCCAGCTGCCCGGTTCGATCGTTTTCGTTGATCCGCTGCGGAAAACCAACTCAGTAGCGCCGTTTCGGTCGACGGCATCCACGAAGTAGTCCATGACGATGTCGTTGAGGCCACCGGAAATCATCCTTTTCTCCGCCTCAGACAGCACACCCAAAACGTAGTTGTCCGCGGTAGGGGTCAAGAACGTGCCGAAGGCAGCGCGAAACCACTCTTGGACTTGCGCCTCATTTGTTCCGTCGAACCGGCGCCCCATCTGCGCAGCCACACCGGTGAGGGATGTGCCGCCCCACCACCGCCGGGCCCCACCGGGGAACACACCGTCACGGCTGGCGAAGAACGTTCCCCGGCCGGCCACGAGGTTCACCTCGCGGCCGGGGTACTCGGTGACCAGCGCGTAAGCGGTGTCCATCGCGGTCTTGCCGCCACCGATGATCCACACGGGAGCGTTGCTGGCCCGCATGTCGCCCGAGCGGACGTCGCAGTAGTCCGGTGACACCGACTGGACACGGTCGCTGGAGACCGCGAGCGGGTCATTGGGCATGACCCCGAGGCCGTAGGCCTTGATCAGCCGCTTGGCCTCCACCACCCGACGCTCACCCTCCGAGGATCGGCACGTGATCCGGACGATCCCGTCGGTCTCCTTCTCGGACTCGAATTCCCAGCCGAAGAACTCCTCGACCCGCACCCGTTGCTTGATCACGTCGACGCAATGCGAAAAGTGGTCGAGCACTTCGCCTTTCGTCGCCAGGTAGGACGGGTCCTTACCGAGGGCCCACTTGATGTTCCCCGCGGTGAACATCGGGTGCGGCTGGTGGAGTCGCACGTAGGGGTACGTGTCGACCCACATCCCGCCGACGCGTTGCCGCTTGTCGATCAGGATGACCTTCTGCTCCGGTGACAGGTAGCGGCTCGCCACGAACAGGGTGTTGAGCCCGGCGATGCCGGCACCAACGATGCAGACGTCGGCTTTGTGTATCACGCCCCTATTGTCTGCCGTCGCGGGGCGCGGCATGGCGTAATCGGCTACTCCAGTCGCGCCGTCCGGCCAGGGACTTGTGCCTCTATTGCGGCCGCCGGGGCCGGTGATGCGATGAGACGATGACCGAGATCACCGGCGGCGAATTGTTCGCCCGTGCCCTTGCAGCCGAGGGAATCGACGTTCTCTTCGGGCTTCCCTCTCCCGAGATCGACCCGCTGTTCGCCCAACTGGACGCCCACGGCATCCGGCTCATCCCCGTGCGCCACGAGGCCGCGGGCGTGCACATGGCCGAGGGACTCTACAAGACGACCGGCAAGGTCGCCGCCGTGCTCGGCAATCCCGGCCCGGGCTCGGCCAATCTGCTGCCGGGCGTCGTCACCGCCCTGCACGAGGGCGTCCCGGTGCTGGCGATCACCTCCCAGCACCGTCTCGGGATCGTCTACCCGTCGCCGCCGTCGACGTTCCAGGGCCAAGACCAGCTCGATCTGTTCCGCCCGGCGGTCAAGTGGGGCGGCCCGATCTTCGAGTGGTCCCGCATCCCCGAGGTGCTTCGGTTGGCGTTCCGCGAGATGCACAACGGCCGCCCGGGTCCGGTCCACGTGGAGGTGCCTGCACCGGTCCTCTACGAGACAGGCGACCCGAAGACGGCACCGGTGTGGCCGCCCTCGGCATACCGCGTCGGCCCGCCGCAACCGTGCGACCGCCAGCTCGACGAGGCTGCCGCTCTTCTCGCCGCCGCCGAACGCCCCGTGCTGATCGCGGGCCAGGGCGTCGACCGTGCCGGCGCCCGCGCTCTCGTGCTCGAGATCGCCGAGCTGCTCGCCTGCTCTGCGATCAGCTCGATGGCCGGCCGCGCCAGCGTCCCGTCTGATCACCCCAACTATGTCTTCGGGTTCGGCCCCGGCGGGGATCTCGCGCGTAGCGAGGCCGATGTGCTGCTGGTCGCCGGCTCGCGGTTGGGCAATCTGGACGTACCCTACGACGCCTACTGGGGCGACCCCGCGGGCAAGCGGCTGATCCAGATCGACGTCGACCCGCGCAATTTCGGTGTGACGCGTCCGCTGCACCTCGGCATCCTCGCGGATGCTCGGACGGCGCTCGACGGCATCGTCACACGGCTACGCGGGGCGGACCTCGGCACGCGTGACGGCGTCGACCTCGCCCGCTACCGCGGGCTCGATGAGCAAGTGCGCATGCAGATGGTGACACCGATCCTCGAATGGCAGGGGCCGGGCATCCATCCCGCGCATGCGATCGGCGCGATCGGTGCGGCGTTCGGTCCTGACGCGGTTTACACGGTCGACGGCGGAAACACCTCGCTGTGGGCGTACAACGCGCTGCCGCCGACGCGGCCGCGGTCCTATCATTCGATCCTCGAGCTGGGCATGCTCGGCACCGGAATCCCGTCGGCGATCGGCGCAAAGATCGGAGCACCAGACCGCGACGTCGTCTGCGTCACCGGCGACGGCGCCGCGGGATTCAACATCATGGAGCTGCAAACCGCGGCCCGCGAGGGCATCGACATCACCGTGATCGTGTTCGCCGAAGGCTCGTGGACGATGGAGGAGCTCAACGAGCTGCAGCTGTACGGGACGACCTTCGGAACCGTCCAGGGCGAAATCCGTTGGGACATGGTCGCGCAGGGTTTGGGGTGCCACGGCGAGTACGTCGAGCGCATCGAGGATCTCGACGGCGCGCTGCGGCGCTCGCGCGAACACCGCGGTCCCAGCCTGGTCTGCCTGCGCACCGACCACGGCGCCAACCTCGCCATCCCTGGCGAGATGACGGCCAGGTTCTTCGAGGTCTACTCCGGGCCCGCCAAGCCGGTGGGCGTCTAGCCCAGCTGCGCCATCCAGCCATGCGTGTCCGAGAACGTGCCGCGCTGGATACCGGTCAGCGTGTCACGCAGCGCCATCGTCACCTCGCCGGGCTCGCCGTCGGCGATCGTGAACTCGCCCTCGGCGTGCTTGACCGAAGACACCGGAGTGATCACCGCGGCAGTGCCACAGGCGAAGACCTCGGTGATCTCGCCGGCGGCGGCCTTCTTCTGCCACTCGCTGACGTCGATCTTGCGCTCCTCCACCGCGAAGCCGGCGTCGGTGGCCAACTGCAGCAGCGAGTCGCGCGTGATGCCAGGCAGCAGAGTGCCGGTCAGCTCCGGCGTCACCAGCCGCGCCGACCCGCCGCTGCCGAACACGAAGAACAGGTTCATGCCTCCCATCTCCTCGACGAAGCGGCGCTCGACGGCGTCGAGCCACACCACCTGGTCGCAGCCGTTGGCGGCAGCCTCGGCCTGCGCGAGCAGCGAGGCCGCGTAGTTGCCGCCGAACTTGGCGGCGCCGGTGCCGCCCGGGGCTGCCCGCACGTACTCGGTCGACAGCCACACACTGACGGGCTTGATGCCGCGCGGGAAGTACGCGCCGACCGGTGACGCGATCACCAGGTAGCGGTACTGCTTGGCGGGCCGCACGCCCAGGCCCGGCTCGGTGGCGAACACGAACGGCCGCAGATACAGCGCCTCTTCTCCGCCCGCGGGCGGCACCCAGGCACCGTCCACCGCGATCAGCTGGCGCAGCGACTCGATGAACACCCGCTCGGGCAGCTCGGGTATCGCCAGCCGCCGCGCCGAAGACCGCAGCCGTGCGGCGTTGGCCTCCGGCCGAAACGACACGATCGAGCCGTCGGCCCACCGGTAGGCCTTCAGTCCCTCGAACACCTCTTGCGCGTAGTGCAGCACGATCGCCGACGGGTCCAGTTCGATCGGGCCGTATGGCATCACCTGCGCGTCGCGCCAGCTGCCGTCGGTGTAGTCGATCGACACCATGTGGTCGGTGTGATAGTGGCCGAACGGCGGATTCGTCATGATGTCGGCCCGCTGCTCGTCGGTCGCCGGATTCGGGTTGCGGGCGACGGTGAACTCGAGCGAGCCGGTTTCCATGCGAGCGATTGTACGTCCGGGCGCTAGCGAGTTTTCGCCTCCACGAACGGAGGGTCGACGACCTCGCACTCCACGTTGCGGCCGCGGACGTCGACGTGCACGCGCTGGCCGGTCTGCACGTCCGCAGAGCTGTCGATGAGCGCCAAACCGATGCCGAGTTTCAGTGTGGGAGAAAAGGTTCCCGACGTGGTGACGCCCACCGGGGTGCTGTCGGACAGCACGGTCAACTCGGGCCGCAGCACACCGCGGCCGGTCGCGAGCAGCCCCCGAAGCAGCCGGCGAGGCCCGGCGGCCTTCTCGGCCAGCAATGCGTCGCGGCCCCAGAACGCGTCCTTGCGCCACCCGATCGCCCACCCGCAGCGGGCCTGCAGCGGTGAGATGTCGAGTGACAGCTCGTGGCCGTGCAGCGGATAGCCCATTTCCGTGCGCAGCGTGTCGCGGGCACCCAGGCCGGCCAGCTCGCCACCGAGGTCCGCGCCCGCGTCCACCAGCGCGTCGAAAACGACTGACGCGTCGTCCCACGGCGGCAGCAGCTCGTAGCCGTGCTCGCCGGTATAACCGGTGCGGCACACCCGTACCGGCACCCCGGAAAACTCCGCGTCGACGTAGCCCATGTAGTCCATGTCGGTCGGCAGGCTCAGCCGCTTCAGCACGTCGGCCGAGCGCGGGCCCTGCACGGCGAGCACCGCAGCGGATCTGTGCTCGTCTGTCACGCAGACATCTCGTGGCGCAGCGGCTTTCAATGCGGCCACCACCGCCGCGGTGTTCGCGGCGTTGGGCACCAGGAACAGTTCGTCGTCGGAAACGTAGTAGACGATGAGGTCGTCGATCACACCGCCGGGTTCGTTGCAGCACAGCGTGTATTGCGCCTTGCCCGGCCTGATGCGGCGGAGGTCGTTGGTGAGCGCTGAGTTGACGAACGCGGCGGCCTGCGGTCCGCGCACCGATGCCTTGCCGAGGTGGCTGACGTCGAACAGGCCGACGGCCGAGCGGGTGGCGGTGTGCTCGGTGACCGTGCCCGCGTACGAGACGGGCATCAGCCAGCCGCCGAACTCGGCGAACGTGGCGCCCAGTTCGCGATGCCGGTCTTCGAGTGGGCCGTGCTGAACGGTGCTCACCGCCGATACCCTAATCGGGTGGTCGATTTCGAGGCGCTGGAAGCCGCCGGAATCGTGAACGCGCGGCAGCGGGCCGGGCTCATCGAGTACCTGGACAGCCTCGGCTTCACGGCCGACGAGATGCTCGAGGCCGAGCGCCGCGGCCGCCTGTTCGGCCTTGCGGGGGACGTGCTGCAGCGGTCGGGACGGCCCGCGTACAGCATCCGGACCGCTGCGGACGCGCTGGGCGTGCAGGCCGACGAGGTCGCCCGGGCGTGGGCGCTGCTCGGCCTGACGGTCGCCGGCCCCGACGAACTCACCCTCAGCCAGGCCGATGTCGACGGCCTGGATGCGTGGTTTCGGATCAGGCGGCTGATCGGCGACGACGGCGCGTTTGGATTCCTGCGTGTCCTCGGCTCGGCGATGGCCCGGTTGGGCGAGGCCGAGTCGTCGGTGATGCGCGCCGGAACCCCCGACATCCAGATCAACCACACCCGCGACGAACTCTCGACAGCTCAGGCCTACCGGGCCGCCGCCGAGTTCATCCCCGGCATCGCGGTGCTGGTCGACGCGGTTCACCGCCATCACATGATCAGCGCACGTACGCATTTCGAGCGCGTCGTCCGCGGCTCGTCGGCCACCGTCGGATGCGGCGTCGGATTCGCCGATCTGTCCGGTTTCACCGCGTTGACACAGTTGCTCACCCCGGAGGAATTGTCGATGGTGCTCAACGGGTTCAGCGCCACCGTCAGCGACGTGGTGCACGAACGCGGCGGCCGGGTGGTGAAGTTCATCGGTGACGAGGTCATGTGGGTGAGCTCGACGCCCGAACAGCTGGCCAGCGCCGCAGTCGACCTCGTCAGTCACCCCAGGGCCGGGGAAGCCGGCCTGCGGGTGCGCGCCGGGCTCGGTTACGGCGCGGCGCTGGCGATCAACGGTGACTACTTCGGCACGATGGTCAACCTGGCCGCCCGGCTGGTGGCCGCCGCCAAGCCCGTCCAGATCCTGATTTCACCGGCGCTGCGCGACGAACTGCCGGAATGGGCCGTTACCGCCCAGGATCCGTTGATGCTCAAGGGATTCGATGACCCGGTGACAGCTTACGAACTGCACGGCCGCGCTGACCGATAGGGTGATTGCCCGTGAGCACACAACCCGGCTATCAAGCGCCCTCGGTCACCGTCAATTCGTCGCTTCCGAAGCGCGGGGCCGGTGACGCCGTGCTGGTGGTGCCGGTGGTCTGCGCCGACGACCGGGCGAGCGTCGTGGCCGCCGAGCCGTACCTGGACAGCGAGGCGGTCACCGCGATCGGGGACGCCCTGCGCGCGCTCGGCGCGACGGGCGCCGAGGGCCAGGTGCACCGCGTGGTGGTCCCGTCGCTCGGCGTCGCAAGCGTGTTGACCGTCGGCCTCGGCGCCCAGTCAGATCAGTGGCCGGCCGACAGGATCCGCCGGGCGGCCGGCCTGGCGGCCCGCTCGCTGGACAAGACGCAGTCGGTGGTGACCACCCTGTCGGCGCTGGACCTCGGCGCGGCGGTGGAGGGCCTGATTCTCGGCGCCTACAAGTTCACCGAGTTCCGCAGCGCCAAGACCGCACCGAAGGAGCCCGGACTGCGCAGGATCACCGCGCTCACCCCCGACACGAAGTCGGCCACCAAGGCCCGCGCCGAGCGCGCGGCGGCGATCGCCACCGCAGTTGCCACTGCGCGCGACTTCGTCAACACCCCGCCCAGCCATTTGTTCCCGGCCGAATTCGCCGCCCGCGCAGAGGCATTGGCTGCTGCCGCAGGTCTGGATGTCGAGGTGCTCGACGAGAAGGCACTCACGCGCAAGGGCTACGGCGGGATCGTCGGCGTCGGCAAGGGGTCGTCCCGCCCGCCGCGGCTGGTGCGGCTCGTCTACCGCGGCGCGCCGAAACGCAAGGGCGCCACCACCGTCGCGCTGATAGGCAAGGGCGTCACGTTCGACACCGGCGGCATCTCGATCAAGCCCGCCGCCAACATGCACCACATGACCTCCGACATGGGCGGCGCGGCCGCCGTGATCGCGACGACGGTGCTCGCCGCGCAACTCGAACTGCCGATCGACGTGATCGCGACCGTGCCGATGGCCGAGAACATGCCGTCGGCCACGGCGCAGCGCCCGGGCGACGTGTTGACGCAGTACGGCGGCACGACGGTGGAAGTGCTCAACACCGACGCCGAGGGGCGGCTGATTCTCGCCGACGCGATCGCGCGGGCGTGCGAGGACAACCCGAACTACCTGATCGAGACGTCCACGCTCACCGGGGCACAGACCGTCGCACTCGGCGCTCGCACGCCCGGCGTGATGGGCAGCGACGAGTTTCGCGACCGGGTGGCCGCGATCAGCCAGCAGGTCGGCGAGAACGCCTGGCCGATGCCGCTACCGGAGGAACTCAAGGACGACCTCAAGTCGACGGTCGCGGACCTGGCCAATGTCAGCGGCTCGCGATACGCCGGAATGCTGGTCGCCGGAACGTTTCTGCGCGAGTTCGTCGCCGACGGCGTGGCGTGGGCGCACATCGACATCGCCGGGCCGGCCTACAACACCGGTGGCCCGTGGGGCTACACCGGCAAGGGCAGCACCGGGGTGCCCACCGGCACGATGTTCGCGGTCCTGGAGGACATCGCCGAGAACGGCTGACCCCATTGCGGCGAAATCAGGTTACCTGCACGCAAATTGGCGAAATGCGTGCATGAAGTCTGATCTCGGCCGGATGCCGGCCGGCCTAAATCACCTGTCCGCGCGCGGTGCTGCGCAGCGCCTGCGGCGCCAGCCGCGACGTGCCGTACAGCAGGTAGGCCTCCGGGGTGACCGGCCGGATCGGCTTGTTCTTCTGCACTGCGGACACGATCGCCTTCGCCGCCTTCTCGGGCGTGTAGCGGCGGGCGGCGAAGAACTTCTCCCACTGCGAGCGCCGCCCCGAGGCCTGCAGCGCCTTGCCGGGGGCCGCGTCGAACCGGGCAGTGCTGACGATGTTGGTGTGCACCGGGCCGGGACACACGGTGGTCAAACCGACTCCGGCAGCATCGAGTTCGGCTCGCAGGCAGTCGGAGAACATGTACACCGCCGCCTTGCTGGTGCAGTACGCGTTCAGTGATTGCAGCGGAGCGAACGCGGCGGCCGACGCGACGTTGACGATGTGCCCGCCGCTGCCGCGCTTGACCAGCCGGGGCGCGAACGCGCGGCAGCAGTTGACAACTCCACCCAGGTTGATGTCGAGCACCCGGTCCCATTGTTCGGCCGGGGTGTCCAGGAACCGGCCGGCCTGCCCTACGCCCGCATTGTTCACCACGATGTCGGGCACGCCGTGCTCGGCGCACACCTCGTCGGCGAACGCACGCGGCGCCGCCCCACCTCGGCGCGCAGCATCGCCCGCGACGGCGGCCGGCGCGCGACGACGTCGGCCAGCTCGGCCACCGAGGCGGCCAGCACCTGCGGGTGCGAGAACGGGGACCAGTGTCCGGCCCTGACGTCGCGGCGCCACAGCCGCGAAACCCAGCGTGATTCGTCGTCGAAGCTGTAGGTGCGGACGAACGGATCGCCGGTGTTGACGATCAGCTGCACCGGCACGTCGACGTGGTGGTCGCGCCTGATTCGTCCGGTGAAGGCGCGAAAGTAGTTGGCGCGGTATATCTTCAGCCCGTTCGCCGCGTCGCGCGCGATGTCGTCGGAGTAGCGGATCTGGTCGGCGGGGATACCGTCGGGCAGCGACAGCACCCGCCGAAGCCGGCGCGGTGTCACGATGGCGCGCACGATCGCCGGCGTCACCCACGGTATCGAGAACACCGCCATGTAGCTCAGCGACAGCAGTTGAGTCAGCGTCTGCGTCAGCCGCTTCAGCCGGTACGGGCGCTTGAGGTTGTCGAAGATCCATGCCACCAGGTGGTCGAGGCTGGGGCCGGAGACCGAGGTGAACGACGCCACCCGGGCGGCCGCCTCGGGGCGGGCGAGGTACTCCCACACCGCGACCGAGCCCCAGTCGTGGGCGATCACGTGCACCGGCTGATTCGGGCTGACCCCGTCGACGACGGCAGCGAAGTCGTCGGCCAGTTTCGCCATCGTGTACTCGCGGTACGACTTCGGCGGCGACGACGGCCCGACCCCGCGGTTGTCGTAGGTGATCACCCGAAACTTCTCGGTCAGCAGCGGCACCATGCCATCCCACAGCACGTGCGAGTCGGGCCAGCCGTGCACCATCACCAGTGTCGGGCCGTCCGGGTTTCCCTGCTCATAGACGGCGATCCGCACATCACCGTTGCTGACAAAGCGCATGGGTCGCGATCGTAGAGGGTCAGCCGTCCTCGGCCGCGCGACGGCGTTCGATGCGACGCCGTGCGTCGTAGTCGCGCATTCGCTGCGGATAGCCGACCCGCTGCACGTCGTACACCGGAATCCGCAGCTCTTCCCCGAGCCGACGCGCCCCGGATGGGCCGCCGACCCGTCGCCGGGTCCACTCCCCGTCACCGGCGACCAAGACGATGGTCACATCGGTGACGCTCGTCTGCGGCTCGACGAACGCCTCCACGCCCGTGCGGGCACGCGCCCAGTCGCGCAGGTAGCGGTGGTCCGCGGCGGCGTCAGCGTCAGACCCGCCGCGGCGACCACCACGAAACCTGTCGAACAATCCCAACGAGACACCTCTCTTGTCGTCGTCCTCGATAGTGCCACGGCACGCCGGACCCCCGAAGGGTTCGGCAACGCCCGTAGTGGGGAAAGATGAACTGTGCTTGCCTGTGGTAAGCCAGAGGTCGACCCGTACGACTGAGCTCGAGGAGTCAACAGACATGGCCTTCTCCGTGCAGATGCCAGCACTCGGTGAGAGCGTGACCGAAGGCACCGTGACCCGTTGGCTCAAGCAGGAGGGCGACACGGTGGAACGCGACGAGCCGCTGCTCGAAGTGTCCACCGACAAGGTCGACACCGAAATCCCGTCGCCCGCTTCCGGTGTGCTGAAAAAGATCGTCGCCCAGGAAGACGACACGGTGGAGGTCGGTGGAGAGCTGGCCCAAATCAGTGAGGACGGCGAGTCGGGCGGCGACGACGGTGGCGACGAGCAGGAACCCGCCGAAGAGGAGGAGCCAGCCGAAGAACCCACTGCTCAGCCCGAGTCCGCCGCCGAGGAGCCGGAGTCCGAGGAATCTGAGGAGCCCGAGCCTGAGCCTGAACCGAAGTCGGCAGCCTCGTCGGGAGGCGGCGAGGCGACCTCGGTGAAGATGCCCGAACTCGGCGAGTCGGTCACCGAGGGCACGGTGACCCGATGGCTGAAGAAGGTGGGCGACAAGGTGGAGGCCGACGAGCCGCTGCTGGAGGTGTCCACCGACAAGGTCGACACCGAGATTCCGTCTCCGGTGTCCGGGACGCTGCTGTCGATCTCGGCAGAAGAAGACGACACCGTCGAAGTGGGCGGTGAGCTGGCGAAGATCGGCGAGCCCGGCGAGGAACCCGAGAAAAAGCCCGAACCAGAACCAGAGCCAGAACGGGAGCGCGAGACCAAAGAGGAGCCCGAGAAAGAGCCCGAAGAGAAGGCGAAGGAAGAGCGCGAGCCCGAACCGAAGCCTGAGCCGAAGAAAGAACCCGCTCCGGCGGCCGCGTCATCAGACGGTGACGGCACACCATATGTCACCCCGCTGGTGCGCAAGCTGGCCTCGGAGAACGACGTGGACCTCGCGAAGGTCAAGGGCACCGGGGTCGGCGGGCGGATCCGCAAGCAGGACGTGCTGGCCGCTGCCGAACAGGCCAAGGCGCCGGCGGAGGAACCGGCCGCCGAGCCCAAGCGGGCGCCGGCCAAGGAGCCCCCGAAGGAACCCGCACCGGCGCTGGCCCACCTGCGCGGCAGCACGCAGAAGGCCAGTCGGATCCGTCAGATCACCGCAAAGAAAACCCGCGAATCGTTGCAGGCCACAGCGCAACTCACGCAGACCCACGAAGTCGACATGACCAAGATCGTGGCGTTGCGGGCGCAGGCGAAAAACGAGTTCGCCGAACGCGAGGGCGTCAACCTGACGTTCCTGCCGTTCATCGCCAGAGCGGTGATCGACGCGCTGAAGGTCCACCCGAACATCAACGCCAGCTACAACGAGGAAACCAAGGAGATCACCTACTACGACGCGGAGCATCTCGGCATCGCGGTCGACACCGAGCAGGGACTGCTGTCGCCGGTGATCCACAACGCCGGCGACCTGTCGCTGGCCGGCCTCGCGCGCGCGATCGCCGACATCGCGGCACGGGCCCGGTCCAACGACCTCAAGCCCGATGAGCTGTCCGGTGGCACGTTTACAATCACCAACATCGGCAGCCAGGGCGCGCTGTTCGACACACCGATCCTGGTGCCGCCGCAGGCCGCAATGCTAGGCACGGGCGCTATCGTGAAACGGCCGCGGGTGATCGTCGACGAACTCGGCAACGAGTCGATCGGCATCCGCTCCGTGAGCTATCTCCCGCTGACGTATGACCACCGGCTGATCGACGGCGCCGACGCCGGGCGATTCTTGACGACGATCAAGCGGCGGCTGGAAGAGGGAGCGTTCGAGGCCGACCTAGGACTGTAGACAACGTGGCAGATGCATTGATCGCGATCGCGGGGTCGTCAGGCCTGATCGGGTCGGCGCTTGTCAGCGCGCTGCGCGCGTCCGACAACCGGGTCGTGCGCATCGTGCGCCGCGCCCCGTCCAACGCCGACGAACTGCACTGGAACCCCCAAACCGGCGAGTTCGACCCCGGCGCGCTGCGCGGGGTGGACGTGGTGGTGAACCTCTGCGGCGCGGGCGTGGGCGACAAGCGATGGTCGGGCGCCTACAAGCAGCAGCTGCGCGACAGCCGGATCCCGCCCACCGAGGTGATCTCGATTGCGGTCGCCCAGGCCGGGGTTCCGGTTCTGGTCAACGCCAGCGCGGTGGGCTACTACGGCCACACCGGTGACCGGGTGGTGGACGAAACCGCCTCAGCAGGAACGGGTTTCCTCGCGCAGCTGTGCGAGGACTGGGAAGCCGCCACCCTGCCCGCACAGGCCGCCGGCGTGCGGGTGGTGCTGACCAGGACGGGGTTGGCGCTCTCCCGCGGCGGCGGCTTGCTGAGCCGGCTGCGCCCGATCTTCTCGCTCGGCCTCGGCGCCCGGCTGGGCAACGGCCGCCAGTACATGCCATGGATCAGCCTCGAAGACGAGGTTCGCGCGCTGCTGTTCGCGATGTCTCACGACGTGTCGGGTGCGCTGAATCTGACCGGGCCCGCCCCAGTCACCAATGCCGAGTTCACCTCCGCACTGGGCCGCGCCGTCAACCGGCCGACTCCCCTGCCGCTGCCGGCGTTCGTGCTGCGCCGCCTGCTCGGCGAGTTCGCCGACGAGGGCCTGCTCTCCGGCCAGCGCGCGATACCGGCCGCATTGGAGCGCGCCGGTTTTGCGTTCCACCACAACACGATCGGCGAAGCGCTGTCGTATGCGATATCGCGCGCCGACTCCCACTAGTACCGTCGGGATATGGGTTCCATCCGGGCCGGCTCCGCACCGATCGAGGTGCGACAGCTCGGCGCCGTCGGCTACGACGAGGCATGGCAGCTGCAGCGCGACCTCGTCGCCGCGCGGGTGGCCGGCGGCCAGGACACGCTGCTGCTGCTCGAGCACCCGGCGGTGTACACCGCCGGCAGGCGCACGCAACCACACGAGCGTCCCGATCCGAGCGCTTCTGGCACCCCGGTAGTCGACACCGACCGCGGCGGCAAGATCACCTGGCATGGCCCCGGCCAGCTCGTCGGCTACCCGATCATCGGGCTTGCCGACCCCATCGATGTAGTGAAATACGTTCGGCGCCTTGAGGAATCGTTGATCTCGGTGTGCACCCAACTGGGCCTTCCGGTCGGCCGCGTGCCCGGCCGGTCGGGCGTGTGGCTGCTGGCACAGGGTGGCGGCCCGGACCGCAAGGTCGCCGCGATCGGCGTCCGGGTGCAGCGCGCGACGACGCTGCACGGCTTCGCGTTGAACTGCGATTGCGATCTGGCGGCGTTCAAGGCCATCGTGCCGTGCGGCATCACCGACGCGGGGGTCACGTCGATCACCTCTGAACTCGGCCGCCGAGTCACCGTCGACGACGTGCGCGCGCGGGTGGCCGAGGCCGTGTGCGCCGTTCTCGACAGCCGCCTCGCACTAGCATCGATGCCATGAGCGCCGAAGGCCGCAAGCTGCTGCGCCTGGAGGTGCGCAACGCGCAGACCCCGATCGAGCGCAAACCGCCCTGGATCAAGACCCGCGCCCGGATGGGCCCGGACTACACCGAGCTGAAAGGCCTGGTGCGCCGCGAGGGGTTGCACACGGTTTGCGAGGAAGCGGGCTGCCCGAACATCTACGAGTGCTGGGAAGACCGCGAGGCGACGTTTCTGATCGGCGGGCAGCAGTGCACCCGTCGCTGCGACTTCTGCCAGATCGACACCGGCAAACCCGCTGAACTCGACCGCGACGAGCCGAGGCGGGTCGCCGAAAGCGTCGCGGCGATGGGCCTGCGCTATTCGACGGTCACCGGCGTCGCCCGCGACGACCTGCCCGACGGCGGCGCGTGGCTCTACGCCGAGACGGTGCGCCAGATCAAGCTACTGAACCCCCACACCGGCGTGGAACTTCTGATCCCCGACTTCAACGGCGACCCCGGCCTGTTGCAGCAGGTCTTCGACGCCCGACCAGAAGTCTTGGCGCACAACGTCGAAACGGTTCCGCGGATATTCAAGAGCATCCGGCCCGCGTTCGGCTACCACCGCAGCCTCGATGTGCTGACCGCGGCGCGCGCCGACAGTCTGGTCACGAAGAGCAACATGATCCTGGGCTTTGGCGAGACCGGCGACGAGGTGCGCGCCACGCTGACCGACTTGCGCGCCGCCGGCTGCGACATCATCACGATCACCCAGTACCTGCGGCCGTCGGTGCGTCACCACCCGGTAGAGCGCTGGGTTCACCCCGATGAGTTCGTCGAGCTGGCCGACTTCGCGACGGGCCTGGGTTTCGCCGGCGTGCTCGCGGGGCCCTTGGTGCGTTCGTCGTATCGGGCGGGACGGCTCTACCAGAGCGTGCTCACGGGCCGAACTCGCGCCTAGCGATGAGCGCTTGCGCGAAGAGCAGATAGCTGAGCCCGACCCGTATCCTTGGCTGCATGGCCAAGAACCGCGATCCCGCCGCAATCAAAGCCGCCAAGGTCGAGGCGAAGGCAGCTCGCAAGGCAGCGTCGAAAGAGCGCCGTAGCCAGCTGTGGCAGGCCTTCAAGCTGCAGCGCAAGGAAGACAAGCGGCTGCTGCCGTACATGATCGGCGCGTTCGTGCTGATCATCGGCGCGTCGGTGGCCGTGGGCCTGTGGACCGGCGGCGTGGCGGGGCTGACGCTGATTCCGCTGGGCGTAGTGCTGGGCGCACTGGTGGCGTTCGCGATCTTCGGCCGGCGCGCGCAGCGGTCGGTGTACAGCAAGGCCGAGGGACAGGCTGGTGCCGCGGCGTGGGCGCTGGAGAACATGCGCGGCAAGTGGCGGGTGTCGCCCGGGGTGGCCGCGACCGGACACCTCGACACGGTGCACCGGGTGATCGGACGCCCCGGTGTGATCTTCGTCGCGGAGGGATCCCACACTCGGGTGAAACCGCTGCTGGCACAAGAGAAGAAACGCACGGCCCGGCTGATCGGCGATGTCCCGATCTACGACGTGATCGTCGGCAACGGCGACGGAATGGTGCCGCTGAGCAAACTGGAGCGCCACCTCAACAAGCTGCCTGCCAACATCACCGCCAAGCAGATGGATTCGCTGGAGTCGCGGATGGCCGCGCTCGGCGCGCGCAGCGGCATGGCGCAGATGCCGAAGGGCCCGATGCCCACGCAGGCCAAGATGCGCGGAGTGCAGCGCACGGTGCGCAGGCGCTAGCGCCGAGTGTGGAGTTGATGCACGCGAAATCGCGAGCAACGTGCATTGAGTCCACGCTCGGCCGCAAGAACTCAGCGGCGTATCACGGCCGTGGCGGTGATCCGATCCTGCAGGCCCCGGCCGTCGGAATCGGTGAACAGCGGCGGTACGACGAGCGCGATCAGCAGGCCGCGCACTACAGCGCGACCGATGCCGACGTGCAACCGGTCGTCGACCGAGATCACCATCAGCCCGAGCGCCAACTGGCCCGGGGTGAAACCGAACAGCCGCACCGACACCGCGCCGATCACCAACCAGATGACGAGCACCGCGGTGGACAAGGTGGCCAGCGCCCACCACCCCAAGGACATGCCAAGTGCTGCCAAACCGTAAGCGATCAGCCAGTCGACGAGCAGGGCGAGAAGTCTGCGGCCGAACCCGGCCAGCGAGCGCGGGCCGCTGGGTGGCAGCCCGAGGCTTTCGCCTGCGCAGCCGGAACCGGTGAGGGCCATGCGCCCAGGATAAAGACCCATTGCGTAACGTCGGCGCAACATGCGGTTGACTGGCGTGCAACATCGGCTCCCTAGCGTCAGCCGCGGGTTCGACAACGAGTAAGGAGACCACCGACTGTGGCAGAAAAGACCGCCGACGACATCTTCAAAATGATCGCTGAGGAGGATGTCGAGTATGTCGACGTCCGGTTCTGCGACCTGCCCGGCATCGTGCAGCACTTCTCCATCCCGGCCTCCACGTTCAACGAGGACGTTTTCGAGGACGGGTTGGCGTTCGACGGTTCGTCGATTCGCGGCTTCCAGTCGATCCACGAGTCGGACATGATGTTGCTGCCCGACCCGGCGACCGCCAGGATCGACCCGTTCCGCGCCGCGAAAACGCTCAACATCAGCTTCTTCGTGCATGACCCGTTCACCCGCGAGCCGTACTCGCGCGACCCGCGCAACGTCGCCCGCAAGGCGGAGAACTACCTGAAGAGCACCGGTATCGCCGACACCGTATTCATGGGCGCCGAGGCGGAGTTCTACATCTTCGACTCGATCCGCTACGACTCGTCGATCAACAGCACGTTCTACGAGGTCGACTCCGAGGCCGGCTACTGGAACGCCGGTGAGGCCACCGAGTTCGACGGCAGCCCCAACCGCGGCTACAAGGTCCGCCCCAAAGGCGGTTACTTCCCCGTGGCGCCGTACGACCATTACGTCGACCTGCGCGACAAAATGACCACGAACCTGATCGATGCCGGCTTCACGCTGGAGCGCGGCCACCACGAGGTGGGCACCGCGGGCCAGGCCGAGATCAACTACAAGTTCAACACGTTGCTGCACGCCGCCGACGATCTGCTGTTGTTCAAGTACATCATCAAGAACACGGCGTGGGTGAACGGCAAGACCGTCACGTTCATGCCCAAGCCGCTGTTCGGCGACAACGGGTCCGGCATGCACGTGCACCAGTCGCTGTGGAAGGACGGCGAGCCGCTCTTCCACGACGAGTCGGGTTACGCCGGGCTGTCGGACACCGCGCGGCACTACATCGGGGGCATCCTGCATCACGCGCCGTCGCTGCTGGCGTTCACGAACCCGACCACCAACTCCTACAAGCGCCTGGTGCCCGGCTTCGAGGCGCCGATCAATCTGGTGTACAGCCAGCGCAACCGGTCGGCGTGCGTGCGCATCCCGATCACCGGCAACAACCCCAAGGCCAAGCGGCTCGAGTTCCGTTGCCCCGACAGCTCTGGCAATCCGTACTTCGCGTTCTCGGCCATGCTGATGGCGGGCATCGACGGGATCAAGAACAAGATCGAGCCGATGGCGCCGGTCGACAAGGACCTCTACGAGTTGCCGCCCGATGAGGCCGCCAACATCCCGCAGGCGCCCACGTCGCTGGCGTCGGTGATCGACAAACTCGAGGAGGACCACGAATACCTCACCGAGGGTGGCGTCTTCACCGAGGATCTGATCGAGACGTGGATCGGCTACAAGCGGGAGAGCGAGATCCTGCCCGTGCAGGTGCGTCCGCACCCGTACGAGTTCGCGCTGTACTTCGACGTGTAAGTCGGCAAAGGCCCTGACCTGCGGCGATGGCGCGATAACACCGCCCCAGTCCGCAGTCAATCCGCAGCAGATTCGACAGAGTTCACCCGTTCCGCGATCACAGCACCTATCGCCGAGCGGGTGGACTCGTCGGCGTCGGGCCACAAATGGCCGTACGTGTCGAGCGTCGTCTTGGCGCTGGCGTGTCGCATCCGCGCCTGCACCGTCTTGATGTCGGCCCCCTTGGCGATCAACAGCGAGGCCAGGTAGTGCCGAAGGTCGTGGAACCGGAAGCCCCCCGGCAGCCCGTCGATCTTCTCCCTGACATCACGGATCGCCCGCTCGATGATCCACGGGCCGCACCGGTCGGTGCCCGGCCCGTTAGTCACCATCATGTCGCCGCCGTACTTCTGCACCGATGCGGCCAGCATCAGCGCCAAGTCTTGCGGGATCGGGATCGGCTGATCGGAGCCGGGAGTCTTCAGCGGCTTGCCCGACCACTGCTGCTTTGGATGCACCACGCCCCGGATGAAGTCCACGTCGCTAACCTGCAGTCCCGACACCTCGGCGACTCTCAAACCGACGAACGCTCCGAGCAGAACCGCGACCCGCAGATGATCGGGCATCGCGTCGTGGATCGCCCAAACCTGTTCTGTCGTGGCCACATACACCTTCGGCTTGCCCATCGGCGGTGAGGTTCGCCGCGAGCAGGGGTTGCGGCCCAGCACGCCATCATGCACGGCGTCGTCCATGATCTGCGAGAGCCGTCGATGTACCGCGTAGATGTAGCTCTGCGAAAGGCCGTCGGCCCTTAGGCGGGCAACCCATGCCTTTACCTCGGAGGGGCGAACCGCCGACAGTGCCATGCCGCCGAACTCGTCGGTGATCTGGCCGATGTGGACGCGCGCCGACCGCACACTCCCTTCGCGGTTAACCTTGTAGCCCTCAATCCATAAGTCGCACCACTGCTGCAAGTTGAGTTGCGCATCGCGAGGCGCGGAGGTTGGTCCCGGGTCTCGTAGAACTTGAGGTGGCGGTCCCCCGCTTGAGACCTGCCGTGTGGTAGGTGTCGGGCGTTCCGCCAAGAACACCAACAGAAGGGGACCACCACCGTGAAGAAGAGTAACCAGAATCTGCCCGTGGACGCGACGACGCCCGCGATCCCACAGCACGTCAGTGTGGCGATGACCGAGATCGCCGAGAACATGGGTGAGGGCCTGCTGGCACTGGCCGTGGGTGCGGGCCTGCAGGTGATGCAGACATTGATGGAAGCGGACGTCACCGCGTTGGCTGGGCCCAAGGGCCGCCACGACCAGGACCGGAGCGCGGTGCGCCACGGTCGCGAACACGGGTCGGTGACTCTGGGTGGGCGCCGGGTTGCGGTGACCCGCCCGCGGGTGCGGGCCGCCGACGGGACGGGCGAGTTGCCGGTCGCGTCCTATGAGCTGTTCTCCTCCACGGAGATCCTGGGCAAGATGGCGATGGAGAAGATGCTCGCCGGGCTGTCCACTCGGCGCTACCCGGTCGGGCTGGAACCGGGCGGCGGGCAGGTCACCGAAAAGTCCTCGCGACAAGCAAGTCCGCAGTCTCCCGTCGCTTCGTGGCGATGACCGAGACGGCGCTGGCCGAGCTGCTCGCCGCGGATCTGTCCGGGCTGGATCTGGTGGCGTTGATGATCGGTTGATGATCGACGGGGTGCACTTCGCCGAGTCGTGCTGCATCGTGGCCCTGGGGATCGGCATCGACGGCGTCAAGCACCCCCTGGCCCTGGTGGAGGGCTCCACGGAGAACGCCACCCTGGTCACCGGGCTGCTGGTGGATCTGCGGGAGCGGGGCCTGAATGTCACCCGTCCGATGCTGGTCGGTCTCGACGGGTCCAAGGCGCTGCGCAAGGCGGTGCTCGACGTGCTCGACCATCCGATCATTCAACGTTGTCAACTGCACAAAGTGAGAAACGTGAAAGATCATCTGCCGCAACGGCTTCGAAGCGTTGTCGGCCGTAGGATGACCGATGCCTACCATGCTGACTCGGCGTTGGAGGCCGAGGCGGCGCTGCTGGCCCTGGCCGCCGAACTCGACCGCACCCACCCAGGCGCAGCGGCGAGCCTGCGCGAGCGTCTCGAGGAGACGCTTACGGTACTGCGCCTGGGCGTACCACCCACGCTGGCGCGGACGCTGCGCTCGACGAACTGCATCGAGTCGATGATCTCGGTGTGCCGCGAGCACGCCGGCAACGTCAAACGCTGGCGCGACGGGCAGATGGCGCTGCGCTGGTGCGCGGCCGGCATGGTTGAGGCCAGAAAGCAGTTCCGCCGCGTCAACGGCCACCTGCACCTGCCCACACTTCGTGATGCACTCGAAAGCGAAGCAGCCAAACCTATCGCACCCATCGTGCACAATGATCAGGTGAGCGCAGCCTGATGCTCAACGGGCCGCCACCGAAGTTCCACGGAACGCGGGACATCCTCGAGGCGCGACATGCGTGCCCGAGACGATCGCCGCCGTCTGGCTGTCGAGCCACCGGGTAGCGTCAACCTTGCGCTTGAAAGCCTTAGCTTAGTGTGCTCGCGGCCACGTTCGTCGACATATCTTGCAAGCCAGCGCGTACCGATGCCGTCCCTGGCACTGGGCACCTTCTGTGTGTTGCCGTGCTCGTCGCGGACGGTCTTGGTCCAGCGGTCCTCGACCCCGGCCCTGCGGTTGCGCCTCATCATTTGGGACCCTCTTCTACCAGCGCCTGACTGGTTAGCCAGACAAATTTGGCGGCGGCGGTCGCTGCTCTTTTCAACTCGGCGGACAGGCCACGAGCAGCACGTTGCAGGTCGGGCAGGGCCGCTACGTCGTCGAACTGCTCAGGGAGGTCGTCCACCTGCTCGGCGATGTCTGCGGCAGTGCCCTGGGCCTCTCCGATCTGTCTCTGGCAGTCGGTCACGTAGCCCATCAGTGTTGCCAGGGCGAAGGTCAGGGTGGTGTCGTCGTGCCGCCACCTGCCCAGCAGTGTGTCCAGGGACACGTCCAACAGGTCAGCCATCGCGACCGCCTCATTGATCCGTACAGAGCGGGTGCCCGCTTCGATCTTGGCAATGGTGGTCGCATGCATCGGGTAAATCTCCTTCTCTGACAATAGTTTCGCCATCTGTGGCTGCGTCCAGCCCTTCTCGTCGCGCATCCGCTTGAGCTGTTGCCCAAACCGCGCGTCAACCCACTTGGAACTTGACATTTCGTCAATATAACTGTTTGAGCTTGTCAACGCCATTCCGCGCTGCCAACATTGGCCATAACCCAAAAGGTGACATTGCGATTTTCTGAAGGAGGAAAATTCGGATGGAGAAGGATTTTTTCTCGGCGTCGGAACTGGAGACGCTGACCGGGACCAAGGCGAGTACCTGGCGCTACTGGGCCTACTTGGGCACCGGACCGGAGTCGATGAAACTTGGGCGGCGGCGGGTCTGGAAGCGGGCCGTCATCGAAGAATGGCTAAGGCAGCAAGAAGCAGTCAGTGCCATGGGTGGGGGTGCGGCATGACCGCCAAGCTGTCCACCCCGTGGAAAGCCCACCTGCAAACACTGCGCCGCGCCGAGGCCGCCACTGTGCGGGCCGACCTGGAGCAAGAACGCCGCGAGCGTGGAACGCTGTGGTCTCCCGCGCGGTGACGAACTGAGCCGCAAGGCGATCTCACTGTGTAGAGAGTGCTCGTTCGCGCAGCTCCGCGAGAGTGACCGGTTCATCCTCGCCATCCAGATGTGCCTGCCAGTACTCCCAACCCGATCCGGCTTCGGCGTGGTCTTCGCGCGCCGCTCGGTCCACGGTTTCGCAGAGGTGTTCGCCCACCTGGATGAAGCCGTCTTCAGTCACTTCGGCGACGGTGTTGCTGCGCTCGGGGTCGACCGGCGTGAGGAGTGTGCCGGGGACTTATCGATGCCGGACACCAACTCTTCAACGGTCCATGGGTGGTGCCCGAACTTCGCGCTCATAATCCCCCTGTCGTGCCTGGCGTTGACGGACCCACGTAGACCGCATGGTAGCGATGCGTAGGCATTAGCTCATGCGACAGGTAATCATGAGAGACACGCAAAGAGGCGTGCCTGACGAAAGGAAACACTTCATGGCGGGCAAGTTCGAGGTTTACAAGGACAAGACTGGTGAGTTCCGGTTCCGCCTTAAGGTGTCGACCGTCACGTAATTCCGCCGGGGTGTCTGTCAGGTAATTCCGCCACCGGTGGGCCTCGGGTGTAGGTCTACCGGGCTGGCTTGGTGTTGTCTACTGGCGCGGTAGCACCGGGTCTTTTTC
>Ga0210086_1000477_pt1 | contig 23055 bp, 23 predicted proteins | sample China_Galinas_PW_3_FD_184867 | JGI IMG/M metagenome (GOLD analysis project Ga0210086, IMG submission 184867) | Wetland microbial communities from San Francisco Bay, California, USA, that impact long-term carbon sequestration - China_Galinas_PWB_D2... | ecosystem: Environmental > Aquatic > Marine...
TAGGGCGCCCAGCGCGCCTCGATCAGGCCCGCCGGCAGAAACACAACCGATCCGATGGCCAGGAGGCCCCAGGCCCGGCGTTCGCCGCCGGCCGTATTGCGCAGGCGCCAGAACAGCCAGGGCAGCGCGAGAACGGCGATCCCCAGCCAGTGGACCGGCTTGGCCAGGGCCGCGGTCCAAGCTCCGATGCCGGCGCCCTCGGCCGGCCACGTCAGCAACGGCTGAAGCTCCTCGATATACGGGAGGTGGGTCTGCCGGTAGAGCGCGTCTCCGGCCGCCATGGGGTCGGAAAAGAACCCCGGCATCGAAAGCCACAAGGCGGCACCGCCGATGCTCGTGACCAGCGCCGCTGCCAGGATCCGGCCGGACGGCGACGCGAGCCGCCGGCCGCTGCGCTGCCAGACCTCCAGCACCCCCCACGCCGCGGCGTTGGCGGCCAGCAGCGCGATGTGCGCCAGCGACAGGCGGTCGGCGTCGAGGCTGAGCAGCGTCCCCGGTCCGCGCTCGAGAAACAGCGCCGCGACCGCGCCGAACAGGAGCCAGACGGCCATGCGCCGGCCGGTCCCAGCCAGGGCCCGCTCGCCCGTGACCCAAAAGAGACCGATCGCGGCGAAGATCGTTCCGCTGAGCGTCAGGGTCTCGACGCTGATCCAGAGCGACAGGGCCGAAACGAGTCCGAGCCAGCGGGCGGTCCGGGTGTCGTCGGGCCGCAGCAAGGCGCGAAGCGCAAAGCCGAGGGAGAGGAACATCAGGAATTGCAGCAGGCCGTGATGGTCCGGCCGGCCGACCATGAAGCGGCCGAACAGGCCCGGCTGGGCGATCAGGAAGAAGGCGAGCGGCCCCAGGGCGGCGCGCGACAGCAGCGGCGCCGCCGCCCACGTCAGGGCGAGGAGCGACAGAATCTGGAACACGGGCGAGATCGCCGCGCCCCACCAGAACAGCGCCTTCTCGAAGCCGACGAAATGGCTGGCCGGCCAGGCCCCGAGCAGCAGCAGGACATCGAGCGGCCGGGTCCAGTGCAATACGAACCCGTCGGGCGGGCCGATGCGCGACAGGACGGGGTCGAACCAGGCGCCGCCATTGGCGAGATCGCGAACCCGCACCAGGCGCATGTAGGCATCCGGATCGACATAGACGCCGTCGCCGACGGGGGCGACGCCGTTGAGCGCCAGCCCGATCTGGATGACGACGGCAAGCAGCGCCGCCGCCGCCAGTGCGAGCAGGAGATCGGACCGGCCGGCCGGAACATCCCAGGTCGGCACGGCGCCGCCTTTCGGCCTGACGAGATTCTCGCTCTTTGCCACGACCTCTCCCGAACGGCTGGGCACCGCGTCCGCTGGCACTATCGCCGAGCGATGCTTAACGATGGCTTAGGAACGCCACACTGCACGCGGTCTTGTGAGGAGATCGTCGAGACGGGTGCGGAGCGCAACGCCACGGCGCCATTTCGGCCGGGCGGCGCGGAGTGGCCCGCCCCGCCCTATTCCTGCCGCATGGTGACGGAGGCCGTCAGTGTTCCCGACTGGAACAGTCCCAGGATATCGATCAGCGACGCCTGTGACATGGGCACCGAAATCGTCACCCCGACGTCCCGGTCGGTCGGATCGCTGGGGTTCGGCATGGTGACGTCCACCGTGTAGGTCATGCCCCAGTTTATCAGCGAGTTCTGCGCTTCCGCCTCGCCCTCGGTCTCGCTCAGTTCGCCCACTGCGACGCGGCGCGATATGTCGCGCGCGACATCGGACATTTGATTCTGCAGATAGAGAACCAGCCCGAACTGCAGGATACCCCCCAGAATAAGGATCAGGATCGGCGCGACGAAGACGAACTCGACCGCCGTAACGCCACGCTCGTCTCGGCCCAGACCGCCAAGCCTGCGCCACCACGATGACTGCGGACTCTCGCCGCGCCTGCGCGACGCGAAAAATCCCCGCTTCATTGCCCGACCACCATGACGCCGCTATGCAGCAGCACGTAGGCGGCGCCGAACTGGATGACCGCCAGAGCGGCGAGCCCGCAGATGATCCCCAAGGTGAAAAACGCACCGAGATTTCCGGCGCTGACGAGCGGGTGCTTGCGCCGTTCCTCGACGCGCCGCTCACGACTGCGCCGCTCCCGGCCGGCCACGATGGTTATGTAATACCGGCCGATGCCGAGCGGGACGCTGACGCGGATGTTGACCGGGTGACGTCCCCACTCCTTGGCGTTCGCCTTGACGCCCTCGCCTCCCGTCGACGCGGCGGGCTTGTCGAGCGCCGCACCTTCCGAGGTCGAGATTTCGGACGCCCGCCGATCGCCATCCATAGCCGTCATCCTTTGTGCACGCGAAGCACGACCGGGCGCTTGCCGGTCCTCCCCTGATTAATAATTCGTGACCCTTAAAAATCGCTTAAATTCATTGGTTTACCTGTCTTTTTACAGACAGGGCAGCGGCCAACCAATCGGCGCCGGGCCGGCGCGATACCGTACCGCCGTTTCCATCGAATCCGCGCTAAAGCCTTGCAAATCCTAAAGGGATCCTTAACCGCACAAGCCGATAATGAGCGCTGCCGAACCACGGCCGGCGCAAGATCGGCGATCTTTGGGACAGCCCGGTGCGATGCGCCTCCTCAAACTGGTCCGGCGCGCGGCGATCGCCACTCTCGACGGGGACGACGGCAATGAAGCAGTTCTTTAGTGCGTTTTTGAAGCGGCTTTGCGGCGACCGCCGCGGCGGTATCCTCGTTTATACCGCGATCGCCGCACCGGCGCTCATTGGTTTCGCCGGCATGTCCATCGACATCGGGTATTGGTACGCGAAGACGCGGCAACTGCAGTCCATCGCGGATTCCGCGGCCATCGCGGGTGCGCTGGAAGGCGAAAAGACCGATGGCGACGATGCCGCAATCCAGGCCGCGGTTGAGCACGACGCCACGAATCACGGATTCGCCGCCACCAACGGCCGTACCATCGTGTCCCACAACCCGCCCGAAGAGTCGATGTTCTACGCCGGCTTCTCCGACATGGTCGAGGTCGTGGTATCGGAGCCGGGCTCGAGCTTCATCGCCGGGGCCCTGTTCGACGCCGACCCGACCTTCACCGCCCGGGCCGTGGCGAAATCGGACACCAACGACACCTGCGTCTGGTCGCTCAGCCCGGATGCGTCGTCGGCCGTCAGCGTGCAAGGCGGCGCTCAGGTCAGCCTCGGCTGCGGCGTGCTGGTCAATTCGAACGATCCCTCCGCCATCAGCCAGGGCGGCAGCTCCTGCCTCAATACGACCGAGATCAAGGTCGTCGGGGGCAGCAGCGGAAGCTGTCTCAACCCGCCACCGGATACCGGCACCAGCCCGGTGATCGACCCCCTCGGCGCCTTCGACTTCGAGGCCCTCTACGAGCAATTCTACGGGCCGTTCCCGCCGACGCCCTGCACCAACAATACGATCAACGTCAACGGCGGCCAAAGCCTGACGCTCAATCCCGGCTGCTACGGCGCGGACGTCCGCATCAACACCAGCGGCACCGTCACCATGAATCCAGGCGTCTACGTGTTCGACGGCGCGGCGCTGAACCTCCAGGCCCAGGCCACCGTCACCGGATCGGACGTCGTCATCTATTTCACCAAAACCGGCACCAACGGAAACGGCGACGAAGGAATGAGCATCAGTGCGGGCGCGGTTATCAATCTGGATGCTCCGGACACCGGGCCCTATGCCGGGGTCTTGATCGTCGCGGACCGGGACTCGCCCACAACGTCGGACTTCGACTTGACCGGCGGGGCGACTCAGAACCTGGAGGGAATCGTCTACCTTCCGAATCGGCACGTCAAATTCGCCGGCGGCTCGGCCCTGAACACCTCGAGCACCCTGCTCATCGCCGACACCGTGGCGTTCACCGGCGGTACAGATATCGGCGACTTCGAGAACACGCCGGTCCTCAGCAATCCGCTGCTCTTCACCTCCTACCTGGTGGAGTAAGGCGATGCGGCGGCGCCTAGGCAATCGATTCAAAGCTATCCTGCGCGAGGCCCGCGGCAATGTTACCGTCGAGTTCGGATTCCTGATTCCGATTCTGGTCATCCTGGCCGTCGGCACGGTCGATTTCGGCCGACTGGGCCTGCAGAAGATCGCCATCACCAACGCCGCCCGTGCCGCGACGCAGTACGGGACGCAGGACCTGAGCACCGCGGGCGACATCGCCGGGATGAGGCAGGCGGCCTATGACGATTACGGCGACGACGGAACCCTCTTGACGGTCACGCCGCGGCAGTATTGCACCTGCCCGGGTTCCAGCACGGAAATCGCGTGCAACACTCTCTGCACCGGCGGGGAGTTCCCCTATACTTACGTCGAGGTCACCGTCTCCCGCCAGCTGGATTTCTTGATTCCCTACCCCGGCGTTCAATCGCCGCGGCAAGTCACATCGACCAATACCATGCGATTCCGGTGAGCTTGGAGACCAACTCATGCTGACTCGCCTGTTGCCTCGCCTGCCTTGGCTCCGCGACATTCGCGGCACATCCGCTTTGGAATTCGCGTTGGTCGCACCGATCTTCTTCGTAGCCATGTTCGGGACCATCGACTTCGGCCGCGCGATGTGGGCCTACAGCACCATCGAGAGCGCGGCCACCGAAGGCGCGCGCTATGCCGCCATCCGCGGATCCAACAAGTTGTTTCCTGCCACGGCCAGCCAAGTCAAAAGCTTCGTGGTCAGCCGGGCCTATGCGCTCGACGTCAACACAAACCAGGTCACCGTGGCCTGGAACCCGGACAACGACCCGGGCAGCCAAGTCACGGTCCAAGTCGCCTATAGTTTTTCCTTCCTCATGATCGGGTTCCTGCCGCTGCCGCCGATCGAGTTGGGAACCTCCTCCACCCTGACGGTGCACTGAGATGGCACCCGCGGACAGCTCCGCAAAGAGCCCTCGAGCTTATCGAAATCTCTGCGCCGCCGATCATGATCGTGCGGCGCGGCTCCGCACGACGGGTCGGCCCGGACCGCATGTCTTCGAACCGCGCCCGGGAGATCGCCGCCCAGGCTTCGGTCCTGTCAGGCGAACGGTGGAAGGGAGCCCGGACGACAGTTCGACCTAGCGTCGCGTCATGCACCGCGACCTTCGCCGCCTGATCGGCCTCGCCGGCCCACGCAACCTCCGCCGCCTATGACGTCCCCGATTCTCCGGCCCGTAAGCAGGCACGGGCCTCCGACTGCGCGTCCGGTCCGTCTCTTGGGTCTCTTTTGCCGTTGCTCGGCGCAGCTATACGAACGCAATATTATCAATGAGTTGCGCGGCCACAAACAATACACCGATCTAATTTTATTTAATATTATAGATTTATTACATTTTAATTTATCTAAATCTTTATTAAATACTTTTATCCGCAGAAACATTCAATCCTATGGCATTTTTACTGTTTATTAAGGCCGAGGATGTAAATATTCGTCTCGATGATGCGCTGTACAAGGAGATCGTAATATGCTGAAGCGTTTCAAGCATTTCTGTGCCGACGAGTCGGGCGCGACTGCCATCGAGTATGGCCTTATCGCGGCCCTCGTCTCGGTTGCCGCGATCGGCGCGCTGACCGCCATGGGTAACTCGCTGAAGACCATGTTCGGGACGGTGTCGAACTCGCTGAGCAATGCCGTGAACAACGGCTGATCGCGGAAAAAACCACGATCAACGACAAGCGGGCCGGGCCGAGTATCGGGAACCGGCCCGCAGACGGCGAACGAGGGGCCGGAGCGAAACCGCTACCGGCCCCCGCTTTTTTTTGTGTGATGGTGTTGCGGTACAGCTCATGACGTTCCCCGAGCTCGTGTCGGGCCTCGCGGTCCTTTGTTTCGTCGGCCTGCTGTTCGCCGCGGCGGTTAGCGACATCCTCCGCTACATGATTCCGAACCGTTGGTGCCTGGCGCTGGCGCTGCTCTATCCGGCCTACGCCTACAACGTTCAGCCCTCTGCCACCTGGCTGGCCAGCCTGGGTATCGCGACCGCTTTCCTGGCCATCGGCTTCGTACTCTTTTCCAAGCGGGTTCTCGGCGCGGGCGACGTCAAGCTGTTCGTCGCGACCGCCCTATGGGCCGGGCCGGATCTCATCCTGCCCTTCACCTTCTGCACGACGATAGCCGGCGGGGTCATGGTGTTATTTATGTGGCTTCAGCATCGCCTGGCCACAGCCCCAACCAGTGGGCTGGCCCTCATCCACGGCGCAGATCCTGGCTTCATCAAGCAACCGATGCCCTACGGCGCGGCAATCGCCGTGGGTGGTCTTTACGTGGCGTTTACATTGCTAAGGGTACACTAAGGCCATGTCAGTGCGAAATATTATCCTTATCGTAGCCGCAGTGTTGATCATGGCCGGAACCGGCCTGGTCGCGCGTTCTTGGCTCGCTGACCAGCGCGCTCAGATGGCCACTGCTCCACAGGCCGCCCCTCAGGCGCCGGTCAAGAAGATCTACGTGCTCGTCGCCGACAGCGACATGCCGACGGGCAGCTTCGTCAAGGAAGAGAACTTGACCTGGCAGGTGTGGCCCGACGAAAAGCTGCATCCCAGCTATCTGACCAAGGAGAAGACCGAGGTCAAGGACGTGGTCGGCGCCGTCGTGCGCCGGGCGATCGCGGCCGGCGAGCCGGTCACGAACAGCCGGATCCTGATGCCCGGCGATCGCGGATTCCTGGCTGCCGTCCTGCGGCCCGGCTATCGGGCCGTCGCCGTGCGGGTCGACGCCACCTCGAGCATTTCGGGCTTGGTGTTTCCGGGCGATCGCGTCGATATCCTGCTCACGCATTCCGTCAAGAACGGCGAAATTCAGCGCCGCGCGAGCGAGACGGTCCTGACGAACGTCCGAATCCTGGCGATCGACCAGAAGACCAACGATACCGACGAGTCGCCGAAGGTCGGCAAGAACGCGACGCTCGAGGTCACGCCCAAGCAGGCCGAGATGCTGGCCGTCCTCAGTGAGTTGGGGAAGCTCTCCTTCGCCCTGCGCAGCCTGGCGAAGGACGAGGCCGAGCTCGAGCGGATCGCCAAGTCCGGCGAGCCTTTGCAGGAGCCCGATCCGGAGCGCGGCAAGACGCATACTTGGGATAGCGAAGTCAGTCGCCTGATCTGGCGTCCGTCGCGAGCCAATCAGGATGTCGTGCAGGTCTCCCGTGGCAATCAGACCGAAGAAGTCCGCTTCAACAAGAAATAAATAGGTAGGAAGTCGTGGTGCGCATACGCTATTGGTTTCTGGCCGCCTTGGCCCTGGCCGTTCTCTGGTCCGGTGGCGCCATGGCAGCGAGCACCGCTCAGCCCTTTCAGAAGGCTGGTGCCGAGATCGCCGTCGCGCTGAACGAGGGACAGCTCGTCCAGCTCGATTCCCCGGCGGCTTCGGTCTTCATCGCCAACCCGGAGATCGCGGACATCAGCGTCCGCTCGACGCGCCTCGTCTACGTGTTCGGCAAGAAACCCGGCAGGACGACCCTCTTCGCGCTCGACAAGCACGACAACCTGATCGCGAGCAGCGAGATCACCGTCGAGCACGACCTGCAACGGCTTCGCGAATCGATCGCAACGCTACTGCCGAATTCCGGCATTCAGGTGATGTCGATAGACGGCGCCATCGTCCTAACCGGCACCGTCGCGCAGGCCCGCGACGCCGAGGACGCGCGGCGGCTCGCCAACCGATTCATCGGCGAGGGCGAGGAGGTCATCAACCAGATCGCCGTCACGGCCCCCAATCAGGTCAACCTCCGGGTCAGGATCGCCGAGGTGTCGCGCGAGGACATCAAGAAGTTCGGCTTCAACTGGGACGCCCTCTTCAACGGCGACAACTTCCTGCTCGGTCTGGCGACGTTCAATCCGACGGTCGGCTCGACATCGCTCCTCACGGGCAGCTATACGAACAGCGACTTCAACGTCCAAGGCGTCCTAGACGCGCTCGCGGACGACAACCTCGTCACCATTTTGGCGGAGCCGAATCTGACCGCGCTGTCCGGCCAGACGGCCAGCTTCCTGGCCGGCGGCGAGTTTCCGATCCCGATCAACCAGGACAACAACGGCGGCATCACGGTCGAGTTCCGCTCATTCGGCGTCGGCCTCTCCTTCACCCCGACGATCATCAGCGGCAATCGGATCAACATGAACGTGCGCCCCGAGGTGACACAGCTCTCCGACGTCGGCGCCGTGACGTTCGGCCAAGTGCAGGTTCCCGCCCTGACGACGCGTCGCGCCGAGACGACCGTGGAGCTGGCCTCGGGACAGAGCTTCGCGATTGCCGGCCTGCTGCAGAACAACTCTCAGGAGGCGATCAAGAAGACGCCTGGGCTCGGCGACGTGCCGATTCTCGGCGCACTCTTCAAGAGCGAGCGATTCCAGCGCAAGGAGACGGAACTGGTCATCATCGTGACGCCCTATATCGTAAAGCCCATTTCCGAGACCGACATCCCGCTGCCGACGGATCCTTTCACCGGCGTCAAGAACGACGCGGTCGATAAAAAGGACACCGTCATATCGCAGCACACGACGATCCCCGTTCCCGAACTGTCGCAGGCCACCCACGGTGAACCTGGCGCCAGCGGCTATCTCATGGATTGAGGAGGGTCGCATGCGCAAAGCCATGTCTCGCAAAGTCTTCCTGGGTCTGCCCGCCCTGGCCGTCGCCGGGCTGCTGGCCGGGTGCCACATCGATCCCGCCAAGCACGATGCCGGTGAGATCCTGCTTGCCCACACCTTCGATTCCGCGAATTGGCAACAGATGCGTCCGACCGTCCGGCCGCAAGTCGAGCCGATCACCCGCGTGCACACCGTGAATTTCGCCCCCGGCAGCAGCGATCTGACCGATGCCGAGGTCGACGCCCTCGTGAGCTTCCTGGAAAAGAGCGGCGTCAACACCGGCGCCCGGATCGAGATCGACGGGCCGCGCCGCGACGATCGCTTCTTCGACCCTCTGACCGCGGCGCGCCTGGCCGAGATCGAGGCCGAGCTCTCCGGTCTCGGACTCGATGCCGAAGTTCCCGATCGACCGATACGCAGCCTCGCCCGAAGCGACGAGGACGTGGCCGTCACGGTGACGCGGGCCACGGTGATCGAGCCGGACTGCAGCACCGAGCAGCCTTCGTTGGGCTCGCGCCCCGACTTCACCTACAGCTGCTCCAATGCGGCTATCCTGGGCCGGATGGTTGCCGAGCCGACCGATCTCGTAAGCGGTCGCGCGCTGGGCCCGGCCGACGCCGAGGCCGCCACGCGGCCCATCAAGCAGTACCGGAGCGGGAAAACCGAAACCCTCAAGGACTCGGGGCTTTGATCCATGGGCGCCGCTGAAGAACTCCTCCTAGACTCCGAGCCGAGCGAAGAGACGGCGAGCGAATGCGTCGCTTTCGTCAGCGACAACCAGACCCACGGCGTCGTCGAATCTGTGGTTCGCCAATTCTTCGACTCCCCCCTCGTGCGGGATGGCGACACGCATCGGGCCCTGGAGTACCTCGCCGATTTTCCGACCCCGAAGGTCCTGATCGTCGACATCGGCGAAACCTCGGCTCCTCTGACCGCCATGCTGTCCCTGACCGCGGCCTTTACCGAGGACACTCGGTTGATCGGCATTGGCACGATCAACGATATTAATCTCTACCGTGAGATGGTCGGCGCCGGGATCACCGACTACCTCGTCAAGCCGGTCACCGAAAAGTCCCTTGCCGCCGCCCTGACCCGGGCCGAGGAACCCACTCAGAAAGCCCCCGCACCGGAAGACCAGTCCGCGGCCAGCAAAGTCAACAGAATCGCCATCGTCGGCGCCCGCGGCGGCGTCGGCGCCAGCACTCTGGCGGTGAACCTGGCCTGGCTGATGAGCGAGGAGCGCAAGCAGAAGACCGCCCTCGTCGATCTCGACCTCGAGTTCGGCACCGTTGCCCTCTCGCTCGATCTCGAGCCGACCCGCGGTCTCCGCGAAGCCCTCGAGAGCCCGGCGCGAATCGACAGCCTTTTCGTCGAGAGCGCTACGGCCAGGCTCACGGAACGCCTGTCCATCATGGCGACGGAAGAAACCCTGTCGTCGGACCTCCATTTCAATCCCGACGCGGTGGACCTGCTATTCGACGCACTGGGCCGCAGCAACGACACGATCATCGTCGACCTGCCCCGCTCGGCCTTTGCGGTGCGGCAGCGCGTCTTCGAGGTCGCCAGCAAGATCATCCTGGTGACCGATCTCAGCCTGTCGTCGCTGCGCGACAGTATGCGCATCATCAACGGCGTGCATGAGCTCGGCGCCGACAAGGACGTTTTCGTCGTTGCCAACCGAACCGACGGGCCACACCAATCCATGCAGCCCGGCGACTTCCAGAAGGCGCTCGGCCACAAGATAAACGTCCAGATCCCGGAGGATCCCAAAGCCTTCCATCAGGCTGCCAACGCGGGCAAGCCGGTGGTTCAGAGCCAGCCGCGGAGCAAGGCCAGCAAGGCGATCCAGGGCCTGGCGAGCAAGCTGACCGAAGAATCGGGCTCCAAGAAGGGCAAGAAGGACAAGAAGAAGGAAAAGACGTCCGGGAAGCTCCTGGGCCGCTTCTTCAAGAAGGGGTAGCTCGACATGGACGGATCTTCCGGAACTCCGAGCCCGGCCGGCAACGGTCGCGACGCTCAGAGCCCAGCCGCCCTCGGGCAGGCCCTCGTCGCCAAATACCTCGAGGAGCTGAAACCCGAGGTCCTCGCGGCCTTCGAAAACGACAATCTTGCACACCTGGCGCGGCCCGAGCTGGCCGTGCGGATTGGCCACATCGTCACGACCGCGACCGAAAAGGATTCCGCGTCGCTCAATCTTCTCGACCGCCGAAATCTCGTCGGCGCCCTGATCAACTGGCTGCTCCACTGCAGCCCAAAGGCGCCGCCGCCGCCCGAGAAGCCGGCATCCCCGCCGCAGGCCAAACCGCGCACGGGCAACGGCGATGCCGCCAGCAAAATTGCGGCCCGCACCGCGTCCCAGACGGCCGGAAACGCACAATCGCACCACGGGGGCCCGAAGTCTCCGGAAACCAACAGCGGCTATTCGAAGACCGTCGAGAATGCCAAACAGAAGATCGAGCCCCTGGTCATGGACCGGCTCGACGTTTCAGCCGCCTCCCAACTGCCGCGCCAGGAGCTGGCCCACCAGCTCCGCGACATCGTCAACGAGGTGCTGGTCGAGCAGCGCATTCGTCTCAACGCCACGGAGCAGCAGGCGGTCGTCGAGCTGATTCTCGACGATATGCTGGGTCTCGGGCCGCTCGAGCCTCTGCTCGCGGACGAGTCGATCACCGACATAATGGTCAACGGCGCCAATCAGGTCTACGTCGAGCGGAAGGGAAAGCTCGACCTCACGGACGTGCGCTTTCGCAACAACGATCATGTTCTCAACATCTCCCGCCGCATCGTCTCTCTCATCGGCCGGCGGGTCGATGAGACGACTCCCCTGGTGGACGCGCGTCTGCAGGACGGCAGTCGTGTCAACATCATCATTCCGCCGCTGGCGATCGACGGGCCGGCCATCTCGATACGTAAGTTCTCCAAGAAGAGCATTACGCTCGACGTCATGCGCCATCAGAAGAACATATCGGACACGATGTGCACCGTGCTGAAGATCGCGGCGCGCAGCCGGCTGAATGTCTTGATCTCTGGCGGTACCGGTTCCGGTAAGACGACGCTCCTCAACGCGATGTCGCAAATGATCGACGAGCGCGAGCGGATCGTCACCATCGAGGACGCGGCCGAACTACAGCTCCAGCAGCCGCATGTCGTGCGGCTGGAAACGCGGCCGGCGAACCTCGAAGGCTCCGGCGAGATCAGCATGCGCGACCTCGTCAAGAACGCCCTGCGTATGCGACCCGACCGCATCATCCTCGGCGAGGTGCGCGGATCCGAGGCGGTCGACATGCTGCAGGCGATGAATACCGGCCATGACGGCTCGCTCGGCACCGTCCACGCCAACCGGCCGCGCGAGGCCCTGACCCGACTGGAGAACATGGTCGGCATGGCGGGCATCAACCTGCCCGCCAAGGCGGTCCGCACCCAGATCGCGGCCGCCATCGATATCATCGTCCAGGTCTCGCGCATGCGCGACGGCATGCGCCGCGTCACCCACGTCACCGAGATCATCGGCATGGAGGGTGACGTGATCACGACGCAGGACCTCTTCACCTATGAATTCGAGGGCGAGGGTCTTGACGGCATGCTGCAGGGCAACTTCCGGTCGTCGGGCCTGCGGCCGCACTTTACGCCGAAGGCAGCGTATTTCGGGCTCGACCAGCGCCTCCTGGAGTGCATCTGATGCAAGCACTGACGACTCTCCTGAACGGCCCGGAAGCGGCCATGCTGTCGATCCTCCCGATCGGCATTATCCTGCTCCTGGTGGCGCTCTTCGCCGGCAGCGGCGCTCGTCGGCAGGCCGCCCGTCGCATCGAACGCGTGCAGCAGAATCATCAGAAGAAGCAGGCGACGCAGGAACAGGTCCTGAGCGCCCGGCGCGATACCGGCAAGAACGGGGCGTTCGAGGGGCTCGCCAAGCGAATCATCCCGAACCAGGAAGTCTTGCGGGTTCGCCTCGCGCGTGCGGGGCTTGAATTAAATCTCGGCACCTACGTCATGATCTGCCTGATCGTTGCCGCACTGGGTTTCGTCGTGGCCAGGCTGAGCGGCTTCATTCCGCTCCCCGTGGCCATCCTTGTGGCCTTCATGGCGGGACTCGGGCTTCCCCACTATATCGTCGGCGCCATGTTCAAGCGGCGACAGATGATGTTCATCCAGTTCTTTCCCGAGGCCATCGATCTCATGGTCCGCGGGGTCCGCGCCGGCCTGCCGATCACCGAGGCCATCAGGGCGGCGGGGAACGAAATTCCCGATCCGGTCGGCATCGAGCTTCGTCGCGTCACCGACGGCGTGCGGCTCGGCCGCAAAATGGATGAGGTGCTGTGGGAATCTTCGCGGCGGCTCGACCTGCAGGAGTTCAAGTTCTTCACGATCGCGCTTTCCATCCAGGCCGAGACCGGCGGCAATCTGGCCGAGACCCTCAACAACCTTGCCGAGGTGCTGCGCGGCCGTCGCCAGATCAAACGGAAGATCAAGGCCTTGTCCTCCGAAGCCAAGGCCAGCGCCTATATCATCGGCTCCCTGCCCTTCATCATGACCGGGCTGATCTACCTCGTGAACTCGGGCTATATCGTCGGCTTGTTCACTGACATGCGCGGCAAGATCATGATCGGATTCGGCCTGCTGATGATTTTCGGCGGCGCCGCGGTCATGCGCAAGATGGTGAAGTTCGAGTTATGACGTTGCAGGATTTCCTTCCGCCCGGCGTCACGGTCGAGGATATTCTGACCGTCATGTCGGCGCTCTCCGCCGGGGCGATCCTCGTCTCCGTGTGGTTCGGGCTGCTGTACAAGGACCCGGCCGCGAAGCGCGCCCAGATCATCGCGGCGCAGCGCCAGGAGATGCGCAGTACGCTTCTCGGGCCGCGCCGCCGCCAGGAGCGCCTGCCCACCATCAACATGATGCGTCAGGTCGTCGATCGGATGAACCTGTTGCGCAGCGCGCAGGCCCAGCGCGCCTCGCTGAAGCTGATGCGCGCCGGCTGGCGGTCCAAGGACGCGATCATCCGCTACTTCTTCGCCAAGCTGGCCCTCCCCTTCGCCTTCGGCGGGATCACCGCGGTGTTGCTTTACGGCCTGAACCTTTACGGGCTGAGCTCCATGGGCAAGTTGGGCGCTTCGCTCGGCAGCGTCGTGTTCGGCGCCTACCTGCCCGACGTCATCGTGCGCAACATGGCCCAGAAGCGCTGCGAAAAGATCCGCAAGGCGCTTCCCGACGGCCTCGATCTCATGGTGATTTGTGCCGAGGCGGGCCTCAGCCTGGATGCGACGCTGATGCGCGTCTCCCAGGAGCTCGAGGCGGCCTCGCCCGAGCTGGCCGACGAGCTCAGCCTGACCGGCCTGGAACTCGGCTTCCTGCCGGACCGCCGCAAGGCCCTGCAGAATCTGGCCCTGCGCGTCGACCTGCAGGCCGCCCGCGGGGTCGCCAATACCCTGATCCAGGCGGAGCGCTACGGCACGCCGCTGGCGCAGTCGCTGCGCGTCATGTCGGCGGAATCGCGCCAGGAGCGCATCATGAAGGCGGAGGAGAAGGCGGCGCGCCTGCCGGCGCTGCTGACCGTGCCGATGATCGTGTTCATTCTGCCGCCGCTGTTCATCGTGCTGCTCGGTCGGGCCATCCTCAATACGTACGACGCCTTCAGCAACCTGTCGTTCTGAGGCCTGCAGGCGCCGGCCGCTTTCCGCTTGCCGGCGGCTGCGGCCTCTGCGATGAATCGCGGCACCTTCGCGACCGCATCAAGCCAGCCCGACTTCATGACCGACGACCGTCTGCCGACCGATGTCTGGGTGCGGGCGCACCTGCGCCGCTGCCATGCCGAGGCCGTGCCGGCGACGGTCGTGCGCCGCGGCGAGCGGACCGGGGGCAGCGTCATCCTCAAGCTGAACCAGCGCGCGGCCGGGTGCCGCATCCTGACACAAAGCCGCGACCTCGACGGCCGCCTCGCCTGGCTGCCGGCCCTGAAAGGCGCCCTGGTGGCGGAGCAAGAGGCCGACGACTATATCGCGCGCGCCGTGGCCCGCGACCCGGACCTTTGGGTCATCGAGATCGAGCACCGCGACGGCTGGCACCCCTTCGAAGGGAAGCAGCTGTAGGGCCGCGGCCGGACCGGCGCCGGAACCTGCCCGGGCGCCTTTGGGGCTTTCCGCCCGGTCCGCGGGTCAATCGACCGCGGCGCCCTCCGCGTCCTTGCGCAGCGACAGGCGGCGGCGCAGGACCTTTCCGAAGACGATCGGCAGGACGAAGCCGACGATCGCGATCGCCCAGAGAACGATGGACAGCGGCGACTGGACCAGGGCGCTCCAGTCGCCGTCCGATATGGTCATGGCGCGGCGCAGGTTCGCCTCCGTGGCGTTGCCGAGCAGGACGCCGAGGATGATCGGCACCAGCGGCACGTCGAGCTTGCGCAGGACCCACCCCAGGACGCCGAAACCGATCATCACCAGCAGGTCGAAGCTCGATCCGGAGATGCCGTAGATCCCGACGAAGGACACCATCGCCACGACCGGCATCAGGATTCGTGCCGGGATCAGCAGCACGCGCACGAAGAGGCCGACCATCGGGATGTTCATCGCCAGCAGCATCAGGTTGCCGATGAAAAGTGCCGCTATCAGGCCCCAGACCACGTCCGGGTTCTTTTGGAACAGCAGCGGCCCGGGCGTGATGTTGAGGGCCAGCAGCATGGCCAGCAGGACCGCCGTCGTCCCCGATCCCGGGACACCGAGCGCCAGCATGGGCACGAGCGCCCCGCCCGCAGCGGCGTTGTTGCCCGCTTCCGGGGCCGCAACGCCGCGCGGATCGCCGGTCCCGAAGGTTCCCTTGCGGTCCACCAGGCGCTTCTCCATCGAATAGGAGATGAACGACCCGAGCGAGGCCCCGGCCCCGGGCAGCACGCCGGCTATGAACCCCAGCACCGAGGCCCGAAGCATGGTCGGCGTGCAGTGGCGCAGGAGCGACAGCGACGGCACGATGCGGCCGATCCTCGCCCGCCCTGCCTGACCTTCATGGGCCCCCGTCCCGCCGTGCTCGAGGAAGACGAAGACCTCGGACAGCGCGAACAGGCCGACGATGGCGACCAGAAAGTCGATGCCGTCGTAGAGGTGAACCTCGCCGAAAGTGAAGCGCGGCACGCCGGTCTGGCCGTCCACCCCGATCATCGCGATGGCGAGACCGAGCGCCGCCGCGAAGGCGGCCTTCGCCTGGTTCTTCGATGCGATCCCGCCCAGGGTCGCGAAGGCGAGCGCATAGAGCGCGAAGTACTCGGCCGGCCCGAACAGGAGCGCCAGCTTCACCAGCTGGGGCGCCAGGAACACGAGCCCCCAGGTGGAGAGGAAGGCACCGACGAAGGAGGCGACGCCGGACAGCGCCAGGGCCTCGCCGCCCCGGCCCTGCTGCGCCATGGGATAGCCGTCCAGGGTCGTCATCAGCGCCGGCTCGTCGCCCGGAATGTTGAGCAGGATCGAAGAGATCCGCCCACCGTACATCGCGCCGAAGTAGACCGAGGTCAGCAGGATCATCGCAGGCGTCGCCGGCAGGCCCAACGAGAAGGCGAGCGGGATCAGGATGGCCACCCCGTTCGAGGGGCCGAGCCCCGGCAAGGCGCCCATGACGGTCCCCAGGAAGCAGCCGATCAGGGCAAGGAAGAGATTCTGCCACGTGACCGCGATCGCGAAGCCGTCGACGAGGGAGCTCAATGCGTCCATGGCCGCCGCTTCAGAAGCCGAGCGGTCCGCGGGCCAGCGAGAGCCCGAGGATCAGATGGAAGACCGCGTAGATGCCCAGCGAGGTCAGCACGCCGACCGCGAGCGACCAGAGCGCTTTGGTGCCGAGCCGCCAGGTCAGGAACGCGGCCGCGAAGGCCGTGGCGACGACGAAGCCGACGACCGGAAGCAGCATTGCGTAAGCCACCATCACCGCCACCGAAACGGCGATCTCGAGAAGTCGCGCCGCTCGCGGCCATTGCGGCGCCGCGTCGGGGCGCAGGAGGATGACGAGGCTAGACACGCCCAGCACGACCCCGATGATGATGGGAAAGGTGCGCGGTCCGACCGGATCGGAGATGAAGCTCAGCTCGATGAGCCGCGCCTGCCAGATGATGAACAGGGCCAGCGCCAGCCCGATGCCGCCGAAAACGCGGTCGCTCATCTCGTCCCCCTAGGTTCGACGCCGACCCTGCGCCGCCGCGCCGCCCGCGCAGGCGATGCCGGATGGCCGCATCGCGGCCATCCGCATCGACGGAAGCCTACTTGATCAGGCCGATCTTCTTGGAGAGCTCCGTAATCGAATGGACGGACTCGGCGACGAAATCCTGAAACGCGGGACCGCGCAGATTGAGCGGCGCCAGTCCGTTCCGGGCCATGATTTCCTTCCATTCGGCCGAGTCGTAGACCTTGCCGATGGCACCTACCCAGTAGTTGTAGGCGTCGTCGCTCATCTCGCCGGGCGCATAGAAGCCGCGCCAGTTGGCGCCGATCACGTCGATTCCCTGCTCCTTCGCGGTCGGGAAACTGGCGAAATCGCCCTCGAGCCGCTCGGGCGCGAGGACCGCGATGACCTTGATGTCGCCCGAGTCGACGAAGCCCTTTGCCTCGGAGGCATCGCCGGTGAAGGCCTGCACCGAGCCCGCGAGAAGCTGGGTCACCGCCTCGCCGCCGCCGTTGAAGGCGACGTATTTGATCGAGCGCACGTCCTCGATGCCCGCCTTCCGGGCCGCGAGAAGCACCTTCAAATGGTCCCAGCCCCCCACGGCGGAGCCGCCGGCGATCGAGATCGAGCGCGGGTCGGCTTTGATCCGATCCATCAGCTCGGGCAGCGTATTGATGTCGCTGTCCTTGGCGACGGCGATGATGCCGTAGTCGGCACCGATGGTGGCGAGCCAGCGCACCTGATCCATGTTGTTGCCGGGATAGGCGCCCTGTGCCAGGCGCGTCGCGGTGGCCGAGGAGGCCGCCACGATCAAGTTTTTGTCGTCATTGCGCTTATTGACCACCTCGGCGAAGGCGACCCCGCCGCCGCCGCCGGCGAGGTTGACCACCTGCACGGTGCCGGGAACGAGCCCGAGATCCTGCAGCGCCTTGCCGACCTGTCGGCAGGTGAAGTCCCAGCCGCCGCCGGGGTTGGCCGGTGCGATGCATTCCGGATTCTGCGGCTCGAACGCAAGCGCCGGCGCACTCACTGCGGCACAGGCGAGCGCGGCGGCGACGACGGCATTCCGGGCAACGGTGATCGATGGCATGACTTCTCCTCCCTCGATTGCGATTCGCTTCGCAGGGTTGGACGGTCGCCGGTCGGCGGCCAGCTCCGCGGATCCTGCTTTTGGTCTTCAGTTTAGACCGCTCCGTTCACGAAGAAAGTGGCGATCTGCCGCTGGACGCCGAATGCGGCCGAGACATCGGCAGGGCCTTTGACCCAACCTCGACTGGGTCGAAAGAAACAATTATAACATATTGATATATAATATAATATTGAACAGTTATATCGCTGCATTGGCGATCAGGCCGCGATCACGGCGCCCGCCTCGATCAGGGCCTCGATCTCGTCCTCGCTCAGGCCGTGCTCGGCCAGCACCTCGCGGCTGTGCTCGCCGTAGAGCGGCGCACCGGCGACGACCCCGCCCGGCGTCTCGGAGAACTTGACGGGGAGGCCGATGGTCTTGACCGGCCCGAGGCGGGCGTGCGGCGCGTCGACGACCATCTCGCGCGCCAGCGTTTGCGGATCCGCGTGCATCTCGGCGATGTCGAGCACCGGCCCGCCCGGCACCTTCGCCGCCTCGAGACGTTCCAGCCAGTCCGCCGTCTTGCGTTTGCGGAACACCGCGTTGAGCGCGGCGGTCAGCGCCTCGAGGTGGGCGATGCGGGCCGCGTTGTCGACAAAGCGGGGATCCTCGGCCAACTCGGGCGCGTCGATCGCCGCCAGCATGCGCAACCAGTTCGCCTGGTTGGCGGCCCCGAGATTGAGCCAGCCGTCCGCCGTCTCGAATGCCTGATAGGGCGCGTTCAGCGGATGCGCGGAGCCCATCGGCCCGGGCGACCGTCCGGTCGCGAAGGTGATCGCGGACTGCCAGTAGCTGTGCGTGATGCCGGCCTCGAACAGCGAGGTATCGACGCGCTGGCCGCGGCCGCTGCGTTGCCGTTCGATATAGGCCGCGAGCACCCCCATGGCGCCCAGGATGCCGGCGGTGATGTCGGTGACCGGGGCGCCGACCTTGACCGGAGGACGGCCGGCCCCCTCGCCGGTGATGCTCATCAGGCCGCTCATGCCCTGGGCGATCAGATCGAAGCCGCCGCGCGCCGCATAGGGGCCGCTGCGCCCGAAGCCCGAGATCTCGCAATAGATCAGGCCTGGATTGGCCTGCCGCAGCGTCTCGTAGCCCAGCCCCAGGCGCTCCATCGTGCCCTGGCGGTAGTTCTCGATCACCGCGTCGGCGCTGGCCAGCAGGCGGCGCAGCACGTCGCGCCCGGCGTCCTGCTTGAGGTCGATGGCGATGCCCCGCTTGTTGCGGTTCATCATCATGAAGGCGGCCGACTCGCCGCCGATGTCGGGCGGCAGGAAGCGGCGGGAATCGTCGCCGCCGGGCACCTTCTCGACCTTGATTACGTCGGCGCCCATATCGGCCAGCATGAGGCCGCAGACCGGCCCGGCCATGATGTGGGCCAGCTCGACGACCTTCAATCCCGTCAGCGGGCCGCGCCGCGCCGTCATGGTGCCCTGCCCTCCCCCATTCTAGCGGCCCTTGAAGGCCGGCTTGGTCTTGTCGAGGAACGAGCGATAGCCGATCTGGAAATCCTCGGTCGCGTAGCAGGCGTAGCCCTCGTCCAGCTCGTCCGCGCCGAGTGGCTCCGGGCGTTCGAGCCGGGCCACGAACTTCTTGTGCCAGCGCGCCACGAGCGGCGCCCCCTCGGCAATGCGCCGGGCGGTCGCCATGGCCTCGCGCTCGACCTCGGCGTCGGCGACGACGCGCGTGACCAGCCCCTTCTCGCGCGCCTCGGCCGCCCCGAACACGCGGCCCTCGAGCAGAATCTCCAGGGTCGCCGCGCGGCCGACGAGGCGCAGCAGGCCGGCGATCTCGGGATAGGCCATGACCAGGCCGAGCCGCTTGATCGGCACCCCGAAACGGCTCGATTCGCCGCAGATGCGCAGGTCGCAAAGCGCCGCGATCTCCAGCCCGCCGCCGACGCAGATGCCTTCGATCAGGGCCACCGTCGGCACCGGGCAGTCCTTCAAGGCCCCCAGCGAGCGATGGAGGATCTCGCCATAGGCTCTGGCCTGGTCGGGGTTCGAACGGGTGGTCTCGAACTCGGAGATGTCGTTGCCGGGCGAGAAGGCCTTGCCGCCGGCCCCGCGCAGCACGATGCACCGCAACGCCGGATCCGCGGACAATGCCTCCAGCACCTCACCGAGCCGTTTCCACAAGGGCTTCGTCATGGCGTTGAGCTTTTCCGGCCGGTTCAGAACCACGGTCGCGACCGCATCGTCGCGCTCAACGAGAATCAGATCGGACATGGCGTCTGCTCCGTCAGACTGGGGCTAGCGGTAGAAGAACTCTACCAGGGTCATCGGAACCGCGGGAACGTAGGTCACCAGCAGCAGGACCACAAAGAGCACGCCCACGAACCGGACGTTCGCCTTGCTGACCTCCCAGATGTCCGCCTTGGCGACCGAACAGGCGGTGATGAGCACGCTCGCGACCGGCGGGGTCTGCTGGCCGATTCCCAGGTTGAGGGTGACGATCAGCCCGAAGTGGACGGGGTCGATTCCGACGGCGTTGACCAGCGGCATGACGATCGGCACCACCAGGATGATCGCCGCGGCGGAGTGCAGGAACAGCCCGATCGCCAGGAAGAAGACGTTCAGGATCGCCAGCACCGCGTAGCGGTCGTTGGTCCAGCCCAGGATCGCCGCCGCCAGCTTCTGCGGGACCTGCAGTTCGGTGAGGTAGACGCCGATCAGGGCCGAGGCGGCCACCAGCAGCATGACCACGGCGGTCTGGATGCCGCCTTCGATGATCGCCTGGCGCAGATGCCGCCAGTCGAGTTCGCGGTAGATCAGGCCGCCGATCGCCAGCGCCGCCACGACCGCCAGACCGGCGCCCTCGGTCGCCGTCACGAAGCCGCCGAAGATCCCGCCGAGGATGATCAGCGGCAAGATCAACGCCCAGACCGCCTCGCGAAAGGTGGTCCACAGTCGGCGCAGCCGGAATATCTCCTCGACCGGCCAGCCGAGCCGCCGCGCCATCCAGTAGGAGACCCCCATCATGCCGAAGCCGCCGATCAGGCCGGGAACGATGCCGGCGACGAAGAGCTGCACCACCGAGCTGTCCGACATCACGCCGTAGAGGATCATCGGAATCGAAGGCGGGATGATGACCGCCAGGGTCGCCGAGGACGAGGTGACGGCGGCCGCGAAGGCGCGCGGATAGCCCTTCTTGCGCATTGCCGGGATCAGGATGGAGCCCAGCGCCGCGACGTCGGCGACCGCGGAGCCGGATATCTCCGCGAAGAACATCGAGGCGCCGATGGTGACCATGGCGAGGCCGCCGCGCACGAAGCCGAACAAGGCGCCGGCGAAGGAGATTAGGCGCTGCGATATGCCGGAGGCGTTCATGATCGCACCGGCGAGGATGAAGAGCGGTATCGCCAGCAGGGGAAATTTCGTCGAGCCGTCGAACATCACCAAAGCGACATTGGGCAGGATGTCGGGGCCCTGGCTGGACACCATGGCGATCACGGCAACGGCGCCGAGCGCCACCGCGATCGGGACGTTGATCAGGATGAGCGCGAACAGCCCGAGGATCATGAGGACCAGCGTCACGGCCGTATCCCCTCAGGTGTGCTCGCCGAAGTCGCCGTCGCGCAGGCGGCGCCAGTAGGCCGGCAGGCTGACGGCTTCGCAAACCATGAACAGCACCGCGCCGATCGGAATCACCGACTGGGTGATCTGCACCGAGACCTCCGGCAGGCTGACCAGGGTGTCGCCGGCGAGGACCAGGAGGACCCGCCAGCCGGTCCAGGCAAGCACGGCGAAGAAGCCGAAGACGAAGATCTCGGCAAGGATGAAGAAGCCCAGGCGCAGGCCGGGGGAAATGGCGCGCAGAATCCCGTCGAAGCCGATATGCGCGCGTTTCAGGGCGGCCAGGGCGGCCCCGTAATAGGTCAGCCAGGCCAGCATGATCGAGGCGACTTCGTCGTACCAGACGAGCGACGCGCCGGCCTTGCGGTAGATGACCGCGACCACGACGACCACGGTCAAGGCAACCATCAGGACGATGACGATGAACTGCAGCAGCCGGTCCAGCAGCCGCTCCACCCTTGCGAGCGTCCCCACCTTACCCCTCGCACCAACCTGCGTTGTGACCGGAAAACTCAATACGAAAGGAGCGCGATCCCGGACCGCTCCGGTCCGGGATCGCAAGTACGGAGACTACATGCTCTCGCCGAGGCTGATCGCTTTCTCGACCATCTCCTTGCCGCCCGGAACGGTGGAGGAGAACTCGTCGTAGATCGGGCCGCTCGCCTTGATGAAGGCGGCCTTGTCCGCCTCATTGACGATCATTCCGCCGGCTTTCAACTTGCCCAGCAGGTCGGTCTCGAGCTCCGCCGCCTTCTTGTAGACAAAGGCCTGGGTGTCCTTGGCGGTCTGCTCGAGAACGTCGCGGACGTCCGCGGGAAGCTTTGCCCAGGCGTCCTTGCCGACGGTCACATAGGCCGGCGTGTAGACGTGGCCGGTGAGCGAGAGGTATTTCTGCACCTCCTGGAACTTCGCGCTGTAGATCTGGGCGAAGGGATTCTCCTGGCCGTCGATCACGCCGGTCTGCAACGCGGTGAAGACCTCGGAGAACGCCATCGGGGTGGGATTGGCGCCGTAGGCCTTGAACATCTTGACGCGCCACTCGCCCTTCGGCGTGCGCAGCTTGATGCCCTGCAGGTCCTCGGGCACGTTGATCGGACGCACGTTGTTGGTGATGTGGCGAAAGCCGTTCTCCCAGACCGCAAGGATCTTGTAGCCCTTGGCCTCGGCCGCCGGCTCGATCTTGGACCAGAAGATCTCCTTCTCGATCCGCGCCATGTGGGCACGGTTCTTCACGAGATAGGGCATCTCGAACAGGCCGAACTCGTCGGCCACCGTCGACATGACGGTCGACGGCAGCGCGAAGGTGACGGTCCCGAGCTTGAGCTTCTGCAGCAGTTCCTTGTCCTTGCCGAGCTGGCTCGACCCGAAGGTGTGGACCACCGCCTTGCCGGCGAGGCGCTCGTTGGCCAGCCTGGCGAATTCGTTGGCCGAGGCCTCGAACAGGGAGCCGGGCGCCCCGACGTGGCCGAACTTCAGCTCGAGCATCTCGGCCGCCGCCTGGCCGCTGAAGAAGGCGCTCAGCAGGAGCACCCCCAGAATTCTCAGATATTTCATCGTTTCCTCCTCTGAAGTTATTGTTCTTATTGATTTTTTACACGAGCGGGTTCATCCGCTCTTGGCGTTCCTCAAGTCCGCTCCG
>Ga0210086_1000480_pt1 | contig 23020 bp, 26 predicted proteins | sample China_Galinas_PW_3_FD_184867 | JGI IMG/M metagenome (GOLD analysis project Ga0210086, IMG submission 184867) | Wetland microbial communities from San Francisco Bay, California, USA, that impact long-term carbon sequestration - China_Galinas_PWB_D2... | ecosystem: Environmental > Aquatic > Marine...
GAGCCTGCGGATCGGATCGGGCCTTCGGCTCGTGTCCGCTGCTCTTGCATGACAACGGCGAGTACGTCTCTCATGGTGGGGCACCCCTCGGGCGCAAGTCGAGACGACGATGGGAGAACGTGATGATACGCGTTGCGGCGTGCTTGACAAGTTGACACGTGCGATCCGGGCGGACCTCCGCTCCCGGCTGACGAGCCAGCGCGGGCCGCGATCGCGCGACATTCCAAGGGTCTGGCAGCGGTATGGCCGCAACGCTCTGGTTGGTCGTCACTTGAGGGGGTATTCTCATCGGCGAGTCCCTCAGAACAACGGAGGCAACGATGTTCCCTCGTCTACTCCCCCTTGCTCTGGCTGGCGCAGCCGCTATCGCGTCCGGCCAAGACTCAGTGGCTGTCCCCGACCAGCGTGCGGACCAGGGTTACTGTTCGTCGATGCCATTCGGATCGTTCTCGCAGTACCCAGCAGCGCTGAACCAGAAGTATCAAACGCTGATCGATTGGGCTCACCTCGCTGGCCTGAAGCGCCGGTTCATCGAGGAACTCGGTTTCGCGGCCTGCTACAGCGGCGTGCATCGGTTTGCGACGATCAAGGTGAGAATGAGCCAGACAACGGCGGCCAAGCTCTCTACCGAGTTCGCGAAGAACCTTGGGGCCAACGCCGTCACGGTGCTCGAATCGCGGGATTACTACTGGCACCAAGGTGCGCAGCTCGAAGTCGTCGTCGGCACCGCTCCCGGTTGGGCGGATCCATGGGCGCGAGCACGACGCGTGTCCGTGCAATGCGGCGAGCACGGCTGGCCGGTGCGAGTCGTCGACGAAACCGGGCGGGTGCTCGACGACGACGAGATTCAGCGTGCTCGCCTGGCTAGCCAGGACTGACGGTGGTAGCCAGCGAGTCCTATGCGATTTGCCCGATCGGCTTCACGGGAGCCCGAGCTCCGTCAGCAGGGCATGAGCTTCGAGCAGACCCTCCGAGGTGCAGACGATAGTCGAACCGATCAAGATCGAGTCGGGATGCTCTTGGTTCGGTTGTCGGGCTCGACATCGCGCGCGGTGACGAAAAACCGTCCACCGAGCGACGGTCTGCGGCCAAATGGCGGGCTCTAGGCCTGCGTCCCGAAGGCCGCCGTGCTCTCGCCGGGCACGAGGAAGTTGAAACCGTCGCGCCCGACGCGCCGGGACAGCGTGTTGATGATGCGCTTGACCTTTGCGGGAGAGTCGTTGGGGCCGGCCACGTAGAAGGGCTTGCCGTCCCGGCCGAACTCGAACTCCGTCTCGCAAGCTTCGGTGTCGATATCCGCCAGCAGTGGCTTGGCAAGCACGTAGTCCGAATGCGGAGTGAAGCCCAGGCGCTTCGCATAGGCGATGCTTCGCTCGACCAGCTTGCGGGCGCAGCACGGGTCCATCGGCACCAGGTTTTCCCTGCTACGCAACGCGTCGATGCTCATAGCGTATTGATCGCGGGTCATGCTGGCGAACATGGCGTCCTTCACGCCCAAGCAGTAGACATCGACCAAGAACACCGCGAATCCGATCGTCGTGTCCGGGAAGCGCCTCGCCATCATCACGTTTCCGATGCCCGACTCGGAGATCGAGCCGCTACTCAGGCACTCGTACACCGGGCACGACGCCGCCCGCTGCGCCTCCTGAAGGAGGGACGCCTTCTTTCCCTCGGTGGGGCCCCTCTTGTTGCGTTCCGCCTGACGCTTGGCGCGCTTGCGCGCGGCCTGCCGCTGCCTCTTGAGTCCGTGTCCGCCCATGACGTTTCCCTCCTGACGACTCGTGAAGTTCTGACCGTGGAGTCTACTCACGCGCGGGCGGGCCGCAAAGACGGCTACTCGGTTGCCAACCATCTCTGGCGCACGACGCCCCGTGCGACCTCCTCGCCGCGAATCATGCGTCCGCGGAACCCGTGTTGATGGCTCGTGCCCCGGAGCGCGAGCTGTCCGCGAGCGCGTGGCTCGAGCACGTAGCGCTGCACCAAACAGTCGAGCGGCGGCAGATCGGGGTGCCAATCGCGGGCCAAGAGCCTCTCGAGCATCTCGGCACGCCGCTCGTCCGCGGTTTCGATGCGTGCGTCGAGGTCGGACGCGTCGATGTCCGCGAGGACGTCGTCACCGACGAGCGTGATCCCGCGTTCGTCGCGCCGCAGCAGCGCGTGCCCGGCTGCACCGTGATCGTCGAGGACGTGGATCCACGTGCCGAACGGCGGCGGCTCGGCCGGTAGCGGCAGGAGCTCGACGAGCGCGACCGGCGTGTTGGCGGTGGTTGGCTCGACGCCGGGCGGTGTGTCGGTGCCTGGGGCGCTGATCATGCAGTAGCCGCCGGGCGCTCCGACTTGGGCTTCGATCTCGGGCGGGAGCTTCGGGGGTGGCTCGGGTCGCGGCGGCACCGGCCGGGTGCGCGCGATCTCGTCGCGACACCGGGCGATCGCGTCCTCGCGCGTGGAGCTCGGGCACAGCACGCTTCCGGCAAAACCGTCGACAGCGACCCAGCGCGCGTCGCCGGGCACGCGGCCGTCGTAGATCGCGTCGCGGACCGCTGCGAGTCCGAGGCGCCACGGCCCTTCGACGCTGGCCGGCGACGGAACCGGACGCTGCACGCGCCCGCTGCCGAGCCGGCCCGGATCGAGTGTCGCGAGGTGGTCGATCAGGTTCTCGACCGGGTTACCGGTTGCGGCGGTCGTTGCGCGAGCGAGCTCGGCCAGACGTTCCGCAGGATGACCGCGGGCGGTTTCGGCGATGCGGCCGTCTTGGCCGTAGGTCCACGTGAACGAGAACTCGCCGTAATGGATCTCGAGCTCTCCCGGCATGACGCCCGAAAGGCGCGGCGGGGGCGCAGCGCTCGCCGGCGGCGGTGCGTTGCTCGGCGGCCCTTCGGCACCTTGCACCCAGCCGAGGCGCTGCCCGCGCGCGAACCGGAGAATCGGCCAGGGCACGATCCAATCGGCGTGATCACGATCACGGCGGTAGACGGTCGTCGTCGTTCCGTTGCCGGCGGTCTCGATCACGGCGCGCTCGCCGAGCAACGAACCGAGCGAGTGGACGACCATCTCGGCGTGGCGGCTCGTCGGTAGCGCGTTTCGCAGCGCCAATGCGTCGCGGTCGCGGTCGGGGTCGTGCCCGCTCGGTGGGTCGTGCGGCATGGCCGGCAGTATCGCACCGGATCGCTTCGAGCGCTACGCCCCGAGTCGGGCCCGAGGATCGAATCGCCCTTGACAACACCGTCGCTTCGGCGGGACGATCGTGGCGGTCGTACGGCTGCCGGCTTCGCCGCACGACACGCGGGTCCGGAGCGGTTCCGGGAGCCGGGGGGAGTTGGGGGTCGGCTACGAGGGTAGGGTTGAGCAAGGTCGGTAGGAACGACCCGTGTCCGTGCGGGAGTGGGCGCAAGTTCAAGCGTTGCTGCCTTGCGGAGCAGCAGCGACAGCGAGCAGAGTCGGGCGGAGACACGATGGTCGGGGCGCCCGCGATCTTGCAGGGGCCGGAGGCGCTGTTCGGCTCCGAACCCGAGCCGTTCGCCCATGTACCCGCCGTCGGGCCGCCGCCGCGGCACGCCGGGCAGCCTCGCGCGGCTGGCCTCGCCCACCACTTCCCGTTCCCATTCCGGTTCCAGGGGCGTCGCCTGTTCGAACGGGGGGCGGTGTCCGGCGTTGCGCGCGACTCCGAGAAGCTGAGCGGACGGGTTGCCGATCCGGGAAGCGAGGCCGTTCGCGCTCAGGTCTCGTCGCGCGGAGCCAGAAGCGTTCGGTTCGAGTGCGAGTGTCGCCAGATCGATCAGGTCGGCGCGTGCCCGCACGTGTATGCGCTGCTGCTCGCTCACGACGCGGGTGTGCTCGTGCGTCCGTTCTCGCACGAGCCGCATCCTCACGACATCGACCACGCGCTCGCGCACAGGCTGTGGTGCGTCGATCTCGAGATCGATCCGCCAGCGAACATGGCCACCGACCACGAATCGCGGCGCATTGCGGCGCTCGTCGACGAGTTTGCCGAGAACTGGGACGGGCCGATCCGGATCGGTGACTACGGCGATGAGACCGACGCGGACACCGTTCGGCGGCGCGATGCCTTCCGGCTGCGACAGCTCGAGTCCGAGGTCGCGCAGGCGGGGCAGTCGTGGCCCCGGCTGACGCGCTTGCACTATCTGATCGACCCCGACCCGATCGACGGAATCGACGTCGTGATCAAGCGGCGGACTCTCGGCAAGAACGGAACCTGGGGCAAGCTCGCGCGGCTTTCACGCGACGGACTGGGGCAGTTGCGATTCTCGGCCGAGGATCGTGCGCTGCTGGCCAACCTGTTTGGCGCGTTCGCCACTCCTTTGTCGACCTGGGACGCATGGGACGGCGACCGGCCACGTGTCAGGCGTTCCGATCCGTTGCTTCCGACCCGGCTGTCGTACGAGCTCGCCGCCGAGTTGCTGCCGAGGATGATCGCGACGGGCCGCTGCGCGCTGGGTGACGAGCTCGTCGATGTCGTCGACGAGCTCGATCCGCTGCGCATGGGCGACGGCCGTGTCCGGTTCGTGGTCCGGGCGCGGACCACGGACGACGGCCGGTTCGAGCTCGCCGGCGAGCTGCGTCGCGGCGACGAGGTGCTGAGCCCGAACGACTCGGCGAGCTCGCTCGACGATGACGACGACGTGGAGTTGCTCGGGACCGCGCACGTCGTCGTCGCTGACACGGTGTACGAGCTCGAGCCGATCGCCGATCTCGCGCTCGCGACGGCGCTGCTCGAGGACGGGCCGCTGTCCGCGCCTGGCAACGAGCGAGAGTCGTTCTTGCGCCGGTTCGTCCAACTGCCCGGTGCCCGGCATCTCGAAGACGAAACGCTGGTCGTTGCGGCGCCCCAGCCCATGGTCGCACGCATGGCGATCGACGACCCGGATGTCGGGTCGAAGAAGACGATCGCTGCCGCTGTCACGTTCGACTACGGCTACGGAAACGTCGCCTCGCCCGGCCAGCAGCCGACGCACTTCGTCGTCGACGGAAAGCTGATTGCGCGCGAGCTCGCGGCCGAGGGCTGCTTTCTCGAGGCGATCGACGAGCTCGGGATTGCACTCGATGCCAATGCAGTGCCCGGGCAGGTCACGGCAAGGCTGCCGCGTGCCGGGTTCGAAGACTGCGTCGCTGCGCTCGTGGCTCGCGGCTGGGAGGTCCTGGCCGCGGGGTTCCCGGTTCGGCGCATGGCCACGCCTTCGATCAGCGTCGTGTCGGGGCGGGACTGGTTCGACCTCGAGGCGGATCTCGACTTCGATGGCGTGGTCCTCACGCTGCCGGACTTGCTGCGGCGCAAGCGCAGCGAGCTGCGCGGCTTGGTCCGGCTCGGCGACGGGTCGTTCGGGCTCTTGGCCTCGGAGTGGCTCCTGCTGTCGCTCGGCGAGGCCAAGGACGGTGTCGTGCGCATGCGGTCGACGCAGGCGTGGTTGCTCGACGTCCTCGTCCGTGACCATGTCGGGACCATCGACATCGATCGCAAGTTCGCCGAGACCCGTGAAGCACTCGCCGAGCTCGACAAGATCCAGCCGTGCCGCACGCCGCGCGGGTTCGGCACGAAGCTGCGTGGCTATCAGCGCGACGGGGTCGGGTGGCTGTTGTTCCTGCACCGGATCGGTCTCGGTGGCTGCCTCGCCGACGACATGGGACTCGGCAAGACCGTCCAGGTGCTCGCGCTGCTCGAGCGGTTGCGCCGCGACGCCGGCGGTAAGCTGCCCGGTCCGTCGCTCGTCGTCGTGCCCAACTCGCTGCTCGACAACTGGCAGCGCGAGGCCGCGCGGTTTTGTCCGGACATGACCACGTTGTGCTTCTTCGGGCCGCAGCGGTTTCGCACGCACGCCGCGAGCGTCGAAGCCGGGTTCGGCGATCACGACCTCGTGTTCATGACTTACGGAACACTGCGTCGTGACATCGACAAGCTGGCCAACGTTCGCTTCTACTATGCGATCCTCGACGAGGCCCAGGCGATCAAGAACGATGGCGCACAGGTCAGCAAGGCGGCGCGCCTGATCCAGGCCGACCACCGGCTCGCGCTGACCGGCACACCGATCGAGAACCACCTCGGCGAGATCTGGTCGCTGTTCGAGTTCCTCAACCCGGGCATGCTCGGGCGTTCGACCGTGTTCAAACGGCTGGCCGCGGACTCGGGTCTTGCGAGCGTCGCCGGCTCGGGCGAAGGGCGCAGCGAGCTCAACACCGCGCTGCGCCCGTTTCTGCTGCGACGCACCAAGTCCGAGGTGCTGAACGATCTCCCCGAGAAGTCCGAGCAGGTGCTGTACGTCGAGCTCTCGAAGCTCCAACGCAGGCAATACGACGAGCTCAAGAACTACTACGGCGACAGCTTGCGCGGCCGCCTCGAGGGCTCGGAGCTCGGCAAGCAGCAGATGTTCGTGCTCGAGGCCTTGCTGCGCCTGCGCCAGACGGCCTGCCATCCCGGGCTCGTCGATGCGCAACACGCCAAAGCCGCGTGCGGGAAGTTCGAGGTGCTGCTGCCGATGCTCGAGGAGCTCTGCGACGAGGGCCACAAGGCGCTCGTGTTCTCGCAGTTCACCTCACTGCTCTCCTTGCTGCAGCGCGAGCTGTCCGAGCGCGGCCTCGAGTGCGAACACCTCGACGGATCCACCCGGGACCGGCAAGCGCGTGTCGACCGATTCCAGAGCGACCCGGATTGCCGCGTGTTCCTGATCTCGCTCAAGGCCGGGGGAGTCGGACTGAACCTCACCGCTGCCGACTACGTGTTCCTCCTCGACCCGTGGTGGAATCCGGCCGTCGAGTCGCAGGCGATCGACCGCACGCATCGCATTGGCCAGAAGAACAACGTGTTTGCCTACCGCCTCATCGCCAAAGACACGGTCGAAGAGCGCGTCGCCGAGCTGCAGGCCGAGAAGCGCGAGCTAGCCGACGCAGTGCTCGCCGGCACCGGCGGGCTGCGTGGGCTGAGTGTCGCCGACATCGAGCGGTTGTTGCGATAGCGCTGGCCACGCCCCCGAGACCTACTTGACAATTGGTCTTATCCGAGGCACAACCGGCGATTACACACCTTAAGGAATGCCAGGAGTTAGTGTATGGTGGCCAAGAAGCAGACACGGAGCCCGAGGAAGAGCCGGCGGGGGCGGCCGCGCGGGTCAGGACAATCGAAATCAGCTCGTGTTCGCGAGCTCTTGGGTGATGGGCTGTCGGCTCCGCAGATTGCGGAACGGATCGGGTGCTCGACCAACTTGGTGTACGTGGTCAAGTCCAACGCTAAGAGCGCGAACAAGCACAGCAAGCGAGGGCAAGGCGGCAACCCGGCGCGCGCAAGCTCGACAACCAACCTGGACGAAGCCATCGCTGGCTTGCAGGCCATCGCGAACGAGCGTGATCACCTGGCGCGCACGCTCGAGCGAGTCAAGGAGCTTCTCGACGGCTTGGTGTGATCCACCGGGGGCGGGCCCGGTTTGGCAGTGCAGGCGGACCCGGCAACGCGGTTGGATCGTCGAACTTGCGTGCGCGCGGTTGCGCGATCGCGGGCGAATCCCGACGAGTCGACCGCTGGCAGGCTGCCGGAGTCGGCTCGAGCATGGCTGCGGTGTAGCATGGCTTGCCAAATCGGACTGCTGCCGCAATGACGGACAGGATCGAGCGCGAGAAGCTGAACGCCGAGCTCGCGCGTGACGAGACTCGGCTGGCCGAGCTCGCGCGCATGCAAGCCCGAGCACCTGGCGACGGTACGTGCCGTGGCCGACGATCCGCAGGCCCTCCCCCGGCTGGTCGCGACGGCTGGTCGCACACTGGGCAGCTCGATGGCCGTAGCTCGTCGACCGATGGAAGGCGATTCAAGTGGGCAAGGCCTTCGATCGGGACCGGGAGAGCGCGTACGATCGTGACCATCTGGTACCGGGGGCGGCGAGGCGTAGCTGTTAACTTTGGCCTCGTCGCCCTCGCTCCTTTTTCTGCTCCGCGAGGGCGATGGCACTACCCGACGGAGTGTGCTACGAGCCAGACGCTACGCTCGCGGTTTCCGCGATGCACCCCTTCGCGCTGCTGGCGGTCGTCGACGTCATCGACGGCGGCAAAGACCTCGGGAAGCGCAACGGGAAATGGGGTCGGCAGGCTGAATCACCGGGGGCCGTAACACCAGAAGTGCAGCGGCGGCGCGGGCCCGATTGTGACGCAGGCAGTTGCTGTCCAACGAACAGCTCCGCGGCACGGCCATCGAGGATCGTGTGCAGCGGCGCGTTGCGCATGACCTCGAACAGTAGTAGGCCGATCGAATCGAGAGCCAGACCGACGTCGAGGGACAGGAGCTTCGGAGCCGAGCGTGGACGGGCTACGAGTGGTAGGGTGGTCGAACTGGTCGCCGACACGCGCGTGACGATCATCGCCGACTCGAGACGACCGAGCGCAGTCTTCATCTCGCGCGACCGATAGCCTGGCGCGAAGTTCTCGTAGTGGAATCGCTTTCCGTAGTTCTGCGCTACCCAAGGGCGCATGGCTCGAACGGGTCACTCGATCGTGAGGCGGGATCACCTACGCGGCGAGCAACTCCCGCCAGTCGGCCAATGTCTTCTCCCTGTGCTCCGGAGAGCGAAACCCGAACGGCAGGCCGACAAGAAGCAGACGAAGGCGCCGGTGTCCCGCGGCCACAGTGGCGATCGCGGCCCGACCCCGATCGTCGGTTGTCAGGTCCGGATAGACGAGGACAGACTCGACCCGTTCGACCTCGTCCAAGGATGCATAAGCGAGCGCTTGATGGAGATCCGCGCGATGTGCGTCGCGGGTCGCTTCCTCGAGGCCTGACCAGCCTCGCTGTGCAAGGAGCTGAAGGTGCGCCTTGTACTTGGCGTCGACCCACACAATTCTCCCCGCGCCGCGGAGGCCACAGTCGGGGACGAGCATCCGCATGGAACTCGTTGAAGTCGCCCAGTTCAGCCGACGCGTGGTCGTTCCTCTTCGGAGCGCGGTGAGACCGCAACGTGGAGCGAGCTCGGCGACAAACGCATCGACCCAGGCCTCCCACACCTCGTCGATCGGCAGATCCCAGCTCATCCCGTCGAGAACGCGGGCCCCACCAAGGCCGCGCTCCTTTGCGACCCAACCCATCGCTTGCGTCGCCTCGGCGACCCAACCCGAGCCGCTGCCCTGGAAGTCGAACGCTGGTCGACGCGCCTCGCCAGGCCCCACGTGCTCGCGGAGGTCGGCGACGCGCGAACGAAGCAGGCGGGCTGCGATGGCTTCGTGGAACAACGCGAGCTCGTCGTCGAGGCGCCCGAGCGTCCAGCGAACGGCTGCCATCAGCTCGGGATCGTCGTCCGGCTCGGGGAAGTGGCAAGGGAGCTTTGTCCACTGGCCAGATGGCACGTGCGTCCGCGCCCAGCGTGACCAGTCCACCCGACCGCGAGGACTCTGCCGGACCTCGTCTCGCTCGGTGAAACCTCGCCTGCGGTGCCGAAGCAAACCCTCGAGGCGCCGAATGACGGGTGCGGCAAGCAGCCACGCCGGCACTTCGCGAGCCGAACCCGGAACGAGCGGCGTGCCACCCAGAGACGGTTCGGTCGCGAAGCCGATGTCTCCGAGAACCGCGCCAAGCGCGCTCCAGCGAAACCGGGGCGTCACCAGGAGTCCCGCGGACACGCGCCGCGTCGACGGCGACAACAAGGGCACGGCACCGATCCGCGATCCGGGCGTCAATCTGAGGGCCAGTCCTCGGTGAGCTTCAATGGCAGCCGATACACCAAGGCGGCGGAGGTGCGTGCGATTCGCTTCGAGGAACGGCTCGATCCACCGATCACCGGACGCACCGACTGCGCGTGCTTCGAGTCGAACGGCGGGGCCGTGGTCGACGGCCTGAATCAGCGGGCGGGCGCTAGGGATCGACAGGAGCGCTCGCGATGCCCGCTCGCGTCCGCGCTTGGTTCGGCCGCGCGTCATGCTCGCTCCAGAAGCCTCGACTCGGCTCGATCCGCGAGACCGGCAATGGCCTCGGATGCGCTTCCACACATTCGCTCATCCAGGTAGTCGCGAAGCAGTGGTAGGAGTTCGAGTCGAAGCCGCCGCGCGACCCGCTCGGCGCGACCATTGGCTTCGAGGTCAGGGCGAGGGTCGAGAAAGTACGCGTGGCCAGGGACCAACCGCAGGGTCTCGTCGTCCGCATACTCGGCGAAGGTGTGGACCGTGTCCGTGAACAGTTCCTGCGCAAAGTCGACGCCTTCGGAGGCGACTGCATCGAGCGCCGGCCAGACCTCGACGAAAGCGAAGCGCCGTCGGATCGCCACGTCCATGCGCGCGATAGTACGGTCCGCCGTGTTCCGTGTCGCGAGCACGCGTAGGTCGGGATGAAGCCGCAGTGTCTCGGGAAAACCGTCCGGGACGTGGGGCAAGTGCACGTCCCGGTCATCTTCGCCTGCTTCGAACAACAGAATCGACTCGCCGAGCACGCGCCCTAGGTCCGCGCGGTTGATCTCGTCGATGACGAGCACGTGCTCGCCTTGTTCGGCAGCCTGGTTCGCGCGCAGCAGGTCTCCCGGACGCACTTCGAACGCAAGACCGCTGCCTACGGGTCGTGGAAACAAGCCGACGACGAAGTCCTCGTACGTTCGGGCGGGGTGGAACTGGATGCGCGTCGCCGCACCAATGCGGTCGGCCAGCCGCCACGCCATACGCGTCTTGCCGGTCCCGGGTGGCCCCTCCAACACGACGAAGCGGCGCTCGCGCAGGAGAGCAAGGACGTCGTCCTCGTTTGACGTTGGGAAGATGGCACCTGCAACCAGCTGGGTTCGGGCATTCCAGCGGTCCTTGGCCTTGCCCGTGAGCGGCGTGCCGTGCTCGTCGAAGAACAGGTCCAACAGGTCCGCGACGCGCTCGCCGTCCTCTGTGCTCCGAACGGGCGTCGCCGCGTAGATGACCCGAGCGTATGACTTCAAGGCGGCGGGGATGTCGGGCCATCGCGAGGAGACCGCACTTGGGACTTCGGTCGCAGTGTCGAGCAGATCCGGCTTGACCCAAGTCTGGCCGCGATGCAGCCGAGACAGCGCCTTGAGTCGGCGCCGATGGCCGGGGCGTCCGAGGATGTGGGCATCCGCGCCGAAGCCATCGGTGCCGATGACGAGGACCGCCACGCTGCCCTCCTCACCGGGGAACCACACCAGCGATGTCCCTTGGTAGGGGCCGGAGGTCGGGTTGTCGGCTGTGATCCAACCTGCATAGGATGCCGCGTCGTCCTTCTTTTGGAGGTTGACGCGTAGCTGGTAGGCGTCGCGGTGATGCTTGGCCTTGTGACACCTCTCGTCGTAGACACGATCCAGGAGTTCTCGAACGGCGTCGCTTTCGCCCATCCGCGACCAGGCTCGGCCCTGCGCCATGCCATCGACGAGTTCATCAAACGCGGTCATGGTCAATCGCTCTTCTCTCGAGTTGATAACGCCGCGAGTCGGCGACTCGCTAACTGCATGCCTTGCAGAGGGGCGAGCGGCGCGTGACGGCGCTCGGCTTGCCACAGGCATGGCAAACGCGCTGTGAGAACGCCGCCACGTCGTTCCCTTTGTCGGACGCGTGGTAGCAGCGGTTGCAGAGGGGGAATCCTGTATGGTAGCTCTTGTCTTTGCCACAGGCGATACAGAACCCACGCTTGGCTTCGGTTGCAGGTTGTTCCTTGGAGAAGACTCGCGCCAACAAGCGCCCGAGCACCCCCTTACCCAGGTCCGGGCAGTAGGACTGCAGTTCCTTGTGGCACAGCCTGGCCAAACGTGAGTCCGTGAAATGCACTCCGAACTCGACGCTGCTTTGGCTGGCACCTACCAGGTTGAACGAGCATACGATCACCTCCTTCTCGTTGAGGTAGACCTTGCCATGAAACCTCTCGAGTGTATGGACGTGCGCGCCCGCCTCGCGCAGTGCACTCACCGCGCGATCCAACTTTTGCCGTTGAGTTCTGGTGTCCGCCTTCCGGACGAGACAATGAACCGTGACGTCTCGATCGCGCGCGTCGCGAAGTTTCCGCAGAAGCTCCTGCCACGGATCGACGTACATACGTCGGCGTTGGACGCGTGACCGAGCCAGCCAAGCGGATCGACGAGTTCACGCTCGTGGATGCGTCCGGTCGCGAGCGACCGATTACCGAAATCGTCGAGCATGCGCCGAGCTTGGATCAGCGCGAGGAGAAACTCGAGCACTTCGTTCGCGTCGATTGGATTCACACGGTGCCCCTCGAACAGGCGGTACGAGAGAAGGGCTTCTTCGGGAATCAGAACTCTGTCGCCAAGCCCAAGAGCCGAAAGTGGGTGCACACGGTCGAGCGGTTGCGCCAGCGGTTTGGCGTGAAAGACTAGCGCCATGCTCGGGCCACTCGACGTCCGGCCGCGCGATGGGGACGAAGCGTTCCGTTCTGCTGGCGCTAGCATTGGACGGACGGTCGGTGAGTTCTGGCGTTGTTCGGACCTGCTGAGCAACACGCGGCGCGGAGTGCTCGCGGAGTTCATCGTCGGCAGCGCGCTCGGATGTTTGCCGCAGGTTCGCAGGGAGTGGGAACCCTACGATCTCGTGACCCGATCCGGCATTCGCGTCGAGGTCAAGTCGTCGGCATATCTGCAGGAGTGGAAGCAGAACCAATTGTCGACGATTCAGTTCGACGTTCGGCCGACAAGGGCCTGGAACTCCGAGACCGGTGTCTACGAAGCCGATGCGAAGCGGCAGGCTGATGTGTACGTGTTCTGTCTGTTCGCGAACCAGGACGGGACCACGGCAGACCCACTCGACTTGGATCAATGGGTCTTCTACGTGCTCGCGAGCTCCGTTCTCGACGAGAAGGTTGGCGCCCAGAAGACGATCTCACTGCGCCCGCTCGTGGCGCTCGGAGCACTCGAGGTCGGGTTCGAGCAGGTCAGCTCGGCGGTGCGAGAAGCGCTCGAGCGAACGCGGAATGGCTAGTCGTGTCTGCCGTCGAGCTGCTCGTAGCGTCAATGATTCGTTACACTCTGCGAGTGCCATCCGAGCCCATCCGATTCGCGACCGTTGACTGGGACGCTGTCCCCGATCTGCCGGGGGTCTACGTGATCTACGAAGGGACGGAGGTACTGTACGTGGGCATGGCCGGGCGGAATGGAAATGGCTCCTTGCGTCGACGGCTCAAGGATCATCGGTCGGGGCAGATCGTGAACATGTTTGCGCAGTATCTGTTTCTGGCGCGTGTTCAGTTCGTTCCCGCGGAACGAATCACTCACCCTCGCGACGCGAAACGAGCGTGTCATCAGTATCTCATCGACCGGTGCACGTTTTCGGTCGTGGTTGCGAGTGACGGGGCGGAGGCGAGAGCGCTCGAGGCGCGGCCGCGCGTGGAGTTGATGCCGGTGTTCAATCCGATTTGAATCGTCGAGGGGGCCCCGTTGCGATGAGTCGGGAGAAGCTGAAGCAGCTGGTCGCCAACATCAACGTATGGAAGCGTGGTTCGCAGCGTGCGCCGCACAAGCCGTTGCTTCTGCTCTACGCCCTCGGCCGATGTGTGCGTGGCGAATCGCGCGAAGTTCTGTTCGAGGAGGTCGACCAGAAGCTGCGACGCCTCCTCATCGAGTTCGGGCCATCACGGAAGTCGCAGCATCCCGAGTACCCGTTCGTTCGCCTCGTGAACGATGGGCTTTGGATCCTGTCTCATGCCGAGGGCCTCGAGCCTCGCATGGGCAACACCGATGCCAAGAAGTCTGAGTTGCTCAGGCATCGGGTCAGCGGTGGATTGCCACAGTGGGCGTACAACCAACTGCGAGAGGCACCACAGTTCCTGGTGCAGGTCGCGCTCGACATCCTCGAGGCTCATTTCCCGTCGTCGGTTCACGAGGACATCGCTGCAGCGGTCGGGTTGCCGCTAGCGAGCTATGACCTGCGCCGACCACGGGACCCGGCGTTCCGAGATCGGGTCTTGTCCGCCTACGGCTATCGCTGTGCGGTCTGCGATTTCGACGTGCGCATCGATCAATGCCAGCTGGCTCTCGAGGCTGCTCACATCAAGTGGCATCAGGCGGGAGGGCCCGACACCGAGCAGAACGGCTTCGCGTTCTGCTCGCCCCACCACAAGCTGTTCGATCGCGGTGCGTTCACCGTCAGCGACGAGCTCCGAATCCGGCTCTCGCGGTATGTTCACGGGACAACCGGGTTCGATGCACATGTCGGGCGCTTCCATGGGGGGTCGGTCAACCAAACCGTTGAGTCGAGCTTCGCGCCGGATGTCGAGTTCCTGCGTTGGCATGAATCCGAGGTCTTCCGTGGGCCGGCGCGGGGTTGACGCTGGTGGGCCTCACGGTCGTTGCGTCCGGGTCGTTCCTGGGCAACGAACGCGCCTTGTTGATCTCCGCTGCGGATAGTATCCTCACCGCAGATTCAACAGGAGTCATGCGCCATGCTCCCGCGACTCTTCGCAACGCTTGCTCTCGCCTCGAGCACTGTCGTGACAGCGCAAAGCTCGGTGTACTTGCCGGACAGCCGCACCGACCAGAAGCCATGCAACGCGATTCCGTTCGGGTCCTACGGGATCCACGAGTTCCCGAAGAATCTCAAGTACCAGACCATCGTGCCGTGGTCGATCCTCGCTGGGCTAACGCGGCCGGTCATCGAGGAGATCGGGTTTGCCGCGTGTTCGGACGGGATCGGTAGCTTCAAGACGATCAAGATCAAGATGGCACAGAGCACGGGGACGAAGCTCGTCCCTGAGTTCGCCAAGAACCTCGGCCAGCGCCGCCGCCTCGGTTCCGCGTTTGTTTGCCATCGGGTGGAAGTCCGCTGCACCGGCGAGCGGAAAGCTGAAGGGCTACGGTCTCAAGCTCGAGCTCTCCGCGAGCATCTCGGACCTGAGCTTGTTCGGAATCGGGTGCCGAGGGGCGGGCACCAAGCGGCCGGCCCTCGGGCTTTCGGGGACCGCCCGGCCTTCGGGCACCGTCAACGTGGCGCTCACCGACGCTCTGCCGTACGGCGCGACGCTCTTGGTCTTGGGCTTCGACAACAAGGCCCCGTTCCCCGTGCCGCTCGGTTTCCCCGATTGCAGCCTGTACGAGTCGATCGCGCTGGCGCTTCCCGCGATCGCAGACCAGTCCGGCAAGTTGACGGTTCCGATTGCGTTGCCGGCCAGCCCTGTGCTCCAGAACCAGAGGTTCTACGCGCAGTTCTTCCAGGTGGAAGTGACTCGGTCTGGGCTCGGACTACGTGCGACGAACTACGGGCGGGTTCTCATTCGATGACGATCGTGTCGCGCCACGCACGAGGTGGAGCGGTTAGAGCACAATGACTCCGTGATCGGAGCTCGTTGAGTGCTCGAGCACGAGCATGTTCCAGTCCGGGACGTGGAAAGTCGTCTTCCCTTCGCCGTTCTTGTCCAGCTTGATTCGAACGACTGTCTCATGTCCGTCGTCATCGGCGGCGATGATGTTGACGGTCTGATTGGCCAAGGCCTTGTTCTTGAAATGGATCTCGAGGTCACCACCTGTCTGTGTGACTCCCGCGGTCCCGGCAAACCGATTCGGGTTGCTCTGGGCGGCGAGTGAGGCCGAGGCGAACAGCGCAACGAGCCAGCACGAGATGCCGGTTGCAAGCCAGCGAGAGCGGTTCACGGTCTGCCTACCAATGAGAGGCGAAGCTGCGGAGTTGCAGCAACGCACCTTGCGCCCTCTGGCCGCCTCTGGCCGAGGAGGCCTGACGCCTCCTGCTTGGCATAGAATTGGAGGACGGACTCCTCGATCACGTAGACGACGACTTCGAGACAGTCCCAAGCGTTTTCGCTCGGTTGCTCGACGGTGCGTAGACTCGCGAGCGCCGTGTCGAACGGGATCCACGGAGGATAGCGGCGCGCGCTCGTTCGGTCGGCTCGTCCATTGGCCAACACGTAGTTGATTCTGCGTATCGCGCTGCTGGCATGTTGGGAGAAGTCGTTGCCAAGGTCACGCAAGCGAGAGATCGCTTCCATTCCCGTAACAGCGTTGCCCGCGAGGAACACCAAGAGGGTTCCGACATGATCCGGGTCTTGGTGCTGTGTGACCAACCCGAGGACCTGCTCGTGCGTGAGCTTGCGCGTCTCGGCTCCGTTCCAATTCGCGAAGAACGGCGCAGCCCCCAAGCCGAGACCGAGGACAAACACGAGGCCCGTCAGCGCGAGCGTCCGGAGGCGACCCGGCCGTCTCGGAGGAGGGCCGGCGGGGGCCGGAGCCGTGCCTTCGGGAGTACGCTGCATCTGCCAAGCGACGGCGAGCAAATCTCTCATGGGGACACCCGAGGGGATCGGTCGACGAGGAGTTTAGGTGATCCGGTGAGGCACCATCATGCTCGCGCATTCGGGCGCGGCTACCCCGCGATCCCAGGCGGGGGCCGATCCTCAACAGCGCAATCATAACGCGGTCCGCGCCGTCGAAGACAACTCCTGAGTCGCCGGCCGGCGGAACCGTGCCGGTCGTGCGCGAGGCGCTTGTCAACACGGCGAGAATCGACTGAGATATGGGTATGCCGCCACCGCCCGCTTATGGCGAATCCGAAGCCCGCAAGGTCATCGCGATCTACGGCGCAGAGGTCGTCGCGCTTGCCAAAGCCGCGATTGCCCAGTATCCCGACTATGATCCCCCGGGTGGGGTGATCTGCGAGCCCGGGACGGCGATGGCCGAATCGCTTGCCCAACAGGTCGACCCGCGCGTGCCGATCCGCGTCGTCGAAGGCGGCGTCACGTTGGCCGCGCTCCCGCGCGAGAAGCTCCGCGAGCTCGTCGATGCCGGCTTCTCCGAGTGTTCGATGTACCTCGACCTCGAAGCGTTCACTGGGCCGGGTCGCCTGCCGGTTCTTGCCATTTGCAAGGAAGGGCATCTGCTCGGAGGCACCGAACTCGGCTGCCGTGGGGCGGAAACAGCGGCTACGACCTGTTAACCTGGCCAGCACACTCGAATTCGATCAAGGAGCCGAAATTGAACCCAGAGCCGGAACTCGAAACTGAACCCCAACCGAAACCACAGAAGCCGGGCCCCCGAACGCTGACGCCGGCCGAACGAGACCACCGGCTCGCGCTTCTCGAGCGCCAGGGGATCGCGTGGCAGCGCGGCGAGCGCATGACCGATCAGGACTGCGCCGACGCGCTCGGCATCTCGCGCAACACCTGGGTCGCGTGGAAGTCGGCGCACCGGCGCCGGCAAGGCGCGAACAACAAGCCCGCGTCTTCGAAGCGAAGCGCGCCCGCTGCGCGAAACTCGGCCGCTCCGCGAACCGCGCCCGCTGCGCGAAGCTCGGCCGCTCCGCGAACCGCGCCCGTCGCCCCGGCCGCGCTCGATACGGCGCAGGCCAGGCAGCTGCTGCTCGACATGTTCGACCGCGGGCAGGCCGCGATCGAGACGCTCGAACGGATCCGAGACCTGATCGACGACGTGCTCGGGCCGAAGCCCAAGGCGTAGCAGGCCGTTGCGCCCGAGCGCGGGCAGGAGAAGCCGATGCCTTTCCTTCTGAGTCCCGGCAACGCCGTCGGAGCCAAGCTCAACGCCCACCGCCGCGCCTGGGACGGTTCGATTTGCGACCATCCGTCGGAGTGGTCGTGCGGAGCCGAGCAGTACTTCCGCGACGACTACTGCAGCCGCGGGCACGATCGGTGCTTCCATCTGCGCACGTTCGCGAAGACGGATACCGGCATGACGATCGCGACGACGGGCGGTCGGTGGCTGTTCGAAGACATCCCCGACGCTCTCGATGACCAGGTCTTGTTGCTGTGGGGCAGCCCGTTCGCGGAACCGCGGGGGATCAAGGAAGGTCGGACCAGCGCCGTGGTCTACGGCGCCTATCGCGTGAAGCGCGTCGTTCCGATCGATCACGGCTATAACACCGTGTACCGTGTCGAACCGTACGCCGACGCGTGGGTGCGCGTGTCGAAGCTCGGTTGCAGGTCGCCGTTCCACAAGAGCCTCGGAGGCCCGTATCTGAAACAGGTCGACCGGCACGCCGTGCTGCGGCTGTTCGATCAGATTGCGGATGCGGCCGAGCGCGCGAACGACCGCTCGTGGGACGACGCCGAGCAGGATCCACAACGGTTTCGCGCGTTCCACTCTCGGCTCGAGGAGTGGCTCGACGTGGCCGCGGCCAAGGCCGCGGACACGCTCGCGCGCAAGCCGGTCGCGATCCCGGCGGCCCGAACAGTTCGGTCGTCGGGGTCGCCCGGCCGGACTCCGTTCGCCGAGCTCGAGTCGCTCGTCGGCACGAAGGCGCGCGGAGCGGGAACGGGGTCCGCGAAGCCCGCCGAGCCGGCCGCGGCCGAGCCGGCGCCCGTGCCGGCGGGCGAACCCCCGGCGACGAGCAGCGTGCACGAGCTCGTCGAGCCGGCGCAGGCCCAGTGGATCGAGCAGACCTATGGCAGCGAGACGCTGCACGCGATCCGGACGGCGGCGTTGACCAAACCGCTCGTGATCCTTCGAGGGGATCCGGGAGTCGGCAAGAGCCATCTCGCGGTTCGTCTGCTCGATGACGAGACACGCGAGCGCACGTGCATCGTGCCGGTGTCGGCGACGTGGCGCGGGCGCGAGGATCTGCTCGGATACGTCAATCCCGTGACCGGGGCGTTCGAGGACACGCCGTTCACGCGCTTCCTCGCGGCCGCCGCCGCTGCTTGGGACGCCGGCGACCGGCGGACCCGTGTCGTCGTGTTCGAAGAGTTCAACCTGAGTCAACCCGAGCATTGGCTGTCGGACATCCTCGTCGTGTCGCAGTTCGACCACGCCCTCGATCGCAGGATCCTGCTCGGCGGCAAGTCGGACGGCGACGCGCCGACTCCGCCGGTCGTGCTGTCGCCGGCCGTGCGGTTCGTGGCCACGATCAACTCCGATCACACGACACGGCCTCTGTCGCCGCGGGTCCTCGATCGCTCGGCGATCGTCAACCTGTCGCTCGAACCGCGCAAGGCCCTGCAGCTCGCTGGCGTCGAGCTCGACGACGAGCAGGTGCGCGCGATCGAGACCTTGGACGGCATCATCCGGCGCAAGGGCGCGTCGTTCTCGGTCCGTTCGGCGTTGTCGTTGCACACCTGTCTGTCCCAGCGTGAGGCATTGAAGCTCGACCCGTGGGTCGCAGTCGACGTCATCCTGCAGCAGGAGGTGTTGACCAAGGTCCGCCTGCTCGCGCACGACCCGGTCGACGACGAGATCATGCAGCGGCTCGACGAATGGAGCCAAGAGGAGGGCAGTCGGCTCAGCCGCTGCCCGGTGCTGATCGAAGAGTGGAAGGAGATGCTCGACTCCGGCCGCGACGTGGTCCAGGCATGACCGATCGCGACAGGATGTTCCTGGCGATCATCGCCGAGCTGCACGCGGCCGCCGCCGAGCTCCTGGATCCCGGATTGGCGCCGGCTGCGCCACGACCACGCGCCAGCCGGTTTCCCGGGACACTCTCGGGCTTGCTCCAGGACATCGATTCGTTGGCGCGGCTGCTCCCGCGTGCGCTGGGCGAGCTCGAGCACACGGCGCCGTCGGTGTCGTTCGCGCTCGAGGCGTCGCCGATTCCTCGACGGGCCGCCGCGCCCCGACGGGCGTTGGACTATGCCCGCGACGGCGACCGCGTCGTGCCGAAACGCTGGCACACGAGTGTGCCGGTGCTCGAACCCGATCCACGTCCGCTGTCGTGGCTGCTCGGTCTGATCGAGACGCTGACACAGCGCTTCCTCGTGCAGCGGCAGCGACTCGAGCGCGTGATCCGCGAAGCACTCGCGGCGCGCAACGTCGATTCACCGTTCGCCGAGGCCGAACGCAACACGTTGCGGGAGACCGAGGCCGCGATTGCCGCAGCCGAGGCGAGCCTGCGGCGGATGAGATCCAGGGTGCTGCGCAAGGGGGCGTGGCGGATCGTGGCCTCGGACCGGTTGCCGAACCCGTTCCCGACCGGGGCCTCGTGGTCGGGCTTGCGATCGCTCGCGGCAGTGATCCGCGATCCCGGTGTCGCGCTTTCGCGAACGCTGCCGAGATTGTTGTGCCCGCCCGTGCACGTCGCGGACGAAGGGTTTCTCTACCAGCGCTGGGTCGGTCTCCGGCTGCTCGGCCATCTGCGCGCGCGTGGCTGGCGGGTGATCGGAGACGCGGTGCTCGTGTTGTTCGTCGGCGGCGAGCTGCGCCTGATTCGCGATCACGCCGAGATCCGGTTCTTTTGCGAGCCGAGGATTCTCGCAAGCCCGACACACACGAGCGGTTTGCGCGCGGCTCGAAAGGAAGCGACCCCCGACTACTTGTTCGTGACCCCGGGGCCGACCGGGTGCGACGCGTACGTCCTCGATGCGACGCTCGCGCTTGCTGAGGAGGTTCGTCGCGAGAAGGCCCGCTACCTGCAGGTGCTCGAGTTCGTGGCTCCGACGTGGATCGCCGGTGTTCCGATTCGGCATACACCCCGCAACGCCTGGGCCGCGGCCCCTCTGGATCGGTCGACGTGCGAGCTCCACGCGGCCGACGGCCGGAGCGGGACGGTCCCAATGTCGCCGTTGCGCGGGGACGACGACGCGGTGCGTGCATGGCTCGCCGACCTCGAGGCTCACGCCCTGGCATGGGCGAGGTCCATGGCGTAGCTCGACCCGTGACCCGAAGGCGCATCTCGATCCCGGGAGATCGAAGCGACCCTGCTCGCGCCGGCACGTCGAGCTTGTCGTCGGCCCGGGTCCAAGCCGTCGCGCCGATGACGCATCCCCCGGCCGAGGCGGGCTCCTCGAGGACCGCGTCGACGTTCGCGATTGCTTCGATCCCGGGCGCCAGCTCTCCGTGCGCGCCGGGCTTCTTGAACACCGGGATCGGAGGCAGCGGTCCACGGGCCCGCGTTCGCGAAGCCGTCGTTTGTGGCCTTGCTTCTCGCTCGTCGCGGACCCCGAGCCCGATGGCGTGAAGAAGCTGTGACCCATAATTGCGTGGGGCACGTTATGGTTATGATTCGGACGTGAGCCCTTCCCATGCCAGGATGCCTGACGATCTTGCGTGGCTCGTATCGAAGCTTTGCGGTCTCGACACTCGCAGCGCCAACCGGTTGCGCAGGCTCATGGATTCGCGGGGTCTGCAGGAGCTGCGTGAGCGTTTCCGCAGCACGTTTTCCTGGCAGCTTTCGATCCGGTGGGCCACGCTGTCTCCGACCGAGCCCTACTCGTCTGGCCCGTGTGCGCGAGAGTGACTCGGGTCGATCGAGGCGCCTGTCCGAGGCGGCGATCCGGTTCCACAGCTTGCGCTTGCGCAGTTCATCGGCGGCATGGACCGCGATTCGCAAGATGCCAGGCGCGTCAAGTTTGCTTGACATCATGTCGATGAGACGTAAGCTCGAGGCTATCTAAGCCCTTAGAAGCGAGACGCTAATCGTGAATGTCGAGACGCTGAGGGCCCTTCTGAGGGCTCGGGGCTGGTCCCAGGCCGAGCTTGCCCGGCGCATCGGGGTGAGTCGGCAGGCGGTCTCGTTATGGTTTCGCGGTGGGGGCACCGCGCGAGTCCGGGGCGACCACCTGATCCGCTTGAGCCGTGCGCTGGCGGTTCCGGTCGAGGATCTCGTCCGACCCTTGCCGGGTCTTGGCGAGGAGGCGGAAGCCGAGCGTGTTGCGTTGCTCTGGGATGGCCTCTACCCCGACCTCGTCGAGTTTGCGATCGCCGCCGGGCGATTCGAGCCAAAGGCCGTCGGTCGGCTCGTCGAGGTGTTCGGCTTGTTTGTCGCCGCCAAGATCCTCGGCCCAGGGGTGTGGAAGAACTTCGATGACTTCAAGCGGTTCATCCATCCCGCGAGGCGGCAGCAGCTGGAAACGCTCGTTCAATGGCGACGCAACCGGACAGCAGCCTAGCAGCGAAGACGCTGCCCCAACCGCTCTACGAAGCGCTTGTGCACGTCTATGCGCAGGGAATCTCCGATTGCATGTTGGTCGGAGGCACGGCGTTGGCTGGCTACTACGCTGGGCATCGCCGGTCGGATGATCTGGATCTCTTCGCACGTGATTCCAACGCGACGCGCGCGACTGTGCTCGCCGTGGAGTCGCTGCGAGCCCTCGGCGTGACGATCGACGAGTTGCAGAGCACGAAGCAGTTCTACTCTGCCGTGTGCCGATCGCGGGCGCACAGGTTCACGGTTCAGGTCGTCCTGGACTCGAATCTCTACGTGGTCGGCCACGCGAGCGTGGCTGCGGACGGCGTTTGCGTTGCCGACCTCGAGACATTGTTGAAGACCAAAGCGGCGACGCTCGTCAGTCGTTGCTCCGAGAAAGACCTCTACGACCTGAAGTGGTTGTTTGGACGATTCGCGGATCTGGACGCCGCAAGCCTCGTCCCACTGGGTGCGGAGATCGACGCTGGAATGACGGCGGAGAGCCTGTTGATCAGTCTCGCCGGTGCGTCACTTGACGTCGCGTCGTGCGGGTTCTCTTACTCGCAGGAACGCGAGCAGGTCTTCGCCGAGATCGAGTCGCTGAAGTCGGAGCTCATGAGTGTTTTCGAGAGGGTCGCACGCAGTGAGCCCACACCCCCGGTTGGAGAGCTCATTCGGAGGTTGAAGAGCTGACGCGAGCCTTGCATCCCGGTTTGCCAGGTTGGCCTGTGATTCAGAGCAATGCGTCAGGATGATCCCATCCCAGTCGGGCGCGGGGATCGTCTTCATAGCCTTGCCGGACTTGTCGAGCTTGATGTCGATCGTGATCTCGTGGGTGTCGCCGTCGGCTAGCAGGCCGTTGATCGAGCCCTACTTCCCGATCAGAATCCGGCCGTAGTTGGTCGCGCGCAGACCGAGTCCGGCGCTCGACATCTCGGTCTGGAAGAACTGCGTGTGGATGCGCACACCAGTCAGTGCAGTGGATGCGGGTGTTTGGTCCATGCGTTGAGCAAGAAGCCCTCGCTCCCGGCAGGAAGCTCGGCAACAGCGAACCCTACGGCGTGACAATCACCCCGTGGTCCGCGCTCGAGGGTTCGGTCAGCACCGCACCGAGCCAGCCCTGAGGGACGGACCATTTCGTCTTACCGCGCCCCTTGCTGTCGAGTTGGATCTCGAACTCGATGAAGGTGTCCTTCCTCGTCGGGTGCTTGGCCGTGACGGTTACCTTCTGACCGGGGCGGCTCGGGTC
>Ga0210086_1000481_pt1 | contig 22942 bp, 18 predicted proteins | sample China_Galinas_PW_3_FD_184867 | JGI IMG/M metagenome (GOLD analysis project Ga0210086, IMG submission 184867) | Wetland microbial communities from San Francisco Bay, California, USA, that impact long-term carbon sequestration - China_Galinas_PWB_D2... | ecosystem: Environmental > Aquatic > Marine...
TCATGAGGACGACCCCTTGCCCTTCACCTTGACGGCCGGACGGACGATCACGCGGCCCCCGCGATGGCCCGGGACGGCGCCCTTGACCAGCAACAGATTGCGTTCGACATCGACACGCACGACTTCGAGGTTCTGGGCAGTACGGCGCACGTTGCCCAGGCGGCCGGCCATCTTCTTGCCGGGAAACACGCGGCCGGGCGACTGGTTCTGTCCGATCGAACCGGGTGCCCGATGCGACAGCGAATTGCCGTGCGTCGCGTCCTGGGTCCGGAAATTGTGGCGCTTCACGGTGCCGGCGTAGCCCTTGCCGATCGATGTGCCGATGACGTCGACTTTCTGGCCGGCCTCGAACAGGTCGACCTTGAACTCCGTGCCGGGCTCGAACTCGCCTTCCTCATCCAATCGGAATTCGGCGACGAGGTCGCCGGCTTCGACCTTGGCGGCGGCGAAATGGCCGGACGCAGGCCGAGGCACGCGCGAGGGCTTCCGGCTGCCTGCAGTCAGCTGCAGGGCACGGTAGCCGTCGGTCTCCGCGGTTTTCACCTGCGAGACCCGGTTCGGCTGCGCCTCGATCACGGTCACGGGGACCGAGTCCCCGTTCTCCATGAATATGCGCGTCATGCCGCACTTGCGGCCAACAAGACCCATCGTCATTTTCAAAACCTCGCGCCGTAACAGACCCGGCGCCCAAGTATTCAGACACGCGAAAGGGCCAGCCATGCTGTCGGGCTGACCCTGCGTCCGGGCCGGGTTACCAACCCGATCCGGCGGTTCCGGGATTTGCCGTGTCGCCCCCGATTTCCTGGCGACTGAACGTGTAAGCGCCACAGAGCGATGCTTTGTGACGCCTGGTCCGGAGCTGGCCGACTCCCGGCCCGGCCAATTCCGGCGAGCCCGCAATTATACCCCGCGGAGGGCCCAAAGCAACCCGATTCCGGGTGCTAGTTCAGCTTGATCTGGACGTCCACGCCGGCCGGCAGCTCGAGCTTCATCAGCGCATCGACGGTCTTGTCCGTCGGGTCGACGATGTCCATCAGCCGCTTGTGGGTACGGATCTCGTACTGGTCCCGGGCATCCTTGTTGACGTGCGGGGAGATCAGCACGGTGTAACGCTCCTTCTTCATCGGCAGCGGGATCGGCCCCTTGACCGTGGCGCCGGTGCGCCTGGCCGTCTCCACGATCTCGCGAGCCGAATTGTCGATCAGCCGGTGGTCGAAGGCCTTGAGCCGGATGCGTATGTTCTGGTTCGTTGCCACGTTTTCTCCTTAGATGCTTTCCGGCTCCGCTGTCGCGGCTGAAGCCGCTCCTGCGATGCCTTGCCGTTCTACTCGATAATCTTCGCCACCACGCCGGCGCCGACGGTACGGCCGCCCTCGCGGATCGCGAAGCGCAGGCCTTCCTCCATCGCGATCGGGTTGATCAGGTCCACCACCATCTGCACGTTGTCGCCCGGCATCACCATCTCGGTGCCCTCCGGCAGCTCCACCGCGCCCGTCACGTCCGTGGTCCGGAAGTAAAACTGCGGCCGGTAACCCTTGAAGAACGGCGTGTGGCGTCCACCCTCGTCCTTGGTCAGGATGTACACCTCCGCCTCGAACTTGGTGTGCGGCGTGATCGAACCCGGCTTCGCCAGCACCTGGCCACGCTCCACTTCCTCGCGCTTGGTGCCGCGCAACAACACACCCACGTTGTCGCCCGCCTGGCCCTGGTCCAACAGCTTCCGGAACATCTCCACGCCCGTGCAGGTCGTCTTCGTGGTGTCCTTGATACCCACGATCTCGATCTCGTCGCCCACCTTGATCACGCCGCGCTCGATGCGCCCCGTCACCACCGTGCCGCGCCCCGATATCGAGAACACGTCCTCCACCGGCATCAGGAAGTTGCCATCGATCGCCCGCACCGGCTCCGGAATGTAGTCGTCCATCGCCTCCACCAGCTTCAGCACCGACGGCACGCCGATCTCCGAGGTGTCGCCCTCGAACGCCTTCAGCGCCGAACCCGTGATGATCGGCGTGTCATCGCCCGGAAACTCGTACGTCGACAGAAGATCTCTCACCTCCATCTCCACCAGCTCCAGCAGCTCCTCGTCGTCCACCTGGTCCGCCTTGTTCAGGTACACCACGATGTACGGCACCCCAACCTGCCGCGCCAGCAAGATGTGCTCCCGCGTCTGCGGCATCGGCCCGTCCGCCGCACTCACCACCAGAATCGCACCGTCCATCTGCGCCGCACCCGTGATCATGTTCTTCACGTAGTCCGCGTGCCCCGGACAGTCCACGTGCGCGTAGTGCCGGTTGTCCGACTCGTACTCCACGTGCGCCGTCGCAATCGTGATGCCGCGCGCCTTCTCCTCCGGCGCGTTGTCGATCTGGTCAAACTGCTTGACCTCGCCGCGACCGTGCTTCTCCGCCATCACCTTCGTCAACGCCGCCGTCAGCGTCGTCTTGCCGTGATCCACGTGACCGATCGTCCCCACGTTGACGTGCGGCTTCGTCCTCTCGAATTTCTCTTTGGCCATGTGCTTTTCCTGCTTTTCTTTGTGGTCTCGTCGCGCTGCCAAGCAGCGCTCCTACAATGCTTCTGCGCTCGATTCAGGAAGCTTTTCGCATCACTGTGTCGGCCACGCTCTGTGGCACTTCGGAATACTTCGCGAATTCCATCGAATAGACCGCGCGGCCCTGACTCATCGAGCGCAGGTCCGTCGCATAGCCGAACATCTCGGACAGCGGTACCCGCGCACGGATGATTTTGCCCGAGGGCGACTCGTCCATGCCCTGCGGCAACCCGCGCCGCCGGTTCAGGTCACCCATGACGTCGCCCATGTACTCTTCCGGCGTCACGACCTCGACGTTCATGATCGGCTCGAGCAACACCGGATCGGCCTTCAGTGCACCGTCGCGGAACGCCATGCTGCCGGCGATCTTGAACGCCATCTCGCTCGAATCGACGTCGTGGTAGGAACCGTCGTACAGCGTGACGCGGCAATCCACGACAGGATAACCGGCCACGACACCGTTCTCCATCTGCTGCCGGACGCCTTTGTCGACGGCCGGGATGTATTCCTTGGGTACTACCCCGCCGACGATGCCGTTGACGAATTCGTAGCCCGTGCCGGCTTCCTTCGGTTCGAGCCGGAGATAGACGTGGCCATACTGTCCGCGGCCGCCGGACTGGCGCACGAAGCGGCCTTCCTGCTCGACCGTCTTGCGTATCGTCTCGCGATAGGCAACCTGCGGCTTGCCGACGTTGGCCTCCACCTTGAACTCGCGCTTCATGCGGTCGACGATGATGTCGAGGTGCAGCTCGCCCATGCCGGAGATGATCGTCTGACCAGAATCCTCGTCCGTCGTCACGCGGAACGACGGATCTTCCTTGGCCAGTTTGGAGAGCGCAAGGCCCATCTTCTCCTGGTCGACCTTGGTCTTCGGCTCGGCGGCCACGGAGATCACCGGTTCCGGGAACTCCATGCGCTCGAGCATGATGGGATGCTTGATGTCGCACAGCGTATCGCCCGTCGTGACATCTTTGAGTCCGACGGCGGCGGCGATGTCGCCGGCGTAGACTTCCTTGATCTCCTTGCGATCGTTCGAGTGCATCTGCAGGATGCGCCCGATGCGCTCGCGGCGATCCTTTACCGGGTTGAAGATCGTATCGCCGGAGTTCAGTACGCCGGAGTAGACACGGAAAAACGTCAGGTTGCCGACGAACGGGTCTGTCGCGATCTTGAACGCCAGCGCGGCGAACGGCTCGTCGTCGGACGGATGGCGCTCGCCCTCGGTATCGTCTTCGTTGATGCCCCTGATCGACGGCACGTCCACCGGCGACGGCAGGAAATCGATGACGCCGTCGAGCAGCGCCTGCACGCCCTTGTTCTTGAACGCGGAACCGCACATCGTCACGACGATCTCGTTCCTGAGCGAGCGCAGGCGCAGACCCTTGCGGATGTCCTGAACATCCAGCGTGCCGTGCTCGAGGAACTTCTCGAGCAGTTCCTCGTCTCCCTCGGCGGCCGCCTCGATCATCTTGTCGCGCCAGGACTCGGCGTCGGGCCGCAGCGCCTCCGGGATCTCGACCTCGGTATAGGTCATGCCCATGCTGCTCTCGTCCCAGTAGATCGCGCGCATGCCGATGAGGTCGATCACGCCCTCGAATTTCTCCTCGGCGCCGATCGGCAACTGGATGGGCACGGGATTCGCGCCCAGGCGCTTCTGAACCTGGCGGACGACGCGCAGGAAGTCCGCGCCGGCACGGTCCATCTTGTTGACGAACACCATGCGCGGCACCTTGTACTTGTTCCCCTGCCGCCAGACCGTCTCGGTCTGCGGCTCCACCCCGCCGACCGAACACAGCACGGTGATCGCACCGTCGAGCACGCGCAGGCTGCGCTCGACCTCGATGGTGAAATCCACGTGGCCCGGCGTATCGATGATGTTGACGCGGTGCTGGGCGAACTGCTTGTCCATGCCGGACCAGAAGCAGGTCGTCGCGGCCGAGGTGATCGTTATGCCGCGTTCCTGCTCCTGCTCCATCCAGTCCATGATGGCGGCACCGTCATGGACCTCGCCGAGCTTGTGAGAGACACCCGTGTAGAACAGGATGCGCTCGGTCGTCGTGGTCTTGCCCGCGTCGATATGCGCCATGATGCCGATGTTCCGGTAGCGCTCGATGGGAGTTGTGCGGGCCACGTCAGGATCCAGTGTCGATGGTAAATCGCGGTAGCCAACGGCTTACCAGCGATAGTGCGAGAAGGCCTTGTTGGCCTCTGCCATACGATGAGTGTCTTCTCTTTTCTTGACTGCCGTGCCGCGGTTCTCGGCCGCATCCATCAGCTCGTGGGCCAGGCGAAATGCCATCGATTTCTCGCTGCGGCCGCGCGCGGCGTCGATCACCCAGCGCATGGCCAGGGTCTGCCGGCGCGCCGGCCGCACTTCGACCGGCACCTGGTAGGTCGCGCCGCCGACCCGGCGGGATTTCACTTCGACCATCGGCTTGACGTTCTCGAGCGCCGTCTCCAGCAGCTCGAGCGCCTTGTCGTCGGTGTTCGTCTCTTTCTCGGCGATGCGGTCCAGCGCCCCGTAGATAATGCGCTCCGCGACCGACTTCTTGCCGTCCGCCATGATCATGTTCATGAATTTCGCAAGCAGGTCGCTGCCGTACTTCGGGTCCGGCAGGATAGTCCGCTTCGGTGCCTGGGATCGTCTTGACATGTCTGTCTTATTCCATGGTTTCCAATGTCATTGCGAGGAGGCGCCAGCCGACGAAGCAATCTCTGGATTGCTTCGCTGCGCTCGCAATGACGGTGCCAACATCATTAGGACTTCGGTCGCTTCGTACCGTATTTGGAGCGGCCCTGCTTGCGGTCCGACACGCCGGCGCAGTCGAGCGTGCCGCGCACGGTGTGATAGCGCACGCCCGGAAGATCTTTCACACGGCCGCCGCGGATCAGCACGACCGAGTGCTCCTGCAGGTTGTGGCCCTCGCCGCCGATGTAGCTGGTGACTTCGAATCCATTCGTCAGGCGCACGCGGGCGACCTTGCGCATCGCCGAATTCGGCTTCTTGGGCGTCGTCGTGTAAACACGCGTACAGACCCCGCGCTTCTGCGGGCTGGCTTCGAGTGCCGGCACCGTGCTCTTGGCCGCCTTGGTCGTGCGCGGCTTCCTTACTAACTGATTGACCGTGGCCATTGGCCTCTCTTTATGGTTCCGCGGCTGACGCCGCTACTGCATTCAAATCGACAAATCGTCACTTATGCGGCGCCCTTACGCGCGCGCACCCGACCGCTGTGCCATTTCGGCCCAGATGTCGGGTATGACGGCCAACGCCAGGTCAGGGGACTCGAGTCCTGTAACCCGTTGTTTTCGCGGCAAAAGCCGCTATGGCAATCGTTGTCCGCCCTGAAAAATCGGGGCCCGTCAGAACGGGCCCCGGGGTTAAGGCCGGGCATTGTAGAGACGGCCGCTCGCCGCTGTCAAGCTGGCTCCGGGTCCCGAATTCCGGCGTTCTCAGGCCTGCGACGCCGCCTCTTCCGCGTTCTCGGCCGGCTCCTCGGCCGACGCCTCGGCCGACGCCTCGGCATCGGCTGCCGCCTTCGCCTCGTCGAGTTCCTTGAGCTGGTCGGCGAAGTCCTGTTCCCGCGTCCGCCGGCGCTCGGCGTGGTGCGCGAAGCCGGTACCTGCCGGGATCAGGCGACCCACGATGACGTTCTCCTTGAGTCCGCGGAGGTCGTCGCGCAGACCGCGGACCGCGGCCTCGGTCAATACGCGCGTGGTCTCCTGGAACGACGCCGCCGAGATGAACGATTCCGTCGCCAGCGATGCCTTCGTAATACCCAGCAACACCGGTTCCGCCGTCAGCGATTCCTTGCCCTGCGCTTCGAGCTGCTCGGCCTCCTCGAGGAAGCGCGCCTTGTCGATCTGCTCGCCGTGCAGGTAATTGCTGTCGTGGGGCTGCTCGACCACCACCTTGCGCAGCATCTGGCGGATGATCACCTCGATGTGCTTGTCGTTGATCTTCACGCCCTGCAGCCGGTATACGTCCTGGATCTCGCGAACGAGATAGTCGGCCAACTCCTCGACGCCCTGCAGGCGCAGGATGTCGTGCGGGTTCGGCTCGCCATCGGCGATGGTCTCGCCCTTCACCACCTGTTCGCCCTCGAACACGTTCAGGTGCCGCCACTTCGGAATCAGCTCCTCGTGGCTCTCACCCTCTTCGTCGGTGATGACGAGGCGGCGCTTGCCCTTGGTTTCCTTGCCGAAGCTTACCGTACCCGTGTACTCGGCCATGATCGCCGGATCCTTCGGCTTCCTGGCTTCGAACAGGTCGGCGACGCGCGGCAGACCGCCGGTGATGTCACGAGTCTTGGTGGATTCCTGCGGGATACGCGCGATGACGTCGCCCACGGCCACTTCGGCGCCGTCGGACATCGACACGATCGCGCCGGCCGGCAATGCGTACACCGCCGGGATTTCCGTGTTGGCGAAGCAGACGTCTTTGCCGTTCTCGTTGACCAGGCGCGCGACCGGGCGCAGGTCCTTGCCCGCACCGCGGCTCTTCGGATCGAGCACGACGATGCTGGTCAGTCCCGTGAACTCGTCGACCTGCTCGGTGACGGTCACACCGTCGACGAAATCGTCGAACTTCAGATTACCGGCAACCTCGGTCACGACCGGGTGGGTGTGCGGGTCCCAGGTCGCCACGACCTGTCCCTGCTTGACCTCGTCGCCGTCGCTGACGGTGATGGTCGCGCCGTAGGGCACCTTGTAGCGCTCGCGTTCGCGGCCCATCTCGTTGATCACCGAGATCTCGCCGGAACGCGACACCGCCACGAGATAGCCGCCGCGGTGCGCCACCGTCTTGATGTTGTTCAGTTTGACGACGCCGTTCGACTTGATCTCGATGTTGCTGACCGCCGCAGACCGCGACGCCGCGCCGCCGATGTGGAACGTCCGCATCGTGAGCTGCGTGCCGGGTTCGCCGATCGACTGCGCCGCGATGACGCCGACGGCCTCGCCGATGTTGATGCGCTGGCCGCGAGCGAGGTCGCGGCCGTAGCACTGCGAACAGACACCGTAGCGGACCTCGCAGGTGATCGGCGAGCGCACCAGTACCTGGTCCACCGACAGATCCTCGAGCCGCGCGACGGTGGCCTCGTCCAGCATCGTACCGGCGTCGAACGCCACCTTGTCGGTGCCCGGGATCAGCACCGCCTCGGCCAGCACGCGGCCGAGTACGCGCTCGCGCAATGGCTCCACGACGTCGCCGCCCTCAACCAGCGGCGTCATCGAGACGCCGTTCTTGGTCTCGCAATCGACCTCGGTAACGACCAGGTCCTGCGCCACGTCGACGAGACGGCGCGTCAGGTAACCCGAGTTCGCGGTCTTCAGCGCGGTATCGGCCAGGCCTTTGCGTGCACCGTGCGTCGAGATGAAGTACTGCAGCACGTCGAGGCCTTCACGGAAGTTCGCCGTAATCGGCGTCTCGATGATGGAGCCATCGGGCTTGGCCATGAGGCCGCGCATGCCCGCGAGCTGCCGAATCTGCGCCGCGGAACCGCGGGCCCCGGAATCGGCCATCATGTAGATGGAATTGAACGACTCCTGCTCGACGTCCTTGCCGGCCGAATCCTTCACGGTCTCCGCGCCGAGCTTGTCCATCATCGCCTTGGCGACCTGGTCGTTGGTGCGCGACCAGATATCGACGACCTTGTTATAGCGCTCGCCGTCGGTGACGAGACCGGACGCATACTGGTCCTGGATCTCCTTCACCTCGCCCTCGGCGACCGCCAGGATATCCTGCTTGCTCTCGGGCACGACCATGTCGTTGACGCCGATCGAGATGCCTGCGGCCGTCGCGAGGCGGAAACCCGTGTACATCAGCTTGTCCGCGAACACGACGGTCGTCTTCAGTCCGAGCCGCCGGTAACAGGCGTTGATGACGTTCGAGATCGCCTTCTTGGTCATCGGCTGGTTCACGAGCTCGAAATCCAGCCCTTCGGGCAGGATCTCGGAGAGCAGCGCACGTCCGACCGTGGTGTCGACGAGCTTCCTCCCGGCGACGGGCTTGCCACCCTCTTCCGGCGCCTTGAACGTCGATACGCGGATCCTGACCCGCGCCTGCAGATCGGCGGCGCCGCTTTCGTACGCGCGGCGTGCCTCGTCGGTGTCGGAGAACACCATGCCCTCGCCCTTCGCGTTGACGCGCAGGCGGGTCATGTAATAGAGCCCCAGCACGACATCCTGCGACGGCACGATGATCGGGTCGCCGTTCGCCGGCGACAGGATGTTGTTCGACGACATCATCAGTGCGCGTGCCTCGAGCTGCGCTTCCAGCGACAGCGGTACGTGCACGGCCATCTGGTCACCGTCGAAGTCGGCGTTGAACGCCGTGCAGACGAGCGGGTGCAGCTGGATCGCCTTGCCCTCGATCAGCACGGGCTCGAAGGCCTGGATGCCGAGGCGGTGCAGGGTCGGCGCACGGTTGAGGAGCACCGGGTGCTCGCGGATGACCTCCTCGAGAATATCCCAGACCTCCGGTCCCTCACGCTCGACCAGGCGCTTGGCCGCCTTGATGGTCGTCGCCTCGCCGCGCAACTGCAGCTTCGAGAAGATGAACGGCTTGAAGAGTTCCAGTGCCATCTTCTTCGGCAGGCCGCACTGATGCAGCTTGAGCGTCGGGCCGACCACGATCACGGAGCGACCGGAGTAGTCCACGCGCTTGCCGAGCAGGTTCTGGCGGAACCGGCCCTGCTTGCCCTTGATCATGTCGGCCAGCGACTTGAGCGGGCGCTTGTTCGTGCCCGTGATCGCACGGCCGCGGCGGCCGTTGTCGAGCAGCGCGTCCACCGATTCCTGCAGCATGCGCTTCTCGTTGCGCACGATGATGTCGGGCGCATTCAGTTCCAGCAGCCGGCGCAGACGGTTGTTGCGGTTGATCACGCGGCGGTACAGGTCGTTGAGATCCGAGGTCGCGAAACGGCCGCCGTCGAGCGGCACCAGCGGCCGCAGATCGGGCGGCAGCACGGGCAATACCGTGAGAACCATCCACTCCGGCTTGTTGCCGGACTCGATGAAGGATTCCAGCAGTTTCAGGCGCTTCGACAGCCGCTTGATCTTGGTCTCGGAGCGCGTGCCGGCGATGTCCTCGCGCACCTGCAGCACTTCGCGCTGCAGGTCGATCGTCGCCAGCATCTCACGCACGGCCTCGGCACCCATGCGGGCGTCGAACTCGTCACCGTATTGTTCCAGCGCATCGAGGTACATCTCGTCGGTCAGCAGCTGCCCGCGCTCGAGATCCGTCATGCCCGGGTCGACCACGACGAAGGCCTCGAAGTACAGCACGCGCTCGATCTCCCGCAGCGTCATGTCGAGCATCAGGCCGATGCGGCTCGGCAGTGACTTCAGGAACCAGATGTGCGCGACCGGGCTGGCGAGCTCGATGTGGGCCATGCGTTCGCGGCGCACTTTGGTCTGCGTGACCTCGACACCACACTTCTCGCAGACGACGCCACGGTGCTTCAGGCGCTTGTACTTGCCGCACAGGCACTCATAGTCCTTAACCGGTCCGAAGATCTTCGCGCAGAACAGTCCGTCACGCTCGGGCTTGAACGTACGGTAGTTGATCGTCTCAGGCTTCTTGACCTCGCCGAACGACCAGGAGCGCACCATATCGGGTGACGCCAGGCCGATCCGGATGGCCTCGAAGTCGTCGACGGGGTTCTGATACTTGAAAAGCTTCAACAGATCTTTCATTTACTCAGCCTCCAGTTCAATGTTGATGCCCAGAGAACGAATCTCCTTGACGAGCACATTGAACGACTCCGGCATGCCGGCATCCATCTCGTGTTCTCCGTCGACGATGTTCTTGTACATCTTCGTACGGCCCTGCACGTCGTCGGACTTGACGGTCAGCATCTCCTGCAGCGTATAGGCAGCGCCATACGCCTCGAGCGCCCAGACCTCCATCTCGCCGAAACGCTGCCCGCCGAACTGCGCCTTACCACCCAGCGGCTGCTGCGTGACCAGGCTGTACGGGCCGGTGGAGCGTGCGTGCATCTTGTCGTCCACCAGATGGTTCAGCTTCAGCATGTACATGTAACCGACCGTTACTTCGCGCGCGAACGACTCGCCGGTGCGCCCGTCGACCAGTCTCGACTGGCCGGTATCGGCGAGATCGGCAAGGGCCAGAAGACCCTTGATCTCGTCCTCGGTGGCACCGTCGAACACCGGCGTCGCTGTCGGCACACCGTTGGTCATGTTGCCGGCGAGCTCGATGATCTCCGCATCGTTCAGCGACTTGATGTCCTCACCGTAGCCGCCGGTCTTGTTGTAGACCGTCTCCATGAATTCGCGGAGTTTGGCGACCGGTTCCTGCGCCTTGAGCATGTTGTCGATCTTCCGGCCCAGCCCCTTGGCGGCCCAGCCCAGGTGCGTCTCGAGCACCTGGCCGACGTTCATGCGCGACGGCACGCCCAGCGGATTGAGGACGATGTCGACCGGGGTACCGTCCTCGAGGTACGGCATGTCCTCGACCGGCACGATCGTGGAGATCACGCCCTTGTTACCGTGGCGGCCCGCCATCTTGTCGCCCGGCTGGATACGGCGCTTGACGGCCAGGTACACCTTGACCATCTTGAGCACGCCCGGTGCCAGGTCGTCGCCGGCCGTGATCTTGGCCTTCTTCTCGTCGAAGCGGCGATCGAATTCCTCGCGCTGCGAATTGAGACGCTCGAAGGCACGCTGCATCTGCTCGTTCGCCTCGTCGTTCTTGAGGCGGATCTCGAACCACTTCTCGCGAGGCACTTCATCCAGGTAGGCCTTGGTAATCTTGCTACCGGCCTTGAGCTTCGCCGGACCGCCCTGCGCCACCTTGCCCGTCAGCAGGCGCTCGATGCGCTGGTAGATGTCTTCCTCGAGGATGCGCAGCGTGTCATCCAGGTCCTTGCGGACGCTCTCGAGCTCGGACTTCTCGATCGACAGTGCACGCTGGTCCTTGTCGACGCCGTCGCGCGTGAACACGCGCACGTCGATGACCGTACCGTCCATCCCGGGCGGCACGCGCAGCGAGGTGTCTTTCACGTCGGACGCCTTCTCGCCGAAGATCGCGCGCAGTAGCTTCTCCTCGGGCGTGAGCTGGGTCTCGCCCTTCGGCGTGACCTTGCCGACCAGGATATCGCCGGCCTTCACCTCGGCACCGATGAACGCGATGCCCGACTCGTCGAGCTTGGCGAGCGCGGCATCACCGACGTTCGGGATATCGGCCGTGATGTCCTCGGGGCCGAGCTTGGTGTCGCGTGCGACGCACTGCAGTTCCTCGATGTGGATCGTCGTGAAGCGATCCTCCTCGACGACACGCTCCGAAATCAGGATCGAGTCCTCGAAGTTGTAGCCGTTCCAGGGCATGAACGCGACGAGCAGGTTCTGGCCGAGGGCCAGTTCGCCCATGTTCGTCGACGGACCGTCCGCGAGCACGTCGCCCTTGGCGATCACGTCGCCGGCCTTCACCAGCGGCCGCTGGTTGATGCACGTATTCTGATTCGAGCGCGTGTATTTGGTCAGGTTGTAGATGTCCACGCCTGCCTCGGTCGCGCTGGTCTCCTCGTCATTGACGCGCACGACGATGCGCGACGAGTCCACAGAGTCGACCACGCCGCCTCTGTCGGCGACGACCGTGACGCCGGAATCCACCGCCACGGCGCGCTCCATGCCGGTGCCGACCAGCGGCGCCTCGGAGCGCAGCGTCGGCACGGCCTGGCGCTGCATGTTCGAACCCATCAGGGCGCGGTTGGCGTCGTCGTGCTCGAGGAACGGGATCAGCGACGCTGCGACCGATACGATCTGGCGCGGGCTGACGTCCATGTAGTTGATGTCCTCGGGCGCGGACAGGGTGAACTCGTTCTTGTGCCGTACGGCGACGAGATCCTCGACGAACTTGCCAGTCTTATCGAGCTCGGCGTTGGCCTGCGCGATGATGAACTGGCTCTCCTCGATGGCCGACAGGTACTCGATCTGGTTCGTCGCCTTGCTATTCACGACCTTGCGGTACGGCGTCTCGAGGAAACCGTATTCGTTGGTCCGCGCATACACGGCGAGCGAGTTGATCAGGCCGATATTCGGACCTTCCGGAGTTTCGATCGGACACACGCGGCCGTAATGCGTCGGGTGCACGTCGCGCACCTCGAAGCCTGCGCGCTCGCGCGTCAGGCCGCCAGGGCCCAGCGCCGAGACGCGGCGCTTGTGCGTCACTTCCGACAGCGGGTTGTTCTGGTCCATAAACTGCGAGAGCTGGCTCGAACCGAAGAACTCCTTGACGGCGGCGGCGACCGGCTTCGCGTTGATCATCTCCTGCGGCATCAGGCCTTCGGTCTCGGCCTGCGTCAGGCGCTCCTTGACGGCGCGCTCGACGCGCACCAGGCCGACGCGGAACGCGTTCTCGGCCATCTCGCCGACACTGCGGACGCGGCGGTTGCCGAGATGGTCGATGTCGTCCACCGTGCCATAGCCGTTACGGATGTCGATCAGCGTCTTCAGCACGGACAGGATGTCTTCCCTGTCGAGCACGCCGCTGCCTTCCGACTTGTCGCGGCCGACGCGGCGATTGAACTTCATGCGGCCGACGGCCGACAGATCGTAGCGGTCCGGATTGAAGAACAGGTTCTGGAACAGGTTCTCGGCGGCCTCCTTGGTCGGCGGCTCGCCGGGGCGCATCATGCGATAGATCTCGACCAGCGCTTCGAGCCGCGTCGTCGAGGGATCGATGTTGAGCGTATTCGAGATGAACGGCCCGCGATCGAGATCGTTCACGTACAGTGTACGGATCGATTCGATGCCCGCTTCGATGAACTTCTCGACGAGTTCCGTCGTCAGTTCGGCGTTGGCGGCCGCCAGCAGTTCGCCGGTCTCGGTGTCGACGACGTCGTGGGCCAGGATCTTGCCCTCGAGGTAATCGACGGGGACCGTGAGCTTGTCCACGGCGGACTTCTCCATATCCCGGACGTGCTTCGCAGTGATGCGGCGGCCTTCCTCGACGATAACCTTGCGGCCCAGCTTGATCTCGAACGTCGCGGTTTCACCGCGCAGGCGTTCCGGCATCAGGGCCATCCGGATTTCCTTCTTCGACAGGAAGAACTCGTTGGTGTCGAAGAACAGGGCGAGCATCTCCTCGTTCGTCATTTCGAGCGCGCGCAGGATGATCGTGACCGGCAGCTTGCGGCGCCGGTCGATGCGCGCGAACACGGCATCTTTCGGGTCGAACTCGAAGTCGAGCCACGAACCGCGGTACGGGATGATCCGCGCCGAGAACAGCAGCTTGCCCGAGCTGTGCGTCTTGCCCTTGTCGTGGTCGAAGAACACGCCCGGGGAGCGGTGCAGCTGAGAGACGATGACCCGCTCGGTGCCGTTGATCACGAACGTACCGTGATCCGTCATCAGGGGCATCTCGCCGAGATAGACTTCCTGCTCGCGGATGTCCTTGACCGGCTTCGGGGTGCCGCTCGCGTCCTTGTCGTAAATCACGAGGCGTACCTTGACGCGGATCGGTGCCGCGTAGGTCAGGCCGCGCATCTGGCATTCCTTGACGTCGAACACGGGCTCGCCGAGGCGGTAACTGACGTATTCCAGCGCCGCATTGCCCGAGTAGCTGACGATCGGGAACACCGACCTGAACGCCGCATGCAGCCCCATGTCGTCGCGCTCGTCGACCGTCTTGTCCGTCTGCAGGAACTTCCTGTACGAGTCGACCTGGATCGACAACAGGTACGGCACGTCCAGGATCTGCGGACGCTTGCCGAAGTTCTTGCGGATACGCTTTTTCTCAGTGAATGAATAGGCCATTCGAGAACACCTTCGTTGATTTCAGATGCGCGCAAGCAGCCGGCCGGGGGATGGCCAGCTGCTTGCCCGACTTGTGGACCGTCGGGTCCTGCATCGCGAGACGATGGATCAAGAGTTCGCTTGCGCCGACTACTTCAGTTCGACGCTTGCGCCAGCTTCTTCGAGCTGCTTCTTGATTCCTTCTGCTTCGTCCTTTGATACACCTTCCTTGATCGTCGACGGGGCACTTTCGACCGCGTCCTTGGCCTCCTTGAGGCCGAGTCCGGTGATCGTGCGTACCGCCTTGATGACGGCGACCTTGTTCGCGCCGAAGCTGGACAGCACGACATCGAACTCGGTCTTTTCTTCGGCCGCCGCCGCGGCCTCACCGCCCGCAGCAGGACCGGCGGCAACCGCCACCGGCGCAGCCGCCGACACGCCCCACTCGTCCTCGAGCATCTTGACGAGCTCGACGATTTCCATGATGGGCTTTGCGCTCAGTTCTTTGAGCAGTTCTGCATTCGACAATGCCATTTCTCTATTCCTCTATCTGTTTCCTGAGTCAGGATTATTTGTTCCAGTCGCTTCGGACTACGTTTCGAACCACCTTTCGAACCTCCTTACGCGGCTTCCTGCTGGCCACGCGCGGACAGTGTCCGTGCGAGCATTGCGGGAGGCTCTGCAAGCGTCCGTACCAGTGTTCCCATCGGTGCAATCAACACGCCGAGCAACATCGCTCGCGCCCGATCGAGGGTCGGCAGATCCGCCAACCTGTCGAGTTCGGACGCAGACAGCAATTGCCCGCCGGCCGACAGCGAGACCGCCTGCAGAGCTTCATGCTCCTTGGCAAAGTCCTTGATGACTCTGGCAGCGGCACCTGGATCGTCTTTAGCAAACGCGAGCAGGATCGGTCCCTTGAGTGTGTCCTGCATGCACTCGAAGTCCGTTCCCTTTACGGCGCGGCGTGCCAGCGTGTTCTTGACCACACGCATGTACACTCCGGACGAGCGCGCTACCTTGCGCAACTCGGTCATCTCCGCGACCGTCAGCCCTCTATACTGGGCCGCGACGGCCGTTATGGAGTCGCCCGCAACCGCGTTTACCTCTTCGACAAGCGCTTTCTTGTCTTCGAGTCTCAGTGCCATGTATTACTCCTGGCCTACGGTTACACAACAAGACGAGGTTGCCCTCGCCCACCTGGTGGGAACTGCCTGTTCCCATGCCGGATGGCAACCGTCACCAGCTTCGACTGACTCGGGTTCAACCATCTGCGTAGGCGTCTATTAAGATCGGAGATCAATCCGATCGCCTACGGTCTTCGACGATCGCCGCGTCCCTGCGGCTGTCCGCGCCGGTGTCGGCATCGCTGCCGGCACCGCCGCGAATTCGCTTCCGCTCCCGCCGGCGCCCACTCAGGCGTCGATCGACGAACGGTCCACGGATATGCCGGGACCCATCGTCGAGGAAACGGTCAATTTCTTTACGTACACACCCTTCGACGTCGCCGGCTTGGCCTTCTTCAGGTCCGCCAGCAAGACATCGAGATTCTCTTTCAGCGCCGGTACTTCGAAGTCCGCGCGGCCGATCGGGCAGTGGATGATCCCCGCCTTGTCGGTCCGGTAGCGAACCTGCCCCGCCTTCGCGTTCTTCACCGCGCCCTCGACGTCGGCAGTGACCGTGCCGACCTTGGGGTTCGGCATCAGGCCACGCGGGCCGAGAATCTGGCCGAGCTTGCCGACGACGCGCATCGCGTCCGGCGTGGCAATGACGACGTCGAAGTTCAGTTCACCGGCCTGGACCTTTTCCGCGAGGTCCTCGAAGCCGACGATGTCGGCGCCGGCGGCCTTCGCCTTGTCCGCGTTCTCGCCCTGAGCGAATACCGCGACGCGCACGGTCTTGCCAGTGCCGTTCGGCAGCACGGTGGAACCGCGGACGACCTGGTCCGATTTGCGAGGATCCACGCCGAGGTTCACGGAGACGTCGATGCTCTCGGGGAACTTCGCCGTCGCCAGCTGTTTCACGAGGCCGAGCGCTTCTTCGATCAGATACACCTTCTCCGAATCGACCTTGTCGCGGGCGGCCTTCTTGCGTTTGCTGTCGGCCATCACTTCACCCCCTCGACATCGATGCCCATGCTGCGCGCCGTACCCGCAACGGTACGCACGGCTGCGTCCATGTCGGCGGCGGTCAGGTCGGGCATCTTGGTCGTCGCGATCTCCTCGAGCTGGGCCCGATTCACGCGCCCGACCTTGTCGGTGTTGGGCGTGCCGGATCCCTTCGGGATTCCGGCTGCCTTGCGCAGCAACACCGCCGCCGGCGGCGTCTTGGAGATGAACGTGAAGCTGCGATCCGAGTAGACCGTAATGATCACGGGGATCGGCAAGCCCGGCTCGACACCCTGGGTCTCGGCGTTGAACGCCTTGCAGAACTCCATGATGTTGACGCCGTGCTGGCCCAGCGCCGGGCCGACCGGCGGGGACGGGTTTGCCTGTCCCGCAGGGACCTGCAGCTTGATGTAGCTCGCTACTTTCTTAGCCATAGTTGGTTACCTTCCGAGTTCGAACGCCTGGTTAGGGCTCCTCGACTTAAGATTTCTCCACCTGTCCGAAATCGAGTTCGACCGGTGTCGATCTACCCAAAATCTGTACCGCCACCTGCAGGCGGCTCTTCTCGTAGTTCACGGATTCGACGACGCCACTGAAATCGTTGAACGGCCCGTCGATCACGCGTACTACCTCGCCCGGCTCGAACAGCACTTTCGGCCGCGGCTTGTCCACGCCTTCCCTGACACGCTGCAATATCTGATCGGCTTCCTTGTCCGTGATCGGCGCTGGCCGATCGCTCGACCCGCCGATGAAGCCCAGCACCTTCGGCACTTCCTTAACGAGATGCCAGGTCTCATCGTCCATCTCCATCTGGACCAGCACATAGCCCGGGAAGAACTTGCGTTCACTCCGGCGCTTCTGGCCTTCCTTCATCTCGACGACTTCTTCGGTCGGCACTAAAATCTCGCCGAACTTGTCCTGCAGACCCATTCGCTGGATGCGTTCCTCCAGCGACGACTTCACCTTGTGCTCGAAATTCGAGTAGGCGTGAACGATGTACCAGCGTAAGGACACTGCCCTTATTCCTCTAGAATCCTGAGTGCAACGGTCGGCCTAGCCGACCAGTTTCCGGGTCAGCCAGAGAAGACCCGAGTCCAGCGCCCAAAAGAACACCGCCATTGCCAGCGTGAAGACGAACACCGCGATCGCCGTCTGCGTCGTCTCCTGGCGTGTCGGCCAGACGACCTTGCGGATCTCCACCCGGGAGCCCTGGATGAAACGCCACAGTCGCTGACCCTGCGTGCTCGTCATCGCGATGCCGATGCCCGCGCCGGTCCCGACCAGTACGAACAGCACGCGCACCGCCAGCGCCAGATCGGGCTGGTAGTAGTAATACGCGTACAGGCCGCCGACGATCGCCGCCGCTGCAATCAACAGCTTGACGATGTCGAGGCCGCCGCCCTGACCAGTTTCCGTCTGTGTGTTCACTTTCGACCGTTCCTGGCAGGCCAGGAGGGAATCGAACCCCCAACCTGCGGTTTTGGAGACCGCCGCTCTGCCAATTGAGCTACTGGCCTGTGCTATTCATCCCTGTAGGAGCGCGCTTGTAGGAGCCCGCCCCAGCGGGCGAACTCGTCGCGGTCGCCCGCTGGGGCGGGCTCCTACGTATCTGCTCGTGTACCTACTCGATAATCTTCGCCACCACGCCGGCGCCGACGGTACGGCCGCCCTCGCGGATCGCGAAGCGCAGGCCTTCCTCCATCGCGATCGGGTTGATCAGGTCCACCACCATCTGCACGTTGTCGCCCGGCATCACCATCTCGGTGCCCTCCGGCAGCTCCACCGCGCCCGTCACGTCCGTGGTCCGGAAGTAAAACTGCGGCCGGTAACCCTTGAAGAACGGCGTGTGGCGTCCACCCTCGTCCTTGGTCAGGATGTACACCTCCGCCTCGAACTTGGTGTGCGGCGTGATCGAACCCGGCTTCGCCAGCACCTGGCCACGCTCCACTTCCTCGCGCTTGGTGCCGCGCAACAACACACCCACGTTGTCGCCCGCCTGGCCCTGGTCCAACAGCTTCCGGAACATCTCCACGCCCGTGCAGGTCGTCTTCGTGGTGTCCTTGATACCCACGATCTCGATCTCGTCGCCCACCTTGATCACGCCGCGCTCGATGCGCCCCGTCACCACCGTGCCGCGCCCCGATATCGAGAACACGTCCTCCACCGGCATCAGGAAGTTGCCATCGATCGCCCGCACCGGCTCCGGAATGTAGTCGTCCATCGCCTCCACCAGCTTCAGCACCGACGGCACGCCGATCTCCGAGGTGTCGCCCTCGAACGCCTTCAGCGCCGAACCCGTGATGATCGGCGTGTCATCGCCCGGAAACTCGTACGTCGACAGAAGATCTCTCACCTCCATCTCCACCAGCTCCAGCAGCTCCTCGTCGTCCACCTGGTCCGCCTTGTTCAGGTACACCACGATGTACGGCACCCCAACCTGCCGCGCCAGCAAGATGTGCTCCCGCGTCTGCGGCATCGGCCCGTCCGCCGCACTCACCACCAGAATCGCACCGTCCATCTGCGCCGCACCCGTGATCATGTTCTTCACGTAGTCCGCGTGCCCCGGACAGTCCACGTGCGCGTAGTGCCGGTTGTCCGACTCGTACTCCACGTGCGCCGTCGCAATCGTGATGCCGCGCGCCTTCTCCTCCGGCGCGTTGTCGATCTGGTCAAACTGCTTGACCTCGCCGCGACCGTGCTTCTCCGCCATCACCTTCGTCAACGCCGCCGTCAGCGTCGTCTTGCCGTGATCCACGTGACCGATCGTCCCCACGTTGACGTGCGGCTTCGTCCTCTCGAATTTCTCTTTGGCCATGTGCTTTTCCTGCTTTTCTTTGTGGTCTCGTCGCGCTGCCAAGCAGCGCTCCTACAATGCTTCTGCGCTCTTCCCGTCGAACAATTCAGCCGGTGGAGCCCACACCCGGGATTGAACCGGGGACCTCTTCCTTACCAAGGAAGTGCTCTACCCCTGAGCTATGTGGGCGCTGCCAAAACCCGCCATCCGTCTGGAGCGGGTGATGGGAATCGAACCCACATCATCAGCTTGGAAGGCTGAGGTTCTACCATTGAACTACACCCGCCATCTCGAGCCGCGTAATTCACATCACGACCCTCAACCCTTCACCGCGGCCCCTTTTTCCGGGACGCAAAAATCCTGACAGTCTTCCAAAGCAACCGTCCGGATTCCGAAAATCTCGTTGTACCTTCCCTTAGGTGGAGCTGCCAACCCAGTCACACACCCGGTTTGTGTCACGCGGACTTTTGACGGGTACAAAAGTGGTCAGAGAACGAAGCCTTTCAATACTGCTATACTCGGCTCTGACTACCTCCTCCGAACTGACGTTCTGGTGGAGGGGGTAGGATTCGAACCTACGTAGGCATAGCCAGCAGATTTACAGTCTGCCCTCGTTGACCGCTTGAGTACCCCTCCGCGGACACAAGCCGCCTATTGTCTAATTCCCCCAACCCACTGTCAACCGGCGGTGCGGCCTCGTTTGCGGCGTCCGGGCCTGTCACGGAGGGGCGGCCGGCGACCGCCCGTCATTGCGAGGAGCGTAGCGACGAAGCAATCCACACTGGATTGCTTCGCTTCGCTCGCAATGACCCCGCCGTGCGCCGGTCAGCCGTCTTTGACCGACCAGTGCCAGGGCTCGTACAGGATCCCCCAGGGGTTGTCTTTGGGGTAAGTCATTGAAAAACCGAAATCTGCTGCCCGCTCACGCAGCCAGTCGAACGCGGTCGTCTGGTCGAATTCCTCGGTCAGCGGCCGCGAGCCCGGCGTCGCGATGTCCACCGCCCGGCCGGTGTGGTGTTCGCTGTGGCCCGGCGCCGCATTGACGGTGAGGATCTCGTCGATGGTCTGCCCGGCATCCAGCTTGTTGCGGATCAGCGTCGCCTGGTACTCGACGCTCCGGAACCCGGAGACGATCAGCAGCTCGACGCCGTCCGCGGCCGCCGCAGCCACCATGGCCTGCCACATCTCCGCGGCGTCGGGCGTCAGCCGCTGCATCCGCCCGATGAGATTCGGTCCGACCTCGACGAGGTCGTCGGCTTCCTCGAACAGCGGCGGACCGCGGTAGTCCGCGGATATACCGAGTTCCCTGTGCAGTTCGCGTAGCATACGGGTCGCGATTGTCCCACATCGGCGGACGGCGGCAAGCCATGAACAAGGACCGGATTTACGCGGACGGTGACAAGGGCGGCGAGCCGTTCCGCTTCGACGACACCGTGGCGGCGGTGTTCCCGGACATGCTGCGGCGCTCGATCCCCGGCTACGAGGCCACCCTGGAGGCCATCGGCTCGCTGGCGGCGCGCTATGTCCGGCCCGGCACACTCTGCTACGACCTGGGTTGCTCGCTCGGCGCCGCGACGCTGGCGCTGCGCCAGGGAATCCGCGTGCCCGACTGCCGCATCGTCGCGGTCGACAATGCGCCGGCGATGATCCGTCGTTGTACCGAGCTCATCGCGGCGGACGACGCGGCCTTGCCCGGCCGGACCGCCGTCGACGTCGAACTCGGGGATATCCGCGAGGTGCCGATCCGGAATGCCTCGATGGTCGTCATGAATTACACCTTGCAGTTTGTCGGTCTCGGCGACCGCGAATCGCTGCTGCGCCGCATACACGACGGCCTCGTGCCGGGCGGCCTGCTGCTGTTGTCCGAGAAAGTCGTCGACGAGGATCCGCAAATGGAGGCGCTGCTGGTCGAGCTGCATCACGAACACAAGCGCCGCAATGCCTATAGCGCGCTGGAAATCAGCCGCAAGCGAGCGGCACTGGAGAACGTGCTGGTGCCCGAGACCGTCGCCGCGCACCGGCGCCGGCTGCGCGCGGCCGGCTTCGCACACGCGGCCGTCTGGCTGCGCTTTTTCAATTTCGTATCGCTCGTTGCGATTCGCGCGGCATGATCGACTATGACCGCCTCTGGCAATGCCTGGTTGGTCTCGGTCTCGGCGACTGGCGAGGGCCGCTCGAGCCGCTGATCCGCGAGCGGTTCATGCCGACCGGCCACGGCGACCTGCCGCGCTGGCGGGAGGCCCTGGCCACGCTGCGCGAAACGCCGGCGGGCGACACCGAGCGCATCCGCGAGCTGCTGCTGAGCCTCGCACCCTGGCGCAAGGGCCCGTTCGACGTGGCCGGCGTCACGATCGACGCGGAGTGGCGCAGCGACCTGAAATGGGCGCGCCTTGCGGCCGCGATCGCACCGCTCGAAGGACGCAGCGTCCTCGACGTCGGCTGCGGCAACGGTTACTACATGTTGCGCATGCTCGAAGCCGGCGCCCGGGCCGTGCTCGGCGTCGACCCGACGCTCCTGTATTGCCTGCAGTTCCTGGCCGTGTGCCGTTACCTCGCGCCGCAACCGGCGTTCGCGCTACCGCTCGCGCTGCACGAATTGCCGGCCGAGGCGCGCGCGTTCGACACGGTGTTCTCGATGGGCGTGCTGTATCACCGGCGCGCACCGCTCGATCACCTGCGCGAGCTCCGCGGCACGCTGCGGCCGGGCGGGCAACTCGTGCTCGAGACGCTGTTCCTGCCCGGCGAGGACGCGTTCGCGCGGACCCCGGCCGAGCGCTATGCACGCATGCGCAACGTCTGGCTGTTACCGACCGTCCCGGAACTCCTCACCTGGCTCGCGCGGTCGGGATTCCGTGATGCCGAGGTCGCCGACCGCTCCCGGACCACACCCGCCGAGCAACGCCGGACCGAGTGGATGCCGTTCGAATCCCTGGCCGATGCGCTCTATCCCGGCGATCCGGACCGCACGGTCGAAGGCTGGCCCGCGCCGCGGCGCGTCGTGGTGCTTGCAAACGCCGGCTAATTTCCTTATTTTCAGTTTAAACAGAAATAAGAGAATTGCCATGAAGCTGTCGCCGGCTGTCGAGCGATACGTTCTGCACTGGGGCGAGATGGGCACGCGCTGGGGCACCAATCGCACCGTCGCGCAGATTCATGCGCTGCTGTACCTGTCGCCGGAGCCGCTTACCGCCGACCAGATCGTCGAAGCCCTGTCCGTCGCGCGCTCCAACGTTAGCACCAGCATCCGCGAGTTGCAGAGCTACGGCATGGTGCGCATGACGCACGTGCTCGGCGATCGCCGCGACTACTTCGAGTCGATATCCGACGTCTGGGACCTGTTCCGCGTCATCATCGACCAGCGCAAGCAGCGCGAACTCAACCCGACACTGACGATGCTGCGCAGCGTCGCCGACGAAGTCGATCGCGAGACCGACACCGACCCGGTCACGAAGGAACGCATCCGCAACATGCTGGATTTCGTCGAGACAACCAGCGACTGGTACGAGCAGATTCACGAGATCCCCACCTCGACGCTCAAGAAACTCATGAAGCTCGGCCGCGGCATCACCAGGCTCGTGTCTCGTTGACCGAGGCGCGCCAGCGATCGCGGCTGAAGCCGCTCCTACGGAAACCAATAGACTAAGGTGCCGGACCAGCGTCCGTAGGAGCGGCTTCAGCCGCGATCAGGGCAGCCGATTCAGTCCGCTCAGGGTAAGGCGGGAGGCGCCGGCCCGC
>Ga0210086_1000482_pt1 | contig 22896 bp, 24 predicted proteins | sample China_Galinas_PW_3_FD_184867 | JGI IMG/M metagenome (GOLD analysis project Ga0210086, IMG submission 184867) | Wetland microbial communities from San Francisco Bay, California, USA, that impact long-term carbon sequestration - China_Galinas_PWB_D2... | ecosystem: Environmental > Aquatic > Marine...
AGGAGCGAGACGACCTGAGTGCTGCCGAGATCGCTCGTTACAGTCACGGTTATCCGCTTAATGCCCGTTCCCAAGGAACACGTGCCGTCGAGGTCGGTGGCGTTGACCTCGCAGACCTCGGCGGAGCGCGAGTACTGGACGCTGCTCAGGGTCTTCGTGTCGGCGTATCCGTTATAGACGTCCGCCGTGGCGTAGCCCTCGGAGCGGACAAGCTCCACGAGGTCCTGTCCGAGGAGCGCGGCGTTGACCACCTTTTCGTTATCCACCGTGAAACGGGCCTGCTGTCCGAGCACGTATATCAGCACGGGTATCGCGATGGCCGTTATCACGATGATCAGTATCACCTCTATGAGGGTGAACCCTTCTTTTCTGCGGAGCATTGAGATCATCAGTCCGTCACCGTCCCGGTCTGGCCCTCTATGGTTATCGTCTTTGAACCCGCGGAGCCGTTGACCGTAACCGTCTGGGTGGAGAGGGGCGCTCCCGTCGAGGCGTCCACGGGGATGCCAAGCGAATCGAAGGCCACCTTCATGGACGGGCTCAGCGTTATGCCGCTTAGCTCGGCGCACCTCGCGGCCGTGAAGTCCACGACGAAATTGCCAGAGGCGTCCTTCGAGCAGGCATCTGAGGAGGCGGTAGCAGCCGTGTTCGTAATGGAGTTCATGACGCCGTACACGCTGTACCCGTCAGTTCTGAACTCTATGCCGGCCCTCTGCTGGGAGGATACGGCCAGCTTGCGGGCGTATCGGATGTCCGTCTTCACCTTCTCGGCGGCCCCGTTCAGCCTGATCTTCTCTATGGGGTTCTTGATGAGTACGGCCGCGGCCAGTATGGCCAGGAGGACCACAACCATGATGGCCTCTATTAAGGTGAAACCCGCGTCCCCCGGGTGCAAAAAACGTCCTAACCGCATGGAATAATTCTAACATTTAAACCACTTATTTAAAAGAACGGGGGCCCCTTGCCGAAATTCCGTAAGTTCCTATATAATAATACTTTAAAATCTCAGCACCGGAGGCAAACGTGAAGGAAGGCATACATCCAGCATACAATGAGGCGAAGGTTGTCTGCGCTTGTGGCGAGTCTTTCGTTACCCGCTCCACAAGAAAAGACATCCACGTGGACATATGCTCTCAGTGCCACCCCTTCTTCACGGGCAAGCAGAAGCTTGTCGACACGGAAGGACGTGTCGAGAAGTTCAGGAAGAAGTACAGCAAAGCCCAGAAGAAGGCCGAGAAAGCCGAGAGCTAAACAACTGAACCCTGAAGTCGTCAGCCTCACGTACGCAGGCTGACGGCTTTTTTTATTCTCTTATGGAAAAGATAGGCGGACAGGCGGTCATAGAGGGCGTGATGATGAAGTCCCGCAAGGGGTGGACCGTAGCGGTGCGCGACCCCAAGGGGGAGATACACGTCAAGAAGGAGCGCCTTAAGGAGCTGCCCCGCGTATTCAAATGGCCCCTCATGCGGGGGGTGCTCGTCCTCTTCCACACGCTCGTACTCGGCATCAGGGCGCTCGAATACTCCGCCACCATGGCCTACGAGGACGAGAAAGAGGAAAAGCCGCTCAGCCGAGCCGCAATAGCCGTCACCATAGGCGTCTCCATGGTAATCGGCATAGGGCTGTTCATCGCCCTGCCCCTCTATGCCACCAAGCTCATCGGCATGGTCATGAGCACCGTGCAGAAGAGCTCCCTGGCCTTTAATTTCGTCGACGGCATCGTGAGGGTCGCGGTATTTCTGCTATACATCCTGATAATCGGGCTCTGGTCGGAGATAAGGCGCATATTCGAGTACCACGGCGCGGAGCACAAGGTCATACACGCTTACGAGGACGGCAAGCTCGACCGGGCTGACTCGCCCGAGTACAGCCCGCTTCACCCGAGGTGCGGCACGAGCTTCCTACTTATAGTGATGGTCATAAGCATCCTGGTGTTCTCGTTCATACCCCAGTCTTGGAACCTCACGGGGAAGTTCCTCGCGCGCGTCGTGCTGATACCGCTCATCGCGGGGATCTCATACGAGACACTGAAGCTCTCGGCGAAGACCTCCCACACGCCGCTCGGGAGGGCGATAGTCTGGCCGGGCCTCATGCTCCAGAGGCTGACCACCCGCGAGCCCGACGAGCGGCAGGTTGAGGTGGCCCTCAGGGCGATGAACGAGGTGCTCGATCTCGAACGCGAAGGAGAAGGAAACGGTGCTGGACCTCAAGAAGCTTGAGAGCGTCGAGAGGCGCTACGAGGAGCTTAACAACCTCCTCATGCAGCCCGACATAATCTCGGACTACCAGAGATACCAGAAGCTCGCCAAGGAGCAGTCCGACATCACCCCCCTCATGGAGAAGATACAGGCCTACAAGAAAGTAATCACTGATATCGAGGGCGCCGAGGAGCTCGCCTCGTCGGGCGACCGCGAGATGCGGGAGCTTGCCCAGGCCGAGCTCGACGACCTGTACGAAAAGAAATCCACCGTCGAGGAAGAGCTTATGGTGATGCTCATCCCCAAGGACCCGCGCGACGAAAAGAACGTTATCCTCGAGATAAGGGCGGGCACCGGAGGGGACGAGGCGGGCCTGTTCGCCGCAGACCTCTTCAGGATGTACTCGAAGTACGCCGAGGGGCGCCGCTGGAAGGTGGAGGTCATAGACTCGAGCCCGACGGGCATCGGCGGGCTCAAGGAAATAGTGGCCTCGGTGCAGGGCAAGGGTGCCTACAGCCGCCTGAAGTACGAAAGCGGCGTGCACCGCGTGCAGAGGGTGCCCGAGACCGAGACGCAGGGGCGCATCCACACCTCAGCCGCCACGGTGGCCGTGCTGCCCGAGGCCGAGGACGTGGATATAAAAATCGAGGAGAAGGACCTGCGCGTGGATACCTTCTGCGCCTCCGGCCCCGGTGGCCAGGGCGTGAACACTACCTACTCCGCCGTGAGAATCGTGCACGAGCCCACTGGCTTAGTTGTGCAGTGCCAGGACGAGCGCTCGCAGATAAAGAACAAGGCCAAGGCCATGAAAGTCTTACGCTCCAAACTCTACGAGCTTCAGGTCGAGGAGCAGGAAAAAGAGAGGGCCGAGGCCAGAAAGACCCAGGTGGGCTCGGGCGACAGGAGCGAGCGCATACGCACCTATAACTTCCCCCAGAACAGGGTCACCGACCACCGCATCGGCCTCACCCTCCATAAGCTTGAACTCATCCTCGAGGGCCACATGGACGAGATAGTGGACGCCCTCCAGACACACTTCGAGACCGAGAAGCTGAATCAGCTCAAGTAAAAGTCGCCCCGTTTCCCGCTTTCGATAATTCTAAGGATAGCTCTGCCGCGTCTCGACGGGCTCGACCTTATAGGTAACGTTGAAGACATTCCGCGCGTCGTTTACCTGCACCATGCATTTGAGCGGCTGCACCTCGCCGGGCTCAAGGCGCATCAGCTTTTCGCAGGAGCCCAGAACCTTGTCGAATATGTCGCGGGCATAGAACGTGACAGAGAACGGCAGCCTATCTTCCGTCTTGTTTTCCGCGGTGGCCTCGATGTAAACCTGCCTGCCCTCGATGCCCCACTCGTCGTACCCTCTGGCGAGGATGCGGGCCTCTTCGGCCTTGGTGATTTCTATGACCACTCCGTCGAGCGAGCCCCGCTCCTTTTCGATATCCTGCCTGTATGGGTAGCGCGCGGGAGACGCCCCCACCGCAAAGAGCAGCACCATAACCAATGCCGTCAGCTTCAGGGCCTTCATAAGAAGATTCTATCCTAAATGCGGGCTAAAGTTAAGAGGGAAAAGAAGATAAGGCCAACGGCTCAAATTGACAGATTTTTTTCATTCTGTTAACGTGAATACGCTTTAGGGCGCATCGGCATATTTAAGTCGCATTATGAGGGGAGAGACGAGCGTGACCAGCGGGCCAAATTCCAGACCCGGATACGCCGGATACGAAAAAGCGGTGGTAGCCCTCTTTTTCGTATCGGTTTTCTGTTACTTCACTTATCCGATAAAGCTCGGCGATTTCTGGTGGCACATCAACACCGGCAGGTGGATATGGGAGCACCGCGCGCTGCCGCACTTCGACCCCTTCACCTACACCACCCCGCACGACTCCGACCCAAGAAGGCTCCTCGTGCTCCGGGGATACTGGCTCGCCCAGATCGCCTTCTACGCCCTCTATAAGGTCTTCGGCTACGCGGGCCCGATTCTACTTAAGGCGGGCACCTTCGCGGCCATCATCTTCGTGCTCTGGAAGGGCCTCACCGAAGAGGGGCTCAACCCTGTGTTCAGCCTCCTTCTGCTTGCCCCGCTTCCGTTCATCATTAACGAGTTTGAGGAGGTGAGGCCGCAGATATTCTCATTCCTCGGCGCCCTGCTCGTGTATCGATACTGCCTGAAGCACAGATACCGGCAGCTCGTGCTCGTGATGCTCGTCTGGGCGAACGTCCACCGCGGCTATATAATCGGCATGGTGATAATTGCGGCGTTCATGGCGGCGGAGGTGGCGCGGTATTTCTCGAAGAAGAACTCCACGAACCACGCCGCCTTCAAACCCTCGATGCTCTGGCTCGGCGCGGCACTGGCGGCGAGCTTTATTAACCCGAACTTCACCCGCGCCCTGACGGTCAACATGGCCGAGCTAAGCAACCCCGCTACCATGAAGGTCAGCGAATACAAGTCGCTCTGGGAGTACTGGCAATTCGTAGGCAACCCCGCCCTGTTTTACGCCACCGTGGCCTTCGGCGCGTTTAGCACGGCGTTCGTGGCACTCTCGTTCCGCAGTGTGCGCTGGCACCGGGCGTTCCTGTTTATCGGGTTTACTGTCGCCGGGCTCATGGCATTCAGGTTCAGCATATTCTTCGTTCTGATGACGCTTGCCATAGCGTCGCCATTCATCGCCGAGCGGCTGCGAGGCGTCTCGCTCAGAGTGAAGCCCGGCGCCGCGGTGCTCGCGATAGCCCTTTCGGGAGTCATACTGTTTTCGGCGTATAACAGGAGCTTCGCCAGAAACGGAATGATATCTCCCGTGATGGCCCCGGTCGCCGCCGCGGGCTACCTCTCGACGGTACACGTCCCCGGCCCCGTCTTTAACGCTTACGAGTACGGCGGCTATCTTTCGTGGAGGCTCTATCCCGAGTACGAGATGTTTATAGACCCGAGATACCTTGATTTCGATGCGCTGGCCGACTACCGCGAAGCGAAGAACCATGACGCGCTACCCGTGCTCGACAAGTACGGCGTTAACTCGGTCGTCTTTTACTCCATGAACCCGATAACGAACGAGATACCGAAGATAATCGTAGACCTCCAGCGAAGTGCCGACTGGGAACTCATGTACCTCGACCCGCTCTCGGTGATATTCGTCCGCGCCGGACAGGCCGGCCCCATCCCCGCGCTTTCCAAGCAGGTCCTATGGGACGACCTCGAGGGCAAGGCGCTGGCCCTGAAAAGCCGTATGCCCTCAAGCCCCGAGCCTGAGCTCACGCTGGGCAGGATATATACGGCCCAGGAGCGGTGGGACGAGGCCCTCGCGCACTACCGCGATGCGCTTAAGACTGCGCCCGGCAACGCAAAGGCTGAGGGAATGATAAAGGCGATTGAGAAGTGGCAGAAGGAACACGGAGAATAAGGAAGAAGTTAAGGGCCAATGGCCCGGAGAAATATTGACCATCCGGGAGGGATTGTGACACTTTGAAGTGGAAGTGTTGAGGGGAGACTTCTTCCTGAAAGATGCATGCTTGATGTCAGGAATCAACTATAGAGTTGAAATATATATCAACAAGGCAATAGAGCAATACATTCCTCATGATGAGACCAATTACAGTGAAAGACTCGAAATTAATTAAGTGGGCTCTGCGGCATAAGGTTCTAACTGTGTTGGGAGTTATCGCTCTCGTCTATGGTATAGCCTTTTACAACTGGTTCTACTGGGGAAAAGTTGTGGATGCCGATACTGGACAACCCATTGAGGGTGCAGCGGTAGTTGCTAGCTGGGGAAAAACAGCATATGGCTTCGAAGGTCCATCAACGAGACAAGGAATATTAAAGGAAACCCTTACGGACGATAAGGGTAAGTGGTTTATAAGGGGACCAAAAGGAGATTTCATATTAGCACAATTAATCTCTATTGTAGTCCCCTATACTCAGAACCCAAAATTTACAATCTACAAGCCAGGCTATTGTCCATATCCTAAGCAGTTTGGAATAGATGCGTGCGATGGAATGCGTGTGAATAAAGAACCTTATGGCAATATAGGCAGAGGTGAGACCCTAGTATTGCCTAAGTTGATAAGCAGGCAGGATCGGTGGAAAGCCTATGGCATAGCGCCAGATTATACTGATGGCACCCTTGCAACAGCCAAGAAGATAGAAAAGTTCAAGAGGCTTATGAACCAGGAACGCCAGTATTTAGGTATGGGAAAAGAATCATGGATAAAGGAACTCGACGCAATAGTTTCGGACTATCTTGTTCTTGAAAATATTGGGCCATACAAGCAGGCACCGAAATCAGAGTTTATGGGGATAGAATTCCAGAGTGACAAGAGAAACCTTCGAGAGGTAGACATTACAACTGAGAGATTCACCGACGAATTTGGTGAGACATATAAATCATACAAGACCCGATATCATAGCAATTCTGTTTCCCCCTTTATTGTAGTTGAGGTAAAAGAATATACATTTAGTGATTGGACTGTGAACCACAAAATGCAGTATCCATTCAGAGATAAGAATAAAGAAAGGATTGGCTTGTCGCTACCGGAAGCACAAGTGATATCGATAGATGGAACGTATATATTATCAATTAAAGGTAAGCGTTATAGTTGGAGCCGTGGAAACAAAATTATTGATATAACGTGTCCTGAGACAGATTGTAGTGAGATCGAGCCAACTGAAATCATCCATGCTTATCTCCAGAAATTTCCAGCTGCACAGAGACTTCCATTTGGATGGATACGAGATGTTTTAGGTCCGGATCAAACTCGCCGTTGGATACATGATGAGATGTCATTTAGACTTTCAAGTGCTAATTTCCGTTTTCAAGACGTATTGCCAAAAGAAATGGCAGTAGTAGTAGATCACTTGGTTGTTTTTCTCGATTTTAGAGAAAGGTATTTTGGCATACCATCTGAGGCTGAGAAACAAGACCTTATTCAGTGTTGTTTACCTAAGGAGGAAGATACAGCAGGAATACACCTTGAGAGGAGATCTGAACTCGCAAAAAGGATTCAAGAATATCAGCGATGGTGGGAAAAAGCGCGTTTTATAGAGATTAAGCTCGAATGATTGCTGATGCTATCAATGATGTCAGGTCTTGAAGTCTAGACCGTAGGAATCTCTTTCAGGCGGGAATATTCAAGCACCGAGTTTCGTGCTTTTGTACCCTCGTAGGTGATGTCCGCAAATCCCTTCTGCGTCTTTCGAGGTGTAGCTCCCGCAAACTTCTACCGGCGGAAATGGTGTTGTGAAACGTTTCACGTGAACCATTTCGTCTGGACGGCTTCATCCCCGCAGGTGCTATCCTAAGTTTGATTTAGAAAGGCAGTGTCGGGAGTTCCCCTTCCCCCGCCCGATGCCCTATACTTAAACCATGAAAGCGATGGAGGCCATGCATAGGGCCACGGAGTGGCTTAATGCCCTCGGCATAGAGGACGCGCCCAAGGAGGCGGAGCTTCTCGTCACCATGGGGCTCGGCGTTGACCGATTAAGCCTCTACCGCGACGACCCGGAGCTCGGCTGGGAAGACCCGCGCATTCTCGACGAGATGCTCAGGCGCAGGGAGCGGCGCGAGCCCCTGCAGTACATCATCGGCGAGGTGGAGTTCTACGGCCTTCGCATGAAGGTCGGCCCGGGCGTGCTCATCCCGAGGCCCGAGACGGAGCTTCTCGTTGACGAGGCCCTCAGGCGGCTTAAAGGCAACCCCTCGCCCCGCGTGCTCGAGCTCTGCACCGGAAGCGGGTGCGTTGCGCTTGCCGTCGCAAAGGCTCTTCCGGAGTCGCAGGTGCTTGCCACGGAGAACTCGAAAGAGGCATTGAAGTACGCACATGAAAACGCGAAGCTCAACAGTATCGAGAACGTGGCGTTCCTCGCGGGCTCGCTCTTTGAGCCAGTGGCCGGGCAGAGCTTCGACGCCGTGCTCTCAAACCCGCCATACATCGCCACCGCCGAGATAGACACGCTCGCCCCGGAGATACGCAACTGGGAGCCCCGCGCGGCACTCGACGGCGGGCCCGATGGTCTGGATTTCTACCGCGAGATAATCCCACGCGTAAAGGACTACCTCAAGCCCGGCGGAGCGCTCATCGTGGAGATGGGCGCGGCCCACGCCCCCGAGGTGGCCCGCATCGCCTCGGACTCTGGCCTCAGGCCAAAGCCCCCGGTCCAGGACTGGGGCGGCTGCGACAGGGTCATCTCGATATTGGCGTAAGGGCCCGCCGTTTAAAAAATAATCGCGCCTCTCTGACCCCGAATCCCGCCCATATATATGACTTATTAGCGGGGTTTATGTACATATATATATTTTTGTGCCCGTATTTCTTGACCTTTTAAAAAAGAATTCTTTATTATCATAGCGTTGATTTTTTCCGGAGGAGGGATTAATGGGAGAACATAAGATGCTCATGGACCTCATCGTCAACCCTGAGGTCGTGCCACATTTCGTATCCTACGCTTTTCTTGGTTCCATACTGCTGATCGGCCTCGCCCTGATGATCAGGGGCTCCATGTCCCTCGTTCCGGGCGGCGTGCAGAACGTCGTGGAGGTCGTAGCCAAGTACATACTCGACCTCGCGGAAGAGACTCTCGGACACCACTGGGGAAGGCCGTTCTTCCCGCTCATCTGTACGATATTCATGTACATAGCCGTATGCAATTTCATGGGCCTCGTTCCGGGATTCGATTCGCCCACGAGCAACATCAACATGACCGCCTCCATGGCGGTGCCCGTGTTCTTCGCCACTCACTACTACGGCCTGAAGGTGCACGGCGTGGGCTACATCAAGCACTTCCTCGGGCCCATGCGCTCGGTCATCTGGCTGCCCATGATGATGCTGATGCTCATAGTTGAGAGCATTTCCCATCTGGCCAGACCCGTGACCCTCTCCGTCAGGCTCTTCGGTAACATGATAGCCAAGCACTTTCTGCTCCTCGTCCTGGCGTTCCTGGTTCCCTGGCTCATACCCGCACACTTCGCAGTGTTTCTGCTGGGAATACTGGTCGCCCTCGTTCAGGCGCTCGTGTTTGCTCTTCTGACCACCATGTACCTTGCTGGTGCGGTGGAAGAGGCGCATTAAGATAACCTTCAAGGAAAGGAGGACACTGAATTGAAAAAGTTCTTAACGATAGCTCTTCTTGCCTTCGTTATCGTATGCATGTTCGCACCGCTCGCGCTCGCGGCCGAAGGGGCCATGGCCGACGGCGGTTCGATTAGCGTTAAGGCATACGCGGCGATAGGCGCGGGCATAGCCATCGGCTTTGCGGCACTCGGCACCGGCATCGGCATGGGTTCGGGTCTGAGCAAGGCTTGCGAAGGCGTCGCAAGAAATCCGGGCGTCTCGGGTAAGATTACCACTACCCTGATCCTCGGTCTGGCACTGATCGAGTCCCTGTGTATTTACGCTCTCATCGTATCACTGGGCCTTCTGATCAACCAGGGTATATTCTTCTAAAAATCGTTTTATTGCCCCTCACCATGGGGGGCGCACCATTTACTAAGCCGAGGGCGGTTCCCTTAAGGGAACCGCCCTCTTTGTCTTCGACGCTCCCCATCCGTTAAACTAAACTCATGGAAGACGAACAGCAGGCCTGGTACGACACCGACGAGGACCGCGCATACGAGGATGCGGTGAACGCCGTCAAGGCGGCGGTCGAGAGCGGCACGGCATTCGACGAGGCCGCCTCGAAGATAGACCTCGGGGACAAGTCCCTCACGGATACCGCCATATCGGACGCCCTCAAGCTTCTCATCGCCGAGATGCATTTCATGAAGCATAAATCGCTCGAGGAGGTGGCGGAGAAGCTGAAGCTCCCCATCGACCGTGTCGAGGGCACCAGGCGCGAGATGGTCGCCGAGGTCGAGGCCGATGCCATCCAGAAATACAAGGAGTCCATGGGCCAGGGAGGCAACGCCTGATGTTCGGAGACGCCGTCAGGGTGACCATCGCTCAGCTCGCCATGAACCGCCTGGCGATGAGGCTCCTTAGATTCGACGTCACGCCGGAGGTGCTTTTCAAACCCCGCTTCGTGGATAAGCCCGAGGACGCGAAGCTCCACGCCGAGACGGACGGCTACATGTTCTACGTGGACTGGTTCAAGGGCCAGGGCGACCCGAAGCTCATGCTGATGAAGACCGTGGGCCTCACGAGCAACTCCTTCGCCGAGATAATCGACTGCCCCGTGGACCTGCTGAAAAACGCCGCCGAGGGCGCGAAGTCCTACTCCGGGATGTACGCCATAGACGCGGAAGTGGAGAAATGGATCAAGGGAAAGCTCGGCGCCGCGCTTACGCCAAAGAAATAATCTACACACCTCAAGCAATTAAAAATGTCACCCTGAACTTGTTTCAGGGTCTCTTGTGCCGGATGTGCCGGGATGCTGAAACCGGTTCGGCATGACAGAAGCCTTGGTTGTCCCGCCCTGCCACATCCTTAATCGTAACCTGTACCGTCATTCCGGCTTGTCCGGAATCTTCAGATTCCCGACGCGCTTCGCTAGCGGGAATGACAGGAAAGAGCGCTGAGCGGAGAAAACAGGACTAGTCCTGCTTGCCCTCTTCGGCCTTCTTCGGGGCCATGCCCTGCTTAAGCTTAAGGGTCTGCTCCATCATGAGGATGAACTTGATGTACTTGAAGGCGAACTTCATCAGGGCCACCTCGTCTTCCTGCATGGCCCTTATCTCGTCGGCGGGGATGTCGAAGAGGTCGAGAAAGCGGCTGCCGAAGACGTAGTTGCGGAAGCGGTCGATGTCGTAGCTTGCCATGAAGAACTGCATCTGCTTGGCCTCGTCGAGGCCGTGTTTGCCGGGCAGGTTGCGGCGCATCATGATGTGTTTCCACTCGCGGTTCATCTCGTCCCAGTGGGAGGATTTCTGGTCCTCGCGCCAGCTGGCGATGGTCCACTCCGTGTCCTCCTCGTAGCCCTTGCAGTGGGGCTCGCGGACGAAGAAGTAGAACTCCTCGTGGGTCATGCCGTCTCCTTCGGCGGCGCGGCGCTTCATGGTGCCCTGCCCCACGGGGTAGTAGCGGCAGCTCACGGGGCGGTCCTCATAGACCTTGCAGCCCTCCTCGACCGTGCCCAGGAACGGGCAGGTCTTCTCCTCGCCCTCCATCTTGAGGTAGGCGTAGGGGTGCGTGGACTTCTCGTCGATGCGCATCATGGTGTGCTTGTCGAGGAAGTCCGAGGACGACATGTCGAGGCGGTTCTTGAGCCTCAGCACGTCGTAGGGGGTGAGCATGATGTCTATGTTCGAGCAGCATTTGGTAAAACAGCTTATGCCCGGATGGCACCGGAACTTGAATTTCGTGCTCTCGTCGAGGTAGTTGGTCTCTACGGCTTTCATATTAAACATGGCAAAGGCACCTTCTCTCTGATGTTTGGGATTGAATATTTTAACACACGGCCCCGCGCCGATTCCCCCCGGGGGCTTTTTGCTTGATACTTCGGGGAGGGGGGTGCAAAGCGGATAACCGCCCGATTTAATGTAAAACCTCGCCGAAATGCTTTACACTTGCTTGATAAATGCCTGATAAATACCCGACCCATTGCCGCCTCGCCTTGCCTCCTGGGCGCACCGCGCCCCACCACCTGTCATTCTGAACCCTAAACCTGTCATTCTGAACTTGGTTCAGAATCTCCGAGACCCTGAAATCAATTCAGGCCGACACAATTAGCCCGGGGCGCACCGCGCCCTATGAGCCATTCTACCCGCCCGGCGCGGAAATCGTCCATATAAACGATTTCCGCCGTTATATCTGTCATTCCAGCTTGTCTGGAATCCAGGGTATTTCCCCTCTCCCCCTTGACCCCTCGGCCCCTTGAACCCTGTTTTTTGCGATTTGTTATAATTTGGCGGGGATTTCGACATGCTCAAACAATATCTTAAAGGACTTCACAAGGTCGCCCAAAGCGGAGACGCCAGAGAGGAATCCTTTTATTCCACGCTGCAAGACCTTCTGATTGGCTATGCCGATTCGGTAAAGAAGAAAGGCATACACATAACCACCCTACCTAAGGCCACTGAGGCCGGAAACCCCGATTTCCGTGTATGGGATGGCAAACAACATATCGTAGGCTATATAGAGGCTAAGGCCCCTACAGTAGAAGACCTTTCTAAGATAGAAAGGACAGACCAATTAAAACGATACTTGAGTACTTTCCCTAACGTCATACTTACCAATTTTTCCGAGTTCCGGCTATATCGAAATGGGGAGCTTGTTGATAAAGTTCAGATTGGTAGACCTTATGTCCTTCATGAGTTAAAGACCGTTCCTCCAGTTGAAAAAGAAGAAGACTTCCTGAAGTTGCTTGAAAAGTTCTTCTCCTTCGCCCTACCCAAGGTCTATAGCGCCAAGAGCCTCGCCATGGAGCTTGCCAAGAGGACACGCTTCTTAAGAGATGAGGTAATCACTCATGAGCTTGCAGAAGAAAAGAGCTTTGTTCACGGCTTCTATGAGGCATTTCAAAATATCTCATAAGTGGGTTATCCACGGAAGATTTTGCCGATCTCTATTCTCAAACCGTAACATACGGGTTGTTTGCGGCCCGCACGCGTTCAGAAAATGGATTTAACAGGAAGCTTGCTTATGACAATATCCCATCTACGATAGGTATTTTACGTGATGTTTTCGAGTTTGTTTCACGCGGGAAGCTTCCACCACAGATGGAATGGATTATTGACGACATCTCGGAAGTCCTCGCGGTTGCGGACACTAACAATATACTCGAACAGTATTTTAAAGAGCATAAGGGCAGCGACCCCGTAGTGCACTTCTATGAAACCTTCCTCGCCGAATACGACCCCACAACAAGAGAGAAGCGGGGAGTCTATTACACTCCAGAGCCCGTTGTTTCATACATAGTCCGCTCACTGAATTTAATCCTGAAAGAACATTTTGGCAAATCAGAAGGATTTGCAAGTAGTGGCGTAACCGTGCTTGACCCCGCTGGTGGCACACTTACATTTTTGGCTGAAGCGGCAAAACTTGCAGTAGAAGAATTCACATCTAAATATGGCGCGGGAAAGAAGAAAGACTTTATCAGAGACCATATACTAAAAAACTTTTACTCTTTCGAACTCATGATGGCCCCATACGCCATAGGTCATATGAAAATGTCTTTTCTGCTTGAGGAACTCGGATACAAACTCAAGAATGATGAGCGGCTGAAGTCCTACCTCACGAACACGCTTGAGATGGTGGAACTTGAGCAGACTGAACTACCGGGCATAGCCTCTCTTTCAGAGGAATCTCATGAAGCGGGTAGGGTTAAAAAGGAACAACCCATCTTAGTCATCATGGGCAACCCGCCATATTCAGGCCATTCGTTTAATAAAGGGCCTTGGATTTCCGAAATCATAAAAGACTACTAAATTATTATATACTTGGCAATACGACATACGATGGGCTGCAAATAAGTTGCGTAGCGAATGCATAATGAAATCTGCGCGTTCATCAAAAAGAGGCATCTGGGAACTGGTATAACCCCCCAATCTCCTTACCCCAACCACACCACAACAAAGGCCCGCGCCGGGCGTTTCCGGCGCGGGCCTCGCGGATACTTGATCCGGCTAACTTCTTACTTCTCTACCACCTGATTGATCTCGACCCTGCGGTTCTTCGCCATGCCCTCGTCGGTGTAGTTCGGGGCGATGGGGTTGCGCTCGCCGTGTCCCACTACCTTAAGGCGGCTGCCGTCTATGCCGCGGTCGGTGAGGTACTTCTTCACGGCCTTGGCCCTGCGGATGGAGAGGTCCATGTTGTACTCATCGGAGCCCCTCGAGTCCGTGTAGCCGTGCAGGACGAACTTGGTCTTCGGGTTTTCCTTCATCACCTTCACGGCGTCGTCGAGCACGGGGCGCACTCCGGGCTTGATCTCGTCCTTGTTAGTGTCGAAGTTGGCGTCCCCTATGACCCAGACCTTCTCCTCCATCATGACCTTCTCGCCGCAGAGGGCCTCCGCCTTCGCGCGGGCGTCCTTCATCATGGCGATGGCCTCGGCGGTCCTGCAGGACCAGAACACGTCCACGGCCCCGTGGTACTGCCACGCAACCTGGTTGTATGCCGTCGGGCAGTCCTCGGCCGCGCCGCGTGCCTTCGCATCGGCCAATGCCTGCTTGGTGGCGGTGCGCTCCTGGTGGAAGGTCCTTGGCGACCTCTCTGGCGGCACGGTCGCGCATGCCGCTAGCATGAACGACGCAACCGCTACAAATGCAACTGCGATGAATGTCTTTCTCATTTCCCAGCCTCCTTTTTTCTCCCTGTTTTACTTAATGACCTTAACGCCTCATCCGAGACCTCGGCCACCGTGGCGCCGTGCCTTCGCGCCGCGCGCCTGAGGTCCTCGAATTCCGGCATCCTCTTAACCACGTCTCCGAAATCCGCCACCTTCACCCGAATCGTACCGTATTTCGTAACCACTTTCAAGGACTTTCGGGGCAGTATTGTGCGGGCCATCCGGGAGTGCCGGACCCCCAGCGTGGTGGTCTCGCGAAGGACTATTTCGGCCAGCTCGCCCCTTTTGTCCTCGTCGCAGAGCACGGTGAGTTTTACGGCCGGGCGGGACTTTTTCATAATAATATTAGTGAGATACACGTCCAGGGCCCCGGCCTTAAGGAGGGTCTCCATGACGTGCTCGAAGATTCTGGGGTCCATGTCGTCGATATTGGTCTCGATGACCGCCACCTCGTCCGAGCCTCCTCCGGCCTCGGCATCTCCGATAAAAACCCTGAGCACGTTGGGCCTGTCCTTAAACTGGTGGCCGCCCGCCCCGGTGCCCGTGGCCTCAAGCCTCATCACGGGCATTGCGCCCCACTCCGAGGCCAGCGCGCCGATTATCGCCGCCCCGGTGGGCGTGGTGAGCTCGCGCGTGTGTCCCGAGGAATAGACTGGCATCCCGCGTAGGAGCTCAACCGTCGCGGGCGCGGGAACGGGCAGCTCCCCGTGCTCGGTGGTTACAGTGCCCGAGCCGAGGTTCACGGCCGAGGCCGCCACCTTCTCTATGCCGAGCTTTTCGAGACAGATGAGCGTGCCCATCACATCCACAATCGCGTCGACCGCGCCGAGCTCGTGGAGGTGAATTTTCGTATAGGGCTCGCCGTGCACTCGCGCCTCGGCCTCGAAGAGCTCTCTGAATATCGCAAGCGCGTTCTTCCTTATGGATGCCGATAGCGTGGAGCCCTCTATGATGCCCTTTACGTCGCGGAACTTCCGCCTCGCAGGCCTGCCCTTCGCCGCGAGCTTAACGTCCACCTTCGTCGCCGAGACCCCGGCCCGTCGCACGTCCCTCGCCGATATCGTATAGCCTTCAATGGGGATCTTCCTGAGCTCGCGCCTTAGCGTGGCCAGCGGCACGCTCGCGCTAACGAGCGCGCCCAGGCACATGTCGCCGCTGATTCCCGAAAAACAGTCGAAAAATGCCGTCTTCATGCCAACTATCTTACCACTAACATGACGGCAAGTCGCCAGCTAAATTACACCTCTCCGGCGTGTACGGGCCGCTAATATTGCCACAATTAGTGATTGGTAAGGCCTTCGCAGGTGCGCAAAGTTTTTCGCATTAATGCAAATGCCAATGCCCCACATTCCCTTATTAATCAGCCTGTTACGAGATGGCACAGCAAATGCATTATTAGTTGCAAATGCCTGGAAAGGAGGCAAAGAAAATGAACAAGCTCTCCAAGACTTTTACTTACATCGGCTCCGGGATAGGTCTCGTACTTTTCGCACTGGTGGGGTTATTGCCCGGCTCGCTTCTGGGCGGGGCCATGGGATTAAACATCGTAGGAACCCTCTTTGGCTACCCCGTAACCTCGGGCGTCCTGCAGAGGTTGATAGTGGCGGCCTCGATGCTCGTCGGCGTAATGGTGGCAGGAATAATCTTTGTCGTGGGCTGCTCGGTGGCGGGATGGCTCATAGGCACGGTGATAGATTCGATAACCGAGCACAGGAAGGTCGCCCACGAGCGCGCCAAGATACATGCGAAGTGATCATACGGGGGTTTTATCTGCGGCGGCGAATGGCGTACGCAGCGTAACGCACGAGATATAAGTCTCCTCTCCCTAAGGCCGTGTCTTCTATGGCACGGCCTCTTTTTTTGCCCTCATTAATTGACATTGGCAAGTGGGGTGGGTTATTTTTCACTTATGGGACCAATACCCTTGGGAGCCAAACTCGCGCTCGTGACCGGGCTTTTCTCGATGGCGTTCATACTGAACGTCCCGTTCGGTTTTCTGAGACAGCGTTACCGCAAGCTCTCGTTCATGTGGTTCGTCTGCATCCACGCCACGATACCCGTCATAGTGGCCGGCAGGATTTTCTCGCACCTCGACTACAGGTTCATCCCAGTGTTCATCACCGCCGCCGTGATGGGACAGGTCTGGGGCGGCAAGCTGGAGTTTTAAGCCGCTTGCTCCAAAGCATCCTCGCAGAGCCCGGCAGGATAGAGCTTGCCGACTCCGGGATCCCCGAACCCCGCAAAGGAGAACTGCTCGTCAGAATCAGGGCCGCCCTCACCTGCGGCACCGACCTCAAGGCATACCTCAGGGGACACCCCGCCATCCCGATGCCAGGGCCCTTCGGCCACGAGTTTTCGGGAACCGTCGCCGCGCGAGGGGTAGGCGTGAAGCGCTTCAAGGAAGGCGACCACGTCATGGCCGTGCACAGCGCACCGTGCCTCAAGTGCGGGTACTGCAAGCGTGGCCTCCATAACCTCTGCGAAAACGTGATGAGCACCAAGGTGCTCGGCGCGTTCGCCGAATACATTCTGCTTCCCGAGCATGTGGTCAAACAGAACGTCTATCGCAAGCCGCCGGGGCTCGCCTTCGAGGAGGCCGCCCTCCTCGAGCCGCTTTCGTGCGTGGTGCACGGCATCGCTCCGCTTGGCATAGGGAAAAACGAGACCGCCCTCGTCATCGGCGCAGGGCCAATAGGGCTCATGCACGCGATGCTGCTTAAGGGCAAGGGGGCGAAGGTCGCCGTGTGCGACCCACATCAAGGACGATTGAAAGTCGCAAAGGCCGTCGGAGCGGATATCACATGCAAGCCGGCGGGCATCACACACGCGATCAAGAGACTTACCGGAGGCATTGGCTTCGGCCACGTATTTGAGTGCACCGGAAGGCCCGAGGTCTGGGAGGCGGGCGTAGGATATCTCAGGCGCGGCGGCACGCTAACGCTTTTCGGTGGCTGCCCGAAGGGAACTACGGTCCTGTACGACACGTACCGCCTTCACTACGACGAGATAACCCTGCGCGGGGTCTTTCACTTCACGCCTGCCGACGTGAAGGCCGCGTACGGCATGTTGAAGGGGCGGAAGCTGCCCACGGCGAAACTCATATCGGGCTCTTATCCGCTCAAGAAGATAGGGTCCGCCTTCGCGCGTCTCGAGCGCGGGCAGGGAGTCAAGTATGCCATCACACCCTGAGGCGCGGGCATGAAGATAGCAAAGCTATACGGGTTCGGAGACATCCGCATCGAGACGATGTCCGTGCCCGAGGTCGGCCCGGGCGAGGCCCTCATCCGCACGCGCGCCTCGGGCATATGCTCGGGCGACGTGATGCCCTGGTACATAGAGAAGAAGGCACCGCTCGTTCTGGGCCACGAGCCGGCAGGAGAGGTCGTGAAGGTAGGCCCCGGGGTGACGTCGTTTCGTGAGGGCGACAGGGTATTCGTTCACCACCACGCCCCGTGCATGAGCTGCCGCCACTGCCAGCGGGGCAACTACGTGCAGTGCCAGACGTGGAAGCAGAGCAAGATTATACCGGGCGGCATATCGGAATACATTCTCGTGCCGAGGGTGAACCTCGAGCACGACACCTTCCTTTTAGGCGACTCTGTATCGTTTGAGGACGCCACGCTCGTCGAGCCCCTGGCCTGCGTGCTAAAGGGGCTCAGGCGCTCGTCGGTCAAGAAGGGCTCAACGGTGCTCGTCATAGGGCTTGGCGTAATGGGCACCCTTCACGTGCTCGCCCTGAGGGAGATGGGCGCGGAGCTCGTCGTGGGCGCGGACTTCGTTCCGTTCAGGCTGCAAAAGGCGCAGGAGCTCGGGGCGCACAAGGTCGTTGACGCCGCACAGGACGATACCGTAAGCGCCCTTGAGCGCATCACGGCGGGCCGCATGGCCGACCTCGTGGTGGTAGGCCCTTGCAGCGTTGGTGCCATCGAGACTGGCATCTCGTGCGTAGCGCCCGGCGGCACGGTGCTCATGTTCACACCGGTCACGCCCGGCGACGTGCTCGAGCTCTCGCCTAACGATCTTTACTTCCGCGACATCAACATCGTTACGAGCTATTCCTGCGGGCCGCCCGATACTGCCGAGGCGCTTGCCCTCATAGAGACTGGCGTGGTGACGGCCGAGAAGCTCGTTACACACCGCTTTTCCATCGAGCAGACCGAGGAGGCCTACAGGCTTACCGCGGAGGCTCGCGACTCGCTTAAATGTCTCGTCGTGTTTGGCGATAGCTAAGCCGATTCATGTAAACTACCCCCATGTCACGCAAGAAAACCGCCTCATGCGACTGGCGCGAAGCCCCAGCGAAGAAATCGAACAAGCCCTCGACTAAGAAGAAGTCCGCTCCCGCGCCACGAACCCGTCTGATGAAGCGCGGCAGCGATTACACGTGGAGCGGTGTCGGGACGGAGCGATACAAGTGCGACGACGGCACGTGGTCGGACGTCGTGCGAAGAACTCTCGTCGGCGGAAGGGGAGAGAACACCAAGTTCCATCTAAGGTACTTCGAGATAGCCCCCGGGGGCCACACAACTCTGGAGTGTCATACCCACGAGCACGTGGTCACGGGCATTAGGGGCAGGGGCGTCTGCAAGGTCAAGGGAAGACGATACGAGATAAACGAGCTCGATACCATCTACATCCCGCCCGACGCGCCGCACCAGCTTTCGAACCCCTACAAGAAGCCATTCGGCTTTTTCTGCGTCGTCGATGCGCGGCGGGACCGACCGAGACCCGTCGAGTAGCGGCTTCACTACTTCTTCAATATTTATATGTTATAGTGTTTAAACTGAGGGACGAGGTTGTTGGTTTCCCCTTATAAATATTATAATATTGGGAGTTTTTCATGGATCAGAACAAGAACAAGACGATAGTTGATAAAGCCTGGGACTTCATGGCCTCGGTCAAGCTGGCCATCGTCGTCTTCGCTTTGATAGCGCTGACATCGATAGTCGGCACCGTAATCGAACAGAACGCCGACCCGGCAAAGAACCTCAAGGTCATCGGCGACCTTTTCGGACAGGGCGCGGCCCCCAAGCTCTACATGATGTTCGAACGACTGGGCTTCATGGACATGTACCGTTCATGGTGGTTCACGACATTCCTCCTTCTGTTCGCGGCGAACCTGATCATCTGCTCGGTGGACCGCCTGCCCAAGATCTGGAAGCTCGTTAAAAACCCCATCAAACCCATGAGCAGGGAGCACCTGCAGGCCATCCCCGTTAAGAGAGAGGCCACCGTGCAGGGCAGGATAGAGACCATCCGCGACAAGATTTTCTCAGCCGCAAAGAAGGCGGGCATTAAGCTGTCGGAGTCCACCGAGACCGGCGAGGTCCAGCTTTACGGCGAGAAGGGGCGGTTCAGCAGGCTCGGCGTTTACGTCGTGCATCTGAGCATCATAGTGATACTGCTGGGCTCGGTCGCGGGCCTGTATCTCGGCTTCAAGGGTTATGCAGAGATTCCCGAGGGCGCCGTATATACGGTAGCTTTCAAGCCGATTGGGGAGATCAGCGCCGCAGCGCAGAACGAGCAGAGGACGATAATCAATGCGCTTCAGAACGCGGGCGGAAACATCGCGGCCGCGGCCGACAGCCTCGGCGTAACGGCGAAGCGCCTTGATAAGAGAGCGCGAAGGCTCGGCATACTTCCGCTTGGCTTCGGCGTGAGACTCGACAACTTCGAGGTGGAGTTCTACGAGTCCCCGGGGCGCAGGACCGACATGCCGAAGGAATACGCCAGTAACCTTAGCGTCGTGGACAACGGCAAGGTGGTCCTCCAAAAAAGGATAGAGGTCAACGACCCGCTCAAGTACAAGGGCGTGACGTTCTACCAGTCAAGCTACGGCCTCACGCAGAGCGACAGGCTCACCTTCGTATTCAAGCTCACCTCGCGCTCAGGCGCATCCGACACGGTATCGGTCAGGACCGGCGAGAAGTTCACCATACCCGGCACCTCCGTGGTCGCGTCGGTCTCCGAGTTCAACCCTGCCCTGGCGTTCGACCAGTCCGGCAGGCCGTTCACCTACACCCGGCTAATGAACAACCCGGCCGTGAAGCTCAACATCAAGGACTCGGCGGGCGATTACTCTAAATGGATAATGCGGCGTAACCCAAACACCTGGAAGCTCACCACAGGAGACGTGGTCCAGTTTCAGGACGTGTTCGGTGCACAGTACACTGGGCTTCAGGTCAGGAACGACCCGGGCGTCTGGTTAGTGTATCTGGGCTGCCTGCTCATGGCCATCGGCCTATACATGGCTTTCTTCACTAGCCACAGGAAGTTATGGGTAGTGCTCGCCACTTCGAAGGGCAGCACCGCCGTTACGGTGGCCGCCTCTGCCAACAAGAACAGAGAAGGCTTCGAACGGAAAATTGACAAGATGATATCCCTTCTCGGGGAAGGAGGAAATAAATAATGAACAGCTCAATGCTTTACGGAGTTGCAAACGTAGCATACATCACTGCCATGATGGCATACATAGCGTACCTGATGACAAAAAAGAACGCGATCGGGCAGGCTGCGACCACTATAACCGTCATAGGCTTTATCAGCCATACGCTGGCGTTCTTCATGAGGTGGTACGAGTTCAGCCAGCTCCCCGAGATGAGCGACATGGGTATCGTAAGGGCCATCCCGCTAACAAATCTATACGAATCGCTGATATTTTTCGTCTGGTGCCTCATACTCGGATACCTGATAATCGAATTCAAGTACAAGAACCGCTCGTTCGGCGCGTTCGTCACGCCGGTGGCGGCGGTCGTGCTGGCGTTCATAAGCCTCGCGGGCATATCGACGGACATCGAACCCCTCGTCCCCGCGCTGCAGAGCAACTGGCTTCTGATACACGTGTTCATGAGCTTCTCATCCTACTCGTGCTTCGCCCTCTCCTTCAGCACCGCGCTCATGTACCTCATCATAACCACCGATAAGAAAACCGATAGCTCATACATCTTCTGGACGGTGACGCTCGGCGTATTCATTGTGGTACTAGCTGCGATGGGGCTGGACTACCTCAAGTTCAAATTGCCAGGCATGGGCTCCGACCAGTTTATCCAGAACTACCTGTTCAAGGCGACCTTCGCCAGCCCGTCGCTTGGGGTGGTGTTCGTCAGCCTCGTGGTTTCCATTGCGTTCATCTTCGCTATATGGAACTGGGGCGGCTCCCTTAAGAATATAGTCCTGAACTTCGGCATATCCCCGCAAGTACTCGACGAGATAACCTACAAGAGCATCGCCATCGGCTTTCCTATCTTCACGTTGGGAGGCCTCATCTTTGGCGCCATATGGGCCGACCAGGCATGGGGCGTGTACTGGAGCTGGGACCCCAAGGAGACGTGGTCGCTCATCACATGGTTAGTCTATGCTTTCTTCCTCCACGCCAGGCTCCTCAGAGGCTGGAAGGGGCATAAGATGGCGGTTGTCGCGGTCATCGGCTTCGTTGCGGTCATATTCACTTACCTCGGCGTTAACCTGCTGCTGAGCGGACTGCACGCGTACGGAAGCGCGTAGGCCCGGCGGGGCTGCGAAGAGGGGGGAAGGCGTCCTCTGAGCCTAAAGAGCAAGTATATAGCGTTTGCAACGGCGATACTGGTGCTCGTTATCGGGTTCACCGAGTACAGGCACCTTAACGCCGAGAAGAGCGAGATACTCGCCGACGGCAAGCGCAAGGCCACCCTCATTGCCGAGATAATCAAGAACGGCATCACCACCATGATGGTGGACGAGCGACACGAGGCCCTTCAGGGCTTCCTCGAGACCCTCGTATCAAGCGACATGGGCGCGGTCCGCATTCTCAAGCTCGACGGCACGGTCATGGGCTCATCCGAAGCCTCCGAAGTGGGCACGGTGCGCGAGATAGGCAAGAAGGACACGATAACGCTCGGCGAGCACCCCATGCAGTCCATATACCTTCCCATCTACAACGAGAAACCCTGCCTGCAGTGCCACTGGGGCGAGCCCGACGTAATAGCCATGCTCTCTGTGGACATGCCCGCGGACAAGACGCTCCAGCGCCTGGACGAGACCAAGGAGCAGGCGGCCATAACTTTCGTGGCCGCCCTCGCCGTGCTCTCGATCTTCCTCGGACTCATGACCCGCAGCCTCGTGACTAAACCGCTTCGCGGGATAGTGGGCACCATGAGGAAGGTGCGCGAGGGCGACCTGAAGGTAAGGTTTATCACGAACCGCACGGACGAGATAGGAGAGCTTTCCGAGAGCCTGAACGCCATGCTACTGGAGCTTCAGAAGACGCGAGGCCAACTGATGAAGTGCCACGAGGCGGACATACAGAAAGTGGAGAAGATGGCCACCGTGGGCGAGCTTGCCGCGGCCATCGCACACGACATCAAGAACCCACTTGCGGGCATCAGCGGCGCTATACAGGTCTTCGCCGAGGACTTCGAACCCGAGGACCCGCGGCGCGAGATAATCAAGGAGGTCCTGCAGGAGATAGAACGCCTCGACCGTTCGGTCAGAGACCTG